>JGI24023J19991_10000859_pt1 | contig 23854 bp, 25 predicted proteins | sample Cruoilmetagenom1_FD_19991 | JGI IMG/M metagenome (IMG submission 19991) | reverse complement strand
CAAGTGCTGATGCAAAACAAGTAGCTACGGCCTTGTCTAGAGGTGCCTTTGAATACCAGGGACAAAAATGTTCTGCGGCATCTAGAGCATATATCCCAAAAAGTAAGTGGAACGATGTAAAAAAATATCTGCAAGCTGACCTCCAATCGATGAAAATGGGTAGCCCGGATGATACTTCTAACTTTATAAATGCCGTAATTGACAATAGAGCTTTCGACAAACTATCCAGTTATATTGATGCCGCTAAAAAGGATAAAGATGCTGAAATTATTGCCGGTGGTAATTATGACAACTCTAAAGGGTATTTTATTGAGCCCACAGTTATTTTAACATCAAATCCAAAATATTCTACAATGTGTACGGAACTTTTCGGGCCGGTATTAACCATATATGTTTATGAAGATGCTGAGTGGAAAGAAACATTGAAATTGGTTGATAAAACTTCCGAATATGCCTTGACGGGAGCTATTTTTAGTGGTGACCGTTATATAATTGATATTGCTACTAACGCTTTGGAAAATGCCGCAGGGAATTTTTATATCAATGATAAACCAACCGGAGCTGTAGTCGGACAACAACCATTTGGTGGAGCCAGAGGTTCAGGCACAAACGATAAAGCGGGTTCTGTTTGGAACTTATTGCGTTGGGTTTCTAACCGTACAATTAAAGAAACATTTGTTCCGCCAACAGATTATAGGTATCCGTTTTTGGAACAATAAAATAGAGCCTTTAAACTATAAAACCTCATCCGAAAGATGAGGTTTTTTGTTTTATACCATTTGTATTTTCAACAAAAAAAGACGAGTTTCGTTAGTCGAACATTAATCATAATAGAAAATATGTCTCTAAAGCAAGCTTTTTTTATCTTACTTCTTGGTATTTCTTTGTTCTCCTGTAAAAAATATAACAAGAACGAAGAACTTATAAATACCTCAGAATTGAAAGTAAGAACTCTTATTGACACCATAGGCTTTACACAGTATAAATGGCAACTGGACAGCATAATTTCCCGAATGCCTTCAGAAGATAAAAAGGGCTCAGACCAAATTTACAAGGCTGTCATTTGTCCGCATGATGATTATTCTTATGCAGGCGGATTGTACAATAAAACATTGGCAGGAATCAAGGCAAAAACTATCGTGTTGATTGGCGTAGCTCATAGAGCAAGAAATTTTACCTTAGAAAACAAATTAGTATTTGGTACTTTTGATACGTGGCAAAGTACTAATGGAAATGTTACAGTTTCTACTTTTAGAGATCGGCTCATTAGAAAATTGCCTAGTGAAACATATATAGTGCACGATAGCATGATGCAGCTCGAACATTCTATGGAAGCTATCGTACCCTTCCTGCAAAAAAACAAGCAAGAAGTAAGCATTATTCCTCTATTAGTTCCCTATATTACATTTGAAAATATGGGTTTATTTTCGGAAATAGTGGCTAAGTCTTTACGGGATATCATGAAAGAGGAAAATTTACAATATGGAAGAGATATCGCTATTGTTATCTCAAATGACGCTATACATTATGGTGATGAAGATTGGGGATCAAGTAATTTAGCTCCGTTTGGTGTGGATAGTCTTGGCAATGAAAAGGCCAGGCAAAAAGATCTGAAAATAATAGAACAATGTTTAAAGGGAGAATTGAATAATGAAAAGATTGAAATCTTTAATCATTATACGGTTCAGGAAGAAAATTATAAGGAATATAAATGGACCTGGTGTGGAAGATACTCGGTCCCATTCGGATTATTGGTCGCGAATAAATTAAATAATTTAATTGAACATAGGTCATTATCAGGAAAAATGATCGATTATAGAAGCAGTTACCATAATCGCCATATTAAAGTAGAAGATTTGGGTATGGGGACAACAGCACCGGCTAATAATCGTCATTGGGTAGGATATGTCGGTTTAGGGTATCAGTAAAACATAACTGACCGATACTTTTGCATTAAAACTATGAACTTTAGCGCTTTCTAAATGAAACGAAAATATATTATCTTACTAGCGATCTTAGCGGTATTCTTTATTAGTTATAGTTATACCTCTAAGGATTTTGTAAAGGCCGGGCCAACCATTTATAAAAATGGTACAATTATCACTTTAGAAGAGCAACTACCCGTTGCTGAAGCAATGTTTGTAGAAGATGGCCTCATAAAAGCTGTGGGCTCAAATGGTGAAATTACAGGTTTACAATCTACTCATATTAAAGTAGTCGATTTAGAAGGTGCAACTGTCTTGCCCGGGTTTATTGATAGCCATACCCATGTTGCCCTATCCGCCTTTTTAGACAATATGGTCGATCTATCGGGTTTTAGACATAAGACTGCTAAAAATGTCTGGGATCATTTGAAAAAGTCGGTCAAAACTAAAAAAACAGGTGAATGGATAGTTTGTAGAGGTATTGATCCTATTTTAGTAGAAGACCTAGAAGCTCCTAGCTTGGCTTTTTTAGACGAAATGACTCCTGAGAACCCATTGATACTCATCTCTCAAAGTTTGCACACCTACTGGGTAAATTCAAAAACATTTGAAAAGGTTGGTATCACAAATACCACCAAAAATCCGTCTAAAACAAGTTATTACGAAAAAGACAGTAAGGGTAATTTAACAGGATTGATTTCTGAACAGGAAGCTTTTTTACCCATTTTAGAAGAATTAAAAAAAGAAGCCCTGAGCTCTCAAATTTTAATAAACTCGACAACAAAGGTTTTAAATGGATATGCGAAGAATGGTAATACAACTGTGGTTTCTGTCGGAATTACCATTAACGATGCAAAACCTCTACGATTATACGAATATCTTTCAACCGACAAACCCTCCTTTATAAATCAGTTATTAGCAACTTTCGGCATGCTTCCTAAAAGAACTCAAAACCCGAGGCATTTTGTGTATATTCGTCATGACAAAACTTTTTTGCTACCAAAAGAAAAGAAGGAAAATGATTTCTATAAAATATTAGGAGTGAAACATTGGTACGACGGGTCACCCTATACAGGTTCTATGTATATTAAGGAGCCTTATTTGGTTTCAGATTTAACAAAAAACGGTTTGCGTATTCCTGAAGGATACAATGGAAAACCGTTGATATCCCAGGAAGATTTAGTCAATTTTATTAAAGAATATCACATGAAAGGTTGGCAGATTGCTATTCATTCTCAAGGTGATATAGCAAATGAAAAAGTATTACAAGCTTATGATGCCGTAGACAAACAAGTTGATATCAATGAATCAAGACATAGAATAGAGCATTGTGTATTACTTTCTGAAGCTGGTTTAGATAAAATTAAGGAATTGAATATCTCACCGAGTTTTCATATCAATCATTTATATTATTATGGTAAAGCATTAAAAAATGATATTATTGGTGAAGAAAGAGCTAACAAAATTCTTCCGGTCGGATCTGCTCAACATCAAAAAATTAACTATTCATTACATGCAGATCAACCTATGTTTGAAAGTAACCCTTTTAGATTGATACAAACTGCTGTTGAAAGACGGACCAAAGAAGGTGACACCTTAGTATTTAACCAAAGGATCACAGTTTTAAATGGAATAAAATCAATGACCATTAATGCCGCGTGGCAAATTCATATGGAAGATAAAATTGGTTCCTTAAAAAAGGGGAAGTATGCTGATTTTGTTATAATAGATAAAAACCCATTAAGAATAGCTAGTAGTGAGTTACAAAATATTAAAATTATAAAAACGGTTATCAACGGGAATGCAGTTGAATAATTTTCAATGTACAACCAGCAAATTTAAAGCTCATCAAATATTTATTTATTTTCAAAGCTACCGTATATTACCCTCCTTGTAACTTATCTGCGCCTTCTAATAAACCAACCAATTCCTGGGGATTGTGTATTAAAATGGGAATATGCTGCGGACAGATATAAAATTCACTTTCCTGATAATAGAATTTTGTTACCGGTGTTTCACTTGATGATTTTTTACAAACCAAACATTCTTTTATACCACTCATACTATGTTTTTTTAAACTAAGACAAAATTATCTTTTATTGTTCTCTAAAAACCTAATATATATCATGCTTTTTATTTTTTTCTATTATTAATAAAAGCGGCCGTTAAAACTTCTTATATTTATTTTTTAAAAAATTACATCTGACATTAAAACAAAAAAGAACTAATGAAAAGACTAATCAATTATCTGTTACAAGGTTTATTATATATAGCTCCTTTAGGAATCACGGCCTATGTTATTTATAGCGTTTTTACATTTATGGATGGCTTATTACAAGCATATCTTGTTGAATTTTTCGATATTGAAATACCCGGTTTGGGTTTTTTAACATTGATACTGTTCCTGATTTTTATTGGTTTTATCGGAAGAACATTTATTGCACAACCTATAAAATTGCTGTTTACAAATATTATTGATAGAATTCCCTTATTAAAATTTGTATATGGTGCTTTTAACGATTTGTTTTCAGCTTTTGTGGGAAAAGAGAAAAAGTTTAGCAAACCGGTGTTGGTAAAAGTTAATCTGAATTCTGATTTGGAGAAATTAGGCTTTATTACAGAAGAAAACCTGGAACTGCTTCAAATAAGAGATAAGGTGGCGGTCTATTTTCCACATTCGTATAATTTTTCAGGCGAATTGTTTATTGTGCCGGTATCGAACATTAACCCTGTAGATATTAACTCAAGGGAAGTGATGAAATTTATCGTTTCCGCCGGATTAACAGGCTGGGAAAAACCTGAAGTTTAAGGTTTATATTTTATGGGAATATGAACTACTTTTTTGGTTTCAAAAAAGTCTTCACTAAAATAATCTGATAAATCATAAATAGTTGCTTGGGGGAAATTGGCTAATTCTTCAGTGAGATCTCCACCTTTCAAATATAAAATACCATTCTTAAGTTTGTGCCGTTGTTTTTTGGTTATTTTTTTGCGCGTCCATTTTACAAAATCATCCATATTGGTAACAGCACGACTTACAATAAAGTCAAATTCTCCTGTTACTTTTTCAGCTCTGCCATGTTCTGCTTTTACATTTTTTAATCCCACGGCATTGGCAACTTCTTGTACGACTTTTATCTTTTTACCAATAGAATCTACCAAATAAAAATGTGTTTCAGGAAACAATATAGCTAAGGGTATTCCAGGAAAACCACCACCGGTCCCAACGTCTAAAATACGGGCGCCTGCCTTAAAGGGTTGCACTTTGGCAATTCCAAGCGAATGTAAAACGTGGCGCATATATAACTCATCAATATCTTTGCGCGAAATGACATTTATTTGTGAATTCCAATCTCTGTATAACGGATCCAACTGTTTAAATTGTTGTAATTGCACACCCGTTAAGCCAGTAAAATAGTTGCTAATCAGTTCCATAAATTGAATTGCAAAACTAAGCTATAATGTTAAAGTATTGATAATTTATGGCTTAAAAACGCGTTATGGTATGAAAAATGACGTATTTTTGCAAACAATAAAAAAGACTTTCATTTATTATGTCAAATATATCTGTAAAATTTTCAAGAGTAGACTCTACCAAATTTTTTAAAACTTTAAATAAGCGAATCAATACTTATTTTAAAGAAAAAAATCTTAAAAAAACAGGTAACTGGAAACTATATCTCAAAGCAATTGTCATGTTCGCTTTATTGATTACTCCGTTGGTTCTTGTTCTTACGCTTAATTTGCCTGCCTGGGCACAAATACTATGTATGATAACTGTAGGCGTTGGTATGGCAGGTGTTGGTATGAACGTAATGCATGATGCGAATCATGAGTCTTTTTCCAGTAAGAAATGGGTGAATAAATTAATGGGAAGTAGTATTTATATTCTTGCCGGAAATGATTATAATTGGAAAGTTCAACACAATGTTTTACATCATACCTATACGAATATTCAAGGTCATGATGAAGATATAGATGCAGGAAGAATTATTCGTTTTTCAAAACATGCCAAATGGTTAAAAATTCATAAATACCAAAAATATTATTCATTCTTTTTATATGGCCTATTAACCATAAACTGGGCAATTACAACTGATTTCAAACAGACATATCAATATTTAAAACGCAAATTATCATATGGTAAAATGCCTAATCCAGCTACACAGTGGACCAAGTTAATCATTGGAAAGATTGTGTATTATGCTATTTGGATAGCATTGCCGCTAGTGGTAGGTTTCGCTTGGTGGCAGGTATTAATTGGTTTCTTTGTGATGCATTACACGGCAGGTATTATTTTAAGCGTTGTTTTCCAATTAGCACATGTGATGCCTAATACAGAAATGCCTACTCCTGATGAGAACGGAAATATGAAAAATACATGGGCAATTCACCAATTATATACAACGTCTAATTTTGCTCCAAAAAACTGGTTGGTTCGTTTTTTTACAGGCGGGTTAAACTACCAGGTAGAACATCATTTGTTCTCTCATATAAGTCATATCCACTATAAAAAATTAGCTGAAATTGTAAAAAATACGGCTAATGAATTTAGCTTACCTTATAATGAGTATAAAACAATGCGTAAAGCCATTATTGAACATTACAATCAATTAAACCTTTTAGGTAAAAAACCTGCAATGATTAGAGCTTAAATCCACTTTTTTTATAAATGCGTTAAAAATTTAACAATTTGTACTAAAAGCCATTTTACACAACCGTTTATTGCTTTTTAATTTTTAATTTTGGTGCTTAATTTTTAGCACTATACAATGCAAGATCATCTTTCTGTAAGGATTAACAACTTACCCGTTTCTCAAACATTAGCAATGGCGGCGAAAGCTCGCGAATTAAAAGATAAAGGCAAAGACATTATTAGTTTAAGCTTGGGGGAACCTGATTTTAACACACCCGATTTTATTAAAGAAGCCGCCAAACAAGCTATTGATGACAATTACAATTCATATACACCGGTTAACGGATATTTAGAATTGCGCGAGGCAATTTGCAGAAAATTCAAACGCGATAATGGTTTAACATATGATCAAAGTCAAATTGTAGTTTCAACAGGTGCAAAACAGTCAATTGCTAATGTTGCTATGGTATTATTAAATCCAGGTGATGAAGTATTGTTACCCGCTCCGTATTGGGTTAGTTATTCCGCCATTGCTACCTTGGCCGAAGCCACCTATATAGAAATTCCTTCAACTATTGCAACCGATTTTAAAATCACACCCGAGCAATTAGAAGCTGCTATTACACCTAAAACTAAAATGGTGTTTTTCAACTCACCAAACAACCCAAGTGGGACGGTTTATACCGAAAGTGAGTTTAGGGCATTGGCCAAAGTATTAGAAAAATATCCTCACATTTATGTACTATCTGATGAAATTTACGAACATATCAATTATGGAGAGCCTAATTTTAGTTTTGCCGCTATAGAAAGTATGTATGATAGAACAATTACAGTAAATGGAGTTGCGAAAGCTTTTGCCATGACCGGATGGCGTATTGGGTATATTGGAGCTCCTGCCTGGATTGCTAAGGCATGTACAAAAATGCAGGGCCAAATTACGTCTGGTGCAAATTGTATTGCCCAACGCGCTACCATAACTGCATTAGATGCTCCGGTTTCCAATATACAATTTATGGTTGATGAATTTTATCAAAGGAGAAATTTAGTGCTCAATCTTATAAAAGATATTAAAGGAATAACTGCAAATGAACCGAAAGGTGCTTTCTATGTTTTTCCTGACGTATCGTATTATTTCGGAAAGACTATTGATGGTTATCCTATTCATAATGCTTCTGATTTTTCATTGTTCCTGTTAGAAAAAGCGAACGTAGCTACCGTAACAGGTGATGCTTTCGGAGCACCAAACAATATACGCTTGTCTTATGCGGCATCGACCGAAGAACTAACGGAAGCTTTTAAAAGAATAAAAGAGGTGCTTATGCCAGTTTAGTCCTGATATTTTAATTAATAAGTTTATCTTGAGCGAAGATGAAAGGCTCGAGGAGACATTGTATAATTAAACAACTATTGTATGGTCGAGCATTACCGAGAGTCAAAGTATTCTTTGTCTCGAAGGTAGCAAGTGCAACTTGTCGAGACCTTATTGCCATCTATTTTATATTAATTTCTTAAATTTAACGATTGAAAAACAAAGCGCTCGTATATCCGGTTCTCATATTATTGATAAGCTTGATTATTTATCTTATTTATCCGTCAAGCGGAAATAATAAAACAGAATTAGATATATCTCCTATATCTAATTCCACTTTTAATTATTTACCAACTTCAACAACGAGTCAAATTGTTTCTCATAAATACTATACATTGTCATATAGTGAACCACATGAACAAGCGGAATGGGTAGCTTATGAATTAAAAAAAGAACATCTATCTTTTACTAATAGAAAGCGTCCTTTATTTGAACTAGATAAAAAAGTAAGGACAAAATCTGCTCACTGGGGTAATTATAAAAATTCAGGGTATAGCAAGGGACATTTATTACCGGCAGGAGATCGGAAATTTTCGAATGATGCCTTTAATGAAACTTTTTTAACCTCAAATGTTTCACCTCAAAAATTAGATTTTAATGCAGGCGTTTGGAATCGATTAGAGCAAAAAGTACGTTATTGGGTGGGTAAAGAGAGACAATTGTATGTAATTACCGGAGGTATTTTAAATGGTAACCTCTCGACAATAGGTAAAGAAAAAGTTGCTGTACCCAAACAATTTTATAAGATATTATTAGATTATTCACAGCCAGAAATTAAAGCTATCGCCTTTTTAGTGCCTCATAAAGAATCGAAGCAATCATTATTTGATTTTGTGGTCTCTATTGATACAATAGAGAGGTTAACTTCGATAGATTTTTTTCCCTCCTTAGCAGATGGACTGGAAACTCAATTAGAAAGCTCGTCAGATTATAAAAATTGGAGTTTTTAACAGAGTGTTAGAATTTATAAGTTATTAAAAATTAAATAGTTAATAATATTTATTTTGTATATTGGGAACATATTAACCAATTAAACCCAATTATTATGTTTTCAAAATCAAATTTATTAGCAACACTTGCTGCCGGTCTTTTTAATTTTTTCGGCGGATATTTAGTTTGGGGTATTGCAACTGCAGATTTTTTTGATCAACATGCAGGTTCTGCCACAGGAGTAATGAAAGATGAACCCAATATGATTTATCTTGCTCTTGGATGTTTTGTTCAAGCTTTTTTCATGTCAACAATTTACAGTAAATGGGCACGAGGTGTTCACAGTGCGAAAGAAGGATTTGAATTTGGTGCCTTAGTAGGAGCTTTCACCGGATTTGGAATCGGATTATTAATGTATGGAGTCGGCAATTTATCCGATTTAACCGGTGTGTTGGCTGAAGGTGTATTGGAGGTAATTTTTACCGGAATCGTTGGTGTGATCATAGCATTAGTATATAAAGCCACTTCTAAAAAAGAAGCATAAAATTTAGCTCAGTAAAATAAAAAGGCTTCTCAAAATAAGAAGCCTTTTTTCTTAGTTTAAGTTATATAAAAGAACACTTATTATAAAAATTACCATAGAGGCCACAATGATCCAAATAATTTTGGTGAGATTTGATCTTATTCTATGTAGTTTACCATGTATAATTTTTTGAGACCAAAGTAGTTCTAATTTATAGTTCTCATGATTTAAGTCACTATATTTATCAAAGAATTTTTCTTTATTTTTATTCATCAAATTTTGATTTGTAATGATTTTATCTAAATCAAAATTAGCAATTTACTTTTTTATTTTATTACGGTAAAACCACAAAAGAATTGTGGGAAAAACACAATTGACAATCTTTTTATTCTTAAGGCTGAAATGCGTTCCGTTAACTTTATCGTATCTGTAAACCCTTTTCTTAGTATAAATTAGAACATTTTTAAAATAAAAAAGCCTCTCAGTTTTGAGAAGCCTTACTTTTTTAAGTGCGGGCGGAGAGACTCGAACTCTCACACCTTGCGGCACTAGATCCTAAGTCTAGCGTGTCTACCAATTCCACCACGCCCGCAAAAATGTATTATTCCAAGGTCTAGGAATATTTCCTTATTGGGCTGCAAATATAAACAATCCTCTTAAAATGCAAAGCAGTTCATCTATATTTTTATTACATTTGAGTATCACTTAAATTACCCAGATGGATACCATAAAAACTTATGTAGATCAACATAAAGAAAGATTTATAAACGAGCTTATAGAATTGCTAAAATTACCATCTGTCAGTGCCGATTCTGCTTTTAGCCAAGATGTAATAAATACTTCTAAAGTCGTTAAAACAGCATTGGAAAATGCCGGCTGTGCTCATGTTGAGATCTGTGAAACTCCTGGTTATCCAATCGTATATGGAGAAAAAATAATTAATAAAAACTTGCCAACTGTGCTGGTCTATGGCCATTATGATGTGCAGCCTCCTGATCCAATTGACCTTTGGGATTCTCCTCCTTTTGAGCCTCTGATTAAAAAAACAGAAATTCATCCAGAAGGCGCTATTTTTGCTCGGGGTGCCAGCGATGATAAAGGGCAAATGTATATGCATGTAAAGGCATTGGAATATATGACGGCTAACAATAAGCTACCTTGCAATATAAAATTTATGATTGAAGGAGAAGAAGAAGTTGGGTCAGAAAGCCTGTCATGGTTTGTGAAACAAAATCAGGATAAATTAGCAAACGATATCATTCTAATTTCCGATACGGGAATGATCGCTAAAGATATACCTTCTATTACCACCGGGTTACGCGGATTGAGTTATGTTGAGGTTGAAGTTACCGGGCCAAATCGTGATTTACACTCAGGTTTATATGGGGGTGCTGTAGCCAATCCAATCAATGTATTGTCAAGAATGATCGCTTCATTACACGATGAAGATAATCATATTACGATTCCGGGATTTTATGATACCGTTGAGAATTTATCTACTGAAGAACGCGCAGAAATGGCAAAGGCGCCCTTTGCATTAGATTCGTATAAGAAAGCCTTGAATATTGATGCCGTATTTGGTGAAAAAGGATATACTACTAATGAACGCAATTCAATCAGGCCCACACTGGATGTTAACGGAATTTGGGGCGGATACATTGGTGAAGGTGCTAAAACAGTAATTGCCAGTAAAGCTTATGCTAAAATATCTATGCGTTTAGTACCTAATCAGGATTGGATAAAAATTACCGAATTATTTACCAAACATTTTGAAAATATTGCTCCAAAAGGAGTGACCGTAAAAGTAACACCGCATCATGGCGGACAAGGTTATGTTACTCCCATAGATACTATTGGGTATAAAGCTGCCGCAAAAGCTTATGAAGAAGCTTTTGGGGTAACGCCTATACCTCAGCGAAGCGGTGGAAGCATCCCTATAGTCGCGTTGTTTGAGCAAGAATTGAAAAGTAAAACTATTTTAATGGGATTTGGTTTAGATAGTGATGCTATACATTCACCTAATGAACATTTCGGTATTTTCAACTATTTAAAAGGTATAGAAACTATTCCTTTATTTTATAAGTATTTTAGCGAACTTAGTAAATAAAAAAATCCGAGGTTGTAATTTTATCCTCGGATTTTTTTTATTCGTTATTACTAACTGTATTTCACATATTGATGTCCTAAAAAGACATCATATAATTTTATCTTATAGAATTTCTTAGGAAGCTTTTCTCTGAAAGAAAAGGCCGCTCACTGGAAATCCTGACCATGATTCAGGAAATATTTCTTGATTTGTACTAGTCTGTTTACATTCCAATGGCCAGGTTTTAGCTTGTCCATTTTTGTTAAAAGAATAATTAGTCACTCTAAATTGACTTGCCACATGGGCATTGCATTTATTTTTTTCTAATTTTACTTCTACTGCTTTGTACATAACTTTTTATTTTATATTAGTCACTTTTATTATATAACAATCTATAGATGAAAACTCCCACATTAAGTCCATATTTTTTTTATCAGGTGAGCTACTTTCTAAACGTTTCATATTGTTTTTTATTGATTAGAGTTATCAGCATTTATTAACCAATTAATAACTTTAACACTTAATTCACATTTTCATTACAACAAAACATAATTTTTACCCGTTTTAATTGCTTAACCCTTTATACGATGCTTAAAAACTTCTTTTGGATGTGCTCTGGCGCAGATCCCGATCTATTAAATGAAAGCCCAAAATCTGAACAAATAAAATATGCCGGAATAGGCGGAACTGTTTTTTTTACCGCTGTTATGGCCTTTATATCTGGTTCATATGCTTTATTCACCGTATTTGAAAATGTATATACTGCCATTGCTTTCGGATTAGTTTGGGGTTTACTCATTTTTAATTTAGATAGATTCATTGTTTCAACCATAAAAAAACAAGACTCTATTTGGAAAGAACTCTTACAAGCATCTCCAAGAATAGTATTGGCAATTATTATTGCGGTTGTTATTTCTAAACCTCTAGAAATGAAAATATTTGAAAAAGAGATCAATCAGGTATTATTGGAACAAAAGAATGAGTTAACATTGCAAAACCAAAATCAAATTGCGCAACAATATACTCCCGAAATTGACAGGGTTCAATCAGAAATTCAATCGTTGAAAAGTTCTGTTGATTCAAAAGAAAAGGAGGTTAATGATCTATATAATACTTATATCACAGAAGCAGAAGGAACGGCTGGTACAATGAAATTAGGTAAAGGTCCTGTTTATAAAGAGAAACGTGAAAAACATGATGCTTTGTTACAAGAATTACAACAATTAAAAGAAGAAAATAAAGTTAAAATTTCTGATAATGAAGCTTTGGTGGCTCAACTACGTGAAAAGCAAGATGCTCAAGTTACTATTAGTCAACCAATCATTGATGGTTTTGATGGCTTAATGGCCCGAATTAATGCTTTGGGGAAACTTGCCTGGTTTCCTTCATTCTTTATCTTCTTGCTATTTGTAGCTATTGAAACTGCTCCTGTGTTAGCAAAAGTGTTGGCACCTAAAGGGGCGTATGACTTAAAATTTGAAGAACAAGAAGATGCATTGGCTGTTTGGGTTGCACAGCAAAAAAATCAAAGAACGGTGATGCTATCTACCGATACTACATTAAATGAAAAAGTATATTATGATGTTGCAGAAGATCAGGAAGTTTATGCTTATAAAAAACAAAAAGCAACCGATTTATTAAAACTACAATCTGACAAATTCTTTAAAAAACAGAGTGATATAATGGGTTAAGGCTATTGATTTAATTGTTTTTTATACAGCAACGGCTCAAAACAAAGTGATATGGATATGTCACTTCATTTGGTATTATTAAAGATGATTAACTTTTTTTTAAACTCAAATTTTATCTTGCTAAATTCTTTATTCTTAATAAGTTCTATATCCTGCTCACTAATATTATAACTTATTTTAGTCATCCAGCGATTAGACACGTTAGAAAAATCTGATTCAATTTCCGTTGTATCCGAGGGTAAAATAAATTCCTTTTCACCTCCTGAAAAAATGAGCTTTCCACCTTTTAACGTTTTTATATTTATCCTGCTGAGAATTGTAGTCTCAAGGAAGTTAAAACCTGCTAATTCTTGATAGCTAATAAAAAGTTGCCCGCTTTCAGATTCAGCAATTATTTCTCCTACTATATTATTCATTTCATTTTCGGTATAAGAGTCCACATGAGTCCGCCGCATTGCTCTAATATTCCCAAAGCTTGCTAAAATATTATCTATGGTTTTTAATAGCTTCATTTTATTTTGTATACCTGTTTACCACTTATAAACAATGTAACAGGAATGTTTTAGTTAGTTACAACTTCTTGACATATTTGGTAATAATAACAATGTGTTGTCCATCCACTTTACCTTCAATATATTCAGCATTTTCAGAATCTAGGGTAATCCTACGTACCGCAGAGCCTTGCTTTGCAACCATACTCGACCCTTTAACTTTTAAATCTTTAATTAATACAACATTATCTCCTGCTTCTAAAATAGCACCATTAACATCTCTATGGATGATTTTTTCGCTGTCATCGAGTCCTTCGCCAGTAGCTTTTGCCCATTTTAACGTCTCTTCATCCAAATACATCCTATCTAACAGATCTTGAGGCCAGCCTTCAGAGCGTAAACGAGAAAGCATTCTCCAGGCGACAGCTTGAACAGGTTTAAATTCACTCCACATACTATCATTTAAGCAACGCCAGTGATTTGCATCTGTCATTTCGTGATTTTCTACTTGAGAAATACATGTTGCACATGCCAATAAACTGCCATCTACTCCACCTGTTGTAACCGGAGGCACCTCATATACTTTTAAATTCGAGGTTCCACCGCAGAGTTCGCATTTCGATATACTTCGCCCAAATAATTCTTTTTCGACACTCATTTTCGTTATTTTTATTTGGCAAATGTAGCAGAATTAATAGAAGTAGCCCAATAAAAAAGCCGAGACTAAAATAATTTTAATCTCGGCTTTTAAACGAACTCGTGATTTTATCTTTCTTAATTTAATACACTCAATTTAAAGTTTTTCACAGCTGCAATTTCATATTCTCTCGGTTGCAATTCTGCTAATACATTTTCTGCGAAATTATAATCAACTCTTCTAAATCGGTTTGCTGCAAAAGCATTATAACCACTTCTTGGACTTTTTACTTCTTTCAAAATCAAACCTCCGTCATAGGGATTAAATCCAACAACAGTGTACATTTCATTTTCTTGTAAACCTCCTAGCCTATACCATCTTCTTTTTGCATTTATGCAAACAACTATTTCCCCAATTTCAAATGAAGTATTCATAATTCTCGTTTATTATAAAACAATTTGTTGTTAAAAATCCCCCTTAAAAGTGTAACTATTTTTGCAAAAAAAAAGCTAAGCTCCTAATTCTGAATGAAATAAATTCTACATAAAACCTATTTTTATTCATAGCTTGCTTAAACTTTTAATAAATATAACTTGAGCGAAGTACATTTATTGTATTCTACCAAATAGTTAGGTTCCAAAAATAGAAATCATTTATGCAAAAAGATATAGTGAAACTGGGTATTTTTAAAATTCACGGTATTTGGGTAGGCCTAAAATATTAATTATTTTAGACCTTGATAAACAGTCAGTTATGAATTACAACTTGATAGCTTATTTATTTCAAATATAATTTCTAATTTTAAATATGAATTAAAAATCGAGGCTGCAAAGGATTAAAATTATTATTGAGGCAAGCAAGAAACTCCATCATTCTAAAATTCGATTTGAAATGAAATATATATTCGTCTAGAATTGTACTTCTTCTTGTTTTTGAGGCTTGATAGTAGTCAAAACTTTTTCTGCGAAGGCATAATCAACTTTTCTAAATCGATCAGCTCTGTAAGCATTATGACCACTTCTCGGGCTTTTTACTTCTTTTAAGATTAAACCACCATCATAAGGATTAAAACCAATTACGGTATACATTTCATTTTTAACCAGTCCTCCTAATTTATACCACCTTCGTTTGGCATTTGTACAAACTACAATTTCTCCAATTTCAAATGTAATGTCCATGAATTCTTTATTTAAATGGTTAAAAATAATAAAGTAACTAAATCCCAAAAAACTTTAAAACATGCAATTATCCCTTTTATAATGCATTGTTCAAATAAATAAGTGAATAAGGAATAGCTAAATATAAAAATAGAATCTAAAGAAAATCTAAAGTTTATTGACTAGAACTTCCTTTCGGGATTGAAGGCTTCAATATTCATTGAGCTTTTTTGATCTGTAATTATTTCAGAAACTAATTTACCTGTAGCCGGACCCAGGCTCCAGCCCATCATGGCATGGCCGGTGGCAATCGTAACATTTTTATAATTGGAAACCCTTCCTATATATGGCAACCCATCTGGGGATACAGGTCTCAATCCGCAAGCAGCATCTTCGATTTCGGCCTGCTCAATTTTTAACCCATTGTAATATTTCTCAGCGGCTTTAGCGATTGCTTTCACCCGCATAGGATTAATATTGTGATCAATACCTCCTATTTCCATAGTGCCGGCAAAACGCGTAAAACCTTTCATGGGGGTAACAGCGACTTTAGCCTCCATTAAAATAGCCGGAATTGTGATTCCCGTATTTCTCTTCACATTAATTCGGTATCCTTTGCCGGCCTGCATCAACAATTGAACTCCTAATTTTTTTGTAACAAAAGGACTCCAGCTTCCAGCCGCTATCACTATTTCATCAGCAGAAATTTCTCTTTTATCTGTCATTACGGTAGAAATATTACCAGAAGAAATTTTTATGTCTGTTACCTTTTCATCAGTATAAAAAGCTACTCCACATTTTTTTAAATATCCTAATAATTGATTCATAAATTCACCCGGAGACATGTGTGAATCACATTTATAATGAATTGCTCCTTTAATATTCAAATTTACATTCGGTTCGAGTTCCTTAACTTCATCAACTGAAAGCAAATACGTTTCCAGACCTTCCTTAATGGCGCGCCTGGCAACTTTCATTTCACTCTCTCCTGCCTTTTCAGTTTGATAATACATCAATAATCCTTTGTTATCTAGTTGAAAATTAAATGCATCATCATTCAATATGTCAGTATATAGTTCTTCACTCAGTAAATTGATATCTTTAATTACAGGAATTGCTTTTTCAACATTTGCTTTTGTACATGATCTTTTAAAGGCTAAAGACCATTTTAAAAAATCAGCATTTAGGCGCGGTTTAATATAAAACGGACTGGCGGCATCAAACATCATTTTAATCCCTTTGGAAATCATTCCCGGAGAAGCCAACGGAATAATATGACTTGGGGTCAAATAACCGGCATTTACAAAAGAAGCTCCTTCTGTAATATTTGACTTATCGATAACTGTTACTTTACAACCTTCTTTTTGAAGAAAATAGGCAGAACATAAACCCATGATTCCGCCTCCGATGATAATACAATTTTTCATTTATACAGGTTAAATTATTTTTTTGGCTCAATTAAATCCCAGTAATTGCCATAAAGATCTTCAAATACGGCAACCATTCCATAAACTTCATCTTTGGGCTCTCTTACTATGGTTATTTCTTTATCAATCAAGTTTCTATAATCCCTTTCAAAATTATCGGTATATAAAAATAAAAATACACGACCTCCTGCCTGATTTCCAATGTGGCTTTTCTGTAATTCATTAGCTGCTTTTGCAAGTAATAATGAACATGAATTTGTTCCTTTGGGTGATACTACTACCCAGCGCTTATTGTTGTCTAAAACGGTATCTTCTAAAAGTTCGAAATGTAGTTTATTGACATAAAAATCAATTGCTTCGTCGTACTCTTTTACTACCAAAGTAATATATGCTATTTTCTGATTCATACTTTTTGTCCCGACTTATTTCAGGATCTCATTATTTTTTTTTAGATCCCAAAATGAATTCGGGATGCCTTGATTTTTCAGATCAAATCACCAGAAATCCATGAGCATATGGATCATCTTTATCATCAACAATAATTGTATTATAACCATACACTTTTGCCCAACCTTCGATACTTGGAACTATGGCTTTTTGACCATTCAAAGTTGTTTCTTCCTCAATTCTACCTATAAATTTACTTCCAATATAACTTTCATGAATATATTCTTCCCCTTTTTTTAGCTTTCCCTTAGCATATAGCTGGGCCATTCGCGCCGAGGTCCCTGTTCCACAAGGTGAACGATCTATAGCCTTATCTCCATAAAAAACAGCATTGCGACCCGACGATGACTGGTCAATTGGGTCTCCTGTCCATAGCATATGGGTAACATTCGGAATAACATTATTCTCGGGATGAATAAACATATTCGGATATTTCTCATTAATACGATCTCTTATAACTTGTGAATATTGAATGATCTTACCAGCCGTAAAATTATGAATTCCGGAAAAGTTTTTTTGAGGATCAACTATTGCATAAAAATTTCCTCCATAAGCCACATCAAAAATAATTTCTCCCAATTCCGGACAGACAATAGTTAATTTTTCAGACGCTAAATAACTTTTTACATTGGTTAATTTTACCCAATCTACTTTTTTACCAGTTTGCTGATATTCAATTTGTACTATGCCTGCCGGTGTTTCCATTTTGATTTTTCCTGGAATTTTTGGCTTTACCAAACCTTCCTCAATAGCGATAGTAACAGTTCCTATAGTTCCGTGCCCACACATCGGTAAACAACCTGAGGTTTCAATAAATAAAATAGCAACATCGTTTTCCTTATCATGAGGAGAGAATAATATACTTCCACTCATCATATCGTGCCCTCGGGGCTCAAACATCAGGCTTTTTCTAATCCAATCATATTCTTTCAAAAAATGTAAACGCTTTTCACTTATGGTTTCACCGATTAAATGCGGACAACCTTCAACGACTAAGCGTACAGGATTTCCACAAGTATGTGCATCAATACATTTAAAAGTATGTTTAGCCATTTTTTACCTTTTCTATATACCTGTTGATCCTGTTTTCCAGAATAGCCAGCGTTACGGTCCCTTGTTCTAAAATTACCTCATGAAATTCCCGAATATCAAACTTTTCAGCGAGCTCTTTTTCTGCTTTTTTTCGCAACTCCCTAATTTTTAATTCGCCTATTTTATAGGATAAAGCCTGGCCTGGCCAGGAAATATAACGATCCGTTTCTGTATTAACTTCATGCAATGACAAAGCAGTATTGGAAGCCATAAAATCTACAACTTGATCACGTGTCCATCCTTTAGCATGAATTCCCGTATCAACTACCAAGCGACAAGCTCGCCACATCTCATATGTAAGTTTCCCAAAATGTTCATATGGTGTGGTATACATTCCCATTTCTTCGGCTAGAAATTCACAGTACAATCCCCACCCTTCACCGTAAGCTGACAAATATAAATCTCTTCGAAACTTAGGAATACTATCTCCTAATTCGTTATTTAAACTACCCTGTAAATGATGACCCGGTACCGCTTCATGGACTGTTAATGAAGGCAATGTGTATAAGGTTCTGCTTGGCAGATCATAAGTATTTACCCAATAATAACCTGGATCTGTACTGTTTTTTGAAGTACCTATATAACGTCCTGCAGTATATTTTGGAGCAATGGCATCTGGTACAGGAGCTACCCCATATGGTTTCCTGGGCAAGGTCTTAAAAAATCGAGGTAATTGCTCATCAACCCGTTTGGCCATATCACGTGCAATCATTAATAATTCTTCAGATGTTTTAGGATAGAACTGTGCATCAGTTCTTAAGAATTGAAAAAAGTCAGCAGAACTTCCCTTGAAATTTAATGCTTCAATTATTTTTTCCATTTCAACCTTTATACGGGTAACTTCTTTTAAACCTATTTTATGAATATCGTCTGCTGTATATTGTGTGCTGGTTGTATAAAAATTAATTCGATTTTGATAATATTGTTTTCCTTTGGGAGTTGCTGAAACTCCCAAAGTCCTTCTTGTTTTTGGTAAATATTCCGTTTCGAAAAATCGTTTAATTCTTTTAAATTGTGGTACTACGGAACTCTCAATAGCACTTTTTGCCACAGTTAATACGGAATCCTTTTGAGTTTGTGTTAAACTTTCGGGTAAATTTTTAAAAGGCGAATAAAAATAATGATCCTGATAATTATCAACGATATGATCATCATAGGTAGATTCATATCCGTTAAATATTACACGAGGTTGCGAAACTCCTTTTTCCAAACCAGCTCTTAAATTTTCAAAATTCTGATCTACAAATTCCGGAAGAGCATTCAATTTATTAAGGTATTCTTTGACCTTATTATAATTCGCCAACGGACGAACCATATAATTCAGACTACTATGAAATCCTGCATCGGATAATAATGGATTTAAATATCTTTCGAACTCATAAAAATCAATTTCATCCTGTAATTTAAATTTCAGTAATTCCAACGAAATTCTATCTGTTTCTGTTAAATCATCTCCATTTACTTTTATTAATTTAGTCAAAAGTGAGTCTGCAAATTCAGCTTCTTTTTGATAATACTCCTTTGTAAAAAGGCCCAAAGGAAATTCTTTTTCATCATATCCTTTATGATTCTGATACATATTAATTAGTGAACTAAGTTCTTGTGATGAATTATGAGTTTGATCTTCCTTACAAGCTAATATCACTAACATTAAAAGTAATCCTATGGTTTTCAGATAATTCATATCTAGTTATATTTTATTAGTAGTTTGCTCATTATTCACTAATCGTGAAATTTTTAATGGATTTTCATTCTTTAGAGCATCGGGTAATAAGCCGTCTGGCCAATCCTGATAACTAAATGGCCTTACCCAACGTTTTATAGAATGAATCCCAACTGCGGTAAAACGGCTATCCGTAGATGCCGGATAGGGCCCGCCATGCTGCATTGAAGGACAAACCTCAACACCTGTTGGAACACCATTATAAATAATACGGCCTACTCTGTTTTGAAGTGCTTCAACAACTTCAGCATACCCGGAAGCTTCATTATTTTCGGCTATCAGAGTTCCTGTTAATTGTCCTTCCAATTTTGAAATGATCATTTTTAATTGTGCGGTATCTTCACATTGCACAACCATTGAAAACGGGCCAAAAACTTCTTGATGTAAGGTTGTATTTTCCAAGAATGTTTTTCCTTCTACCGTTGTAACTGTTTGTCTGGCAAAATTGGATTTTACCTCCGTATTATAATCAGCAACAATAGTCAATCCTTCCTGTGAGACTGCTTTTTCTTTTTTATTCTCATAAGCTCCAATAATATTTGGATGTAACATACATGACGGTTCTATTTTTATAATTTCATCGGATAAGTGTCGGATGAAATTGGTCAAACCTTCATCTTTAATCCCTAATAACAATCCCGGATTTGTACAAAATTGCCCGGTTCCTAAAGTGATGGAACCTGCATAGGTTTTTGCCAGATCATCACCTCTGTTCTTTAATGCCTCCGGAAGCATCACAACTGGATTCACACTTCCCATTTCTGCAAAAACCGGAATAGGTTCTTCTCGTTGTGCCGCCAGATCGAATAGAGCTCTGCCACCTCTAATACTACCCGTAAAACCAACCGCTTTTACCTGTGGATGTTGCACAAGTTGCACACCAACTTCAATACCACTGCTATTCAAATTAGAGAACACACCATTAGGCATTCCCGTTTTTTCTGCTGCTTTTATGATGGCTGAAGCCACTAATTCACCCGTCCCTGCATGCATTGGATGCGATTTTACCAGAACAGGACAACCAGCTGCAAAGGCTGCTACTGTATCTCCTCCGGCAGTTGAATATGCTAATGGAAAATTACTGGCTCCGAATACCACCACCGGACCCAATGGAACTAACATTTTTCGAATATCAGGTTTTGGAATTGGTACCCTATCCGGTATCGCTGTATCGATGGCAGCTTCTACCCAGGAACCTTCTTCTATCAATTCAGCAAAGGAACGTAATTGGCCAATTGTTCTTCCCCGTTCTCCTTTAGCTCTCCCTTCAGGTAAACCTGTTTCAGAGCAATATGTTTGGACCAATTCTTCATCTAATGCAAGAATTTCATCAGCAATAGCATTTAAAAATGCTGCTTTCTTTGCACCCGAAGTATTTCTAAATTCAGAGAAGACTTTAGAAGCCAGATCGACTGCTTTGTTTATTTCTTCTGAGGTCGCTTCATGGAAGCTAAACTCATTTTCGATGTTCAATAACGGATTAAATGTCCTATACATTTTTGTTCCTTCTCCTGATAATTGATTGCCGATATAATTTTTTCCTGTGATCATTACTTTTTTTATTATTCCTGTGAAATCAAGAATCTTTTTTTAAGTTCATCTTTTGTGAATTCCGCATCAAATGCGGAAAGGCAAAATGGTTTTAATGTTTTTATACAACCTTAATATCTCCTAACTAGGAAACATATTACAGGTTTTTATAATCCGGTAAAATTGGCCTGTTTTTTAAACTTTTTTCAATGATTCGAATTACATTTTTGCGTTCTTCCCCATAAAGTGGTAAACGTGGTGCCCGCACATTTTCGGTTCCTATATTTGTAAATACTTCTGCCAATTTTATATTTTGTACTAATTTAGGGTTTATATCTAATTCTAACAAAGGTAAAAACCAACGATAAATATCGATCGCTTCTTTTATTCTTCCCACCTTTTGTAGTTCATAAATAGCGACAGTCTCTGCAGGAAATGCGCATACCAACCCTGCGATCCACCCGTCAGCTCCCATCAATAAACTTTCTAACGCCACCGTATCTACACCTGTCATGATCTTTAAGCGATCTCCAAAACGATTAATAATTCTGGTAACATTAGAAATATCTCTGGTTGATTCTTTAACGGCTTTAATATTATCACACTTCAACAATTCTTCAAACATTTCTAACGTAACCTCAATTTTATAATCTACGGGATTATTATAGATCATAATAGGTAATGATGTATTATTTGCCACGGTTTTAAAATACTCAACAGTTTCCCGGTCCCCAGCTTTGTATCTCATGGGAGGCAACATCATTAATCCTTTGGCACCACCCTCTTCTGCTTGATGAGCAGCCTTTATAGCNCCCTTGGTGGATTGTTCGGCTACATTCATTAAAACAGGAACTTGCCCTTGAACGATCTCGATAGTTGCTTTAGTTAAAGTTCGTTTTTCGTCCTCACTTAATGTACTGGCCTCCCCTAAGGTCCCTCCGAGCACAATACCATGAACGCCAGCATCTAACTGTGCATTAATATTCAACTCAAATGTTTTAAGATCTAATTTATCATCATCGGTAAACTTTGTCGTTACAGCGGGCATTACACCTTTCCATTGTATACTCATTTCTTAGTATTTAATTTTTAATAAAATTACAAAGGCTATTGCCATCTCAACTCTTGATAATTATCCAATTATAATATTATATTATCCAAAAAAATAATTATTCTAATAAAAATGAATAGTATTTGCTTATTTTTGATATTGAAAGCGAATTAGACACAAGTGAAAATACTACCTTTTAAAATACCCAAACCTGAAAACGAAGCATTGGTTTACCAGGAAGATAATGACCTTTTATTCTATGATAAATTACACCAACATGAAGAAATACAAATTAGTTTGATCGCAAATGGCGAAGGCACCTTAGTAGTAGGAGATTCTGTAACAGATTATAAAGCCGACGATATTTTGGTAATGGGCAGTAATTTACCCCATGTATTTAAAAGTGATGTTACCGAAGGTAAAAGCTCATTAATGATTTCTTTATTTTTTAGTAAAAAATCATTTGGTGATCATTTTTTTAATCTGAAAGAATTTGATTCTTTACAATCTTTTTTTAAACAAAGTTTCTATGGACTAAAACTTATTTCAAATAGGAATGAACTTAAGAACTTGTTTCTAAAGCTGCGAAAAGCTTCTGACCTTGATCGTTTTATTTTACTGTTTGAAATTTTACGGCTTATTGCTAAGTCCAATACAGAATCGTTATCCTCTTTTGTAAATCAAAAAAATTATAGTGCTAATGAAGGAAAACGTATGAGTGAAGTGTTTGAATATACTATGAATCACTTTCATCATCCTATTAGTTTATCACAAATTGCAGATATTGCCAATATGACCACCAATGCTTTTTGCAAATACTTTAAACAACGAACCAATAAAACCTACCTTCAATTCTTAACCGAACTACGTATCGAATATGCCTGTAAATTATTACTTAAAAACAACGATCTATCTATTGCTGAAATTGCTACCAACTCTGGATTTAATAACATTTCAAACTTTAACAGAAAGTTTAAATCGTTAAAAAAAATGGCCCCTTTACAGTATAAACTAGCCCATTGCAATTAATTTTTTAATTAAAAATTTGGAATATTAAAATATTGTTCTACATTTGTAGAGTTAATTCTAATTTTGTAGAGCAATGCAATTATCAAAAACTGAAGAGCAATTAATGCAGC
>JGI24023J19991_10000858_pt1 | contig 23887 bp, 22 predicted proteins | sample Cruoilmetagenom1_FD_19991 | JGI IMG/M metagenome (IMG submission 19991) | reverse complement strand
CCGATCAGGAAAACCGAGGTCGGCTTCTTGCCGTTATCGTTGATCGCGGCCTCGGCGTAAACCACGCGTACCTTCTGGCTCACCGGCATGTTCAGCTTGTGCCGGCCATCGGCCAGCATCTCCTGAACAGCGTTCTGGTCGAGGCCTTCAAGCGTCACGCTTTCGATCTCACGGCCTAGGCCGCGGCGGATCTGGAAGGCGACGACGCGCTTCTTGATCTTGCCGACATCCTTCCAGAGCACGAGCTCATCGAAGCGCTCATAGTCTCTGGCTTCGATGGCCGACCGGATCTCGGCAACCATGGTCTCGGCGTCGCCTGGCAATTCGGCCTTGGCCGCGACCGCCGAGGTGGCGAGGCCGAGGGCGAGAAGCGCCCAGCCGATGAAACGCGCCAGTATCACGGCGCGCTCTTGAGCGCGAAGACGTGGATAGTGCCGCCTTGGGGCATGGGCGGAACGCGCCCTTCAGGGAGCATCTTCGCCAAAAGGCCGCGCATGCGCTCGGCGTCCACACCCCAGCCCGACTGCACCGCGATATATTGGGTGCCATCGACCTCGAAGGCGGAGGGAACACCGGTCACGCCCGATGGCATCGGGTGCTCCCAAAGGACATCGCCGGTCAAGGCATTGAACGCCCTGAACTTCCGGTCATTGGTGCCGCCCGCGAACAACAGATTGCCGCCTGTCGAGAGGATCGGACCCCAATTGACGCTGTCGTCAAAGCTGTGCTTCCAGACGAGCTCGCCTTTGTTCAGGTCCCAGGCCTGGATCTGGCCGATAGGCACGGGCTTGCTCGGATCGACGCGCTTGTTGAAACGCATCGATGAGAGAATCACGTCGATCGGGACACCGATCCAGAGTTCGCCGGGCTCCCGCTCCTCCATCGGCACGCCGCCCATCTCGGCGCAGAGGTTTTCATGGGCCGGGATATACAACAGGCCGGTATCGGGGTTGTAGGCCTCCGGCGGCCAGTCCTTGCCGCCCCAGATCGACGGGCAGAATGTCACCGTCTTGTTGGTGCCTGGTTTTTTCGTCTCGTCGTAGGTTGGCCTGCCGGTCTTCGGATCGATCGAGGTGAAGACGTTCTGTTCGACAAACGGCTTGGCGTCGATGAAGTTGATCGGTCCTTTGGCGGTCCGCTCCAGCAGCCAGAGATAGCCGTTGCGTCCGGCATGAACGAGGCCTTTTATGACCTTGCCGTCCCGCTTGATCGGCATGAGCACTGGCGCCGAGACCTCGTCCCAATCCCAGGCGTCGTTCCAGTGATATTGGAAATGCCCGTCGATCGAGCCATCGTCCATGTCCAGCGCGACGACCGATGTGGCGTAAAGATTGTCGCCAGGCCGCGTATCGGGCATCCACGGGCCGCCATTGCCGGTGCCAACATAGAGGATGCCAGTTTCGGCATCGTAATTCCCCTGCATCCAGACCGGCGCGCCACCGGTCTTCCAGGCATCGCCCTTCCAAGTTTCGGAGCCGGGTTCGCCGGGTGCAGGCACGGTGTAGGTCTTCCAGGCCTCCTTGCCGGTCTCGGCATCGAGCGCCACGACATAGCCGCGAATGCCAAACTCGCCGCCGGAAACGCCGGTGACGACCTTGCCCTCTGCAGCCAGGACCGAGAGGGTCGAATAGTAGCCCTCGGTATAGTCGCCGATGCACGTATCCCAGGCTTCCTTGCCGGTCTTGGCATCGAGCGCCACGACACAAGCATCCAGCGTGGCCATATAGACTTTGTCGCCATAAAGCGCGACGCCGCGATTGGTCGGGTGAAGCTGGAACAAATCTTCCGGCAACTCGCGCCGGTAGCGCCAGATCTCGTCGCCGGAAGCCGCATCCAGCGCAATGATCTGGTTCTGCGGCGTGGAGACGAACATCATGCCGTCATTGACGATCGGCGCTGCCTGGTGGCCATCATTCACACCCGTGGAAAAGCTCCAGACCGGGACCAGTTCGGCGACATTGGCGTCGGTGATCTGCTTCAGGGGGCTGTGACCCCAGCCCTCGTAATTGCCGCGCCAGGAAAGCCAGTTTTTCGGCTCTGGATTGCGCAAGCGCTCGTCGGTCACCGGGTTGTAATCGGCGGCGAAGGCTTGCGCGGCGAAAACCGAGAACACAAGCGCGCTAAAGGCGAGAAACAGTTTTTGCACGAGGCTACTCTCCCAGAAAAAGCGGCGCCTTCCGTGTGAAGGCGCCGGACATCAATTCTTGAAACCGGGTTTGCGATTGAACGCTTCGGCAACGACCACATAACCCTCGTCGTCGATCGCGACGCCGAGCATGGGAAGCGGCGCCCTTGCCGGCCCGCCGCGCACGGAGCCGCCGGTCAGCACAGCGAACTCGGAGAGGTGACAGTGGCAGCGGAAATGCTGGCTCTCCACCACCCAGGATTTGATGGTGCAGCCAGTATGGGTGCAAATGGCGGAGTAGACGAGCACGCCATCTGCGGCGCGCGGCGCGACTTCGGCATCGATCGCGTCCGGTTCCACCCTGACGAACAACAGCCGGTTAAAGCGGTTGCGTCGCCGCAAGACACTGTCTTCGACGCCATAGGGGAAACCTTCAAATGGCGCCTTCCCGACCGCGAGCATCTCCGGGCGCAGGAACTTGTTTTTGTGCGCTCCCCTGGTGATCATCAACCTGTCGCCGACCTGCGGCGGCAGCCGATCCGGCTTCTTAGCGGCTTCTGCGGCGCTCGGGCCCAAGCCCAAACCCATGAGCAAGCCAGCCCCGCCAATCATCAGGCTGCGGCGGTCTTTACGAAAGCCCGATCCTTGCTGCTTCTTCGCCAAGAGATGCTCCTCTGCGATCACTTCAAAAATGCATAGAGGCCGTTGCGTTCTCAGGCAATCAATTTTGTAGAACTTTTTCGGTGGAGGGATCGGGGTTGAAATATTGGGCTTCCGCGCTGACGCAAGCGGGCGCCCAGCGCGGTATCTCTATCTTGCATTTTTTTCTGCCACCCTATTGAGCGCCTGTCATTTTAGCGGCGCGCCGGCGCTCCAAACGCACATTCAGCAGAAACTATGGCCCGGGCAGAGGCGCACGCTTGAGCCGCGAGCGCCGCCGGTTCGCCCAGCAATATGTCGGACAGTTCCTGAGCACGTTCAAGGACTACCCGCCGCGCCAGAAGGCCGGCAGCTTCGGCATCGATCAGGTATTGGAGAAACTGACGTCGCCACCCTCAGGCAGCAACTGAGGCTGTGACCGGCTGGCCTGAGGAGCAGAGCCCGCCTCTCAGTGCGTGATCGAGATAACCGTGTTGTCCTTGCCTTGCTTGAGGATCAAATTGAACAGAACCGCCGCATTTTTCGGGTGCAAGCGGACGCAGCCATGGGAGGCCGGTCGCCCCAGCTGCTTTATTTGATTGGTCCCGTGAATGGCGTAGTGGCCGGAGAAGAAGACCGAGTGTGGCATCGGCGCCCCTCGGAACAGGCTGGAGCGGTGATTCCTGTGCAGCCAGTAGGGCTCGAACGTGCCCGTCGGCGTCCAATTGATTTTCAGTCCCGTTGAAACCGGCCAGCTGGCCGTCTCGACGCCATCGACATAAAGACGCAGGCGCTGTTCGGAAATATCGATATGCGCGAGAACTTCGGCCGTTGCAGCCAACGGCCAAAGCGCCAAAAGAAAACAAAGCGCGGCGGATTTCAGATAACGCAACAAACGACAAACCTCCGCGTGACCAAACGCCAACCCATGTATCGGGTATCGGGCCAACGCTCGCCATCATAGCGAAAAGACATTAGCGATGAATTGACAACTAAGACCAGGGCAAGGGGCCGGCTGAAAGTCCGCCCTGGGTCATGGGCGTACGGTTCGGGCCGGCTATGATCTGCCCGTGGCCAGAACCACACGCGCCAAGCTCAGCGAGCGGCGGGTTCGATTTTCCAATACATGCTTCCTTGCGCTTTGATGGCCCGGAGCCCGGGCCGCTGATCGGCGCGTTTTCTCGAATTAATCAGCGTGAAAATGTCGGCAATGATGGAATTGGATTCGGCGAAATAGGAGTGTCCAAGAAAGCTCGATTTGACGTCCGTCGAATCGATCGTTTCGATGCCCGGTTCCAAGACGAGCCCTTCGTAGGAATCGCCAGCCCGCGCATATCCATGAAACCGCTTGGAGACCTTGAGCGCCTCGTCTTGGGACGACGCATAAAGCGTAACCGTGGGATTGACGGTCACAATTTGCGGCGCGATGTCGCGTTTGAACACGTCTGCGTCGATATCGGGCGCCGCGAGAATGACCTCCCTGAAACGTCCGCGAAATTGGGCGTTTTCCCCATAGAGATCCTTCAGCGCGCCGGTCAAGGCGCGGTTTCCCAGACTGTGGGCGATCAGATAGATGTTTTCAGCCCGCGTGGTTTTGGCGAACTCTTCCAAAAACGCCTTCAGGTGCGCTTGGGTCCATTCGACATTGGTCTCATCCACAGGGTAACCGCTCGAGGTCCCCTGGGATGGCCAACTGTAAAAGACCGGCGCCCCATTGAACCCCAGATCATAGGACATTTGCGCCGTGCGCCGCGCCGCCTCGGCAAAGCTCGTATTGAAGCCGTGAACGAAGACAAAGGCGTTCGAGCCCGATGATGCTTTGATCCGCTCGCCGATGGATCGGAAAAAATTCTCTTTTGTCTGTTGCTCGACCGACAACAAAACGACGTGTTTTTTTGGGTCCTCACGAAACTCCAGCCGCCAAACGACCGGGCGCTCCAGCTCGCCCATCCGGTGGTCGCGCGGGATCCCGACCTCACAGACCCCATAGGAGAGGATGTCGCGCCGAACGCCATATATGTCGGCCGGGTTCTGGCTTGCGGTCCTCAGCCGGTCGGTGGCGTAAAACACTTTGACCCGGGCGAAATTCACGAGCGCCACGGGTTCGTCTCCCGCCAGTTCGTAGTCGACCGGCGGACCGGCGCTCCGCTCCGCTTGGGATGCGTCGCCGCTGTGCGGGCCGCGGCTCGCATCGGCGGCATCTTCATGGACGGCGTCCCTGTCGGATTTGCCCAGAAACATCGCGAACGCAGCGATCACGACGATTGCAAACGCGACTGTGATTATTGCCTTCAATCTACCCATGGCAAAAAATCTTGGAGACGGACTAAGTCACGGCACCAGTTTGTCAGCGCCCGCGCAGTTCGCCTTGACGTGAATCATGGGGTCCGCTTTTCACCTGAAACCCGGAGGTTTGACGCGCGCGGCGGCGGGGCCGGCAAAGTCGGATACCGGTGCCTGAGCCCGTGCTCAGGATCGCTTTAGGCAAAGTTTTACGAAGCGTCTCTAAGATGCAGTTCTTTGAGGGGATTGGGCGGCGCCGAAAACCGCGGCAGGCGAGCAACCCAGTCTCATTTTACTCCGGGAGTGGTGGACCATGGCAGACAATCGCGCCGATCAGAGGCGGAGAGTATTGAAGGGGGCGATCGTATCCTTCAATGGAGGAAACTCGACGCTATCATGCCGGGTGCGGGATCTTTCGGAAACCGGGTGCCGCCTGATAGCCGAAGGCACCATGAGCGTTCCCGACACTTTCAGTCTCTTTGTCGAGTTGGATGGGCTGACCGCCGACTGCGAAGCAACATGGCGCGATGGCGGCCAAACAGGCGTTCGCTTTATAGGCGCGCCCCGCTACAGCACCCCAACGCGCGCGCAGGTCATCCAGCCCGACGTTCCCGAAAAGCCGGCAAAATTACGCAGAGAGGGATCGCGTATCATTCCCGCGCCACCAGCGCCTTCTGGAAAATAAAGCAAAGCCAATTTTCCACTGCCCACGCGGCTCGGCCTCTGGCGCGGGACCCGGCCGCGGATGAAACCACCCATAATATACTGACCAGTATTGGCTCAACCCGTAGTTGAATTAGGCTTGAGCGCTTCCTTTTTGATACTGACAATTACTGTAAACATACAAATAAAATGCCACTATTATAATGTAAATCTTCCGAAGATCGGTTGATTTTGTATATTAAAATCATATACAAAGCTGGATCAGAGACGCCCCATGAGTTGCTTCATGGCGGCGCTTACCAGTTCTCAGTTTAGCTCAGTCAGTGAGTTCTCGCCACGCGTCAACCGATGCGCGCGTTCGTAGAATAATTGAGGAGCACGCCAATAGAAGCCCAACGAGCATGGCATTCACAAAAACCAATGCATCATTGTGGTTCCCATCGAACGGACAAGCATGAACAATTCTCATCCAGTCGACGTGCACGTCGGAAAACGGCTGCGGCAGCATCGCATGTTGCTTGGATTGAGCCTGCACACGCTGGCCGAGAACATCGGTGTCAAGTATCAGCAAGTACAAAGATACGAAACCGGAGTAAATCGGATTAGCGCCAGCCGGCTGTTCGAGTTGGCCAGGGTGCTCGATGTCCCAGTTGGATATTTTTTCCAGGGGCTCACGGGTGAAGATTCCCGCGCGTCTGAAAGCGGAAGTGAACCGGGCAAAAATCATACGCTCCAAAAATTTCTGAAATCGCGCCAATACTTCGAACTCAATCGCAATTTCTTGCAGATCCGAGATGCCGCGCTCCGGCGCAGCATCATCAATTTGGTGCGTTCACTTGCCAGTCAGAACGAGGGTGATTGAGAAACAAACCAACCAATGACGTTGGTTATCTGGGGGAGATAGGGTAAATGGCCGAGCACCAAGTCGCCCAAGAAATAGAGAAATATCGCCAAATTATCGGTCTTGACCAGGAGCATCTTGAGGCCGCGGCCTCAGCTTGGACCGTTATCGAACCGCATATGACCGAGCTGGTCGATCAGTTCTATCAGCATCTTGAAAAAACCGGCTTCATGGGATTTTTCCGCGGTCACGATATCCCGGCGATCAAACGCGGCCAACTTGCCTATTGGCAAAGGCTTTTCGCCGGCGAGTTCGATAAGAACTACAACCTCCACGTCAATGTCATTAGAGAAAAACACGTCGAAGCTAACGTCGAATTCACAGATTACATCGCCGCCTATGCCTGGTTCAGCGAGCAATTCATCGGCATTCTGATGGAGGCGAATCCGCCAAGTCCGCCTGGGCTCCGAACCCTGCTCGCGGCGGTCAACAAAGTCATCTACCTGGACTTGATGATCGCCTCGGGCAGCTCGGAAGTCTATCTGATCGACTTCTAGCCAAAATCCCGGCGCGCCTTTCGGCGCCGCGCTAGATCATCTCGCGCCGTTTGAGCTCGCCGACAAAGCCTTCGAGCATCTCATCGAGGCCCCGCACATTCACGCCAAGCGAATTTTGCCGCGTCAGGTCGAATTGGGTCGCCCGGACCGGCACTTCAGCGGGGTCCCCTGGGGGCATTTCGTAGCCGGGACAGACGCGTTCGAGCGCCGCTAGAATTTCGCGCCAATGCCAGCTTTGTTTGACGCCAAAATAACGCCCGCTCGCCTGGTCGTTTTCGAGCGCATTGACGTGAAGGGCGGCCAGGTCGCGGGCGTCGATATAGGAGAGCGAACTGTTTGGAATTTTGTCCGCAAAGCGCTCGCCGCGAATAATCGCCGCGAAACGCACGAAGCTGCCCTCGGGCTCGGGCTTGTAGCTTGGCCCGACGATCATAGTCGGATTGATGGTGCAAACGCGGAAGGCGCCGCCCGAGGATTCCATCTTCTCCAGAACCGTCCGATCCAAGCGAGTTTTGCCGACAGCGGCGAATTTTTTTTGCTCCAGTTGCAGGTCGGCATCCGACCAATGGTCGACTTCGTTCTTGAGCTCGGGCTCGCCGTCGGGCGGATTGGTGGAACCGGTGCTCGATGTGAAAACGGCACGGCCAATGCCCGCTTCGATGGCGGCTTGGCTGACATTTTCGGCAATGGCCGCCATCAGATCCACGGTTTCGGGCTGGACGGCCGGCGATCCGGCGCAAACGATCACGCCGCTGCAGTTCTCCATGGCCGCCTGAAACGACGCCTTGTCGAAGGCATCGGCGGAAAAAAGCGTCAGTTCGTTGTTGCCGCTGGCCGCCGCCGCAACGCCCGACATCAGCCAGTCCGCCTTTTCGCCCTCTGCATCCCGCAGCGTGCCATGCACGTCATAACCGCGCCTGAGCAGCTCGGCGGCAACGTGGCTGCCGATAAAACCACTGCAGCCAACAACACAAATCTTCTCAGCACTCATTCATCACCACTCTTGTCCGATTGACTACTCTTGTCCGGTTGATCGCGCCAGGGCACCAGTCCCTCGAGCCAATGACCTTATCCAGGCACGCCGTCCTTGGCGGGAAGTCTAGCGCCACGGCGCTGCGTTTCAATCATCGCCCTGATTGAAATCTATGGCCCGAACCATGGCTTCAACGGCAGCGCCCTGTTTCAACCCGCTTTCGCGCACCAACGACCGCCACGTGAAGAAGCCGAGCGCCATCGCCAGCACCGCGCGCTGCTTCGTGTTCAGCTTTGCGCCCAGCACCTCGCAGTAGACTGCCATATGGGGTTGGAACCGCAACTCAATCATCTCATTCGTCAGCGCGTGATATTCGGCGTCGCGCAACACGCATCCAGCCATATCGGCATTGCGCTCGTACCAGCCGTAAAGTGCGCCAAGGCCTGCGCGCAGCCGCTCGAGGTCGCGCTCGATCGCGCGCCAGGCCTCACCATCGGGCAGAGGGTCGCGCTCCATGGCCAGCCCGGAGCAAGCCAGGAAGAGGCTCCGCTCATCTGGAAAATGGGCATAGAGTGTGTGCCTCTGAACGCCGGCGCGCTCGGCCACCATGCTGATGGTGGTGAGCGCCGGGCCGACGCTGCTGTGCAGGTCGACGGCGGCTTGCGTAATGCGCAACCGTGTCTCTGCCTGCTGTTCGGCGCGGCGTTTCAGGGTGTAGGTGCGCGTCATGCTATTTTCATTGCACTTGCATGTGCATTCAATATTGACGAGGCAAACTATTTTCAATACACATGCATGTACTCCCAAAATGGGGCCAAGTCCACCACAGAGCGAGAACCGGCGCGGCGTATTCCTACAATTCCGCCATGCCAACGGAGAAATTCATGGAAACCAAGATCGACGAGATCAGTGACGGCATCTACCGGCTCTCGACCTTCGTGGCGGAAGTCGCGCCGCCAGCCGGCTTCACCTTCAACCAGTTCCTCATTCTTGGCGACGACCCCTTACTGTTCCATACCGGGCCCAGGCAGATGTTCCCCCTCGTGCACGCCGCCGTTGGCAGCATCATTTCGCCCGAAAAACTGCGCTGGATTACCTTCGGCCACTACGAGGCCGACGAGTGCGGCGCGATGAACGAGTGGCTGGCAGTCGCCCCGCAAGCCGAGATTGGCCACGGGCAGACCGGATGTCTGGTGTCGCTGAACGACATGGCCGACCGCACGCCGCGCGTCCTGCAAGACAACGAGGCGATCGATCTGGGCAATGGAAAACGGGTCCGTTACCTCGATACGCCCCATATTCCCCATGGTTGGGATGCGGGCGTTCTTTACGAAGAGACGACCGGGACCCTGCTGTGCGGCGACCTGTTCACCCAACTGGGCGACGGCCCTGCATTGACGGAGACCGATATCGTCGGGCCGGCAATCCTCGCCGAAGACATGTTCAAGTATTCCAGCCTGAACCCCGGCATGGGCGCGACGATCCGCCGGCTTGCCGATCTTTCACCGCGCACGCTGGCGCTCATGCACGGCCCCTCCTTCGCCGGCGATGGNCAAGCAGCCCTGCACGCCCTGGCTGACGACTACGACCGGCGCATTCGCGATCATGCNCCCGCGGTCGGCTAGACCGCAGGCCCATCCCTGCGGCGANCGTCAGGCGCGCGCCGACTGCGCCGCACCTCGATGAAGTCTGGACGATAATTGCAGAAAGCCAGTCCCGNGGCCGCGGCTTTCTAAGCCATCGAGCGCGATCAGTATTTCCAACCCAATCCTATGGTGCCGCGCACATCGATATCGGTGCTGGCGCCGGTCTGCTCTTCGAGACCAACGGCCCCATTAAAGCGCAGGAACATCGTCTCATCGATGGCATGGGAATAATTGCCCTGGAAATCGCCATAGGCGCCAACCCCCAGGCCACTGGGTTCACTGGATAAGCGCGACACAAGACATCCCGCCGAATCCCTCGACTTCGCTGACATTTATCAACGGGCAAGGTGGCAAGAACGGGACTGTCGAAAACGTGTTGGTCAGTTGATCAATCGCGGCGAACCGGCCCGCACGTCCGGCAAGACTTCCGGAAACCCAGCCGCAACGGCATCCACGCTGATGGAGACCGAGGCATTGCCATGAAAATTGATGTTGCTGGCGATAATCGGCATGTAAGGCGAGGTCGCGCCAATGACGCCTTCGCCGCCGACGTCGAGCGTCTGGGTCGGCAGATAGATCCCCCCCACGATTTGTATCGTTCCGCCGCCCTCGACGGAGCTGGTGGCGCCAATGCTCGAGCTGGCGTCCTGCACAAAAACGAGCCCCGCATAATCGCCGGTGACGGGCGCGGTGAGATTGACGTTCGACTGTGATTTGATGTCGAGAACCGCGCCTTCTCCGATCAAATAAAGCGTTACCCCATTGCCCGTGATCGTCGAGTGGGCGAGCAGACTGAGCGGGCCGTCCTTGATCACATAGAGTCCCGGAGCAAGCGTTATCTCGGCATGGGCATGGGCCGTGAAACCGTTGCAATAGACACCCGGGCTCGCCGCATGCGTGCCCAGGTTGAATTGCTTGCTGTGGTGATCGCAAGCCAATGCGGTGGGGGCAGGCAGATTCTCGTATGGATCAACCGCCTTTGAACAGTTTTTGGTCGGCCATGGGGTGAAGCCGACGCCGTCATATCCACCCACGGCGCAGAACGTATCGGCAGAGGCAACCGCGGAGCCGTTGGTCTCGAGCGCATATTCATCTCTGGAATTGGCGTGAACCACGCAGCCGGTCGCCGTCATGCTTGCCCCGCCATCCAATGAAATCGATCCAGCCGCCGCCGGGTCGAGGGCCAAGACGCAAACCGGACCCACCCGAGGGGCCTTGACGGCCGTCGAGGTCACGGCGACCTGCATGCTGGGGACATTGAGAATGCCCATCGCGATGGTGTGCAAAGACGTGTTTGCCGTCACCGTCACGCTCTCGCCGTTTTGCGCGATGTTCGGAACGCTCGTTATCGATGTATGGCTTTGCGCGAGATTGGCGTTGAAGGTGTCTTTGGCCAGCTGCAGAAGCACACTGTCTTCCGTCTCGAACTTGTTCAGCGCCGCGATCGCGGCCGTGTCTGCCGCATTTTGCAAAAACGACCGAACATTCGACGCCCTGGAATAATCGACCGCCGTCCCGACGGCGCCCAAGATCGGCAGCAAGACCAGAGCGAAAATGATCGCGGCATTGCCATCGGCGCCCGAACGGAAGCGGGCAAACAGAGCTTTAATCGAGTTGATGAGGGGGATCATCATCACGACCTCACAAGGTTGCAGGTCGGCGTGATGTTAGTAGGCAACCGTATTCAAACCGTAAGGAAAATCGCAACTATTTAGCTAAATTTGGCGCTATTTCGGCCCTCGTCAGATGGTGCGGCGCGCGTCCCATTTGGTTGCCCGGGCTCTTTGCGCATGCACCGTTTACGGCCGGGCGCGGTCCTGTCGTCCCATTGCCAAAAAATGCACTTCGGGTCGAAAATCACCGGCAACCGCGCCAAACGAGAAACGCCGCCGGGATGGTCCCGGCGGCGCCTCGTGTTCAATCCCAAATATGGAGTCGCGCGTTACGACAGCAGAGTGATATTGGTCGCCTGCTGCTTGCCGCTGCCCTTGGGGTCGTCCTGGATCTCGAATGAGACCTTGTCGCCCTCGTCGATAGCCGGAACGCCGGATGCCTCTAGTGCAGAAGCATGCACGAAAACGTCCTTGGTGCCGTCCTCGGGCTCGATAAAGCCGAAGCCGCGCGCTTGATTGAAGAATTTTACGGTGCCGTTAATGGCCATGGAAAATATCCTTTCCCGTAGTTTTAATTGGATGAAGCCGATCGACCTCGCCAAGCGGGGCCGACCACATGTCGTCTCTCAGATGTCGGGAAAAATCGTCAGGCCATTAGGCGTCGTCATCTTAACCGGTCGTTGAGAGGGTGCGCCCATCCAATTTTTTGGCGCACCGCTGACCTCCATATTGGGGGTTGTGGGCCATAGCGCAAGGAAATTCGTCTGCACCCAATCGGCCGATTGACCGGCGCTGAATTGGATTCCCCTCCAAAAACAACGACAAAACCGCGATTTCCGTCGCGGCTTTGTCGTCGTTGAAGCCTCTGTTAAGCAGCTTGCGAAACTGTGGCATGGCTCGGTGACAGATACCAAAGCACGCCAGCCACGAGCAGAAGCGCCGGCACGTCGCCCACCAGATGGCCCAGTTCATGACCGTCCGTAACCGCCTGCGCGCCCATGATGGCGGCGTGAACGACACTCGACCAAATCGTGAATGAAATCAGGCTGCGATTCTCGGATGGATTTTTGGCCGCGGCAATCAGATGGGCGCCCAGCACGGCGTAAACACCGCAAATCATCTGCAGATAGTACGCTCCCTCGCCGCCATGCCAGACCCAGCCCGAAGGCCAGACCACGCCCAGAGGGTAGATGAAGAAGAAGATCGAGCCGAATGCCACGAGCGCGAACTTCAGATATTTTTCCTTGATTGCGGGGTTCATGATCGTTCTCCTTGGTTGTTCCTGACCGCAGCGGTCGCTGCTTCGATCTATGTGGTCGCCCGATTCCCGCCCCGCCACGGCCCATGCCGGTACACAAACTGAAGCGAGCCGGTACAGATAATGAACTAGTCAGGCGCGTCCCGGCCGCTTAGACTTCGGCCCCAAGCGGACTTGGAACCGTCAGCGGCGGGAGGCAGGATGGCCGAAGGCAGCTACAAACAGTTTTGCCCCGTAGCGATGGCTGCAGAGACGCTCTGCACAAGATGGACCATCGTGCTGGTGCGTGAAATGATCGCCGGCTCCAGCCGGTTTAACGACCTGCGCCGGGGCGTGCCCCGAATGTCTCCGGCCTTGCTCTCGAAACGCTTGCGCGACCTCGAGGCCGCCGGGATCGTCAACCGGACGCCGGTGCCGGGCGAAACTGAAATCTTCGAATACACCCTCACCTCGGCCGGCTTGGAATTGGAGTCCGTTGTCGGCGCAATCGGCAAATGGGGACAACGATGGATCGAGAGCGATCCCTCGCTCGAGAATCTCGATCCCGAATTGCTGATGTGGGACATGCGCCGCAACCTCGACACCGATCCCATGCCGCCGCGCCGGTGGACAATCCAGTTCAGCTATCCCGAACTGCCGGCCTCGCGCCGCAAATGGTGGCTCATAGTCGAGCCCGAAAAAGACGTCGATCTTTGCTCCGTAGAACCTGGTTTCGATGTCGACCTGTATGTGAACACCGATCTGCGGACGATGACCGCAATCTGGTTGGGGTTGGATACGGTGTCCCAGGCGAAACAAGCCAAGACCCTCATCATGACCGGAGACAACGACCTCCAAAAAGCCATGCAATCCTGGCTGGGCCTCAGCCCATTCGCCGCCGTGGACAAAATGGTCGCTTGAGTTTGGCGGGACATGCGGGCCTGGCCCAAGCACGGCGACCGGATGGGAAATCGTTCCCAATTGTGCAACTCTTCAAACCGCTAGACCTTTAATGCCAAATGGCTTTTGCCGGCTGGCTGCAAAAGCGCGGGGGCGACCATGGCCGTCATGCGGAGTGAGATTGCAACATTGGCCGCCTTCGCGGTGCTGGCGTTCTTCGCCATCATTGGCGATCAATTGTCGCCCGAGCGCATCGATCGCCTTACGGCAATTTTGCTTTTGATCCTGCTGTTTTCGGTGATGTTGTGGGCGGCGTTCGCGGTCGTGCGCCACGCCGAATGTTTGGCGATACTTTTGGGCGAACCCTACGGCACCTTGATCCTGACACTGTCGGTCATCGGCATCGAGGTGGCCTTGATCGCCTCCATCATGATCGTTGGCGCCGACAAGCCGACCCTGGCGCGCGACACGATGTTTTCAATTCTGATGATCGTGCTGAACGGGCTTGTCGGACTGAGCCTGGTCACCGGCGGGCTCAAGCATCGGCTGCAAGACTACAATCTCCAGGGCGCCGGCGCATATCTGACGATGCTGATGCCGTTTGCCATGCTCGGTTTGGTCTTGCCGCGGTTCACCGTTTCTGCGCCAGGCGGCGAGCTCTCCGGCTTGATGGCGGCTTTCCTGATCGTCATGTCGGTGGTGCTCTACAGCATTTTTCTCGCCGTCCAAACCGTCACTCACAGCGACATATTTCAGTATCAGCTCCCAATCGAGGACGAAGGATCTTCGAGCCCAGACCACACCGGCGATCACCATTTCACGGTCTCAACCATCCCCTTTCACGCANNCGCCCTGATCGCGGCGCTGGTGCCTATCCTTCTGCTCTCCAAGACACTCGCCCTTTATGTCGATTTCGGCATAGACAGNCTGGGTGCGCCTCTGGCCTTCGGCGGGTTCTTGATCGCCGCCTTGATATTGACGCCCGAGGCGCTCAGCGCCATCCGCGCGGCACGCGCGAACGAGCTCCAAAGGTCGGTCAATATCTGCTTGGGCTCGGCGCTCTCGACCTTGGGGCTGACGATCCCGACCGTTTTGATCGTCGGCTGGCTCACGGGCGAGGCCGTCGAGCTCGGTCTCAATCCAACGGAAATCGTTTTGCTTGCCTTGACGCTGATTGTCGCGCTGGTGACGTTCGTGAGCGAGCGCACCCATGTGCTTCAGGGCGCGGTCCATCTGGCGTTGTTTGCCGCCTATGTCATGTTGATCTTCGACACCGCGCCATAGAGGATATCGGCGTGCTCATTGGGGGAACCCCATGGCCTGGACAAAGCCGCCGCCCTATATGGTCGAGCTCTTCGATGGCCTGCTGCCGTCCGGCCCCAGCGTCACGCGACGCATCATGTTCGGCAATCCATGCGGCTTCGTGAACGGCAATATGTTTTGCGGCCTGTTCGAGAGCAGCCTGTTTCTGCGCCTCTCCGAACAAGACCGCGACGAGGCGCGCGCCAGACTCGAGGCCACGCCCTTCGAGCCCCTGCCAGGGCGGCCAATGCGGGAATACGTCGCCCTCCCCGACGACGTTCTGGAGGACGAAACGCAACTCGACGACTGGATGACCCGCGCCCTGGCCTTTGGCGAAACCTTGCCGCCAAAAAAACAGAAGGTCCGCAAATCGAAGTCCTAGGCTTACTGCTCCGTTGCGCGTTTGCAGGTTAGCGCGGATAGTTGGCGAAATCATACCGCTGGCCGCTGGCCGGCATCCCTGCCGGTCCGCACGGGGACTCGCCATGAGTAAAATAGCCAATTGCGTTGCAGCTGGCGGCATCCTGCTTGGGGCCATCACACACGCCAATTACGACGCCGAGGACTTCTGCGACGACACCGAGAAATATTGGGTCCAGTTCAAGGCGAAATATTAGAGGCTCAGGCCACCCGCAGCCGCCCCATCAAGACGAGCCCCACGGCAAAAAACACGATGATCACCGCGACACCGGCGCGCTGGCTCGCCACCGCCTCGGTCGCCGCCGCGATCAGCAGCGGCGCCAAGAACGCCGTGACCTTGCCGGAAAAGGCAAAGAGACCGAAATACTGCGTCATCTTGTCGGGCGGGGCGAGACGGGCAAGCATGCTGCGGCTTGCGGCCTGCAGCGGCCCCCCCAGCAAGCCGATAAGCAGCGCGAATGCCAGATAGGCCCGCTCGGCGGTGGTGGCAAAGAGAGCGCCGGGCTCAGGTGGAGACGGCACGTCGATCACGAACAGCACCCGGGAGGCATCGATAGAGACGATGCCGAGCGTGCCGATCAGCAATCCGATAAGCGCCCCAACAATGACCTGCTTGGCGCCGAACCGGTCGTCGGCCACGCCCCCGGCAGCAGCCCCCAGAACGCCCGCCACGGTGAGCAAAATACCAAACAGGCCGAGCTCGAAGGAGCGCCATCCAAACAGTCCCGCGCCGTAAATACCGCCAAAGGCAAAGAGCGCAGCCAGACCGTCGGCATAAATCATGCGCGCCAGCAGAAAGACCGCGACCGGCGGCAGGTGGGCAATTTGCCTTAACGTCCCCCACAGCTCCTTCAGACCCCGCTTCACGGCCCCGGCACGCGTCCCGGCGGCCGCGCCATCTGGCGTGAAAAGGAAGAGCGGAATGACGAAGAGACCGTACCAGAGCGCCGCGAACGGACCGGAGATGCGGTCATCGGCATGGCTGGCCTGATCGAGACCAAAGATCGGGTCGAGCCCCAGAAGCGTCTTCTGGGTTGCTGGATCTGCGACGACGAAGCCCAGCATCAGAACGAGGCTGACCAGACCGCCCACATAGCCCAGCGCCCAGCCCGTTCCGCTCAGCCGGCCGAGCGCCGCCCGGGGCACCAATTGCGGCATCATGGCGTTGGTGAAAATGGTCGCGAATTCGGCCGCCACCGTCGCCGCGATGAACGCGACCGCGATCAGCGGAAACACGGCCACGCCCGGAAGCGCGAACCAGAGCGCCCCAAGACCCGCCATCAAAACGGCCGAAAAGCCAGCGACCCACGGCTTGCGGCGGCCCGTGGCATCTGCAATGGCGCCAAGCACAGGGCCCGAAAACGCGACGATAAGGCCGGCAACAGCCGTCAAGTACCCCCACTGCGCCTGCCCCTGAACGGCATTTCCCACCACGACGGTGGCGAAATAGGGCGCGAAAATAAATGTGAGGATCAGCGTGTAGAAGGGCTGAGCCGCCCAATCGAACATCGCCCAGCCCAAAAGCCCGGCAAACGGCGCCCGGCCGCTCGATCCCTGCGTGGCGTCGCTCGGCCCGCCCATCCCAATCTACTTGGAGACGAGTTCGCGCAAATAGGCGGCAGCCACCGTGAGCCGTGAAAGGGTCAACTCGCCGCCCTCCAATATTTCCTGGATGCGCCTGCGGGCCCGCTCTATGTCCTCACCGCAATCCGAACGCCAAGCCTTGAAATCCACCGGCCCGCGCTTGGTCCTCGCCGCCGCCCCATAGACCAGGGCGCGGTGGATATCGGCGAAGGCGGAGACGGTGTTGTTGATCGCCAGACGGTCGAAATAATCGTCCGCCGTCAAATAATCGCAAGCATGCCGCAACTCGTCTATGCGGAAGAAGGCCGCCACCTCGGCGAACAGCGGCGCGACCTCAGAGACGGGTTTTTTCAGGGCATCGGCAACCAAGATGATGTCCGACCCCGTCGCCAGGAAGGGCAGGATGCAAAGCCGCTCGCAGAGCGCCGCGGGCACGCCGTTTTCAGCAAACCGGGCACGCACCGCTTCGAGCCGTTCCCGCTGATGCGGGGTAAGGAATTTCAACAGCGATTTGCCGATCGCCGCGATCTCGCCGCCATAGTGGCCAATCACGTCCGACAAGCCGCCCGCCACATCCGCATGCCGCAGGAACCAGCCCGTCTGCTGGCGGAGCACGTCCTGCACGCGCAAATAGAGGTCGAGCTGAAATTCGCCGCTGATTTTGTTGTCGAGCTGGTCGATTTCTCCGCACAGCGCATCGGTGTTGAAGACGCCCCTGGCGGCCGTATAGGCGAGCACGATGGCCTCGGCGCCATGGCCTGTTTCATCCTTGAGGCGCGTCACGGTNGTGGAGCCCGCCCGGTTGATCAGGTCGTTGACGAGCCGGGTCGCGATGATATCGCGGCGCAAACGGTGGTTCTGGATTTCGTCGGCGTAACTCTTCTGCAACGTCGGCGGAAAATAGTCCATGAGCTCGCGTTCGAAATAGGGATCGTCCGGCACCTTCGATGCGATCAGATCGTTGTAAAGCGCAATTTTTGCGTAGGCCATCAACACGGAAAGCTCTGGCCGCAACAACGCCTCACCCTGAAGCTGCCGCTCGGCCAACGCGCCATCGTCGGGCAAATATTCAATCTCGCGGTTGAGCAGACCCGAGCCTTCCAATTCGCGCATCATGCGGACCTGAAAACCGAAGTCGGCAAGACCGCGCCGCTGCGCCAGCGAGATCGTCAGCGTTTGCAGATAATTGTTGCGCAGGCAGGCGTTGGCCACTTCGTCCGTCATTTGCGCCAGCAGCTTGTTGCGCCGGGTCAGATCGAGTTTGCCGTTTTCGATTGCCTGGCCCAGCGCGATCTTGATGTTGACTTCGAGGTCGGAGGAGTTGACGCCGGCCGAATTGTCGATGGCATCGGAGTTGACGCATCCACCCGCCCGCGCGAACGCGATACGCGCATTTTGCGTCAGCCCAAGATTTGCGCCCTCGCCGACCACCTTGGCGGCGAGCTCGTCAGCCCCAATCCGCAACGCGTCGTTGGCCCGGTCGCCCGCCTGCTCGTCCGTTTCGCCCGGTCCGCGCACATAGGTGCCGATTCCGCCAAACCACATCAGATCAGTCGGCGCCTTCAACAAAGCGCGCACCAATTCGTTCGGCGTGGCGGCAGATTTTTCCAGCCCGGTCAGCGCCTTGATCTCATCCGACAGGGCGATGGATTTCGCCGATCGGCTGTAGACGCCGCCACCGGCGCTGATGAGCTTCTTCTTATAATCCTGCCAACTCGAGCGCTCGAGAGCGAACAATCGCCGGCGCTCGGCCCAACTGCTCGCAGGGTCGGGATCGGGATCGATGAAGATGTCGCGGTGATCGAAGGCGGCCAGCAGCCTAATTTTCTTCGACAGCAGCATGCCGTTGCCGAACACGTCGCCCGACATGTCGCCCACGCCGGTCACGCTGAACGGCGTGGTCTGGATATCGATGTCCATCTCACGGAAGTGGCGCTTGACCGCCTCCCAACCGCCCCTTGCGGTGATGGCCATCTTCTTGTGATCGTATCCAGCCGAGCCGCCCGAGGCGAACGCATCGCCGAGCCAAAATCCGCGCGCGGTCGAGATTTCGTTGGCGGTGTCCGAAAGCGTGGCGGTGCCTTTATCGGCGGCAACCACCAAATAGGGGTCGTCGCCATCGTGCCGGATCACGTTTTTGGGCGGCACCACCTTACCCCCCACCAGATTGTCGGTGAGCGACAACAGCGCATTGATGAAGATCTTATAGGCCGCGACACCCTCGGCCATGATCGCGTCCCGCTCACCGCCTTCGGGCAGCCATTTGGGCACGAAACCGCCCTTGGAACCGGTCGGCACGATCACGGTGTTCTTGACTTGCTGGGCCTTGGCCAGGCCCAGCACCTCGGTGCGGAAATCCTGGTGCCTGTCCGACCAGCGCAAGCCGCCGCGCGCGATGGCGCCGCCGCGCAAATGGATGCCCTCGACACGCGGCGAGGAGACGAAGATTTCGGCGAACGGCCGGGGCTCCGGCGCTCCCTCGATGTTTGGACTGTCGAATTTGAAGGAAATGGTGTCCGGCGCCGATCCCTCGGCGTCGCTCTGATAGAAATTCGTGCGCAGCGTGTGGCAGATTAGGTTGAGAAACTGCCGGATGATGCGGTCTTCGTCGAGGCTTGGTATCGCCTCGAGCGCGCGCTCGATCTCTCTTATCAGGCTTTTTTCCTTCGAGTTCTTGGCATTGACCGAAGCGGCCCGCGCCGGATCGAAAAGCTGGCGGAACAATTCGATCAGGTTGCGCGTGATATTGACATGCCGGATCAGCGTGTCGGAGAGATAGGATTGGCTGTAGGGCGATCGGATCTGGCGCAAATAGGAGCCATAGACGCGCACCACGGCTGCTTCACGCCACGCCATTCCCGCCTTCAACACCAGACGATTGTAATGGTCGTTGGCGGCCTCGTCGGCCCAGACGGCAAGGAAGGTTTCTTCCAGGCGCGCCTTGTGCTCCTCGAGTCGAAGCGCCTCGCCATCCTGGATCATCAGCACCATATCGTGCAGCGAGACGGTGCACTCCTCGCCATCGATTTTCGGCGTGATCGTATAAGAACTCTCATCGATCACCGCAAAGCCCAAATTTTCAAAAATCGGCACGCGCCGGCTGAGCGGGATCGATCCACTCAAATTGTAGAGCGTTACCCGTACCGTCTTTGGCGATTGGACCCTGCGCCGGTAGAAATCGATCGCCACCGGATTTGCGCTGTCGAGCTCTTCGATGCTCTCGATGTCGGCGAGCGCGCGCTCGACCGCCACCGATTCCTGATATGCCGGCGGGAATGCTGCTGCAAAGGCCTCCCAACGCCGCGCCGCCGTCGCCCCATCCAACTCCCCAATCAACCGGCGCTCCAGTTGATCCGGCCAGGTGCGGATGATTTTCGTAATTTCGTCTTCGAGAAAGGCCTGTTTGCGCACGGGCGTGCTGCCCTCATCGCGCCCGATTATGTAGTGAACCCGCACCAGCGGCCCCTCGGGGAAGAAGGGGTAAATGGCCGAGACGCGCCCGCGGTATGTCTCGGCCAGGAAGCGGCCGATGCGGCGCTGGCATTCGGTTGAAAATCCGTCGCGCGGCAGATAAACGATGATCGAGACGAACCGGTCGAACTCGTCGAGCCGCGGCAGAACGCGCACCCTCGGCCGCATCTCAAGCTGCTGGATCGTCAGCGCAAACTCGAAAAGTTGCGCCGTCTCGATTTGAAAAAGTTCGTCGCGCGGATAAGTTTCCATCACGTTGAGCAGCGCCTTGCCGCCCTGGCCATCGGGCGAAAAGCCCGACTGGCGCATCACGGTGTCCACCTTGTGGCGAATTGCCGGAATGGTCGTGACCGACTTGGTGTAGGCGGAAGACGTGAACAAGCCGACGATGCGCAGCTCGCCCGAAAAGTCGCCGTTTTCGCCATAAATCTTGACGCCGATATAGTCCATATGGGCCCGCCGGTGAACCCGCGAGCGCACGTTGGCCTTGGCGATGATGAGGGGCGCTGGAGAGAGGATGAACTGGCGGATTTCGGGAGTCATCCGCACCATGTCGCGCCCCCGGCGCAACACCCGCACGTCCTCGTCGCGCAGAATTCCCAGACCCGATTCAGCCACCGGCTCCAACCGGCCGCGCTGCGAGCCGCCAACGAACGCCAGCGCCACCATTCCGAGAAACGTGAAGTTCCTGTCGATAAGCCAGCGCAGAAACTGGATGCCCTCGGCCAGATCCGAGACCGGCACCGGAGGCGGATAGGTCGTATAAGCCCCGATCGCGCGCTCCAATCGCTTGAGCATGGGGCGCCAATCGTCGACCACCGTCTGCACCTCGGTCATTATGGACTCAAGCGTTTGGTTCAGCGCCGCGATATCGAAGCCCGGATCGAGATGATCGATATGCACCTGAATGAAGCACTCGCGCTCATAGAGGCCGCCATTGACCTCCTCGCCAGGCCGCTTGATTTTGCCGACCTTGCGCCGCCCGTCGCGCTCGACAAGCAACACGGGATGGATCACCATCTGTATCCCGAGCCTGCGCTCGAGGATCTCGCCCATCACCGAATCGACGAGGAACGGCATGTCGTCGCTCAGGATCTGGATGACGATGAGTTCGGCGCCGCCGGTTATTTTGGGGTCTGCCGCAAACACCCGCACCTTGGGCCGTCCGGCCTGACGGTGAGCGACAAATTCCCAGCCCGAAACCGCAAGCGCCGCCAAACCCTCCGGCGGCAAGCCGTCGAGCTCGGTCTCGTCCACCTCGGACAGGAATATGTCAGTAAATGCGGTTAGCGGCTTTTCTGCGCGCGCCGATTTGCTGATAATGTCGCTGACCCTCCGAAGATGGGTCGCGTGATCTCTGTCGGCCGCTAATGCCATTGCTAGCCTCGGTCACCGGTGGTCCGCCTCATCAATGCACCGGTAACACGCCTCGCGCCGAGATTGGCGTGATGGCTTCGAGTTGACAAGAAAAAATCTAGCGAGCGGCCCGCGATCGTCCTCGCCCCAGGGACTGTAAACAAGGAATCATCGCATGAGCGCAAAATCCAAAGTGACCGCCCTCGACATCAAACCCCTTTCCAAGCTTGACGACGATCTCGAAAGCCAATTCGATCTGTGCCGGGAAAAGCTTGGATTCGTACCCAACGTTTTCGTGGCTTACGCCTTCGACAACGCCAAATTGCGCGCCTTCATGGATATGGCCGCCGACCTGATGCAAGGCGAGAGCGGCCTCAGCAAACTCGAACGCGAGATGATTGCGACCGCGGTGAGCGCAATCAATCATTGCCACTATTGCCTGACCTCGCATGGGGCCGGCGTTCGGTTCCGCTCGGGCGACCCCGAGTTCGGCGAGATGATCGTTCAGAACTACCGCGCCGCCGATTTGGATGCCCGCCAGACGGCGATGCTCGAATTCGCCGAAAAACTGACCAAGCACCCCTCCGAGATCGATGAGGCCGACCGCGAGGATCTCCGCAAAGCGGGCTTTTCCGAGCGCGATATCTGGGACATCGCGGCGGTGGCCGGCTTCTACAACATGTCAAACCGCATCGCCGCCGCCGCCGACATTCGGCCCAACGCCGAGTATCATTATATGACGCGCGAAAAGACGTCCTAAGGCCGGGCGCGGCGCGCTCCAGTCAGAGCTCATGCCGGCTTGCCGGGGACAAGCTGACATTCGCCAGCAACTCGCTAGAGGTCCGCTTCTGACCCAAAGCGGACTTGGGCACGCATCGTTTCGCACGTCAGTTTGGCGCCGGACGCGGGCGTGATCACACGGTTAGGCTGACCAGATTACGCTGCCAGAGGGCAATTCGCCGCCGTCACTTGCAAATCGGCAAAGGCCGCCGCGGACTTTTGGGAAGTGAGTCCCTCCATTCGTCGATAATCGGCTGGAGCGTCTCTTTGGGCCAGAATTTGGGAGAGCGGATTGCCTGCAGGCAGGTAGAGTTCCAATACACTCCGGCTCGAGACAGAGACTTTCGGTCCTTCACCGCCTTGGCGACGGCGTCGATATCGCCGGACTCAGGATAGATGTAGAGCGTCGTCGGGTTGTTCCACACCATCGCGATGATTTTCTCGGAATTTGACGGCGACCAGGTCGTGCATCCGTTGCTGCGGCCACTGGTGTAGTTCACCAGTTTTCCGTAAGGAACATACCCCTCCTCGTCCGCATACGGGCTATCCGCATTCTTGTAGCGGCAGCGCTTCCTCAAACCAACGGCCTGATGTCCGCCGATGGCCCGCTCCCAGGCGTTCGCCGTGTCGCCTTCCCCAACAAACGGCAAGAACGCGCGAACGAAAGGCGTCCTTTTGCCCGATTGGCGATGATACCCTTTAAACGACTCTCTCATTTCGGCCGTCAAATAGACGCCGCCCGCGGTCAGGTTTGACCCCTCCGTATTGCTGAAGTTCTTGGCGCATCGCCGGCCGTTTGAGAAATTCGCGCGCCGCAGTTTGCGCCCGTTGCCATAGCCTGACGAAATCGCGCGGAACGACTTGTCCGTCTCGCAGATGATGTAAAACCGTCGCCCCAATCGGCCACTGCGCGATGTGCTGGGGCGCGTCGCATCCATCGCAAAGTAGCAGGGATTCTGGACCGCGCCTTCGTCTGCTTTTTGGCCGTATAACGCGCGCGCCCTCTCCAAAACCACCGGTGCGATCTGGCCTGCGCCCGTGCCGACATGCGCCTGCAGCCACGCTGGAATATCCGTGGACTGCTCAGCCGCCAGAGAGAGGCGGGAACCCGGCAGCAGGAGTAAGATGATGACGGCAAGGGTCAGAAGGAGCGATCTCAGCGGCAACGGTATAATTCTCCCGTAGAAGCACCCTAAACACGAGCTCGGCATAAGTCGCTCAAGCAAAAAGCACCTTGGCGTGGATACCAGTTCAAGCCTCGAAGCGTGTGAGTGCAACTGTGCCCCATCGAAAGCCGAATGTCATGGCGAGCAAATATTTGTCACCCCATCCTGTGTCTGGTCGCTGGTTAAGACTGTCCGCTTATGGCTAAAAGCGGACGTTGACCGACACCTGTCAAAAAGATCGAATTCAACGACTGGAGTTGACAAGAATGTACCTGTGTACATATATAGCAACATGACCAAAACGATTGAACGCGTGCAAACCGGCGTGCGG
>JGI24023J19991_10000855_pt1 | contig 23924 bp, 26 predicted proteins | sample Cruoilmetagenom1_FD_19991 | JGI IMG/M metagenome (IMG submission 19991) | reverse complement strand
TTCACAATTAATCAACAGCATAAACACAAAATATTAAGACCCCTGTCCACAGTCGTTTCTAAATACAAGCAGATCTAAACTGTAATGGTTAGAGATAGTTAGAATTAACAAAAATGAATTTTGAGTGTTAATGTGAATAGAATTTGCTTCTACAAACTCCGAGTTATCCACAGAACTAAAAGATATAAGGTGTTTGGATTCTAGAAAACAAAGGCCCCTATTGAACTGAATTTTTTGCCGACTCAAGCGTGTTCCAAAGGAGCATGGATATAGTCATGGGCCCAACTCCACCAGGAACTGGTGTGATATAAGAAGCTTTTTGTGACACTGCTTCAAAATCGACATCTCCTGTGAGCTTGCCTTCTTCGTTCCGGTTTATCCCTACATCTATTACTACAGCACCCTCTTTAACCATATCTGCGGTAATAAAGTTAGCGCGCCCAATGGCGGCAACCAGTATATCAGCTCTCCTGGTTACCTCATCAAGCGGTTTGGTCCGTGAATGGCAGATAGTTACTGTAGCGTGGCGGTGAAGTAAAAGCATTGAGACGGGTTTCCCGACTATATTGCTTCTGCCGACAATTACAGCCTGTTTACCTTTTATGTCTATATCATAGAACTCAAGCATCTTGATAATCCCATGAGGAGTGCAGGAGATAAACCTCGGATTGCCTTCGACAAGAAGCCCTACATTGTAGGGGTGAAAACCGTCAACGTCCTTTAGAGGAGATACGGCTCTTAGAACCTTTGATTCATTTATATGATCAGGGAGCGGGAGCTGTACTAATATTCCAAATATTGGGATCGTTATTGAGCTTATCAACGAGTAGAAGAAGCTCTTGTTCTGTGGTTTCAGCGGGAAGCTTGTGCTCCTCTGAGTGCATACCGGCATTAGCGCATGCTTTTCTTTTATTTCTCACATAAATCTCCGATGCCGGATCTTCACCCACCAGTACCGCGGCAAGCCCGGGCGTTATGCCGGTTTCTTCCTTAAGCTTTTCCACTCCTTGTGCAATTTGCGCTCTTATATGTTCTGATACCTTCTTTCCGTCTATTATTTCAGCCATAGCAAGCTCCTTCTACTTAATTTTCCAAAAATGATTCAAAGGACCATGTCCACTACCAAGATCAAATGAATTTTGTATAGCAAATGTTACATAGTCTTTTGCTTCTTTTACAGCTTTAACTGTCGGATACCCTTTGGCCAATCCTGCACAAATCGCTGCCGAATACGTACACCCGGTGCCATGAGTGTTTTTAGTTTCAATCCTTGCAGATTTAAATTCATGGAAATCATCACCGTCATATAGAACATCTATGGCGTCAGAGGATTTATCAAGATGCCCGCCCTTTATAAGAACATTTTCAGGACCTAACAATTTTATTTTTCGGGCTGCTTCTTTCATAGCCTCTATAGAGGAAATCTCTATGTTGGAAATCACCTCTGCTTCAGGAATATTAGGTGTGACTACGAAAGCATGAGGCAAAAGCTCCTTAATTAATGTTTGCACAGCATCTGATTCCAACAAAACATCTCCACCCTTTGCTATCATCACCGGATCTAATACGATGTTCTTTAATCCGTGCTCACTTATTTTTCCTGCTACGCACGAGACAATCTCTTTGGTAGAGAGCATACCGATTTTTACCGCGTCAACCCCTATGTCTTTTACGACTGCGTCTATCTGTAGCTCAATAAACTCAGGGGATAAATTGTTTATACCTAAGACTGATTGTGTATTCTGAGCGGTAACAGAAGTTACGGCGGACATCCCGAAAACTCCTAAGGCAGCAAATGTCTTCAAATCGGCCTGAATCCCAGCGCCGCCGCTGGAATCTGAACCCGCAATTGTAAGCGCTCTTGGAACTATTTGACTCACCGGGCTTTATTCTACAAACATTTTAGAACGTTTACAAACGCGGTCATGATAACCTCTAGACTTAATTAAAAATGGATGTAATATATATTCCACATTAAATTTCCCTAAGGAGATGTTGCGGTTATGGCTCAGAATTTAGAAAACGAAGAAGTTATGTTTCCCGAACTATTTGCATTTGATGACGCTGGTAAAGTTAGGCTGGTTGCAGGCTATTCAAAGGAATCCGACAATTATACCTTTCCTAAATACATGGCTGACCCCATAAGTTTTTCAGACGAAATAGAAGAGAAGATGCTTAGTGCTGAAGGAGAGCTTCATTCTTTCACAGTCGTAAGAAGAAGCATGCCGGAGTTTCCAGTACCATACGCGTTGGCATTGGTCGACTTTCCGGAGAAAGTAAGAGTCATGGCGCAAGTTGAAGTGGATGACCCTGAAAGTCTTAAAATAGGCGAGAAAATGGGTGTAACGGTAGGAACAGTGAAGAAGACCAAAGACGGGAAAGAAGTTAAATCATACAAGTTCTATCCCATAAAAAAGAAGTAGTAGTAACCGATTAGGTAAACAAAGAGCATTTTCCCGGCTTTAAGAATCCAAAAACTGGCATTATTAAATTCACAAGACAAGAGCTATGTGCTGTTCAAGTACAGACATAGCTCTTGTTTTTATTTATACCGACTAAAGAGCCATACAAGCTTAGACTTTGAACTAGAACCGAAGGTTCGTTTAAAAATGCGGGAAAGAGCAGCAAATCGTAAGCAAATCTTTATTGTTTACTTCTTCGGGTTAATCATATACTCTAAATATAGACTGTATTGAGCAGCATATATGAACAAAATCCTCTTGTTGGTACTAGCGTTTCCAATATTACTTTTAATTCAAGCGAACACATCCTATTCGATAGATACGTACGGCACTTTTGCCGACGACGGCCTGCAGGCGACCGACGAGAATGGATTGCTTTCAGTGGAAGTCTCTAAATCTAGCTTACATCTGATTCTCTTAGGAACAATTACTCAGGGAACAGCTACAAAAGCATTGATAAAAAATCCGGTTACCGGGGAACTTGGGAAATATATGGAAGGGGACACCCTGGATCTCATTAACACAGATAATGTTAAGGTGCTCGAGATCTCAAACTGTATGATTCTTATAGAAAGGTCCGGGAATCATGAGACGCTTGAGTGTAAGAATAAAATGCCAACAGTGGTTTTTAACCGTTCCGCACTTGCAAAATATAAAATAGTTAAACCGGGAAGCGGAGCAAATATATCAAACGGCTTTGCAACAGAATATGATAGGGATATTATACTGATCAGTGAAAAACACGACGTAGACCCTTATCTGGTAAAAGCAGTCATAAAAGCTGAATCAAACTTCGATCCCGATGCCGTATCTCCAAAAAACGCTCAGGGAATCATGCAGCTAATACCGGGGACGGCAAGTGATTATGGAGTTGATGACCCGTTTGACGCTAAAGAAAACATGGAGGGCGGAGTTCAACATCTAAAAGATTTACTTGATTACTTTGACGGAGACCTTAAGTTATCTCTCGCCGCTTATAATGCGGGTAAAGGCTCTGTAATAAAACACGGCTTCACGATCCCTCCTTACCCTGAAACAACTAACTATATTTCAAAAGTGCTTGAATACTATAAGCATCTCAAAACAAAGAATTACGCATCTAGAAAATAAATCCTGGTTCAAGATCCCTTATTTTTAATAATTGGCCTTAAAGAAGAAGTCCTACATTCCAGGGATATTTACAGCTCTAATATCCTTAATTTTTATAGACTCTCTAAAATGCATTGACAAGGTGGGATAGTTATTTACAATAATAAGTTTGCTAAATCATACAGAGGGCCCATAGCTCAGTTGGTTAGAGCGGCGGACTCATAATCCGTTGGTCCCTGGTTCGAGTCCGGGTGGGCCCAGAAATTAACAATTTTTCATTACTTCACAGTTTTTCATTACTTTATGGATAAAAAAGACGAGATAACAAACTACCCAATTATTAACATCCAGGTGATTTTTTCACCCCAAAGAAGTTCCACTAAGTATAATTATTCAAAATATACGACAAACGCAGTATGGAGGGATAAATGAGAGAACAAATCTCAGTTCTCGAGGTGCTCCAACAGATAGATATGGAGCTTAGCGAACTAGAAGTACACTTAACAGAATACCCAAAAAAAATATCCGACTTTGAACAAGAACTTCAATCCTCAAAAGAATCAATATTAGAGATTAATAACAAGAAAGAAGAATTCCTAAAAGTAAAATCAGAACTAGAGAATGGGCTAAGCCAGAATGAAGAAACGATAAAAAAGTCTGAAGAAAGACTTTTTGAAATAAAAACCCATAAGGAATACCAGGCTCTCCAAAAAGAAATCGCTGAGACCAAAAGAATGAGTTATGACCTAGAAGAAAAACTTTTGGACGAAATGGAAAAGATTGAAAAACTTGAGGCTCAAATTACTAAAAAGAATGAAGAGTTAGCAGAGAAAGAAAACGATTACCAAGAAAAGATCAGCGATTATAAAGAGAAATTAGAGGAAATAAAAATTGCTTATGAACCAAAGGTGGAAGAAAAAGTAAAACTTGTACAAACAATAAGTCCGGAAATACTTCCCCTCTACGAAAAGATTAAAACAAGAAATGGAGAAGTGCTTGCCATTGCTAAAAATGAGGTGTGCACGGGATGCAACATGAATCTTCCTGCGCAGCTGTTTAATGAAATATTGACTCTATCAAGAATCATACAGTGCCCAAGTTGCAAGAAAATCCTTTACTGCGAAGAAGAATCAAAGAGTGAAACTGAGACAGAATAGACTCCCCATAGAGGATTTGGATAATAGCCCTGTAGAGATATACATTGACGGCGCCGCGAGGGGAAACCCCGGCAATTCCGGAATAGGAGTTCTAATCCGGGAGACTAAAGAGAAAGAGCGTGAAATAAAGAAGTACTTAGGAACACAAACTAACAATCAGGCAGAATATACAGCCCTTATTACAGCGCTTGAATCAGCAAACGACCTTAAAGATAAACAAATAAAGATCTTTACCGACTCACTATTGGTAGCCAACCAAATTAACGGAGTCTGGAAGGTCCGTCATCCGGAAATCCTTACACTTAACAAAAAAGCCAAGCATCTGTTACAAAACTTTAAGAATATAACGATACAGCACATCCCAAGAGAGCTTAACCACGAAGCGGATAGACTTGCAAACCTGGCAATCGATGAATATCTTTAAATATAGAAACAAGTGAGCTGGGCAATCGCTGGTTTTTGCATTAATGCAGAAACTGGAGGAAAGTCCGAACTCCAGAGGGCAGAGCGCTGGGTAACACCCAGGTGTCGCGAGGCAATGGAAAGTGCCACAGAAAACAAACCGCCTAAGTTTTTCGCTATGAAGAACCGGTAAGGGTGAAAAGGTAGTGTAAGAGACTACCGCGTGGGTTGGCAACAACACACGGCACGGTAAACCCCGCTCGGAGAAAGACAAAATAGGGAAGTGCTTTTTCTCAGGAAAAATAAGGCGGCCCGTCTTAAGCTTCCGGGTATGTCGCTTGAGGCGCTCAGTAATGAGTGTCCCAGATGAATGATTGTCCAAGACAGAATTCGGCTTATAGGCTCACTTGTTTCTATGCTATTTTAATAACCACAAATTCTTTTTTACCGATCCGTACCTGAAGTGATCCCAAGTTAGGAACCAGCTCGTTAATATCCGTTACCTTCTCCCCCTCAATGCTCACACCGCCCTGAAGTATCAATCTCTTTGCCTCTCCCCTGCTTTTGAGACTTTTGGAGGATTGGACCACTAAATCAAGAACTGTCCTGTTATCGTCTTTGTCAAGACGGACTTCTCTTGCATCCTCGGGAAACTCTCTGTTTGAGAACTTGGTATCAAAATCCCCCTTCGCTTTTAAAGCCTCGTCCTCACCCTGAAGCCATGTGGTCAACTCAAATGCGAGAGCTTTCTTTGCATCCATAGGATGTCCTGATTGTAGCTCCTTAATTTCTTCATCCGTTCGGTACGTTAAGAGTTCGTAGTAACGCCACATTAAGTCATCCGATACAGACATTACCTTGCCAAAAATATCCACCGCGTTGTCCTCTACTGCTATATAATTTCCAAGGGATTTGGACATCTTCCTAACACCATCGAGACCCTCCAGGATTGGCAAGAGAATCGCCACTTGGGGAGCCTGGTTAAAATGTCTCTGCACATCCCGCCCAAGCAGTATATTAAATGTTTGGTCCGTACCGCCAAACTCTACATCGGCATTTATCTGAGCCGAATCATAGGCCTGGATAAGAGGGTATAAGAATTCGTTAATCGAAATTGAGACCCCACCCTTGTAGCGTTTATTGAAATCGTCCCTCTCAAGCATCCTGGCTACGTTCCCAAGAGTTGAGAGCTTAAGCAGCTCGACGGCACTCATCTTAGCAAGCCAGGCGGAGTTAAAAACAACCTCAGTTTTATCCCGGTCAAGTATTTTAAAAACCTGCCTCTCGTAAGTTTCGGCGTTTTGCTTGATTTCAGCTTCCGTAAGCGGTGGTCTGGTCTCTGATCTTCCAGAGGGATCACCTATCATTGCGGTAAAGTCACCGATAAGAAATAAAACGGTGTGTCCTAAATTCTGAAATTCTCTTAATTTCTTTAAAAGCACGCAGTGCCCCAGATGAAGATCAGGAGCTGTCGGATCAAATCCGGCCTTAATTCTAAGAGGCTCATTTTTCTCAGCTGATCTTTTCAGCTTTGATAGAAGCTCTTCCTCTGAGATGATTTCAGATGTGCCGCGTTTAATAATTTCAAGCTGCTCTTGTGGTTTTTTAAAACTCAATGGTTAAACACCTCTTTTTAATAGGACAAGTTTGTCGCTCAAAAATATAGAATATCAGGAACTTTAGTCAATGGCCCGGTGCTCGAAAGAATTCAATTAGCTGTTTGGTTGGTCAGCCTCAAATTATCATATAAACTAAAATCCATGATTACTGAAATTAACGGAAGAAAGATAAAAATACTCATAGAATCATCTGAAATATCAAAAAAAGTAAGCGAGCTTGGCAAAACTATTACGCAAGACTACAAAGATAAAGACCTTATTATAATTGGAGTTCTTAAAGGCAGCTTTATATTTCTAGCCGATCTTATACGCCATATTGAAATCAAGGCTGAAATTGATTTTGTAAGAGTCTCGAGCTACAAAGAAGGGACCGAGGCGGGGGAGATTGAGCTTATAACGGACATTGAGGCCTCGCTAAAAGGTAGAGATGTACTTTTGGTGGAGGATTTAGTAGATACCGGCGGGACTTTAGATTTTATAAGAGAAAACATTCTTTCTAAAAATCCTGCTTCATATAAAACCTGCGCTTTAGTTAAGAAAAAAAAGCGCAGAGAGACAGATATAACTGTCGACTATGTTGGATTTGAGATAGACGATAAATTTATTGTCGGCTATGGCACCGATTTGGCGGAAAAGGGACGCAATATTCCCGACATATTTACTATTGAGAAAGAAGACGGCTGAATTTAATATTAATAACCGAGTGTTCCAGTTAAACTAAGTTGCACTAAATCATTGGAGAGGAATATGGGTTTAAAAGAACAAATACCCCAAGACTTAAAAAACGCACTCAGAAGCAGAAGCGCTCTTGAGTTGTCTGTTTTGCGGATGCTTCAGTCCGCTTTAAAGAACAAAGAGATCGACAATAAGAAAGAGGAGCTTACAGACGAAGATGTTGTTAGTGTTGTTGGGGCTGAGATTAAGAAGCGTAGAGATGCAGCCCGCGAATTTGAAAAAGTGAACAGACCCGATGCTGCGGAGCAGGAAAAAGCTGAAATTGAAATCCTGATGAAGTACATGCCTCAGCAAATGAGTGAGGATGAGATAAGAGCCGCGGTAAAAAGTGCTATAGGTCAGGCTCAAGCTCAAAGCATGAAGGACATTGGGAAAGTAATGAAAGTTTTAATGCCTTTGGTAAAGGGCAAGGCAGACGGATCGGTGGTAAACAAGATCGTCAAAGAAGAGCTTGAAAACTAAAGATAGTTTTACAAGTTTTCATAACGCTAATTAAAATCATATTAATATCTATCGTATTTAATAATCAAGAGGACATATAAATGGCTAAAACGGCAAGAGCGAAGAAATCCGGGGCTGAGGGTATAACCTGGGACTTATCCGATCTATACTCGGGTCTTAAAGATAAAAAAATACAAAGGGATATAAAGGATTTATTCGTAAAATCGGAGGCGTTTGAAAAAAAGTACAGAGGTAAAATAAATTCCCAGAAGCTTACTCCACGGTCTCTTTTTAGCGCTGTTGAGGACCTGGAGGAGATATCTGAAAGAATAGGGAAACTGCTGTCATTTGCATATCTGGTCTTCGCAGGAAATACAGGGAACCCGGAAAACGGGGCTTTTTTACAGATGATCCAGGAGAAATCAACCGAGGCAAGAAAACATTTAATGTTTTTTGAACTTGAATGGATCAAATTAAGCAACAAAAAAGTGAATTCCTTACTTGGCAACAAAATCCTGTCGCCGTACAAGCACTTCTTAGAGCAGGAAAGACGCTACAAACCCCATAGACTAAGCGAGGTTGAGGAAAAAATACTGGATGAAAAAGCCAATACAGGCTCACGTGCTTTTAAACGTTTATTTGATGAAATTTTAAACAATATCCGTTTCAAGATAAAACTCGATGGCAAACAACAATCACTTTCTGAAACTGAAATACTGGCCCTACTCTATGATCCGGATCGTAACAAGAGAAAGGCAGGGGCAAAGAGTCTTACCCTGGGACTTAAAGAAAACGCTCACGTATTAACCTATATTTTCAATACACTGGTTCAGGACCATTCGCTTAATGACCGCCTAAGATCCTTTGAGGACCCTATGGATTCGCGGAATTTGAGCAACGAAATAAACAAAGAAACCCTGGACTCTCTGATGACTTCCTGTGAAAAAAACTACGATATGGTCGATACTTATTACAGCCTTAAGAAAAAGCTTCTGGGTATAAAGAAATTCTCCGACTATGACCGCTATGCACCGATTTTTCACGACTCAGAGATCATAAACTACAAAAAGAGTAAGGAAATAATCCTCGATTCCTTTCACAACTTCTCCCCTAAGATGGCGAACATCGCACAGAAATTTTTTGATAAGAGCTGGATTGATGCAGAGGTAAGAGGCGGAAAGCGCGGTGGGGCGTTTAGCCATGGCACTGTGCCTAGCGCACATCCCTATGTATTCACCAATTACACCGGAAGAATGAGAGATGTTATGACACTGGCCCATGAATTAGGCCATGGGGTGCATCAATACTTATCCAGACAGCAGGGATATTTCCAATCGGACACCCCGCTTACTACCGCTGAGACGGCAAGTGTATTCGCCGAGATTCTGGTTTTTCACAAACTTATGGAAACAGAAAAAAATCCTAGAACCAAACTAGCCCTTATTTGCGGCAAGCTGGAGGATATTTTTGCCACTGTTTTTCGCCAGGTAGTACTTACACGGTTTGAGGAATCACTCCATCATGCAAGAAGAGAGCAGGGTGAGCTTACCCCTGAAAATATTAACGAGCTCTGGGCAGAAGCGAATAAACCGATGTTTGGGCAATCAGTTGAGATGACTGATGACTACAGAAACTGGTGGATGTACATTCCGCACTTTATTCATTCACCGTTTTACTGCTACGCATATTCATTCGGCGAGCTTCTAGTACTCTCACTCTACAGCAAGTACCTAAATGAAGGAAACGTATTTGTGCCCAGGTATATCGAGCTTCTCTCTTCAGGAGGAAGTGATGCTCCGGAGGTACTCTTGGAGCGTGTTGGAGTAAACATAAATGATCCTGACTTTTGGCAGGGTGGTCTGGATTTACTTAGAGAAATGGTCGATGAAGCCCTTGCCCTTGCTGACAGGTTAAATTAAATTAACTATTATAGGCGGTGAAATACTATGCTTGAGTCAGTAGATATAAATAGCTTGATAAACACTTATTTAATCCCGTGGGGAATAAATATAGGACTGGCTTTATTAATCTTTATAGTAGGACGCATTGCAGTCTCAATCATTATTGGAATTATACAAAAACTCCTCACAAAAGCGAAGATAGATAAAATCTTGGTAGGATTTATATCCGCAATTATTAACTGGATATTGCTTCTGGTAGTTATAATAGCGGCCCTTAACCGCCTTGGAATTAATACTACTTCATTAATCGCCATAATTGGTGCCGCCGGCTTAGCCATTGGACTTTCAATGAAGGACTCTCTGCAAAATTTTGCGGCAGGTGTCATGATAATAATATTTAAACCATTTAAAGAAGGAGATTTTGTAGAGGCAGGAGGCACATCGGGTTCAGTGAAGCAGATTAATATATTCAGCAGTACTTTTCTCACGGCCGACAATAAGCAGGTAATAGTTCCAAATGGGGCTATATACTCAGGCGTAATAACCAATTATTCCGCCACAGGCACCAGAAGAGTAGATATGGTATTTGGTATTGGGTATGACGACGATATAGTAAAAGCCAAGGGAATCATAGAGGACATTATCAAGTCTGAAAATCGTATACTAAATACCCCGGCGTATGTCATAGCCGTAGGAGAGCTTGCCGACAGCAGTGTGAATATATATGTACGTCCCTGGGTAAGCACATCAAATTTCTGGGGGGTTAAATTTGATTTAACTGAGAAAATAAAACTTGAGTTTGATAAAAATGGAATCTCGATACCTTATCCGCAAATGGATGTACACTCTTATCCAACAGAACAAAAAGAAGAAAACACAGAAGATTCAACTACCTAAAGGAAACCATATGCCCTCAATTGCAGAAACAAAACGCCAGATGATTCAGTTCGTTTTCCCAGAGCACGCCAGCATCCATGACAGACTAAGCGGCGGAAGATTGATGGACTGGATAATGCAGGCCGCAACTATTGATTCATCTCTTATCTCCAAAGGGATTACTGTGCTGGGCGCAACCGACAGCATAGATTTTATAAACCCCGTTAAGGTCGGAGAAATTGTAACCCTTGAGAGCTGGGTCGAATATATCGGCAGCAGCTCAATGGAGCTTGGAGTAAAAGTTTATTCCGAGAACCCCGAGAACGGCAACAAGAAACTTACGACATCCTCACACCTGGCTTTTGTAGCTGTCGATAAAGAGGGAAAACCGCGAAAGATCTCAGAGAAGATAACGCCTGCTGACAATGAGGAAATGTCTATATATACGGAGGCTAAAAAGAGAAAAGAGGAAAGGCTGACAAACCTGGCAAAGAGGGATGAACAGGCCAGAAATATAATCGACGAAACCGAAATAGCCAGAATGCGTCTTGAAACTACAAAAGTCGTTCTACCTGAGGATACTTTCCATGGAGACTTTATGGCGGTTGGAAAGTTAATGATGGATATAGATCAGGCTGCGTCTATTCTCGCAATGAGGTTTGTTAGAGGCATCATGATCACGGGGTCTCTCGACGATCTTTATTTTTATTCTCCAATTAGAATAGGCGACATTATAACCTTTAAAGCCGGCATTACTTATGTGGGTCAGAGCTCTCTTGAGGTTGGAATCAAAGTTCTATCAGAAGACGTCATGACGGGAGAGCAAAGACATACCTGTACGGCATTTTTAAGCTTTGTGCACCTTGGAGAGGACGGCTCCACCAAGCCGGTTCCGGGATTTGATCCTGAGACTCCGGAGGAGAAAAGGCTCTGGAGAAAAGCCCTGGAAAGAAAAGATTTTAGATCCGAGAGAGTTAAAGAAATTAAAACAAATTACGAATATTAATAAATACCGTAGGATATTTTTTGCTATGTGTTAGGATAGTAAAAATTAGAGATTCCGATAATACTCGTCATCAAAACTATCCAATGAGAAATTATCTTACTTACCTTTTAATCTCCCTGCTAAGCACTACTCCTTCCTTGATCCTGATAGACAATTTCCTAATTCCCACTCAACAATCTATAGCTGAAACAAAAAATCCCGATAAAGCAGAGGAGCCAAAAAAGTACGTTTCCAAAGACGGGATAGTGCATCTTCAAAACGAAATGGATATTTTAGAATTAATCAAAGCGGTAAGTGAGATTAATGAAGAGGTTTATATAAGAGATGAATCAGTAGGACCTCAGAAGGTGAACATTATTACATCCCAAGGGGGGATGGAAAAAGAAGACCTCTTAAGATTTTTTGAAATCATACTAAACATGAACGGGCTTTCGGTTGTAAAATCTGAGGGGATCAACAAGGTAATTAAGTCCAGCCGTATTAAGCAAGAGAATACCCCCACTATAATAGAGCAATCTGAATAAGTTTAGAGACTTTGATTAACTAGAATCTTAATCTGGGCATCACTTCTTCAACCAGGAGCTTCATAGACCGGGTCCACTCATCCTTTGGCTTCCACTCATGTCCCATTACAAGCAGCACTCCAAAGCCGCCTACTGAGTCGTAGAGATCATTAATTTGAGCAACTACATCATCCGGGCTTCCTACAATCCATAAATTATCGATCATATAATCAATTGTGACGTCAGAATCGGCCATGGACTTGTCTGATTTAAACAGATTTAAATTACCTCTGATTTTAGGGACCATCTTAAAGAAATAATCTGTAAAATCCCGGGCCAGAGTGCCTTCTTTAACTGCTCTTCGGGCTTGCTCTGTAGTATCTGCGACAAAAATGTCCCGTGCTATCCTCCATTTAGATCTATCGGCAACCTTCCCGGTTTTTAAAGCCCCCTCTTCTACCGAATCCCAGTGAGTTTTTAAAACGCTGCTAGTAACAAAATTTATACTCATGGGTATCCAGCCATTCTCCCCGGCAACTTTTAATGTGCTTGAGCTCTCGGTAATTCCAGCTACGGCAATTGGGGGATGGGGCTTTTGATAGGGCCTGGCATGAACTCCGAGTCCCACATCTGTCTGTGGCTCAGGAACGGTGAAATTCCATCTGTTGTTTCCATATTTACCGGGCTTGGGATTATTCCACAAATTCAAGATAAACGCCAAAGAATCATTTGTCAGATCCCTATGTTCTCCTGATCTCGGATCAATATCAAATGCCTCAAAGTCCCCTATAAAACTCCCGGCTCCTACGCCCCAATAGAACCTTCCTTTGGCCAGGTTATCTAACACCGCTATTCTGTGCGCAAGAACAAAGGGGTTGTGATCGGGAAGGCAAGAGACGCCCGTTCCAAGAATGATATTTTTTGTCAGTGGAATTGCGTTTGCGATAAATAGATCAGGAGCGGGAATGTTCTCCCATCCTGCTGTAAAGTGCTCTCCAATCCAGGCTTCTTTAAACCCCAATTCATCAAGCAGAACAATCTGCTCAAGGTCTTCTTGAAGCGTTTCCGAGAGGTCTCTGCCCGCAGGATGAAGGGGCATTGTAAAATAGCCTATTTCCAATTAAAAGCTCCGGACGAAATAAGTATGTATTCGGATATGGATATTAACACAACTTGGATTTTTCTCCAAAGTAAAATACTTAAACGTTTTACCCATAGCTATATTTTTATAAAATCCCTTCCATATTGAAGCTTTAATAGATTTAGCTTGTTGACTTGATAAAATAATTTTGGGTATTAATTATGAGCTAATTAGGACAGTTATATAGGTTTCAGCTCTCTCATTGCACATTGTCATTTAGTTGCGCTTTTCATATTCCATGAAATAGATATAATGAAAAGTATCAGTATAAATTTTATAATCTTTTGATTATGAATAATATATCGCTGGTTCTCTTAGTTATAGGAATTTTGCTTCTTACCGGGTATGCCGCACATGCAGTTGGTAAACGCACACATGTACCTAGAGTAACACTTTTACTTTTATTGGGTCTCATCTCCGGTCCTTACCTATTAGATCTAGTTCCCCAAAATATTGAAGAGTGGTTTCCATTTGTAGCGCACATGGCTCTTGGCATGGTCGGTTTTTTATTAGGTGAAAGCTTCTACGGTAAGAATCTGAAGTTTACAGGAAGGGTTGTGCTTTGGATTTCTATAGCACAAACATTGGTAGTCGCATTCTTGGTTTTTATTGTTCTTTTTATATCAGGAGCAGGGATCGCAATATCTCTTATACTTGCAGGAATTGCACCTGCTACAGCTCCTGCAGCAACTATCGATCTGGTACAAGAGAGAAAGGCAAAGGGTCCGCTCACCAATACTTTACTTGGAGTAGTAGCACTAGATGACGCTTGGGGAATTATGTTGTTTAGCGTGATGCTTATCCTGGTTGAGGGACTAATGAATGGAACAGTGGCAAATATGCAATTCCTTTATATATTATGGGAAATTCTAGGTGCAGGCTTGCTGGGAGTTATATTAGGAGTCCCTATGGCTTGGCTTACAGGTAGGATTAAAAGGGGTGAGCCCACATTACTTGAAGCGGCTGGTTTTGTCTTTATCTGCGGAGGGCTAGCACTTTTCTTAAAGGTTTCATTTTTGCTGAGCACAATGGTTTTGGGTGCGGTCGTTGCCAACAGAGCTAAACACCATACTAAACCCTTTAGGGATATAAAAGGAATAAGTGAGCCGTTCCTTGCTATATTCTTTTTCTTGGCAGGTTACGAGTTTGAGCTTGAAAGCCTTTTTGCAATAGGCAGCGTTTTAATCGCTTACATTTTTGCCAGATCAATTGGAAAGATTCTCGGAGGTTTGATCGGCGGTAAGATGTCAAAAGCGCCTGAATTGATCACTCAGGGTATCGGGTGGTGTTTAATACCTCAAGCAGGAGTTGCTGTAGGGATGGCCTTGCTAGTAGTTGAACGATTGCCGGATCTAGGAATCAAGATTCTCCCAATAGTAATAGCGAGTACAATTATGTTTGAGATTATTGGACCAATACTTACCTTATGGCAACTTAGAAAAGCAGGAGAAGTAGAGCAATAGCAAATGCCCTGACCATTCTTGGCTTTGGTTCAAGAACCCCATCTTCTTCGATTAAATCCCCCTACTAATTTTAACAAATCTATAGATTTAATAGTTTGTATTTAAAAGGCTCTTAATTGGTAGCAGGATATAATCTATAATTATACAAATATATATTTTCCGAATAGAATAGTCGGACAGCTAATTTTAAGAAAGAAGATTTGATTGAGTTAGATTAATTCACCCGGCGAATCGGAGCTTAATACTTCTATACGTCTAAACACAGACTGCTGGCAAACATCAACGTGAAGACACAACAGATGCCACAACCCGCTTGCCTTTCACATCATTAATCCGTTTTGATAATAGCCCCTAGTAGCGTATAATTTCCCCTGCTTCAGGAGGGATTAAATATAATGGGAGTAAAGCCAATCCGGGCCCTAGAGGCTATCCGGGAATTCTTAAAGCTCGAATCCGCAAGCGGTATTATTCTTGTAGGAGCGGCGGTACTTGCTCTCATAATAAGCAACTCCCCGCTCTCAAGCCTATATGATCTATTTCTTGATACCCCGGTTGAGATTCGTATCGGAGGCCTCTATTTAGCAAAACCGCTTCTTTTATGGATAAACGACGGGCTCATGGCCATTTTCTTTTTATTAATTGGACTTGAGGTAAAGCGTGAAATTTTAGACGGTCAGCTTTCAAGTCTTTCCCAGGTAGCGCTTCCCGGTATTGCGGCAATAGGCGGCATGGTAATTCCAGCTTCAATATATGTAATTTTCAATATGAATAACGCCTCAGCGCTTAACGGCTGGGCAATACCCGCAGCTACCGATATTGCATTTGCGCTTGGCCTTTTGGCCTTACTGGGTTCCCGAGTACCACTATCATTAAAGCTCTTCTTACTTACACTTGCGATAATAGATGATTTAGGCGCAATCGTGATAATAGCAATTTTTTATTCAGGGGAGCTCTCAACTACATCGCTTATCTTTGCAGCCGTAGCGATAGCGACCTTATTTGCTATGAACTTCCTGGGCGTAAAGAGGGTAGCCGCCTATGTAGTAGTCGGCGTTATACTTTGGATATGCGTCCTAAAATCAGGTGTTCATGCGACCCTGGCTGGAGTTATACTAGCTTTTGCGATTCCTCTGAGAACCAAAGAAGATGAGCCCTGCCCGCTACGTGAAATGGAGCATTCTCTTCATCCCTGGATAGCTTTTGGAATCATGCCTATTTTTGCATTCGCAAACGCCGGGGTATCTCTTAAGGGTATGTCGTTGGGCTCCTTATTTGAGCCTATTCCGATTGGAATTGCGCTTGGTCTTATTCTTGGCAAGCAGGCTGGAGTCTTTGGATTCTCATGGGCGGCGGTTAAGCTGGGTCTCGCAAAATTGCCTTCGGATTTAAACTGGCGTTTGATATACGGGACTTCTGTGCTTTGCGGTATCGGTTTCACAATGAGCTTATTTATCAGCACGCTCGCGTTTGACAGCAGTATTGCGGATGACGCGATCTCGGCTCGTATTGGGATCCTTGTAGGATCCTTTATCGCAGCTATTGCCGGGTACCTGGTTTTAAGCTTTTACCTAAAAAAAGATCCCGACTGATTTAGTGGAGTTTGCAATTTTATTACAAAGAACCCCTTAATTTAAATGACCGGATTAAACAAAATTAAAGGAATTACTCTTTTTATCTCCTTACTATATCTGACCTTCTATATACCGATGACTCTAACATTTTACTTTCCTCAGTGGATGGAAATTAACTGTGGATGGCATAACCGATGCGAGGTAATTGGGAACGAAAGAGCTATAACCGGCATTAATGAGCTTGCCTCGTATTTCAGACATCAGGGTGAGCTTGATGGCTTCCTCACACAGAAGGAGAAACTACATCTTAAAGAAGTAAGAGGGCTTTTCGATAAGATGTTTTTTGTAGGATTGATAAGCCTGGTCATAATTTTACTAACTTATAATAGAAAAAGAGTATCCAGATATGCCCTGATAAATGCTGTGATTATTATTGCTTTGCTGGTAGTACTGCCGTTTTTCGGTACCTTCTGGAGAGATGTATTCCACCCTCTTCTTTTTGACAATGACCTTTGGAAGAATAACAAGTACGATCTTTCTTTCTACATAATGCCAAGACAGTTTTTCAAGTATACAGTAGCCCTGTTGATCCTACTATGCTTCTCAATAAATATAGCAATATGGCTTGGACTGCGTAGAAAAAAGAAGTTAAAAAGCTAACAGTTCTATCTAATCTATTCCGATAACGTCCCCAATATCACAATTAGAATCTCCGATACATGATTGGAAATCTGATTGATTGCCGTGATCGCTTTCCATGCCATACCTATGACCAAGCTCGTGTTTCCATGCCAGAAAATCATCACATCCAAGGAAACCGCCTTCTGAGACAACTACAATATCAGCACCGCCAAAATAAGTTCCGTTACACACACTAGCGCCTGGCACATCACATTTGTATCTATTTGGAACTACGTATATTCTCAGATCAGCAAGAGGGGGAACAATGGTTCCGCTACCTAACATTACATCCTCAAACCCTACTTGAGAGCCCTCGGCAAATTGACAGTCCAGAAATTGTGTAGCTCTTTTATCAAGAAGGGTCAATATGCTCTGGGTCCCGCTATCCACACGATTATCAATCGCGACCTGCATACCGTATAAAGGTGTTACCAGATCATAATTTTGGGATTCCGCTATCTGCTGATCAATCAGCGGATCCGTAGGAGGGTCGGCGGAATCGATAAGATTGTCAACGCTATCACACGAATTTGATACTACAAGTAAAATTAAAACAAAAAGTACGGATAAATATTTCATTGCCATTTGCCCCCTTAAAAGCTTATCATATAAAAGATAACCGATAGTTTTTGATATCCAATTTGAAATTAGAATTTCAATAAATAAAGTTTCGAGTAAACTTATTGAATATAGGAAAATACAGTTGTATAGGAAGCTTGAGAATGAAATTGAGAGTAAATCTTGTAATTTTAGGAACAATTTTAATACTACTGACAGCCACAGCCTGCCGTAGTGACAGTATAGAGACGGATTTTCCACAAACTTGCGTAGAAGACGGGCTCAAGTTCGAAAATAGCAACCTGGTCTTAAACAAAGGCTCCTCGTCTAAACAAAGCTTGTACCTGTTTCACAACATATCGGATAAGAATTTTTGGTTAAATCATCCTGTGACAAAAGACCCTGGAGCAAGCGCCGGTTGGGCTTCAAATTTGAGCCCGGGGAATTGGTCTGCCTTGACCATTGATGGAACCGCCGTTAATATGGAAAATTTTGAAATCACCTGTTCAATAATCGGAGATGGAAAAGTAGAATATCTTGACTGCAAGGGCGTGATAAAAACTTGTAGATTTAGAGAGCCTGTTTTCAAAGCAGACAACGTAGGAAGTTATTGGGTAGCGGAGAACAAACCGCTTAATAGCCTACTGGAAGCAATAAAAGGCAGAGGTATAAGCTGGTAATTTTAGTCTATAGAGCCTTTATAGGACCAGTCCAAGAGTTCTATGGGGTGTGCCGTTTTGATATTTAGGCCGTGATTTTTAATCCCTTTTTGAATCTGTAGAAGGCACCCGGGATTTCCGGCTACAAGATAATCCACTTCATTTTGCTTAATATTGTTTATCTTCCGCTCAAGAAGGTTTTGAGACATCTCGGGCTGAACAAGATTATATATTCCGGCGCTACCGCAGCATAGATCGGCCTCCGGCATTTCAATCAATTCCAAACCTGGTATTTCTTTGAGCACTTGTCTTGGCTGCTCTTTTATCCTCTGAGCGTGGCCTATATGGCAGGCGTCCTGATATGTGACCTTCACATTGAGATCTTTGAGCTCGCCGGCAAGTTCTATATCGGCTAAAAATTCCATAACGTCTTTTGTCTTTTCGCTCAGGATTTCTGCCCGTTCCGCATACAGTGGATCGTCCTTGAGTATCTCTCCGTATTCTTTCATTGTAGAGCCGCACCCGGCTGAGTTTATTACAATTGCATCCACATCAAGGTTCTCAAAGGTATTAATAGTTAACTTTGCAAAATCCCTGCCCTCTGACAATCTGCCGGAATGAACCGACAGGGCGCCGCAGCAGCTTTGATTTTGCGGGACAAGCACTTCACAGCCATTTTCCGCCAGGACCCTGGCAGTGGCGGCATTTGTTTTTGCGAAGAAAACGCTCTGCACACAGCCTGTTAGAAGAGCAACTCTGTAACGTTTGCTCCCCTTAGCGGGGATCACCTCGGGCAGCTCCTGTGGGAAAGAGGGGGATTCCACATGTGGCAGCATCTCCTCCATTTTTGCTAGTTTTTTAGAGACCCTGTTTAAAATCCCCGTGGACTGGAGAAAACTGCGAATACCTAGTTTTTGATATACATAAAAGAAGGGAAGCATTAACTTTAATCTTTTGGGATAGGGAAATACCCAAAAAATAGTAGAGCGGTAGAACTTATCAAAGGTCGATCTCTCATATCGCCGCTCAATTTGAGATCGCCCCGCCTCTATTAGACTGCCGTAACGCACCCCCGAAGGGCACGTCGGCTCACATGCCAAACACCCCAGGCACATGTCCAAATGTTTTACTAATGAGCCCTCCAAAGGTATTTCGCCTTCTAGAGCCGCTTTCATGAGATAGATCCTTCCTCTTGGAGAATCAAGTTCATTACCCGTCTCAAGATAAGTTGGACATGCTGAGAGACAAAAACCGCAGTGTACACAGTCTCTTATAATATCCTGGCTTGGTTTATCCTGGCCGTCAAACGCCTCATACTGTCTTTGACTCATGTTAAATGTTTAGCCCTTTCCTATAGTAAAATCAAGAGTTTCATAATTCGAGTTATTTAATCTTTCTCTAAGCTCTTCATCATTCAAAAATGTTTTCATATCCAGATTCTTGCCTTTAATACTGAATTTCAAGCTCGAATCATGAAAAGGATATGGAGTAATTTGATAGTTATATCCATCTTGTGATTCCATTTTTAGAGTCGTCTTGGAGCCGTTATAATCAAAAGGCGCCTCGGTAATTTCCCCAAACCTCCAACCGTGGCACAAAGTTAATGAGATTATATCTCCAATTTGAAGCAGTTTCAGATTTATCCTCACTTCATCAGGAATTTTTTCTAAACCGGCATCCGATATTCCAATATTAAGTTTTTCTGCAACAAAGTTCTTAATACTGAGCTGTAAAGATTTTGGCACTTCTAAATCAGGGTTCTTTCTGATATTACTCTGGTTGAACTTTGAAAAATGTAGAGCAATCAAACATGAAGCATATAAATGAGTGGCGGCGTAGGGTTTATAACACCTACTCCAAATTTCGCACTGGTCATGGGGGCTCATTTCCGTAAAATTAGCAGGGTATCCGGTCTCGGGATTGATTTTAGGCATAGAGTCCCACTCTTTCCAGCCTGAATCATGCTCCTTTATCGCAAAAAGCACTTCATCGCTAGGCTGGGGTTTTGAGAATTCACCGTTCCCCCAATACGTCATAATTTGCTCCGCAAGTATTGAATGGTCGTGCTGGGTGATTAGTATCCACCCATCATTTTTTTCTCTTCTTATCATCTCTAGCGTTAAATAAATTCGGGATACAAGACAGAGCGAAAATAGCCTAACCAAGAGACATTGCGCCCGCAAGCATAAAGAAGGAAATAAATCATTACGTTATAAATCTTCCGGGGTTAAGAAGGTTATCAGGATCGAAATTGAATTTAATTTTTTTCATTATTCCCACCCCGGAGCCAAAATCTCCCCACACTGAAACTCCGGCTTTGATTTCGCAAGGAGCCTCTTGAATAATCAAATGGCCCCCGATTGAAGATACAAAAGCGCGAAGTGAATTTAGAGACTCGATCATAGAAGAGGGTTCACCCTTAATTGATATGATTAATATTCCGTTACCCGCCCTTGCGGATATATAGGTTTTTATGCCGTTTTCATCCGATAATCTCTTGAGGGTCTCCAATACTTGCGGAATCTGGGTGAGAAGAACGCTTGCTTTACAAACAACCCTTGTAGTTTTAAACAATTTCCAGGGAAAGTCCCTAATATCATCCCAAAATTTTTCCTCTTGGACTCCACTAATTATTTTGCCTTTGCCCCCGTTTTGATCACAGAGCGTTTTCACTGTAGAGACCTGATCTTTGACCGCTTTTTCAACATTCTTGATCCCAATTGCAAGAGTATATTGGTTATCTTTGATATCTAGATCATTCCTTTTAGTAAGAGAACTTATAAGCTCGGGATTCAATATTTCAAGAGAGGTAATTACAATGTCCGAGTTTAAAAGGGTCATGACCGCACCGTGGGCATCTTCTAAGGTTGGAAAACTTACGAGATATGTCTCAGAGTACTCAGGGACAGGGTAGAGCCTAAATGTAGCCTCAACTATAATCCCCAATGTTCCTAGTGATCCTACATATAGCTTGGGTAGATCATATCCCGCAACATTTTTAACAACTTTCGATCCCCCCTTAAAAATAGCGCCGTCTGCACTCACAACCTTTAAACCGATTAAGAACTCTCTTGCAGTCCCGTATCTTAAACGTTCAGGACCGCTATCATTAGCAGCAATAATTCCGCCCACTGTGGCTTTTTTCCCAACGTGCGGAGGATCAAGAGCCAAAAACTGGTTCTCCTTGTTAAGGATGCTCTGGAACTTTTTAAGTGTAATCCCGCACTGGGTTGTAGTCACAAGATCAGAGGCGCCGTGCTCAATAATGCGGTCTAAATTTTTAGTGGAAAGAACTATATCCGCCCTGTCGGGCTTATTACCTAAAGCAGATTTAGTCCCCGATCCCCATGGCAAAACACTAAGGGACTCTTTTGAGGCAAGCTTCATTATTTCTGATACTTGCTCAACCTCGTTAGGGAAAAGTACAATTTCGGGCAACACATCGTCAACGCTGAAAGACTTGAGTTCAGCCTCCTCAGTTAGAGCATTTTTTTCGCCAACAATCCGAAGCAAATTATTAACAATATTTTTCTTTAGCATATCTGTAGTTTTAGTATCCGGGTTATTTTGGGACTAATACATTTCCCCAAGGCCCGCCTTTTGAAGCGGATGCTCCTTAAAGGGCTTCATGCCAGGCTCAACACAAGTTCTCGGTGTAGGGAATAACTTCCCCGGATTACAGAGGCCTTTAACATCAAAGGCGCATCTAACCAGATTCATTGCATCCAAATCCTCTTCATCAAACATAAGGGACAGGAACCTCTTTTTATCATGACCCACGCCGTGCTCACCCGTTATGCTGCCGCCTTTATCAACGCAAACCTGCAGAATCTCTCCCGAGAGCTCAAGTGTTTTATCAAGATCACCTTCTTTAGATGAATCATAAAGGACAAGCGGGTGCAAATTACCATCCCCCGCATGAAAAACATTTGCAACTCTAAGGCCGTATTTCTTGCTGAGCTCCCCAATCTCCCCCAACACCTCTGCAAGCTTGCTTCTGGGGATTACGCCGTCCTGAACATAGTAATCAGAGCTTATGCGCCCCATCGCGGGGAACGCGTTCTTTCTCCCCTTCCAGAGAAGCTCTCTTTCTTTTGCGTCTTTTGCAACTTTAATCTGAATTGCATTATTTTCTTTTAAAACTTCCTCAACTATAGGCAGCAAAGCCTCAACTTCAGCTGTCGGGCCGTCTAATTCAACCAATAGTATCGCACCGGCATCCACGGGATATCCCGCACCTACCGCTTCCTCAACAGCGCGTATACAGAAACTATCCATTATCTCCATCCCCGCAGGTATAACACCCCTTACGGTGATTCCTGAAACTGCCGCCCCTGCATCTTCAATATGATCAAATGAAGCAAATAGAGTTTTAACGGCCTCGGGTTTATTAATTATTTTGAGAGTAACTTTAGTTACTACTCCCAAAAGCCCTTCTGAGCCGACTACAAGCCCTGTAAGGTCATAACCGGGATGATCCAGCGTCTTACCCCCAACTTCTATTATCTCGCCATCTGGCAAGACCATTTCAACCCCCAAGACATGATTCGTAGTCACTCCGTATTTAAGGCAATGAACGCCCCCTGAATTCTCAGCAACATTGCCGCCTATGGTGCAAACGATCTGGCTTGATGGGTCAGGAGCGTAATAGTATCCTGATGAGCTTACAGCATCTGTGACCCAGAGATTTACCACTCCGGGCTCAACCACAACTCTCTGATTNGGAATATCNACATCTAAAATCTTATTCATGCGCGATAGTGAAATTACAATNCCCTCTTCNGTAGGCAGCGCGCCGCCCGAAAGCCCGGTTCCCGCTCCTCTGGGAACATAGGGGATATTCTCCTTATAGCACTCTTTAATTACAGCGGAGACTTCTTNAGCGCTATTNGGCAAAACTACGAATATAGGTTTTATCCTGTACCCTGTAAGAGCGTCACACTCATATGCTATGAGTTCATCATCGGAAGAGATAACCCCGTCTGCGCCTATAATTTCTATAAGCCTATCTCTGAACTTTTCCTTCCAGGATAAAGACTTGCTTTTGTGTTGTGTAGTCATAACGTGTAGTATTTAGATTATTACGCCATCATTATATCATTATTAAATGAGTAGACCAATTTTCAGCGTCAAATTGCCGGTTTCAAAAATAGGATCGGCATAAACCTTGACAATCACCACTAAATTGGTAAATTGAATTGTTTATTTCTATTATTAGAGGCAGAAAAATATGAAGACCTATATGGCTAGAAGTGAAGATTTTAACAAAAAATGGTATTTAATTGACGGTGAGGGAAAAACCGTTGGAAGACTCGCCACTAGAATCGCAACGATTTTAAGGGGCAAGGACAAACCTCAATATACCCCTCATGCGGATATTGGCGATTTCGTTATAATCGTCAACGCTGACAAATTAAAGTTCACAGGCGACAAATGGAACCAGAAGACATATTATCGACACACCAACCATCCTGGTGGAATCAAATCGATAACAGCAGGGGATCTTCTTAAAACAAAACCTCATGAAATAATTGAAAAGGCCGTTTGGGGAATGCTCCCTAAAAACAAATGGCAGAAAAAATTAATAACCAGGTTAAAGGTTTACGCTGGGAACGAACACCCGCACGCACCCCAACAGCCTGAAACATTGGAGGTATAAA
>JGI24023J19991_10000854_pt1 | contig 23938 bp, 20 predicted proteins | sample Cruoilmetagenom1_FD_19991 | JGI IMG/M metagenome (IMG submission 19991) | reverse complement strand
GCAGTTGAAGCACTGACTGCATTGGCGCCGAAGATCAGCACGGGGACATAAAGAGGTAAGACCAGTAAAGAAATCAGCATACTACCCCGCTTCAGGCCGACTGTTAGGGCACTGCCTATGGCCCCCACCAGGCTTAAAACAGGGGTGCCGAGTAATAATGTCTGCATCAGGATCAAGGTTGCGTCGCCATCCAGATGGAAAAAAGTCGCCAGCAAGGGCGCCAGCAGGATAAGAGGCAATCCAGTGAGCAGCCAGTGAACCGACACCTTGGTAAACACCAGTGCCGCGAACGGGTAGGGTGACAAGGTGAGTTGTTCCAGGCTGCCGTCTTCATAATCGGAGCGGAACATACTGTCCAGTGATAACAGGGCGGCCAGTAATGCCACCACCCAGATAATGCCTGGGGCAATTTGTTTCAGGATGGTCGTATCCGGACCGATGCCTAACGGGAACAGGATCGCAGCAAAGATAAAAAACAGCAATGGGTTCATCCATTCGGATTTGTTCCTGGCGGCCAGGGTGAAGTCGCGCCACAATTGGGTTTTCAGGGCATGTTGGCTGTTGTTTATCATGCTGCAATTTTAAGTAGTTTTACTTCTGTGTTTGGTATCATCATGTGGTGGTGTGTCGTTAGTATAATCATTCCACCCGCCTGACAATGTTGATCAAAAATGCCTTCCATTCGCTCCCGGCTGGCGTGATCCAGGGCGGTGAATGGCTCGTCCAGTATCCATAGTTGAGCATCGGTGAGCAGTAATCTTGATAGTGCTATACGGCGCTGTTGTCCTGCCGATAATTTACCAGCATACTCATCTATGAGTTCATCCAGGCCCATTTGTTCCAATACATCTTCAATATTTACATTGGGTTTGAAGCGATTATGGATGGATGAGACCTGCAGGTTTTCTTCGCAGGTCAGATTGCTCTTGAGACCATTATTATGACCAACATAGGCCATGCCCGCATAATATTCGCCGCGGCAGTGCTCAATGTCACGATTTTGCCATAACACAGCGCCTTCGGCAGGTCGGCTGAGCCCACAGAGAATACGCAATAGGCTGGTTTTACCACAGCCATTGGCACCCTCTATCTGGATGAGTTGTCCAGGGAGTAATTCAAAACTTAAATCACGAAAGAGTTCGATTTCACTACGTACACAGGCGAGATGATCTGCTTTCAGGGAACTTGTTACCGATTGTGCCAAATCCATACGAGGGCTATATATTAAGGTGTTAGAAGCTGCTAAGGATAACATGTATTAAGCGTGGGATAAATGACTATAATTACATAAAAAACATATACTTAGATCATTATATTAGAATCGCTTAATATTTTTCGAGGCGATTACATGCCCAGTACGTAAATAACATTATACCTTATCTATTTAAATGTTTTGTGTCTGTCTGAGTTTGCCAGGAATCCAGTATCGATAGCAAGGAGTTTAGGTACAATGAAATGAATTCTGTGAATACGTCCCTACTGAAATAGTGCTTCATACACTACAATAGCTAACATTATAATAACATTTGCTTGAACACTTTCTAACATATGAATGCAGAAGTACTCCAGTGGTTATTTTATGCATTTCCAGTGCTTGCGATTATCCTGTTCGCGATTTATCAATCACGCAAACAAGCCAGAAATAATGCTGTTTTACAGAAGGCCAGAGACGAGGGTTTGTCCGAGCCGATCACGTTGCATCCTGTTATCGAAATTCATAAATGTATAGGATGTGCCTCTTGTATTGCCGCATGCCCGGAAGGCAATGTCCTTGGACTCATCCAGGGTAAATCGCAGCTTATTAATCCTTCGCATTGTATCGGTCATGGCGCCTGCAAGACAGCCTGCCCGGTGGATGCCATCAGTCTGGTGTTTGGCACGCAGGAACGTGGGGTTGACATACCACTGGTCAATCCGAATTTTGAAACCAATGTTCCCGGGCTCTTCATCGCCGGAGAACTGGGTGGTATGGGGCTGATCAGGAATGCTGTAGAGCAGGGGCGCCAGGCCCTTGAGGCATTATCAATCGATATCAACAGCCCAGCCGATTATGACGTTGTGATTATCGGAGCAGGACCCGCAGGATTCGCGGCCACACTGGCGGCCCAACAGAAGGGACTGAAATATCTAACCCTTGAACAGGATAGTCTTGGTGGGACGGTGTTTAATTTTCCGCGCGGAAAGATCGTCATGACCCAGCCCATGCATTTGCCCCAGATGGGTAAAATCAAGATAAAGGAAACTACGAAGGAAGCATTGCTGGACATGTGGCGGGATGTTGAGAAAAAAACAGCGATCAAAATCAATTATCAGGAAAGCATGCAATCAATCAAACCTGTCGAAAATTATTTTGAAATAAAAACAGATCGATCCTCGTACACATCATCTCGAGTATTGCTGGCGATAGGCAGGCGTGGTTCACCGAGGAAACTGGGGATCCCGGGTGAGGACTTGCCCAAGGTGGTATACCGCCTGATTGATTCCGATCAATACAAAGGGCATAAAGTCCTGGTGGTAGGTGGTGGTGATAGCGCATTGGAAGCGGCAGTGAGTATTGCCGAACAGGAGGGCACGACGGTGACTCTATCTTATCGCAGTAATGCATTTTCTCGTGCCAAGGAAAAGAACAGGAAAAAAGTTGAACAGGCACAGCAAGAGGGTCGTTTGCATGTACTGCTTGGTTCCAACGTTAAATTAATTAATGATAAGTCCGTTGAAATTGAGCAGGGGGGCGCTACAGTGCTGATAGATAATGATGCCGTTATTATCAGTGCGGGTGGGATTTTGCCGACCCCCATTTTGAAAGAAGCGGGCATCGAAGTGGAAACCAAATATGGAACCGAATAGGCTGACAAACAGAATTCTTCTGGGCATGCTCTTGCTGCTCTTGGCGGCAAGTGTCTATGCCAATGACATGGCGGCGGTTAATCAGGCCGTGCGCATAAAAGATTTCAACAAGGCATTTCGTATTTGCCATGAACTCGCCAATGCTAATGACAAACAGGCGCAATATAAACTGGCGACATTTTATCGTAATGGTTTGGGCGTAAAGCAAGACAATAAAAAAGCCTTTCAATGGTATCAACGTTCTGCAGAACAGGGATATGTGAAATCACAGTATCAGACAGGCAAAATGTATCACCATGGAATAGGTGTAAAGATGAATCGTGCCCTGGCACGTTCATGGTATACCAGGGCCGCAGAAAAAAATGATCGACGTGCAAAAAAGGCATTATTGTCATTGAAGGGTCAAGCGGGTGGTGTGCAGCCGAAAAAGAATAATGAATCCTTATTTGCTGTAGTCAGGAAGGGCCAGGTTGAAAAAATGGATGCGATGCTGGACAAGCGGGAAGCTATTAATGTGGTGGATAACAATAGAAATGGTTTATTACATCTCGCTATTAAACACCATCAGGATACCATCGCGAAGCGGCTGATTGACAGAAAGATAAATTTGAATAGTCGTAATCAACGGGGAATGACGCCTTTAATGTTGGCCGTTATCAATAATAAACTGTCGTTGGTCAGAGCGTTGGTTGAGTCGGGTGCAAGGCTTCAATTTAAAAACAAAGATGGCAACACGGCCTATAAGTTGGCGGTCAGATACAGACATCGTAATATTTCCAGTTATTTAAAGGCACGCACATCAGTCGACGTGTCGAGTGTAAACCCGTCGACACAGTCTGTGGAAAGAGACAGAAGGGCAAGGCAACAGGATATCCTGTTAAAACAGGGGCCCTATAAAGGCTGGACGCCTCTGATGGTGGCGGCCTGGACGGGTGATCAGATTAGTTTTAATAACTTGATGCGACAATCTGTGGATGTGGATATCACTGATACAGAAGGGTATAGCGCCTTAATGCGTGCAGCGTGGAAAGGTCATGTCGCGATGGTAAAAACCTTGCTGAACAAACAGGCCAGGTTGGATCAGCAAACAAAGCAAGGATTAACTGCATTAATGCTGGCTGCACGAGAGGGGCATGCAGCAGTCGTCAGCCAGTTGGTAGCACGCCGAGCTGACACTAACCTGAAGGATCGCATAGGGCAAACAGCCATCATGTTATCGGCGCGTTTTGGACATGAACAAGTAACAAGGGTCTTGTGTCAGATCCAATCAGTTGATGTCAATTTAAGACGCAAGGATGGCCAGACTGTATTGATTATCGCGGCAAGCTACGGACAACGGGATGTGGTTGAGGTGCTGTTGCAATGTGGCGCAGACCCTTTATTGCAGGACAAGCGCCAACAGAATGCGCTCTGGCATGCCTTGTTGTCGGGACATCAGTCAACGGCGCAGTTATTGTTGCACGATAAGACCATGTTGGATGCCTATAACCAGGAAGGCAGTACCTTGTTATCTGTTATGGCTGTCCGGGGGGATGTCGCCAATGTGACTATGTTGCATGCTGCTGGTGCCGATCTTAATCAAGTCACGAAGTCGGGTAACAGTGCGTTAATTATTGCGTCAAAAGCAGGGCATGAAAAACTGGTTGCGTTTTTGATAAAGGAAAAGGCCAATGTCAACATAAGGAATAAATTCGGCAATACCGCACTCATGCAGGCAGCACAAGCAGGCCATCTTGTTATTGTCAAAAAACTGGTCAAGGCCGGTGCCAGGTTGTCGATACGTAATAGTGATAAATATACGGCAATGGAGCTGGCTCAGCAGGCAGGCTATAAAAATATTACTGACTATTTACAATCTCAGGATAAAGGCAAGTGGTTGGGTATTTTTTGAAGATGCTTTTTCAATTCCTGATATAAGTAGTGACAAACTCTTTTCACGTACTGATGGCGCCATCAAGCACACCGGGTGTTAAATTCTGACTGCAGGTAGTTGATGAATAGCCGAACTTTCGCGGGCAGAAATCGTCGTTGCGGGTAAATGGCATTGATGTCCAGTGAGGTGGGTTTGCTGTCAGGTAATAATTCGATCAAACGCCCTTGCTCGATATCTTTTTCGACGAGCCAGTCCGGCGAGGCCGCGATACCCAGTCCGGCGAGTAATGCGCCACGTATTGCATCGGGGTTGTTGGTGCTGAAGTTACCGTTCACTACGATGGTTTCAATGCCTTTATCGCCATAAAAGAACCATTCGTTACGCGTCGTCAGCAGGTTATAGATCAGGCAGTTGTGATCGAGTAGATCCCTTATCGTCCCGGGTGCACCATGCCTGGCAATATATTCGGGACTGGCAACGGTATACCTTTTCATCGTACCGATTTTTTTTGCAATCAGGGTGGAATCGGTTAGGGGTCCAATACGGATGGCGACATCAATGCCTTCTTTGACGAGATCGACATAGTTATCATCCATAAACATATCAAATTTCAGTTCAGGGTACTGTTTCAGGAATGGCCACAAGATCGGTAATATCGCCAGTCTGCTAAATGTAACAGGCGCATTCACTCTTAATTTTCCCGTGGGTAATGATTGCTGCTCCAGCAGCTGGGAATCCATGTCATCCATTTCATCGAGTATTTGACAGCAGCGTTCATAAAACTCCATGCCGATGTCGGTAGGATGTAACTGGCGCGTGCTGCGGTTGATCAATTTGATTCCATAATGAGACTCCAGGGCAGCAATATGCTTGCTGATAGTCGGCTGTGTCAGCCCTGTTTCATTGGCAACAGCTGTAAAACTACCGGTTTCGATGACGCGTCGATAGATGCCCATTGCGCTGATCCTGTCCATATTTCACCCGTTTATTAATTCTTGTGTGGAATAGATGATAGTCATATTAACAATATTATCAAATTTTAATAATTGAATTAGGCTGTATTCTGACGTCTCTGATCTATCTCAGGGGATACCATGAGAAAAATAATGCGTGGTTTTATCGCTGTGATGGTGGGTCTATGCGCCGTGATACAGACGCTTGTTATACAAGCGGGTAGTGAGGATAGTCTGGTGCTGCCACAAATGGATGTCACGGTTGATCAGTTGTCTAATCAATATACCGAAATTAATAGCAAAAAATATAAATTAAGGAACCAAAGGAGTTAGCAATGAGCCCTGAAATATACTGGATGACGTTAAATGTCATATTAACCGCTGTTATGGTCATTCCTTATGCCATCTATCGGACCCGTAAACTGGGTGGTTTGTGGCAGGTTTTTAAAACGCCTTTACCCGGAGATAGTCCATTTGATGATGAATGGGCGCATCGGGCCTACCGTGCACACATGAATGCATTTGAAGGCATTGCTTTATTCTCGCCTCTTGCCATTGCCGTGCACGTAACCGCTATGGGTAATGAAGTAACAGCGATCGCCTGCGCCACATATTTCTGGGCGAGGCTGGTCTATGCGCCGCTATACTATTTTGATGTCCCCGTATTCAAGACAGGATCGTGGTTTGTTGGCTTGATAGCGACACTGGTGTTGGCTTATCAACTACTGGTCTAGCACGATAGCTGTAGATGTAACAGGTGTATGAAGGATCAAAAGTCGGCAATGTAACCCATATTGATAAAGTAGTTGGATTCTTGTCTGGAACCAAAGTTGTCATCAATTTCAGCTTGTTCATAGCCCAGCTCCAGTTCAATTTTCAGGTTTCTTCTGGCGCGATAATCGACCCTGAATGAGGGTCGAATCTTTAGTATTTGAGCACTGTTAGTACGTGACTGATCGTCAACACGCAAACGCGGATTAAAACGCCAGTGTTTTTTGTATGGGAAGCGGCTATTGATCGACAAGGTCAAGGTGTCAGAAGACGCGGTATCCGCATAACGTAAGCCAAATAGTGCTGTATCGCCTTTTTTAAAGATGTTACTGGCGATGATTTGGGCGCCGTAAAAATATTCAATGCCAGTGCTTGGTGTGGCATCTACCCCTCCTGATGCAGGTGTGGATTCCAGATGCGAGGCGGCCAAATCGATACTGAACAGCAAGTCCTCTTTTAAAGCTTTACTTAGCGTACCGCTGACAGACCTGAATACAGCAGTCCGGTCCTGGGCGAGTTGTTTGATTTCGTCTTCAGTGTAAGTCTCTAATAATTTTTCCAATGTTGCATTGGTCTGGGTCGTGCCGGTCTGGCCTTGCAAGGCATTACTGGTCGTCAGTACCGGGCTATTACGGTAGTCAGCCACAAAATTGATAGTGGTTTGATATGGTAGCCTTATATTACTGATGAGTTGGGCAATATTCAGCGAGTTAAATTCGATGTCGTAATCGACCAGGGCAAACAAGGTTGCTTTGGGGTTCAAATAACGTAATTCTGCGCCAACAGCAGTGCGATCATTAATATCGAATGCATCCTGCTGGATAAAGAAAGCACTCGCATTCCAGTACTGCTTGAAGGTGCCCGCATCAATACTCATGCCATAAAAATGCTTGTCGGTTTGAAATTGATTGGTGGAAGATATAACCACAGGAAATCCGGTAACGGCATTAATCTTCCACTCGGGGGATATGCGGTATCCGAATGATGCACCGTCAAAGCGGCCTAACACTCCACCACTACTCCTGGATTGACGCCCGAGACGCGCATTCCATTGCCGTGAGCGATCAGAGGTGTCGACATATAAAGAACTAAGTCGAAACTTGCTCTGGTCGGTTCGTTCCAGGTCGTACTGATAGCTGCCTGCCACTTGTGTGCGTATGTCCAGTTTTTTAGTTCGCTTTCTGGAAGTGAGCGAAACATCGGTGTCCAGTGATGAGTTAGTGACCAGGTCATTGGATGCATCGGTGGTGTCTACATCTCTTCGATAAAACTGGAATACTGTTCCATAGGTCTCCCAGGGGGTTTCTTTCTTTATGGATTTAGCCTTGCGTAATTTTTTGGGTGCCGCTTTACGTGCATGGGTGAGTCCATTCAAACGTTGTAGAACACGATTGCGATATTCTCCTTGCGGGTATTTTTTTAGATAGATGCGATACTCAGCAATGGCATGTGCAATTTGTCTGTTCTTTTCCCGGGCAACACCAATCAACTCATGACCTGCCTCGGTCGATTCGTTTTCCGGCATATTCAACAGTTTGGTTAGTTTTTGTATAGCCCCTCTATAGTTTCCCTCGATAATAAGGTTTTTGGCCTCGGCAAACAGGCGTTGACTTTTAGTGGTCACAATGCCTGATTGAGTTTTTGTTGATTTTTTTTCCCGTCGCGATAATACCAATGGGTGTCCATCTCTTGCCATGGCTTCCAGCCAGGGTTGGATGTATTGTTCTTCCTCGGGTTTTACCCTGTCGATCCAGGCGCGTGGGAAATTGTCTTTTATTGACTTGAGGGTGATTTGTGCGTCATCTTTATTGCGGAAAAATCCCAGGCGTACACGGTTCCATGCGATATTGTCGATCGACGTTTTTGTTGCATAAACGAAATAGGGTTGCAAACTTATTCTGTTTTGATAGGGCCTTAGTTGAATATCGGACCGTGATGAGTTGAGATTGATGACGTATTTAAAATTCTCGCTATTTTCAATGTCCTCACCGCTGGGTTTATGGGTAGCATTAAGCGTTGGTGATGCAGTATTGTTTGTTTTATGTTGTTTAGAGAGTTTTATTGTTAAGGTTTCGGGGTCGTCTTGATTGTCGATAGAATATTGTGTGGCAGACGAAAACAGGAGTGACAACGTTGTTCCTGCCGGATTGTCAGGTTCGTATCGGATGAGTTCCAGGGTATTAGTCTTATCACTGTTATAGCCCAGGCTTTGCGCCTGTGAAACAGCTTCTTGTTGATTGGGTGATCCAGCGACAGGTTGTAATCTGATATCCAGCTGCGTTGCAGATGACGCGGGAAAATGGCTGATATAGCTCATTGATAGCGTAAAGTGAATGCTGATAATAATGTGTGTGGAAGTTTCGTCGATATCGACAGAGTCGATGACAGAACTGCTGGATGCAAAGCAGCTGTTGATTGGACTGACGATTAAAATGAAAAGAATAAAGTACTTGCCAATAGACAGAAGTGTATCTACTAAAGGTTTTTCGAAATAGGGTAATAGTCTAGTGTTCATTGGCTTTGACGGCTGATAGTGAGAATGAATCCACGCAGGTTTTTATGATTCTGAACGCTGATGTCGACAGCTTGATTGAATTCAAGATATATATGTGGGTTAAAACCGGTTTCATAAAACAATTCGAGGTCTTGCAGGAATTTTATTTTTTTGAAAGCGATGGGCCTGTTTTTACGCGGTTGTTTTTTACCCGACTGAACATAAAATCCCAGTAGCATCGTTTTAGTATTGCTATGCGGCGTATGGTATAGATATTGTACGGGTTGATTAAAAAAAAGGTTTATGACTTCCTTGTTTTCATGAGCCTCGGTAGTGACATGGTCAATGAGAGGGTCAGCCTGTAGCTTGAAAGAGCAAGACAGGCATATCAGTATCAATAACACCTTCAATGCCTTGCAGCTTTCCTGTATGGGATACGCGTTCTGTTTCATTGATAAAAATCCCGATTAAAATTCCCTGTCTTTAACAGAATGCTCTCTGTTTCTTGTGTCTTTAATCACGGTTAGCGAGCTGTCTGTATAGATATGGCAGCTACCGGAACAGTTGCGCAGTTCGCTCACGGTATATGTTACGTCTGGGTTTTCATGCTTTTTATGCGGCCCGGATTTGAAGTCACCACTATGGCAGGCAGCGCAGTCTGGTTTATAGCTGGCATTGCTCCAGTTAACGGTTTCATTATTTCCTGTATGGCAGTTGATACAGCTCAATGAAACACCATGATCACCTGGGTAATTCATACTGGTATGTGAAAAAGTAATCGGTGTCCAGTTGGTATTACGATGACAGTCATCGCATTGTCTTGTTGTTACAAAATGGTCGCTGGTCTTGCCGGTCGCGATCTGACCGTTATGGCAGCTGGAACAAGGCGAGGAGACTGATGCATGATCAAAATTTGCCGGTATCCAGGCGTTAGTGGTATGGCAGTCATCGCAGGTATTGTTACTCTGTATATGTGTCGCATTTTTACCTGTGGCGGTTGTGCCGTTATGGCAGGTTGAACAGGTTGCGGTAATATTGGCGTGATCAAAGCGTGCCGGTATCCAGGCATTAGTGGTATGACAGTCATCGCAGGTATTGTTAGTTTGAAGATGCGTCGCATGTTTGCCTGTGGCCGTGGTGCCATTATGGCAGGTTGAACAGGTTGCGGTGATATTGGCGTGATCAAAGCGTGCCGGTATCCAGGCATTAGTGGTATGACAGTCATCGCAGGTATTGTTAGTTTGAAGATGCGTCGCATGTTTGCCCGTGGCCGTGGTGCCATTATGGCAAGTCGAGCAGGAGCCAGTGACATTGCTGTGATCAAAGCGTGCGGGTGTCCAGGCATTAGTGGTATGACAGTCATCACAGGTATTGCTGCTCTGAAGATGCGTGGCATGTTTGCCCGTGGCCGTGGTGCCATTGTGACAGGTGGAACAGGCTGCGGTGATGCTGGAATGATCAAAGCGTGCGGGTACCCACGCGCTGGTACTATGGCAATCATCACAGGTGTTGGTGCTTTGTATGTGGGTCGCGTGTTTGCCCGTGGCGGTCGTGCCGTTATGACAGGTTGAGCAGGAACCAGTCACGTTGCTGTGATCAAAACGTGCGGGAGTCCAGGCGCTAGTGCTGTGGCAGTCGTCACAGGTATTGCTGCTCTGAAGATGCGTAGCATGTTTGCCGGTGGCTGTCGTGCCATTATGACAAGTCGAGCAGGAGCCAGTCACGTTGCTATGATCAAAACGTGCGGGTGTCCAGGCGCTGGTGCTGTGGCAATCATCACAGGTGTTGGTGCTTTGTATATGGGTGGCATGTTTGCCGGTGGCTGTCGTGCCATTATGACAAGTCGAGCAGGAGCCAGTCACGTTGCTGTGATCAAAACGTGCGGGTGTCCAGGCGCTGGTACTATGGCAATCATCACAGGTGTTGGTGCTTTGTATGTGGGTCGCGTGTTTGCCTGTGGCTGTCGTGCCATTATGACAGGTCGAGCAGGAACCAGTCACGTTGCTGTGATCAAAACGCGCGGGTGTCCAGGCGCTGGTGCTGTGGCAATCATCGCAGGTGTTGGTACTTTGTATATGGGTGGCGTGTTTGCCGGTGGCTGTCGTGCCGTTATGACAAGTCGAGCAGGAACCAGTCACGTTGCTGTGATCAAAACGCGCGGGAGTCCAGGCGCTGGTGCTGTGGCAATCATCACAGGTGTTGGTGCTTTGTATATGGGTGGCATGTTTGCCTGTGGCTGTCGTGCCGTTATGACAAGTCGAGCAGGAGCCAGTCACGTTGCTATGATCAAAACGCGCGGGTGTCCAAGCGCTGGTGCTATGGCAATCATCGCAGGTGTTGATACTTTGTATATGGGTGGCGTGCTTGCCGGTCGCCGTGCTTCCATTATGGCAGGTCGAGCAGGAACCGGTGACGGAGGTATGGTCCATGCGTGCTGCTGGCCAGCTCGTGTTGCCGTGACATTCTTCGCAATGGTCACTGCTGCTGATATGTTGGCTGTCCTTCTTACTGGCATCAATGGTGCTACTGCTACCATGGCACCCTGAACATTGCCTGGGCGTTCCTTTAAAAATTCCTCTGGTATGACAGGTTTCACATTGAATATTAATGTGAGCCCCTTCCAATGGATAGCCTGTACTGTAATGGTCAAATTTCGCGGTCTTATCTGCGCTGAATCCTGTCGCCGGCAATAATATAAAGCATATCAATAATAAGAATTTGTTTATTGTTTTCATGATGTTCTCCATATCGACATGAGGTTATCTGAGCATCTGTATGTTGCTGAAAGTATCCTGTGTATGGCATTGCGCGCATTGACTGCCAAAGCTGCCATTATGGATATCGTCTTTCGCATGGCAGCTGATACACTGCGTTCCCGTTTGGCTGGCATTGGATCCCGGTACATGACAGGCATGACAGTCCAGGTTTTTATGTGAGTCTTTCAGCTTGAAATCAGTTTGTTGATCGTGGTCAAAATCCCAACGGTTCCAGGCGTTGGGGTTGTGGCAGTCATTGCACTGCTTGCCAAAAGTTTTTTTATGAACATCATCCTGTTGATGACATGAGATGCAGTGGCTGGGCGTTTTACTATAACTGGCATCGCTATGACAGTCTTCACAGGCCACAGAGGCGTGCAGGCCAATCAGCGGGAAATTTGATATGTCATGATCAAATGCAATCTTATCACTCCAGCCATTATCGTTATGACAGCTTTCACACTGTTTTCCCTGGTCGCCTTTGTGGATGTCATCGTTTCGATGGCACGAATAGCAGTTTCTGGTCTTGTTGTTCTTTTTCTGGTGTGTTTGATGGCATTGATCGCAGCGCAGCTGTTTATGTTTGTTTCTAAGCGGGAAATCCGTGTCGCGGTTATGATTGAATTGTTTTGTTAGCCAATTGTTCTCAGAATGACAGCTATCACATTTTTTACCGAAGACACCTTTATGAATATCATCTTTACGATGGCAGCTGACACATTGTTTGCTGGTTTTATTTTTATAAGGGTCCTTGATATGACAGGCTTCACAGCGAATTTTTTTATGCTGCCCGTTTAAATTAAAAGAGGTTTCCTTGTTATGCCTGAAAGTGGAGGTTGTCCATTTTTCTGTCTGGTGACAATCACCGCATTTTAGGCCAAATGTACCCTTGTGAATATCTTTATTGATGTGGCATTGATGACAGGCAGCAGGCGTTTTTTTATAGCGCTGATTAATATGGCAGTTAATGCAGTCTGTTTTTTTATGGATGCCGCTTAGTTTAAAGTCGGTCTTGTCATGATCGAAATGCGCTTCCTGCCAATTATCTGAAGTATGGCATTGTTGGCATTTTTTACCTAGTTTGCCATTATGAATATCGTTGTTCTTGTGACAACTAAAACAATCGGTAGGGGTCTGATAATATTCTTTGTCACTGCGATGACAGTTATCACAGGCAATTAATCGATGTTTTCCTTTTAGGGCAAAGTCAGTCAATTTATGATTAAAGGCTTGCTTGTCGAATTTAATAATNTCCATCCCTCTTCCCTTGTGGTCCGTATGACACGTTTTGCATTCTATTGTGGANATATTGTGTATTCTTCCGTGATAACCTGTGTGGTTCCTGATCTCTTTATTTATTCTTTTGTGGCATTGCCTGCATAATCTGCTTTGTTTCTTCTTGCTGAATTTTTCATGGCAGTTATTACAATCATTTTCATATTTCTCGTGCCCCTCAATCAGCTTGCCTGGCATCATGAGTGATTCTATTGGCCCTGCCAGAGTTGCGTTTGATGAAAACACGAAAATGCTGGCGAGCAGAAAAAAATAGACCTTTATTGTCATATCTGCATGGTGTCTTTTACTTTAATACCCCGAGTGTTCAGTACATATGAACGGCAATAACATGTATGAAGCCTGTTATAATTAGCATAAAAAACAATGGTAGATGGAGGATATGCCACAGGGAAAACAGTCGCTCATAGGTCATTAATTGCCCGAGACGTTTGGAGGTCTCGATATAGTTATAGATCGTTCTGAATGCATCCCTGAATGAATTGATATGGTGCACAGTCAGTTCGGTTTTATTATTGCTTATATCCTGTTTCAGGATTTTTTTTATCTTATTGCGCTTAAAATATATATTCGCAGACATAACTGGCAGCCACAGGATCTGGGTGACAAAGTGTCGACGTTTGCCGACCATTATCTCCAGTTCGGACAAGATTCTCTGGATCTCGGGAAATGAACTAAATTGTTTGCTGATGTCTGTCCTGGTTTGCTCCAGTCCAGTTTTTAATTCGACCAGCGTCATTTTCTCACCATACAGGCCATAATGGATGTGAGTGTAAATAAAGCGTCCGATCAGTCCACTGAGAGCGACGGTTAACATGCAGATCAAGGCCACATTGCTATTGACCGAGCCAAGACTGAAATTGGCATGATAGAGTATGAGAGTAGGGCCGATAATACCCAGGCCCATATGTATTTTGAACCAATGTTTGATGGGACCAAAATTTTTCAATGAACGTAATTTTTTTCTAAGTGGGTATAGCAGTAAAACCAGCATGCATATACCACCTGCAATGCCGAAGTAATAACCCAGCCCATTCTCGGCAGAAAGATAGAAGTCTTCGTAATTTAACCACCCATAAAAAATACTGAAGAACATGGCGCCAAAAAAAATCCGTGTGCCGAGTGAATTCGGCTTACGTATATCCACTGTAGCGCGCTGGGCAGATGGGTGTTGCCCTGATTTTAGTTGGGTAGTGCTCATATAGTTTTTATTAAATGTTGTTTAGCGTGGTTCATCGATCCGTTCATGGGCTGATATTCTCGTACAGCCTAAATACTAGCGTCCACCCAGGAAAATACTGTGATCAATATCACTTAAATTGGGAAAAATAACCCAATTAGTAAGATAAGTGCTAATTGTAATTAACATGTTCAAAATTATTTTAATTACATTTTAGTCAAATTCGGGAATAAGCCATATTAAAAGGATGGAAACATAGTGAGCTTTTATCATACCAAGGCTCATGCCATTGGTAATATTTATAAATATTAATAAGTTATAATGTTATTCAGTACCAGTATGTCGATTATCCGCTATTAAAAAAATAAATAAGTCATCTGTAAGTTATAAGCTATATAATAAGTGGACAAGGAGATACCTGCCTGTCCAAAGGCTAATGGTGTTGGGTAGTTTCTGGTCGGTATGGGGTATAGATATTGCCAGATCGCAGTTTCATGGAGAAATCAAGAATGTCTGTTACTGAACCACATGTTGTTGTATTGGGAGCTAGCACCCGGTGGCCTGTTAAGGGTGTGGAATTATTATCCTGTGGCAATGTGCAATCCTTCAGTAGTGATGGTGAAGACGGGAATAACGACGTCCAGAATGCCGATATGTTGAGTGTGCTTTCCGCGAATTTGAAGGGGAAAGTAAAAGTGAGTCTAGGCAAGGTCATGGCTGATACCCAATCAGGTTCACCACAAGCCTTTGCTCGCGGCCTCGTTTGGGCAGCAGAACTTTATCCCGAAGTAGTCGTCATTCCATTAGGTCTGCTGAAACCGAATTCCAGTGTAAAGGCTGCGCTGGAAATTCTGGCCAATACAAATTGCCGGGTCTATGCTGCAGTCGGTAATGCAATACCTGGGCAGAGTGACAGCCTTTACCCTGCGGCCTATCCTGAATGCATTGCAGTAGGGAGTTTGAATCAGAGTAAGTTATATCAGACCTGGGTGACCAAACCAGATTTACTGGTGGATGAATCCGTTGTTGCCAATGTGAAAGAGATGAAGAATATCCAGATGGGTACATCAATTGCTACGATGCTGGCCGTGGCCGAATATCTTAATCATGAGCANTTTAACGGGAATGTGCATTACAATCATTACTGATAGCTTCTAATTTCATCGGATAGGCATGTGCTTTGTTATACTTAGGGGAAATTCTTTTCTGACTGAGTTGTATGCCTTTATTCGTGAATCACTCTTGCTTGTTTAGAGTAAGTCTCACTGAATTGGCTTGTTCTTAATCACCGTTAGTTTTCAAAGTCGGCATTTTATGCTGACCCTCTCATAAGTAATTTCTCGATATTGATAACTTCAGTTCTCATGATATGAGAAGGTACTAGCACTAACTGGACGTGTCAGTAGCCAGGTGGTTTTGGTTGACACTCTGTATTGCAGAGTGTACGCTTTGCCTCTGACTCTGTTTTGCAGAGTTAATATAAGACAAGGGTGATTCTAATGAAAGATCAAAAAGTTGGCGTCGATTCACAATTGGATTCAATACAGTCCATGTTGATTCAGGGGCATAAAGGTATTCGCCTTGAGAGGCATACGTTACCACTATGGGGCTTATGCATAGGATTTCTCACTGCTTTTACCTATGACCTGTCACGTCCAGTCTATACACTGGGGTATGCCTGGGGGAAGTCCTTTGAAATAGGTATCGTGCTGTTCATTCTACTTGTCGCGGTCTTGCTGGAGTATCGCTTGACCCGGAAGGCCAGGGCTAGAAGGGATGAGACCATTTCGATCATCCAGAGAAAAGTAACCGTCGTTATCTGGATGTTGTTTGCGTTTGCCTTTGTGATCGATCTTTATGCCAATATGTACCTTGGTGGAGGTCGAAACCTGTTCGGTGTCTACCTGGTGTTGAGCGGAATTGTTTTGGTGATGTTGGGTTTGTATTCTGAGCCCTGGTATCGATGGTCTGGAGTAGTGCTGGTACTGTCAGGATTAAGTGTTATGTTTCTGCTACAACCTAGCAATACAACTCGACTGTTAACAGCTTCAATTTTTATGGTGGGCGGTATTGGCGTTACAATTTTGCAGCCTCTTGCAATCAATCGATTGCGGTGTATGAGTTTGTCTATTGCCTGGTTGGCGGTGGCACTGACCACAGCGGTGCTGATGTACAACATTGATTATGCACTGGATATCAACCCCGGCGAACAGTCGAATATGTCATGGCCCGAGTACCAGAAAAACAAACCTGAAGGGGTTCATATTGTTACCCTGGCAGAAGGAAGCGAGATACCTGTCAGGATCAGTGTCAAGGGCGATGTATTTGAAGACACCGTGAATACGAGTATGTTATTGAAGACTTCGAAGAAAATTGATCTGGAATTCAGGGATGGAAAGCCGACAGGTATATATCGTATCAATGGAGGTCAGTGGTTGGAGAGAAATGATGGTTTGTATATGCGTGAGCATATTCATAAAACTATCACCGATAAGGTTCAGGGTCCTGAGCTAGTTCGCAGTATAGACCTGGGTACAGAAAAACGTCTGGGTGGTTTACTTGACTGATAGTAAAAAAAACGAGACGCTGGATGCGATACTGCATCAACCCGTGCGTACCCGCCTGGTCGCTTTCCTGGCGGGGCGCGGTGAGGCCACATTTAAAGAATTGAAAGAATTATTACAAGTGACAGACGGTAACCTTGATGCGCACATACGTAAATTACTGGCAGTAAAGTATATCGTTAGTAGAAAGGAGTTGATCGACAGGCGAAACCAGACGTTCTATCAATTGACCGATGTTGGACGCAGGAAATTTCAGGAATATGTAAAGTCTTTGCAGCATTTATTTTCGATGGAGAATCAATAATGGATATTGGCATTCGTGCAGGGCAGGATGCGCCGAAAAAAGTACCTGCAAAGATAGAGAGGCTACTTGAAAAAGCATCTTTTGCTATCGATGACATTGAATATGTTGTCTGTAGTGATCTGTCTATGCAGGGAAATTTTAATGAAACATGGGTTCTGCTCATCGCCAATAATCTTCTGGTTATCGATACAGGGAAAATTGTCGAACGTTTCGCTGTTAGTGATATCAAGGGTGTCAGGATCAAAGAGTTATTCTCCAGTGCCAGTATCTTGGTTGAATTAAACGCTGGAGAGCATTGTCTGGTCCGCTATAGCAAGGCCAGGACAGCCGAATTTGTGCGTTTTTATCGTATGCTCAAATTGTGTCTGCAGGGGGATCGTACACTTATCGGTCAGGAGAGTAAGGCGTCAAGTTGTAAAAAATGTGGATATCCTTTGACAGAAGAGGGTGCCGCCTGTCCACGTTGTGTCCCCAGCTGGTCTGTACTCAAACGATTGATACAATTAATGAGTCCTTACAAAAGTCGTCTTTACCTGGTGATTGCTTGTACCTTCGTCGCTGTGGGTGCGCAGATGATTCCGCCCTATATTACCAAAAAAATCGTCGATGATGTGATCCTGGTCAAGGATGCGTCGGCATTGACGGGTTTGATTACTATTATGTTGCTGTCAGGTGTTGTGTATCTGGCCGCGCGCTGGTTAATAGGGGCTGTGTCTGCCTGGCTGAGTGCGCGACTGATCACTGATTTACGGTCGCGTTTGCATCTGCACCTGCAAAAACTGGAAATGACTTATTTTAATAAACGATCGTCGGGAGATATTGTGGCTCGTGTGATGCAGGATACAACCGAGTTACAGCAGTTCCTGATCGAGGGTTTGCCCTTTATGCTCGTGAATGGTATCTCGTTTATTGTGATATCCGCGATTTTATTATCGCTCGATACCGAGCTTGCCATTATCGCATTCATGCCTGTTCCATTCTTAATACTGGGTGTGCACTGGATATGGAATCGCCTGCGTCCCTTGTTGTATAAAAGAGGGCGTTATCGCGGCGAGATCACGTCTATCCTGAGTGAGTCGATTCGTGGGGTCCGTGCAGTTAAGGCAGCGGGCTTCGAGCAGGACAGGGCTAACCGTTTTGATGAATATAATGAGAAATTTTTCGACTCCTTGCGCCGAATCATGACTGGTTTTGTTGGATTCTCTGAGGGTAGCTACTGGTTGATGACGGTCGGTGTCGCCGTAATCTGGTTGTTTGCCAGTATGCGTCTGACTGGCGCGGGAGATAGCCTGACTCTGGGTGACCTGTTGGCCTTTGTTGGGTATATCTGGCTCTTCTATGCGCCCTTACAATGGTTTGGTGTCATCATGAACTGGATGAACAATGCCTTCGCTGGCGCTGAAAGAATCTTTGCCATCCTCGATACCAGGCCGGAAGAGTACGAGCGTAAGGATAATATTCAACACCCCGATATTCAGGGAGACATAGTATTCAAGGACGTGCATTTCAGTTATGAAAAAGGCAAGGAAGTCCTGAAGGGCATCGATTTCAATATTAAGTACGGTGAGATGATCGGCCTTGTGGGTAAGTCCGGTATGGGTAAAAGTACCCTGATCAATTTGATTTGTCGTTTTTATCAGCCTGATAGTGGGCAGATAATGTTGGATGGTCAGCCCCTGGATCACTACAAGTTGCAAGATCTGCGTCATTCTATCGGCATCGTCATGCAGGACCCTTTCATATTTTATGGATCCATCAGGGAAAACATTGCCTATGGAAGGCCAGATGCGAGTATAGAGAAAGTGATCGAGGCCGCACAGGCGGCCAATGCGCATGAGTTTATTGTCGAGAAAGAATTTGGCTACGATACGATTATCGGTGAGAATGGAGTCGAGTTGTCAGGAGGCGAGCGGCAGAGAATAACGATAGCCCGCGCCATTTTGCAGGACCCGGCTATCTTGATACTGGATGAAGCCACCAGTCTGGTCGATAGTGAAACTGAGCAAGAAATACAATCTGCCATTAATATATTGGTCAAGAACAGGACAACCATAGCAATTGCTCATCGATTGGGAACATTGCGTAATGCTGATCGCTTGCTGGTTATCGATGATGGTAAAATTGTCGAGCAGGGAACGCATGACCATCTGCTGACATCAGATGGACTCTATGCCCGTCTGGTCAAGATCCAGTCGGAATTAAACGAACTAAATGCAAAGGCTCACATAGCCTAGTATCCGGGTAGCTGAATGATGAATGCAAACGAGACAAGGACATTTCACTTAAGCAGGCGACACGACCAGGTTGTTTTTCAGTATGATAAAGAGGATGTGGAAATACCTGTTCGCATCCTGTTGGTCGCTCCCTTATCTGATGGTAAAAGGATCGTATCTATCCTGCATCAGGAAAAGAAAGAAGAGCTTATACTGATAAAGTCACTTGAGACGATCGATGGCACCAATAAAAAAATTATCGAGGAAGAAATCGAGCGCTGTTACTTCTTTCCTAAAATTACAAAAATCAATGATGTCAGTATACATTTGGGTGATTACTACTGGGATGTAGTGACTGATAAAGGTGGCAAGAAATTTCTGTTGAGCTCCCCGTCTGTCAATATGCGCTGGGTGAGTACTCAACGTATTATTCTGTGTGACTCCGACGGCATAAAATATGACTTATGTGATATGGAGGATATGGATCAGGCAAGCCGGGATTTATTACAGCGGATTATATGATTCAGGATATGTTTCAATGATACGGGCTAGCTATACAGTTCCTATACCTTGTGACGGGATGCATTATGAAATGGAGGTCTACCATGCCTAATTACTATATAGCGATTATGTTGTCGTTGTTGTTACTTATGACGTCAGTAGTGCATGCAGATGAGCTCTTAAAGCATAGAAAGCTATTGCAGATGCATCAGTTCAAAACACTTGAGAGGCAACTGCAAAATGTTAATGATCAATACTTGAATGGCCAGGCATCATTACGTGATTATTATTGGAGTATTGATACACTGTGGTTGGAGCGTGATTTAGATGCACCATGGCTATGGGGAGCATTGAAAGCCTGGAGAAAACACAAGCCTGGTTCCGCCTATATGAATGTTGTGATAGGAAAATACTATACAGACAAGGCCTATGCTGCACGTGGTGCGGATTGGGGATCAGAAGTTTCCAATAAACAATTTAAACAGATGGAAACCTATTTTGAGACAGCGGGGCATTATCTCGATCAAGGCCTGAAATCAAATCCTGCCATAGTAGACGGGCATATAGAAATGCTGGGGATTATTCGTACCAGCCGTGCAAAGAAATTCAATAAATCGCTGGTAGCTGCTTTGCTGAATTATATGAAAACAGTGCCAATAGAAGTAAAGCGTAAAGAAGCTGTCTGGAGTCACCTGTTGCAATCTGCGATACCCCGTTGGGGTGGTAGTTATACGGAGATGGAGGGGATCATTCGAAGCGAAGTCATGAAAATCAAGCCCGCTATACCTGATCGTGACATAGCGGCATTGAAAGACACCATTGCCTATGACCAGATGTCAATGTCAGTAATAAACGCTGATTATGCTGCCGCCCTTGAAGAGGGAGAAAAGAGAATCAAGGCGAATACAAATTATGCCGGTATCTATTTAGTAGCGTCTAATGCAGCCTATAACCTGGAAGATTATCAGCGTTGTTATCAGTATGCTAAAAAAGCAACTGAGTTACGCCCCTGGCGATCGTTTGGATGGAACAGGTCAGGTATTTGTGCGATTAAATTACAAAAATGGCCTGAGGCCAACAAGGCCTATCGTACCAAGCTATATCTGGATGGTGATGCTAAATATGATGTTTTTCAACTGGGGGTCACCTATATGTATCTTTATCAATTTGATAAAGCCTATGCCCTGTTTAAAAAAGCAGAAGAACTGGATCCGGATTATAAAAAATACACGCAAAAATACACAAGTTATATTGAAAAAGAAAAGCGCAGTAGTATGAATCTTGTGGGTCAGGATATCACAAACATCATTGGTGTGATTGCATATGAAGGTGATGTGTCGAAAAATAAGGGTCACAATCATTAATTATTGATTTTGACGCATCTGTATCAAGATTTTCCAGGAGGCTAATGTCGTGATGAAGGTGTGGGGAAGGCCTGGTGCCTATAATGTCCAAAAAGTTCTTTGGTTTATTGCTGAGCTAGGGTTGGATTGTGTACATATTGATATTGGTAGCATGCAAGGAGATCTGGACAGTGAAGAGTTTCTGGCCATGAATCCTCATGGTCGTGTCCCTGTTATTCTGGATAATGGCAGTTATGTCTGGGAGTCTAATACCATCCTTAGATATCTGGCGTCTACCCATGGAAGTGAGGCTTTCTGGGTTGAGAACCCTTACGGACGTTCGTTGATTGAACGTTGGATGGACTGGGAACTGGCAGCATTGCAACCTGATTTTTTATCGTTATTCTGGAAATATTATCGAACACCTGAGAGCAAAAGAGATAGTGATATCATCGAGGTTGCCTTGAAGCGATGTGAGAGAAATTTGATTATTCTGGATGCTCACCTTGAGAATAGTGATTACATAGCCGGGCCGCAATTTAGTCTCGCTGATATTTGTGTGGGCACGTCGTTTTACAGATTGTTTAATATGGATATCGATGTACCGATATTGTCCAATGTATTTCGTTGGTATCAACAATTATCTGAAAGGCCTGCCTATCAAGATAATATTATGATCCCATTCGAGGAATTAAAAGGACGTCTTGTATACTAGTTTCGTGGCAATAATATTGTTAGTAAAAGGCTGGATAGAAGTTAGTTACTACGGAGTTCTTTTTTGTAATATTTACATATTTTTGGGTTTGCCCCTGTAGTTGTGATGAAGAATTTTATTTGATCACCACCCCCTAACCCCCTCCTTGAAGGAGGGGGGATCAATGCATAACATCGTGCATATATCTTAATTGAATTTGTTTTAGCCCCCTTCTTCAATGTGAGGGAGCCACTGTTTGTTGTCGTGTATATATTTCACTTGTATTTGTTTTATCCCCCCTCCTTCAAGGAGGGGGTTAGGGGGTGGTGATATAAATAACACTTCGAAATTGACCGTTTGTATCAGGATATGTACATAGTCATTATCAATGGTTTAATCGCAATATTCGAGTGAGAGCTTATTCTTAAGTCAGTGCTATTCGAGCCGAAGAGTATTTATTTCTTAATTTAGTCGCAACGCGATGGAATATTCTCATGTACCAGGTGTTAGCCATGATGTAGCGAATAATTATTATGTAATTTCATACTAAATCATTAAAAATACTGGCAAAGGAGAAATGCTATGAGTTTTATCAGGCGGTCTATGGTTTGTCTTTTAGGTGGCGCAAGTCTACTCAGTCTTTCATTACCGACAATAGTTGTTGCAAAGGATAGATATAAAAACGATTTCCCAGTAAGTATTGAGATGTTTTCACCCGAACGCAATCACCGTGTTGGCATTGGAGGGCGTGGTTGGTTTGTCGATCTGGAAATTGAATATGAAGTGCCATTGGCACGTAGTGGCTTTACATTAAATGCTGCAGGAGAACCAGGTTTTCAGGTAACCGGGCCTGGCGGACATAATAATATTGCACCCTTTCCGGGGACATTTTCGCCCGGGCAAGATGAGCGTATACCTGGGCTGATTGTATTGTTGAGTACTACAAGCATCGGTGCTAAATCCTGTCAGAATATAGCGAATCTATTCAATATTACAGGGGTGACAGACCTTTCTGAAGATGAAACCGAGTTATGGGATACCTGGATCGTGGGGGCACCCTTATTTGGTGTCGATACGCAGTCTACCATCTACGTCGCTGTTGCTGACGATCTGAATAATGATGGTATTTTTAATGATGCGCCCAATGTGGTAGCGGATGCAGATGGTAATGGAGTATGTAATAAGCGCGATTTAAAACGACTGGGTCTTGCATCTAAAGTTGAAAAGACCACATTCTATATTAATGGCGATGTAAACCTGGAAGGGGTGCCCGTCGTCGAATAAGTAATGTCTGGACGTGTATTGATTCGACAGAGGCGGTTCTATCGCTCTCTGTCGATTTTTTACAGCATGGGTGGATATTTCTTTTTATAAGCGGCTTATCAGTTAGTGGCATTATTTCATAAATTTATCAGAGAAATAATCATGAATAAATCTATGAAATATCTAATAGTCATATTAATTCAAAGGAGACAGGGTGCAACATGATGCGGCCATATTATCTGCTGCGCTGTTGGGAAATTAGCGCGGATACCTAATTCCCTGGATTCGAATGACCCCGATATATTTTATGATCAGAGGAATATTCGGCCATACCAGGTGTTAGTGAGTTAGAGCCATTATAGGCTTTCACATATACGAGGAGAGATAATGAATAAACAACTGAAAAATATAGCATTAATGTTAATCACTGGGATCAGTGCGGAAGCTAACGCCACAGATGTAGGGGTATCGCCTAATGGTATTTCATTTCCGACAGATTATATCAACTGGCAAGTGATCAGTACGTCACATCGTGTCGATAATAAAACCCTGCGTGTTATCCTGGGCAATGACATTGCCATCAAGGCAGCCCGTTCCGGTAACATTAATCCATGGCCTAAAGGGTCTATGTTGGGTAAGGTAGTGTGGAAAGAAGGGGCAGACAAGCATTGGCCTACCGCAGTAGTGCCGAAAAAATTTGTGCATGCCGAGTTTATGTTAAAGGATACCGACAAGTTTAAGTCAACCGGAGGCTGGGGTTATGCACGTTGGAAAGGCGAGGAGTTGAAGGTCTATGGAAAAGATGCCAGTTTCGCGAATGAGTGTGTTGCTTGTCATACGCCGGTTAAAGGTCAGGACTGGGTATTTACTCGACCGGCACCGCTCTTTA
>JGI24023J19991_10000853_pt1 | contig 23972 bp, 22 predicted proteins | sample Cruoilmetagenom1_FD_19991 | JGI IMG/M metagenome (IMG submission 19991) | reverse complement strand
CTTGACGGACAGATCCTTATGCTCGAGTAACACCTTGGCCGGCAAGGTGTATCCTGACACGTCTGTATATTTTGAAAACTGAATATTCCAGCCAGACTGTTGCAGGCTTTTAAGGCGACCCTGCTCATCAAGATCCATGGCACCCGACAATTTACCCTGCGGACTGGGCACACCAGTCATCCAATAACGCAAACTGTTGAGCGGTAATTGCCAGCCAAATTTCTGCTCAATGAATGCCTCGGGGTCTGGGGAGAATTGAGCCATAGGTTCCGAGGAATGTTCCAGCATAACCCCGCCATCGACACTGTAGACATGCAAAGTGCCCGCACCCAGGGGGGCAATGATACGCATATCGTAGTTTTGTTCTGATTGTGACCAAAGGATGTCACCTGGCCAGGCTTCATCGGGGGTATACAGGCCCACCCTCCCCTGGATTTTCCAGTCTTTCAGTGCCAACAACATGGACTGGTGTTTTTTCCATGCCATGAGTTGCTGACTTTCGCGCAACAAAGGTTCACGCGCGCAGGCACTGATCAGGGCGACCATCAGAATGAGCAGTGATACACGTAACACTACTGATTAAATCGCTTTAAAACTTCTTTGATGTGGACACTGTCCGGCTTGGCTTTCAAGGCCCTTTTCCAGACCTGGGATGCCTCTTTACGCTGCCCGGTTACCCATAATACCTCGCCCAAATGAGCGGCTATCTCATCATCAGGCATGATCTTCAGTGCACGACGAAGATAATCTATCGCTTCCGCAGAACGTCCCATTCGATACAATACCCATCCCATACTATCCAGTATCGCGGGCTCCTCAGGTGCCAGCTTCATGGCCTTTTCGATATATCGAAAAGCCTCCTGTAAACGCTCAGTCCTATCCGCCAGCGTATAGCCAAGGGCATTGAGGGCGTGGATATTTTCCGGGTCTTTTTCCAGGATCTTTTTCAGGTCGTTCTCGGCAATGTCGAGCCTTTCCATTTTTTCAGCCAACAAGGAACGGGCATATAAGAGGTCGGCATTATCCTCGTATTCACTTAACCCCTTGTTAACCACCTCCATCGCAGTCGTGTAATCACCGGCCTTGGTTAACATGTCGATTTCAACAACATATAAACGCACCTCCAGGTTCGGCTCATTTCTGTTCATATCCTGTAACTGCTGACGCGCCTGCTGCATCTTTCCCTGTTGAGCCATAAGTTGCGCCACCCTGACGCCCGCTTCTATTTTATTTTGTCCATGTTGAACTTGCTTGTACCATTTGATGGCCTGGGAAAAGTCATTGCGGCCTTCTGCAATATTGCCAAGATAATAATAAGATTCGAAGACACGTTTACGCTTGGATAATAGCAATTTGAAATATTTTTCTGCCGTCTTGAATTTTCTCTGCTCCAGTGTCAACAAGGCGATAGCATAGATAATATCCGCGTTTTCCGGGTTATCTTTCAATACTTTTTTAAACTGGACCAGTGCTTCATCATAGCGCTTGGCGACGGCCAGCAAACGTGCATAGGATGCCCTGTGCGCGCTCGATCCGGGGTTTTTATCCACTAGTTGGCGCATAATAGCCAATGCAGAATCGGTTTCACCCTGCACCATCTGGATTCTCGCCAACAATGAACTTGCGGCATCATTACCAGGGTCCAGTTTCAGCGCCTGATCTACATGCTCCCGGGCCTTGTCATATTTTTTTGACTGAAACGCCAGGCGTGCATAGGCAAAATGAGCATGAGGGTTATTATTATAATTGGCGACCACCCGCTCCATCAGGGTCAGTACGGCTTCTTTATCCGACTCATTATTCAACAATGCAACCAGATGGCCAAAACCCTGAATTTTACTCTTGTCGGTCAGTTTGAATACCAGATCGACTGCATGAACTGCCTTATCAATCAAGTTATTGCGTAGGTAAAGGATAATCAGGGAATGATGAACATCCAGGTTATCCGGCTGTAATTCAGCCCAGCGTTCGGCCGCAAGCATGGCTGATTTGTAATCGCGGGCAAAAGAGGCCACCCGCGTGGCACGTTCGGCAATAGCGGGATCATCTGATTGCCTTGCCGCCTTGAGATACGACTGCACGGAGGTCGTCAGGTCGCCTCGATGGGCTGCCACCTCTGCGAGCATGAGCAAATAAACCAGATCCGCATCTTGCTGGTATTGTGGCTTTATCCGGGAAGTACTGACCACTGGCGTGACATTAACGGCTGTCGGCTGATCGGTGTCTGCTTTTGTCAGCATACTGCATGCTTGTAATCCAAACAGTGAAAACCCTGACAGGGCCGCGACAGCCAGGCGCACCAGGCGTGTATTAATATATGAGCTCATTTAAACCCGAATCCTTTTGAATTGTCTGGATTAAACAGAAAGTTACAGCTTTTTATACCATAGCACTATTTTTAATCTACTGAAATTTTTACATGCACACCTTGTATTGGCCAGACAATTACCGCAAAATTGCCGCTTTGTTATACAATACATTTGCAATGTCCCTGATTACATTAGGAATTAACCACAAAACCGCGCCAGTTGAGCTTCGCGAGAGGGTTGTGTTCGCCCCGGACAAGCTTTCTGATGCGTTAAAAAAACTGGCAGCGCTCAGCCCTGTCAATGAAGTGGCTATTCTTTCGACCTGTAATCGCACCGAACTCTACTGCACGCTGGAAAACGCTGATTATGAGAGTGTGATCAAGTGGATAGGCGAGTATCACAAAATCGACGCCAACGAACTGAAAAACTATCTGTATACCTATCCCGAAAATGACACCATCCGCCATATGTTCCGGGTCGCCACCGGACTGGACTCATTGATCCTGGGCGAACCCCAGATACTGGGTCAAATGAAAGACTCCTACCATGAAGCGATGAAAGCAGGCACTTTGGGTTCTACACTGGGGCGTCTGTTCCAGCATACCTTTACTGTGGCCAAACAAATCCGTACCGACACGGCCATTGGTTCCAGCCCGGTTTCGGTCGCCTTTGCCGCCGTACGTCTTGCCAGACAGATTTTCGGCAACATGAGNAAACAGACAGCACTNTTGATTGGCGCGGGTGAAACCATCGAGCTAACCGCCAGGCACTTGCATGACAATGATATCGGCAGGATGATTATTGCCAACCGTACNGTTGAGCGTGCACATAACCTTGCNGGCCAATTCGATGGTTATGGCATTTCACTGTCCGAGATAACCTCCCATCTGGCCGAAGCCGACATCATTATTTCCTCAACGGCCAGCCAGGAACCCGTCCTCTATAAAACCATGATTGAAAAAGCCCTGACCCAACGTAAACACAAACCTATGTTTATCGTTGATATTGCCATACCACGTGACATTGAACCATCGGTCAGCAAACTGGAAGATGTGTATCTGTATACCGTGGATGATCTGCGTGACGTCATCGATGAAGGGCAACGCACACGACAGGAAGCTGCCAAACAAGCCGATGAGATCATTGATGTGCAGGTCCAACACTTTCTCGCCTGGGCGAAATCACTGAATGCTGTCGATACGATTCGTGACTATCGTCACAAGGCTGAACAATCCCGCGATGAAGTATTAGCCAAGGCACTACGGCAACTACAGCAAGGCAAAGCAGCTGACGAGGTGTTGCAATTCCTGGCGAACACATTGACCAATAAACTGTTACACGAGCCCAGCACCAGCTTGCGTGATGCTGCTGCCCAGGGACGCATGGAACTCATCAGGGCTGCCCAGGAAATTTTCAATCTTCCTGATAAAGATTAACGCATTGACAAAGATCAAATATGAAAGCATCAATACATCAAAAGCTTGAGCTTCTTAGTGCCCGCTTCGAAGAACTAGGCCATTTACTCTCTGATCCGGACATCATCGCGAAACAGGATAGTTTCAGAAATTTGTCGCAGGAATATGCGCAACTGAACCCGGTAGTGGATCATTTCAATAGTTATAACCAGACACTGGAAGACATCAGTAATGCCCAGGAGATGATCAAGGACGATGATCCGGATATGCGCGCCATGGCCGAGGATGAGCTCAAGGAAGCGGAAGAAAAAAAACAACAAATGGAATTGGAGCTACAAAAATTACTGCTCCCGAAAGACCCGCATGACGACAGCAATATATTCCTTGAAGTACGAGCTGGCACAGGTGGAGATGAAGCCGCCATCTTCGCGGGCGATCTGTTTCGTATGTACTCTCGCTACGCTGAACTCAATCGCTGGCAAGTGGAAATCATCAGTGAAAATCAGGGAGAACATGGTGGTTACAAGGAAATCATTGCCAGGATCATTGGACAGGGAGCCTTCTCCAGACTCAAGTTTGAATCGGGCGCCCATCGGGTGCAACGCGTTCCTGAAACCGAATCCCAGGGTCGCGTACACACCTCGGCTTGCACCGTAGCGATTATGCCTGAGCTGAATGAAGTCGAAGCGATCGACATCAACCCCGCCGACCTCAAGGTTGACACCTTTCGTGCATCGGGCGCGGGTGGACAGCACGTCAATAAAACCGACTCGGCTATACGCATTACCCATTTACCCAGCGGTGTCGTCGTTGAATGCCAGGACGAACGATCCCAGCATAAAAATCGAGCACGCGCCATGTCATTATTACAATCTCGTCTACTGAGCGCAGAACAGGAGAAACAACAATCAGCCCAGGCAGCCAATCGCAAACTCCAGGTAGGCAGCGGCGATCGTTCGGAACGAATCCGCACTTATAATTACCCTCAAGGACGCGTCACCGATCATCGCATCAACCTAACCCTGTATAAACTGGACGAAATCATGCAAGGCGAACTGGCACAAGTGATAGACCCTCTCATCAATGAACATCAGGCGGAGCTCCTGGCGGAACTCAGTAACTAACAACTAGTTACTTATAGCTAGTGGCGAGTAGCTGGGAAAAGAATAAGGCTAATAAATCTTTTAACCTAGCTACCAGCTACTAGCCACCAGCAACTTTTTAAAAATGACAAACACCATCCAACAAGCACTATTAGCTACAAAAGAACGCCTCAAACCCACATCCCCCACCCCCGTGGCCGATAGCGAGATCCTGCTATGTCATGTACTCAACTGCGATCGCAGCTATCTGTATACCTGGCCTGAAAAAATTTTGACTAACACACAACAGCAACACCTCGATTCCCTGATAGAACGTCGTATGTTGGGTGAACCCGTCGCCTATCTGACGGGACAAAGGGCATTCTGGGAATTCAATCTGGCGGTATCCGCAGCAACCCTGATCCCGAGGCCCGAGACCGAGTTATTGGTAGAACAGGCCTTGTTGCAGATACCGCTAAACGCGTCTTATGACATTCTTGATCTGGGTACGGGCACAGGTGCGGTTGCACTGGCCATTGCCCATGAACGCCCATCCTGTCACATTACTGCGATAGAGCAATCACCGAGGCGCTGGCCGTCGCGGCACGAAACGTCAAGGCTTGCAACTGCGGGAATATCCAGTTGCTCAGGAGTCAGTGGTTTTCAGCCCTGCCTGACAAAACCTATCACATCATTGTTTCCAATCCACCGTATATCGCTCTGCATGACCCACACCTGAACACGGGGGATGTCCGCCATGAACCGCGCTCGGCCCTGGTTTCCGGTGAGGACGGCCTTGATGATATTCACCATATCATTGAACACTCCATACATCATTTACATACCAGGGGGCATTTACTGCTCGAACACGGCTATGACCAATCAGTCGCTGTTAAAGCGTTGCTTGTACGTCATGGCTTTAAAAAAATCAGTCAATACAAGGATCTATCCGGCCACCTACGTGTCTCTCACGGGCAGTGTGCCTGACGTGAAATAATGCTAGATTAATTCCCCCCTTACGCTAGAATCAAAGTATGGATGATACTAGTCATGACCTGATCAAGCATCGTGAGCTCGCATTTTGCAAGCTCCACACCGACCCGCACCAGGCCAGGAGTGCGATGTTACTTTTTAGTGATATCATTGGCATTATCCAGCTTGACCTGATTGACACACACAGACTGACCATCAGCTATGACGTCAGGCACATTACCCTGGAGCTTATTGAAGGCACACTGATCGAACTCGGTTTCCATCTCGATAACAGCCTGCTCTTCAAACTTAAACGCGCGCTGTATTATTACACTGAAGAGGTTCAGCGTGACAATATTGGTCATGCAAAAAATCAGATCACGCGAAATGTTTTCATCAATCGCTATGCACGCCTGCGTCATGGCTGTCGCGATGGACGCCCGGATCACTGGCGTAAATACCTCTAGAACTTCCACCTCAACATTTCTGTAGACCATACGAACCCTGGTCGATACTTGTCACCTTGCCCCGGTATCCTGTAACGTAACGGTTATGAATGATAATCAACTACTAAGGTATAGCCGTCAGATCATGCTGACGCAAATGGGCATCGAGGGTCAGGAAAAACTGGCCAAAGCCAGTGCCTTGATCATCGGCATGGGTGGACTCGGTTCTCCCGTCGCCATGTACCTGGCTTCAGCAGGCGTGGGTCATCTGGTCCTGGTCGATGATGACACTGTTGAACTCAGCAACCTGCAACGTCAGATTATTCATAATTGCGATAGCATTGGCGTATCTAAAGTTGAGTCAGCAAAAAATCATTTGCAGTCACTTAATCCTGAGTGCCGTATTACACCTGTCGCAAAAAGGCTCGATCACGCGGAATTACTGCTCCAGGTGCAGCAGGTCGATGTTGTTATTGACGCCAGTGATAACTTTCACACACGCTTTCAGCTCAATGAGATTTGCGTGCAAAGCCGCAAACCCCTAGTCTCAGGTGCGGCTATTCGCCTTGAGGGCCAAGTCACCGTATTCCGCAATGATATAGATAATAGCCCTTGCTACCATTGCCTGTATAAAGACGAAGGTGAGCTCGATCAGTCCTGTAGTGCGAATGGCGTCCTGGCACCTCTCGTGGGTATTATAGGCAGTGTACAAGCCCTGGAAGCCATTAAAATAATGGCCAATTTTGGCGATGACCTGAATGGACGCTTGCTGTTACTGGATGCCGAGCATATGGAATGGCGCCAACTCAAATTAAAAAAAGACCCGGCTTGCCCGGTGTGTGGAACAAAATAGCACCTGGATAAACTCGTCATCTTTCTTATAGGCGATAAAGACGAACCATTTACACACAAAATACAGTGAATAGCATAAAACTCTAAACGCCTGCGTTAACAAAAGTTTACTATTCATGACAGCAAAAACTATAAAAAACCCCTCTTTTTTGCTATACATATAACACGACAGCCGATACTTATAATTATATAAATCCTCACGTTATTTCAGCTATTGCTAACGGCCAACGCAAAACCTGTAATGGAATAACAATGTCGACCAGAATGTTAACCCTTTATATCTTCACGAGTCATTCGATAGGAGCTTGAATGCAATCTGTGCAATCCAGAAGCCTGATAAAACAGTTTTCCCGTGTCGTGGCCATTGCCTGTATTCTGGTCATCACCTTCACTGTCTTAGGGGCCTATTCACTGATCAATCACAGCGCTTCGATCCTGACATTGTCCGAAAAAAAATCTGAAGCGCAATCGGCACTGGAGTTAATCGAACAGACCCTCTATGACTATTTACTGATCTACATCGATAACAATAACGTTCCCGATAAGGCTGCACTGACAGCCATTGACCAACGTTTCACCGAGCAGGCAAACAACGCGCGTGAAACCCTGTCACCCGCATTAATACCCCACCTAAAAGCAATTGAAGATGCCTGGTTAGCACTACGTCAAACCAGCAACGCGGCTTACCCGAATATTCCAGCTAACAGCCATATGAGCAACTACCACTTGAGGAACCAGCTTACAATCCTGAAAGAAACAGCACTGGCACAGATCAAACAGGAACTGGATACACAGTACACAGAAAACAAATGGATCTTTGCCCAGGTATTTATCGGTGCCCTGATCGGACTGGCCCTGAGCGTCTGGTTGGTGATGAAACTGATCATGCGCATCTCTGATAGCCTGCATAAACTGGGACAAGGCATCGCCATTGCAGCGGTAGGCGATCTGAGTCAGCGTGTCGACATTCATGGATGCAGTGAAATTGAGGCTTTGTCGGAAGGCTTCAATTATATGGTTTCTGAACTGGACAGACAAAATACCGAGGTCATGGAAAGTGAACAGAGCCTGTTGGCCGTGATGAACAGCGCGCCTGATGCCATTATCACTACTGATCTGAATGGCAATATAGACAGCTGGAACCAGGCCGCCGAACAAATGTTTGCGTATAGCTTGAACGACATGTCAGGGCAGGCATTTCAGGCCATCCTTGACCCCAATCAACAAACCAACTTTCAGCGCTTATTGACAGAGTATCGAGACAGGTCATGGGTCGATAACCAGGAACCTGAAGGCCCCCCATGAATTCAGCGTCAGGCGTAAAGATGGCCTGCATATGCCCATAGAAATAACCATCAGNGGCATGGTCCATGACGATCAAAAAAACCTGGTCCTTGTCGGACGTGATATCACGGAACGTAAAGCCGCTGAAGAAAAAATGGCCTNTTTCACCCAACATGACAACCTCACCCATCTACCCAATCGCTCTCTGATCCGTGAACTCCTGATACAAACCATGGATCGAGCCGANACGGCTGAAAGGCTGGTCGGCGTCATCACACTGGGCATCAATAATTTTTCGGATATCAATGATAATCTCGGGCACACCCTCGGCGATGGGCTCCTGGTTGCCCTGGCAGACCGCATTAATGACAGCCTGTCACGACGTGATCACTTCGGTCGTATAGGTGGGGATGAATTTTGCATTATCGTAGATGGCATGCGCAATGTCGATGAATCAGCTACCCTGTGCAAACACATCAGCAACGCGCTATCTCAGGCATTTCGACTGGGTGGACATGAAGTTTATATAACAGCAAGCATGGGCATAGCCATCTACCCGTTTGACGATGAAAGCCCGGAGGTACTGTTGAAACACGCCAGTGCAGCCATGTACCGTTGCAAACGTGGTGAAGGCTGGCAGTATTTATTCTACGCAGATGAAATGAACAGCATCAACCACGGTCGTGTCAAGTTGACTGCTGAGCTTCAACATGCCCTGGATGAAAATCAGTTTATCATTCACTATCAGCCCCAGTATAACATCAGGACCAACCAATTAATCGGCGTTGAAGCATTACTCCGCTGGCAACATCCCGTGCATGGCTTACTGAGCCCCGACGAATTCATCAGCATCCTGGAAGATAACGGACTGATAATCCCCGTAGGCCAATGGGTATTAACGGAGGTATTTGAAAAAATTGTTTTCTGGAATAAGAACCGCCTGAACCCTTTGCGTTTCAGCATCAACCTCTCTGCACGCCAGTTCAAGGAAGCCTCATTTATTGATGATGTCAGCGAACGCCTCCAACGGCTTAAGCGTGAACTGTTTAACAATACGATTATACCCACCACGACATCGGACATACATGACTACCTGGAGTTCGAGTTAACCGAAGGTGTATTAATGGAAAATTCCGATGCCAGTAGAAAAATGTTATTCATGCTAAAAGAACTGGGCGTTAATTTATCTATCGATGATTTCGGTACAGGTTACTCCTCATTAAGCTACTTACAACAGTTCCCGCTCGATGCCTTAAAAATAGACCAGTCATTTGTCAGGGAAATAGGCATCAGTCAAGGCGCTGAATTGATTGTACATGCCATCATTGACCTGGCACATAACCTGCGACTGCATGTCATTGGCGAAGGGGTCGAGACTCAACAACAGCTTCACTTCCTTCGCGACAAGGGTTGCGACGAAGTGCAAGGTTATTATTTCAGCGAACCACTCACCTGCGATGCTTTCGAAACCTTGCTCAGAGACAATCCGCAGAAAATTCTATCCGACAGCAGATAACGTATATCGTTTGAGAAGGACTAAACATCGCGACTCAACGAGACCCTTGTGTTACAGACTGCATTCATTTTAAGGATCACTGGACAACCAGCACTGGAATAAATTCGAAAAAACGAATACTAAAAAATACATAGCTCCACGACACTCACCATTCAATTAAAGGACAAACCATGTTACAAGAACAGCAAATCGCCCCAACATTCAGCACCATCAACCAGGACAATAAAACCATTAAGCTGGACGACTTCAAAAACAACAAACATGTTGTTTTGTATTTTTACCCTAAAGATGACACCCCCGGCTGCACTATCGAAGCCAATCAGTTCACCCAGCTCGCCAGTGAATTTGCCCAACATGACACGATTGTAATCGGCGTGAGCAAAGACCCTTGTGACAGTCACAGGGCTTTTATCGACAAGTTTGATCTCAAGCTGGACCTGCTTGCCGACACCGGCGGTGAGCTTTGTGAAGCCTATGGCGTCTGGCAGGAAAAAGAAAAGAACGGCATCAAGAAAATGGGCATTGTACGTTCAACATTCATCATCAACAAACAGGGCCTGCTGGTAAAGGCAGAATATGGCGTCAATGCCGATGGTCATGCCCAGGCAGTACTGGATCTTATAAAGAAACTGTAATGACAATATCACCATTTTAAGCGTACTATATTGACTACGCGTTATATACAGTGATCGCCCCACAATTCTATGAACTATAAAAAGGAAAGCAAACATGAAAGTCGCCTATATTTTTTCTTCACAAGGTCACACAGTTTCCTACAAACTCGGAAAAATGATTCTCCCACAACTTGAAAACGGCACGCATGGCGTTGAAGTCGTCGGCATGTTCTTTTTTGAGGACAACAACTATGTACTGGTAAAAGGCGACCCCCTCGGTGAACGCCTGGCCAAAGTTGCTAAAGATAAGGGCATGTTATTAATGGGATGTGACCAATGCTGTTATGAAAGGGAAATAGATGGCAAGCTGGTCGAAGGCGCCAGCATCGGTTGCTTCCCTAATCTATATGGTGCGTTAGCAGGTAACATGCCGGATCAAGTCATCACCTTGTAAGCAAGGACATCAGGTTCGCTGGGTTTATTTCCGCATGGTTTCTCCTGTTCACAAAGCATATGACAACTAGCCGACAGAGAAAATATTGAAAAGATAAAATAATATCATCGACACTAAACAGGATAATAGCTGGCGGCAAAGAAAGGTATTTTTACTGTTTCAATGGCGCCAGCAACTGCTGAAACTGATGTGGCGCGACATATTGCAAAACCTCTTTCCCTTTGCTATCAAGGACAATATCCAACCCTTTTTCAGGGTACAGATAATGACTCAAGGTCGTATTATTTTTACTCACAATATCATTCGGTTTGCCAAAACGCTGCCTGATGATCTCTTCATCCAGATCAACTATCGGGATAAAGGTAATACCCTTGATTGGCGCCTGCATGACTGTATCAAGATCATCATAATGAATTCGAAAACTATGCGCACCACCAGATCGTACCGCCCTTTGACGTATCGAGCGGATCTTGTCCTGATCGAGGTCCGCAACAATAATAAGCCGCCCCGACAGACGGCCAGCGGTGAAATGACTATAGTACATTTCCACACTTCCCGGCTCATTATCAACACTGAGCAAAGCCAGTTTCATACCTTCCCCGATTATCCGACGTGTCTCCGTCAGCGTCGTTTGTCCGGGCGTCAATCCAAAAACACTGGTCAGCCCCGATTCATGCAATGTAATATCCCAGGGATAGTTGAACAACGGGTTATCGGGACCATTATGACGTGAAATAAAGGGGAGGCTTATCAACACACCGGCGACCAGGGCAAAAATCAGGAGTTTGTTTTTCATAGGATTTGTACTTGCATTGACTTTTTTTGACTAAAAACACATTCTAATCGATATAAACCAGGAAGAGAATGCCGCCCATCCCAACCATTATTAATAAATAAAATAGCATCAGACCCGGCAAGCATTATCACTAAACCAGCATAAATCTTTCATAGCTGAATCGTCATGACCTGCATCATGAAATAGGCTATCAATAGATGCTCCTTTTATCCTTACCACGCTGGTTTTGCGCTATCATATACTGAAGTAGCCTACCCCGGATCATCACAGGCGCAAAAACGGCTGCAATATTTAATTTCCCCTGTCATAAATTAAATGACTGCATTATTATGCATTCTTAAACCCTGAATATTATTAGACATATAAAAATGGATCAGATCATCAACGAAACCCGTCGCTGGATTGAAAATACAGTTATTGCCCATAACTTTTGTCCATTCGTTCGACATGTATTTCAACAAGACCAAATTGCCTATCATGTCATTCAGCCCAATGACATTGAGGAGTGTCTTCATGAAGTTATACAGGCCTGCATCAACCTGGACAACAACATTTCGATAGAAACCAGCTTATTAATATACTCTCAACAGTTCGAAGACTTCGAACAATTTCTTGATTTTGCTGAGTTAGCGGAACAATTACTCATAGAGCAAGCATACGAGGGGATTTATCAACTGGCCACTTTCCACCCTGAATATTGTTTCGCCGAAACGCTGGCTGATGACCCTTCAAATTACACCAATCGATCACCCTACCCAATGCTTCACCTGCTCAGGGAAAAGAGCATCAGCATTGCCATCGATAATTACCCTGACATCGACAAAATTCCCGAACGCAACATCGAAACCGCTCGTGACATTGGACTGGAACAACTTCAAACCGAACTAAAAAATTGCTATGCAAAAAACAAACAGGACCGATAGACAACATTACATCCGCTAGCATTACTCACGCCAATAAGGATTTTTTAATATAAAGCCGGTCTTTAAAGAGATACAAAAAACCGTCGTCGCGGGGCAAAGGGCCATGCCAATGAAGAATATATAGACGGTCACCGGTATTTGTACCACGACAATCTGCCTATTCTACTATCCAGCTCGTTTATGTAGAGGTCTTGATAAGGGTTTTGAGCGATTGCTTCGCTGCCGCTCGCAATAACAAAATAAACTAACAATCACAAAGTAGAAAAATCATCAACCACTAAAAAGGCCACAAACTCCAACCTTTATCCAATTCACTTTCACATTGTTTGAGCTGGGCCCGGTAGATTCTGGCACGTGCCTCAACCTTCCTTGCCACCTTTACCAACCAGGGTTTTTTGCGCCAGGTTTTTCGTTTATAACCACCGTGCCCCTCGTGATAAGCGAGATATTGATTATAGGCATCCCATTTTGAGATCCCCAGCTTTTTGTAGGTAACATCGCCATACCAACCGATAAAGTCGACGGCATCTTCATAGTCATCCCGGTCAGCCCAACGGTTACCAGTGGATTTTCGGTACCAGTCCCAGGTGCCATCCTGCACCTGCGCATAGCCATAGGCAGATGAGCTCCTGAACCAGGGTATCACCCAGAATATGGTGTCTCGAGGGGGCTGGGCATCATCACGAAAACGTGATTCCTGATACATAATGGCGAGTTGCACATGCACCGGCACACCCCATTTTTTATAACTGGCGTAGGATTCCTGATACCAGTCATCTTTTTCGTTGAAAATGGCGCAACCGTCTTTGATGTTTTTCGGCGGTGATGTCGAGCAACCAGCGATCACAAAGTAATAACCGACAACTAGAAACATCAGGACAAATGGCAATTTCAGTTTAACCATCGATTTCCACCTACGTTATCAATGACGCGTATCGGGTGTACGCACCAGACAACTACCACTGAACATGGTCTCAACATCGATAGAGTCAAATTCATAATGCTGATTACAAAAATTACAATCAACACCCACGCTACCTTGTTGCAATAAAATGTCCTTGACCTCGTCATAGCCCAGGCTGTGCAGTGTCTTTTCTATTTTTTCTTTTGAGCAAGCACACGCAAACTCGACCAGATCAGGTGTAAACAGGCGGATATTATCCTCGTGATACAAACGCTGCAGGATATTTTTTGCGGACAGGGTTTGTAACTCCTCATCTTTCAGGGTGTTTGCGAGTATGACAAAACGATTCCAGTCATCCTTTTCGCCATCGGCAGCAGCGTCACCTGGCATTTGTTGCAACAAGAAACCACTGGCCGCGTGCTCATCGGCGGCCAACCATAACCGAGTCTCCAATTGTTCGGAACGACGGAAATATTCTTCCAGTGCAGCGGCAATATCCTTGTCACCTAACTCAACAATTCCCTGGTAACGGTCAGATGCATTATCCATTTCAATCGTAATCACCAGCCTGGCATCGCCAAACATGTTTTTCAGTCCGGACTGCAGCTCTTCATCCTCATAACTGGCCATCGCCCTGACCGTCTTGTCGGTTTTCACCTGGACAACCAACATAGAGACAGGACCTTCACTTTGAATTTGCAAAGTGATCGACCCAAGAAATTTTATGGTAGCACTGAGCAACACCGTGGCTGCCATTGCCTGCCCGAGAACATCGCGCAATACAGGTGGATAGTCGTGCCGATCGAGAATAGCCTGCCATGAATCCTTCAACTGCACTATTTCACCACGCACCGCAGCGTCATCAAAAATAAACCGGTGGAGCTGATCTTTGTCTTTCATACCTCTGCACCTGCTAACAACGTGGATTACGCCTGCAATTTCTGTTTGAGCAACTGGTTGACCTGACCTGGATTCGCCTTGCCTGCAGAAGCCTTCATAACCTGGCCGACAAAAAACCCAAGCACCTTATCCTTACCTGCCCTGAACTGCTCGACCTGTTCAGGATTGGCTGCAATTATGTCATCGATAATCTTTTCAATCGCACCACTATCAGTTATCTGCTTCAAGCCGCGCGCTTCTATAATCTCATCCGCGCTACCCTCACCATTCCACATCGCCTCAAAAACATCTTTAGCGATCTTACCCGAAATCGTATTATCGTTGACTCTTTGCAAGAGCCCAGCCAATGCCCCTGCACTGACCCGACTATCGCTTATATCAATATTTTCCTTATTCAACATACCAGCAAGGGACCCGCTCACCCAATTAGCCGCCAGACGTGCATCACCACAAGCAGTCACCAGCGCTTCGAAATAATCGCCCTGCGCCCGGGTTGATGTCAGGGCTGCTGCCTCTTCCTGCTTAAGGGCATATTGCTCGATAAAACGCTTCTTTTTTTCATGCGGGAGTTCCGGTAATGTCTTTTTTACTCCCTGCAAAAATTCTTCGCTGAGCTCAACCGGCAACAAGTCCGGATCAGGAAAATAACGGTAGTCATTGGCCTCTTCCTTACTGCGCATAGAGCGTGTTTCATTTTTATCCGCATCATACAGGCGCGTTTCCTGCACCACCTTACCACCGCTCTCGATAATATCTATCTGGCGTTCAATCTCGACATTGATGGCACGCTCGACAAAACGGAAGGAATTAATATTCTTTAATTCGGCACGCGTACCATATGCCTCCTGTCCCTCCGGGCGTACGGACACATTGGCATCGCAACGAAATGAGCCTTCCTGCATATTACCATCACAGATCTCCAGATAAGTAACCAGAGAATGAATCTTCTTCATGTAGGCGACAGCTTCCCTGGCAGAGCGCATATCAGGTTCAGATACAATCTCCAGCAAGGGCGTACCCGCCCTGTTGAGATCCACACCGGTCATACCCTGAAAATCCTCATGTAGGGATTTACCGGCATCTTCTTCCAGGTGAGCACGTGTCACACCGATCGTTTTTACACTACCGTCGTCCAGCTCGATATCCAGACAACCTTTTTCAACGATAGGCAATTCCATCTGCGAAATCTGATAACCCTTGGGCAGGTCCGGGTAAAAATAATTTTTGCGTGCAAACACCGAACGTCGGGAAACATTGGCACCGATAGCCAGGCCAAATTTAGCCGCCATACGCACCGCTTCCTTATTTAGAACAGGCAGGACACCTGGCAAACCCAGGTCGACGGCACAGGCCTGGGTATTAGGCTCGGCACCATAAGCGGTCGATGCACCTGAAAATATCTTACTGCGGGTGGCAAGCTGGGCATGTATTTCCAGACCGATGACGACTTCCCATTGCATTGTTTATACCTCATTTATTTATTCTGATAATAACGACATGGAGACAGTATTTGAATGCCGGTGTACGTTATCTACAACTCTGTCGTCCCATCGGGAGAGACAACAAAGGTGATCATCATCCGTCTATATCAATGTGCCACGCTGACACTAATGCTCTATTCATACCCGGGCGGCACCTGTTTGTGCCATTGGGTACCCAGTTGAAATTGGTGCGCGACGTTCAACAACCGCGCTTCTTCAAAATAGTTACCAATAATCTGTAGCCCCACGGGACGATTATCGACAAAACCGGCAGGTATCGACATACCTGGCAAACCTGCCAGATTAACGGCGATAGTATAGATATCAGACAAATACATCGTCACCGGGTCATCACTTTTTTCACCCTTGTCGAACGCTACCGAGGGCGCTGTCGGTCCCATTATCACGTCGACCTTTTCATACGCTCTCCTGAAATCATCGCTGATCAGGCGTCGTACTTTCTGCGCTTTCAGATAATAGGCATCATAATAACCAGCCGATAATGCGTAGGTACCAATCATGATGCGACGTTTAACTTCAGCACCAAAGCCTTCACCACGTGAACGCTTGTACAAGTCTTCCAGATCAACAGGCTCATGGCAACGATAACCGAAGCGGACACCATCAAAACGAGACAGGTTGGAAGAGCACTCAGCCGGGGCCACAACATAGTAGGTAGGCACCGACAAGCCACTATTGGGCAAACTGATATCGACCAGTTCGGCGCCCATTTTTTCATACTCTCTCAGCGCCTCCTGAACAACTTTGGCAACGCCCTCATCCAGGCCATCGGCAAAGAACTCGGCGGGGAGCCCGATTTTCATGCCCTGGATAGAGTCATTTAAATTTTTCGTATAATCAGGAACTTCCTTATCAATACAAGTGGAATCACGTGGATCAAATCCGGCCATGGCATTGAGCACCATCGCCGCATCTTGCGCACTGCCGGCCATAGGCCCTGCCTGGTCCAGACTGGAGGCAAAGGCAATCATGCCATAGCGGGAAACACGGCCATAGGTCGGCTTGAGTCCGGTAATACCGCATAGGGCAGCCGGTTGGCGGATGGAGCCACCTGTATCGGTGCCGGTTGCTACCGGGGCCAACTGCGCCGCCACTGCCGCCGCTGAACCACCCGACGAACCGCCCGGCACGGCCTGTAAGTCCCAGGGATTACTCACGGCACCATAAAAACTGGTCTCATTAGAAGAACCCATGGCGAATTCATCCATATTAGTCTTACCAAGCATCACCATGCCGGCATTATTGAGATTTTCCACGACCGTCGCGTTGTAGGGCGCAATAAAATTATCCAGCATTTTTGATCCGCAACTGGTTTTAACACCTTGCGTACAAAAAATATCTTTCTGCGCAATCGGAATTCCCGTCAAAGGCCCGGCCTTGCCCTCGTGTCGCTGTTGATCGGCAAGACGTGCAGCGGCCAGCGCCTGCTCACTCGTCACGGTCACAAAGCAATTCAGATCGGCATCCAGGGCTGCGATTCTATCGAGATAGGCCTGGGTTATTTCCTCACTTGAGAAATCGCCTTTTTCCAATCCGGCAGATAGACCGGCTACAGACTTGTTATGCATAATCAATCCAGAATAAAAGGGTTACACAGTAAATATTATATATTATTCAATTACTTGCGGCACAATAAAAAGTCCGCGCTCGACCTTCGGTGCATTTTCCTGAAGCTGTTCGCGCTGATCAACCTCGGTAACAACATCCTCACGCAGGCGTTGAGATAATTCCAGGGGATGCGACATCGGTTCGATACCAGTGGTATCAGTCGTACTCAACTGCTCGACCAGATCAAGAATATTTGACAGGTTATTGGCATACTCAGGTACATCCTTTTCCTCAATCGCCAGCCTGGCAAGATGGGCAATCTTGTCTACTTCCTGTTCTTCCAGCGACATTTTACTCTCCCGACAAAGTGTGACACTTGGCTAAAAAAGTGTAAGGTAACACACATGAGTTCTTGCCCAAAGCCTCACCCATTGATAAAGTCGCATATTTTACAAACTATGAAGAACAGGGGCCATACTGCATTATGTTCAAGCAGCTAAGAGGACTATTTTCCAACGACCTGTCAATTGACCTTGGCACAGCAAATACGCTGATTTACGTGCGTGGACAGGGTATTGTCCTTAACGAGCCCTCAGTGGTCGCCATACGCCAGGACCGTGGCCCTGGCGGACCCAAAAGTCTGGCCGCCGTCGGTATCGAGGCCAAGCGCATGCTGGGTCGTACACCTGGAAATATCTCCACCATCCGCCCGTTGAAAGACGGCGTCATCGCGGATTTCCGCGTAACCGAAAAAATGCTGCAGCATTTCATTCACAAAGTACACGAAACCCGTTTTTTCAAACCCAGCCCGCGCGTACTGGTCTGTGTTCCCTGTGGTTCAACCCAGGTTGAACGACGCGCCATTCGCGAATCGGCATCCGGCGCTGGCGCACGCGAAGTCTATTTAATAGAAGAACCTATGGCAGCGGCCATCGGCGCCGGCATGCCGGTCGATGAAGCGCGCGGTTCAATGGTGCTGGATATTGGTGGTGGCACATCAGAGGTCGCGGTTCTTTCGTTAAACGGCATCGTCTATTCTGCCTCGGTACGTATTGGCGGCGACCGTTTTGACGAAGCCATTATCAATTATGTGCGCCGTAACTACGGCACATTGATCGGTGAGGCAACGGCAGAACGCATCAAACACGAGATTGGTTCTGCCTATCCCGGCAACGAAGTGCTGGAGATCGACGTCAAGGGACGCAATCTGTCCGAAGGCGTTCCCAGGAGTTTTACCTTGAACAGTAACGAGATACTGGAAGCCTTGCAGGAACCTTTATCAGGCATTGTTGGCGCTGTAAAAACAGCGCTCGAGCAAACGCCCCCCGAACTGGGCGCTGATGTCGCAGAACGCGGCATCGTCCTCACCGGTGGTGGCGCCCTGCTGCGCGATATCGACAGACTGCTAATGGAAGAAACCGGCTTGCCGGTCGTCGTTTCCGACGACCCTCTCACCTGTGTGGCCCGTGGCGGTGGACGTGCCCTGGAATTAATGGACGAGCATGGCGGTGATATTTTCACTGTTGAATAACGACAGAAAAAACACGGCAGCACTGGATCAGAACTGCCTGCGCCTGCTATCCCGCTTAATCAACATTAATACATGAACGCATCATCGGGAGTACCCGCGCGACAGCGTGGGTAAAACCGGAATCTGAGGTTTTGGAGGAAACACCGATCAAGCTGTTATTTACACAGGGCCCTTCTACCACGAGTCGCACAGTAGTTCTGGTACTCGCCTCAGTTCTCATGATGACACTGGATCACCGTCAACAACACCTGCAATCGGTACGGGCTGGACTATCCCTTATGGTGGCCCCTATTGAATACCTTGTTGATCTGCCCACCAATTTGGGCCGCTGGATAGATGAAAGTCTCTCCAGCCGACAACAACTAATGGAAGAAAATACACGTCTGCATTCTCAAAACCTGCTAATGCAGGCACGCTCGCTGAAAAATGCCGACCTGGAAAGTGAAAACCAGCGCTTGCGTGAGTTACTCGGATCTTCGGTCAAGGTAGCCGATCGCGTTCTCATCGCTGAAATATACAAAATTGATCTCAACCCGTACAAACATCTGATACGGATCAACAAAACCGCACGTCATGGGGTCTATCTTGACCAGCCCTTACTCGACGCCCACGGTATCATGGGGCAGGTAATAAAAATTTTACCCTCCTATACCACCGTTCGCCTGATTACCGACCCGGGGCACAGTATCCCCGTGCAAATCAGTCGTAATGGTCTGCGCACCATCGCCACAGGTACCGGAAAAATCAATGAGCTGGATCTACCTTACCTGCCCAACAATACCGATATCCAGACAGGTGATCTGCTGGTGACATCCGGGCTGGGCGGGGTTTATCCACCGGGTTATCCTGTCGCCTATGTCACCGACATAAAACGTTCGCCTGGACTGGAATTCGCACAAATAAAAGCAGAACCCACCGCCTATCTCAATCGTAGCCGCGAGGTACTGCTGGTGTGGTCTGGAGACCGCATCAAGCACATGAAGACCAGGCAGACCCAGCGGGACAGAAATGATGAGCAGATAGAACAGACCGCAACACCCACCCAGGATGATGCCCCGTGAAAACAGATACCCAACAGGGCGGGCTGCTCATTCTGGTCACTTTTATTGCCGCCATGATGCTTACGATCATACCCTTACCCGACCTGTTACAACGCATTCGTCCTGAATGGTCCGCCCTGGTATTACTCTACTGGTGCATGGCACTCCCACAACGAATCGGCGTGGGTATCGCCTGGATAATCGGACTGCTCCTCGATGTATTATCCGGCTCTTTGTTAGGCCAGCATGCGCTGAGCATGACTGTTATCGCCTACCTGATACTTAACATGCACCAGCGGATTCGTCTTTTTCCCCTATGGCAACAAGCCGCTGTCATATGGATGCTACTTAATCTCTATCAGTTGTTGCTGCTGTGGTTTGACGGCATCACCGGACAGCCTGCCAAAGGCCTGTCATTCTGGCTGCCACCGATTGCAGGTATGATCCTGTGGCCGGGAATTTTTCTTATCTTGAGAAAACTCAGACGCCGTTATAAGGTCAAATAAACAGGCATGAGGCGCGAACAATTAAAAGATCATTTTTCCGAAGCACGATTATTCAGTCGCCGTGCCGTTGTCGGCATTATTGTGATTCTGCTACTGATCTCGCTCATCGTAACAAGACTCGTTTACCTGCAAATCATCAACCACCAACATTACACAACCCTGTCCGATGATAACCGCGTCAAGCTGGTACCGATAGGACCGACCCGCGGCTTGATCTACGATAGAAACGGTATTGTGCTGGCAGAAAACCAGGCGGCTTACCGCCTGGAGATCATCCCCGAACAGGTCGAAGACATGGACACCCTGTTAAAGCAACTGTCCGAGCTGGTCAACATCCAGGAACATGATCTCAAACAATTCAAAAAGGCCCTCAAACAAAAACGTACCTTTGACAATATCCCCTTACGTTTCCGTCTCGATGATCATGAAGTAGCCCGGGTTTCAGCGATTCAACACCGACTGCCCGGCGTACAGATTGTCGCCAGTCTTAATCGCTATTATCCATTGGCGGATACCTTTGCGCATATCATCGGGTATGTTGGGCGCAAGGACGTGCAGGATCTCAAGCTGATTGATACCACCAATTATCTCAGCACCAGCCATATTGGCAAATCCGGCATAGAAAAGTTTTACGAAAAACACCTACATGGCACTGTTGGCTATCAGCAAGTAGAAGCCAATGCACAAGGCCGGGTACTACGCGTTCTTCAACAAACACCACCGACGGCAGGCAAGGATCTTCACCTGACTATCGACGCACCCATGCAAGCCATCGCGGAACAGGCACTCGGCGGATATAATGGTTCGATCGTCGCCCTGGATGTCAACAATGGGCAGGTATTATCCATGGTGAGCAAGCCCGGCTTTGACCCTAACCTGTTTGTCAATGGCATCGCCTATAAAGATTACGATGCACTACGTAACAGCGATTCACAGCCCCTCTATAACCGCTCACTGCTGGGTCGTTATCCTCCAGGTTCGACAATCAAGCCGTTTATCGGTCTCGCCGGTCTGAAATATGGTATTACCAACGAGCATTACGAGATTTATTGTCCTGGCTATTACGTCATCCCCTTTGGGGAAAAGCGTAAATTCCGTGACTGGAAAAAAACCGGGCACGGCCTTATGGATCTGGACCACTCCATCACCGAGTCATGCGACGTCTATTTCTACGACCTCGCACTCAACTTGTCCATCGACCGTATCCATCCGTTCCTGAAAAGCTTTGGTTTTGGCAAAAAAACGAATATTGATATGCCGATAGAAAATGCGGGCCTGCTGCCTTCGCGTGAGTGGAAACGAAACAATCGACGCCAACCCTGGTTTCCTGGCGAGACCCTCAACACGGGCATTGGTCAGGGTTTTTTGCTGGCCACACCCCTGCAGCTGGCGGTAGCAACAGCAACCCTGGCCAACAACGGGCACGCCATTCAACCTCGCCTCGTCCTTGGCAAGGGCGCCACAAAAAAGAGCACTATCGAACCACTATTGGAAAGCGTACAGGAACAACACTGGGATTATATCCACAATGCCATGATCCACGTCGTCCATAGTCGTCGGGGCACCGCCAGAAAAATCGCTAATCCCACCTATAAAATAGCCGGTAAAACAGGCACATCTCAAGTGTTCGGAATCAAGCAGGAAGAAGAATACGACGCCGAGAGCATCGACATTAAACTCCGTGACCATGCCCTGTTTGTTGCCTATGCCCCTGCGGATAATCCCAGCATCGCCATTGCAGTGGTTGTCGAAAATGGCGGTGGCGGCGGTTCGGTTGCAGCACCTATCGCTGCCAAACTTATCGATCATTACATGGCCAAGAACCCATCATGAAACCAGTCTATCGAACACGTCTCGACACACCTCGTCAGGAGATCCCGTTAGTACAGCAATGGCTACAGCAATTACATATCGACTTCCCGTTACTGGTCTCTTTATTCATCCTCGCCCTGACGGGCCTGTTTGTCCTCTACAGTGCGTCCGGACTGGACATTACGGAAATCCAGAAACAAGGACTCAGACTGGGATTCGGCTTTGTATTGATGCTGTTTCTGGCACAGTTATCACCGCAAACATTACAGCGCTGGTCACCGAGCCTGTTTATATTTGGCATTATCCTGTTACTACTGGTTATCTTTGTTGGCGTGCAGGTTAAAGGCGCACAACGCTGGCTTGACCTTTACTTCTTCCGTTTTCAACCCTCTGAGCTAATGAAACTCGTCACCCCCATGGCCCTGGCCTGGTTTCTTGCGGAAACCACACTGCCGCCTCGTTTTGGTCGCCTGCTGTTGTCCCTGGTATTACTAAGCATCCCGGTCATACTGGTCGCCATTGAGCCTGATCTGGGTACAGCCCTGTTAATCGCCAGCGCAGGATTTTTTGTCCTTTTTCTGGCCGGATTACGCTGGAGTATACTCGGCGGCGCCTCTGTACTGCTGACCTTGCTGGCATGGCCCATCTGGGAATATATCTTACGTGATTATCAACGCGCGCGCGTACTGACCTTTCTCAACCCTGAAAACGACCCCCTTGGCGCTGGCTACCATATCATCCAGTCTAAAATAGCGATTGGCTCCGGGGGTCTGTATGGCAAGGGCTGGCTGAATGGTACACAGTCACAACTGGATTTTTTACCGGAACGCCATACGGACTTTATCTTTGCTGTGTATAGCGAGGAATTTGGGTTGATCGGTGCCGGCATGCTTTTATCACTCTATTTATTCATCATACTTCGCGGGATGTACATCGCCTCACAGGCATCAGACAATTACTCGCGTTTATTAGGTGGTAGTATCAGTCTGACTTTTTTTGTTTATATTTTCGTTAATATAGGCATGGTTTCAGGCTTGCTTCCGGTGGTCGGCGTCCCCTTACCACTGATCAGCTATGGCGGCACCTCGATTGTCACCCTGCTGGCTGGCTTCGGCATACTGATGTCGATACACACGCACAAAAAGATGTTGTCGACCTGATAGGACAGTAACTTACCGCTTGCTTGGCGCTGACAACATCGCTATTGTCAGAAAACGCCATCTACCGGTAAACAGCCATGATGAAAACATACATCGGTTTCGGTATGATGGGGTAACAAATCATTGACTCAAAGCCTGTGGAAACGACGACAGGCTAAATAGGGAATAGTTGGCACGTTATGAACAGACAGACATTAATACTGCTCGTTACTACATTATTTTTATTCAACGCATCTCATGCATCTTCCACGATATCTGACGAGTCGGGTCATGGCAGCTACCTGCAACGTGAGGAAGTACAGACCTTTATCAAGGATATGGTCAAAAAACACCAGTTCGCTGAAAAGGAACTGCACCAGTGGTTTAATGCGATCCGTCCGCGAGCCGATATCATCGAGTCCATCTC
>JGI24023J19991_10000852_pt1 | contig 24004 bp, 18 predicted proteins | sample Cruoilmetagenom1_FD_19991 | JGI IMG/M metagenome (IMG submission 19991) | reverse complement strand
GGACTCGGTGGTGGGCCCGGCAGGATTCGAACCTGCGACAACGCCGTTATGAGCGGCGGGTTCTGACCGCTGAACTACGGGCCCGGGCGGAGTTTTGCTGTTTGCGCCCCCGGGATCAAGGCCGGATCAAGGCCGAGATCAAGGGCCGGTTGGGCCGATCAGCGGCCGAGGGCCATTACCGCCCCATTGTAGGCGACCGCGCGGCGCAGCGGATCGATGGTCATCAGGTCTTCGCCGATGATCACCGGCCCGGCGAAATCGGCGGTGACCTCGGCCAGAAGCGCGTCGCGGTCACAATCGGGTGGTACGAAATGGGTCAGGGCCAGACAGCCGGCCCCCGCCGCGCTCGCGATCTTGCCGACCTCGCTGGAGAGTGTGTGGTACGCCGCGACGTTGGCCACCGTCTCGGCGCTGCGCCGGCCGGCGACGACCGGCACCTCCCGGTGCACAAAGACCTCGTGTACCAGCACATCGACGCCGCGCGCCGCTTCGATCAGCGCCGGACAGGTGCGCGTGTCGCCGGATATGGCCAACCGCGCGCCACCGGCCTCAAACACGAAGCCATAGGCATGGCGGACAGGATGATGATCGACCTCGACCGTCGTGACCTGCAAGGCACCAAAGGCAATCCGCTCACCAGGGCCGATTTCGCTTACCTCGACTGTCAGGGCCGTGGTGGAGGGCCGCTGCTCGTGCGCCATACGCTGTTCAAGCTCCGGGCGCCATAGCTCCATGAGCCCATCCACATAGCTTCGGGTCCCTGGCGGACCGAAGACCCGCTGCGGCCGGTCACGGCCCTGATGCCAGCTTGAAATTACCAGTTGGAACAGATCAACGATGTGGTCGGAATGCAGATGGGTCAGTAGCACCGCATCCACATCACGTCCCGGCGTCCCCGCGGCCAGCAACCGCTGGCTAACGCCCGAGCCGCAGTCGACCAGCACCGCCTGGCCATCGTGGCGAATGATTTGAGCGGGTCCGTAGCGGCCCGTATCGACAGCCGGGCAACCGGTGCCGAGCAGAGTGACGTTCATAGGCGCTGGGACATATCCCAGCCGTCAGCCATGCCGCCTACGTATCCAGGAAGCTGCGCAGCTTGCGGCTGCGGCTGGGGTGCTTGAGCTTGCGTAGGGCTTTGGCTTCGATCTGCCGGATACGCTCGCGCGTAACCGAGAACTGCTGGCCCACCTCTTCCAGGGTGTGGTCGGTGTTCATGCCGATGCCGAAGCGCATGCGCAGCACCCGCTCTTCGCGCGGGGTCAGGCTGGCCAGCACCCGGGTCGTGGTCTCGCGCAGGTTCGCCTGAATGGCGGCATCGAGAGGGATGACTGCGTTCTTGTCCTCGATGAAATCGCCCAGGTGGCTGTCTTCCTCGTCGCCGATGGGCGTTTCCAGGGAGATCGGCTCCTTGGCGATCTTGAGGACCTTGCGCACTTTTTCCAGCGGCATGACCAGGCGTTCGGCCAATTCCTCCGGCGCCGGCTCGCGGCCGATCTCGTGCAGCATCTGGCGGCTGGTGCGCACCAGCTTGTTGATGGTCTCGATCATATGCACCGGAATGCGGATGGTGCGCGCCTGATCGGCGATCGAGCGAGTGATCGCCTGGCGGATCCACCAGGTAGCATAGGTCGAGAATTTGTAGCCACGGCGGTATTCGAACTTATCGACCGCCTTCATCAGGCCGATGTTGCCTTCCTGAATGAGGTCGAGGAACTGCAAGCCGCGGTTGGTGTATTTCTTGGCGATCGAGATCACCAGACGCAGGTTGGCCTCGACCATTTCGGTCTTCGCCTTGCTGGCCTCCCGCTCGCCGGTCTGTACGGTCTTGACGATGCGGCGGAATTCGCTGATCGGCAGGCCGGTCTCGGCGGAGATATCACCGATCTCCTTGCGAATATCCCTTACGTCGTCGGCATGTTTGTCGGCGAACTTGGCCCAGCCCTTGCCCTTCAGACGCTTGACCCGCGACAGCCAACGAGGATCGAGCTCACGGCCGAAATAGTGGTCCAGGAATTCGCGCCGATCGACGCCCTTCTTTTCCGCCAAACGCAGGAGCTTGCCCTCCAGGCCGACAAGCCGCTTGTTGAGGTCGTAGAGCTGTTCGACAAGTTGTTCGATGCGGGCACCGTTGAAGTGCACGCCCTCCATCAGCTCGATCAAATGCGCCTTCAATTTCTCGTAGTGGCGCTCGCTTTGCGGCACCACCTTCTGACCCTTCTGCAGAAGAGTCAGCCGCTTGTCCTGCGCCCGCGCCAGTTTCTTGTAGGTCCCGGCAATCTCGTCGAGGGTCTGCAGGACCGACGGCAACAGCGTCGTCTCCATGGCCGCGAGCGAGATGCTGACCTCATCTTCGTCGTCGTCGTCGTCAGTGCCCGGCTGACCCGTGCCGTCGCCGGCGCTTTCACCGGCAGCGGCCGGCGCGGCCTCGCCATTTGCTTTCGCCGCCGGAGCCCCCGGCGCTCCCCGCGCCCCAGGAGCTGTTGGCGCGGCGGTTTTTGCCGCCGGTGCGGCGGACTTTCCATTGGCCCCATTGGCCCCATTGGCCCCATTGGCCCCATTGGCCGCGGACTTGTCGGCGCCGTCCTCGTCTTCGCTGTCGTCGTCGCCGGTTTCCACCTTCGCCATATCGTCGGCGCTGGGGCCGCCGCCGTACGTCGCGTCGAGATCAATGATATCGCGCAGCAGGATACGGCCCTCGATCAAGGAATCGCGCCAGAACATCAGCGCCTTGATGGTCAGCGGGCTATCGCAAATGCCGCCGATCATCTTCTCGCGGCCGGCCTCAATGCGCTTGGCGATGGCGATCTCGCCCTCGCGGCTGAGCAGCTCGACCGTGCCCATCTCGCGCAGGTACATGCGAACCGGATCGTCGGTACGGCCGATGTCGTCGTCATTCAGGTTGCCGGCGGCAGGGCTGCGGCCCTCCTCGTCGGCCGCGGGCTCCTCCGCCTCCTCGGCCTCGACCACGTTGATGCCCATTTCCGAGAGCATCGCCATGGTGTCCTCGATCTGCTCCGAAGACATCTGATCCTGCGGCAGAACCTCGTTCAGCTCGTCATAGGTGACGTAGCCGCGCTCCTTCGCCTTTTGGATCATCTTCTTGACGGGGGCAGTCATGCCATCCATCAGCGGACCGTCCGAAGATTCCTCGCGTCCTTCGGTTGATTCGCTGGCGCTCTCGCTCGCCTTAGTTGCCATACGATTCCATGTCCCAAAATGCAGATAAGGACGCGGCACCGCCCCCCTCGAAGCGGCCGTCGTCCGGATCATGCGTGTCAGTTCTAGTCCTGTGAACCCGCATCCGACAGGGTATCCAACTCGTCGAACCGGCTCTCGCCCTGCCGTATCAGCCGCTGCTTGGCCTCTAGCCGGGCCAGGGCTTCATCGGTCATGGCCTCGGCCAAATGACGCCCTGCCTCCTCGGCTTCCAAGGCCGCTTGCCGTCTACGGTAGCCCTCCAGGACGCTCTGCACGCCGTTTCGGGCCTCATCCGGGGACGCGTCGGGTCGCGAAAACCGACCGTGGACATAAACGTCCGTATGCAGAAGGCCGCGCAACAGCCCGGAAAAACCCTGAACGCACAAATGGCGATTCAGCGCCTCAGTGTCAAGGTCTGGATCGCGTGCCGCCAAATCTACCAGGACTCGGCCGAAATCGCAGAAATCCGGGCTTCCGAGTTCTATATGGGCTAGCTCCTCGGCATTTTCAGCGATCTGCGCCGGGTGATTGACCAGAGCCGCGAGCAAAACCTGCTCCTGACGCCGGCGCAGGAGCCCTGGCGCCTGCCGAGCCCCCAGGCCGGAGGCAGCCAAATCCGCGCTTCTCGCGCCTCTGCCGCGGCCAAACCGCCCGGTCCCGCGACCGCCCCGGTGCCGATCCGGCCAGCGCTTGCCGCGCCCCCCGGCCCGCTGGCGCGGGCCCGACCTGGCCACAAAGCCCCAGGGGCCATAGCCGAACTCGTCCCGGATACGGCCATTGATCGCTTCGCGGTAGGCCTTGCGCACCCCCTCATCGGCGATCATGCGCACCTGCTCGTCCAGGGTGGCGATCAGGCCGGCCTGGCGCTCCGGCGTATCCAGGCGGCGGCCCTCGGTCGCCATCAGCCACAGAACGTCGGAGAGCGGCCGGGCCTCATCCAGGACGGCGCGCATGGCCGCCGGTCCTTGCGTGCGCACTAGGCTATCCGGATCGTCGCCGGCCGGCAGAATGGCGAAGCGCAGGCTGTTTCCAGGACGCAGGGCCGGCAGGGCGCGCAGGGCAGCCCGGTAACCGGCGCGGCGGCCCGCCTCGTCCCCGTCCAGGCAGAGAATCGGCTCGTTGCTCAGGCGCCAAAGCTCGGCGATCTGCTCCTCGGTCAGGGCCGTACCCAGTGGTGCCACGGCGGCTGGGAAGCCGGCCTGAGCGAGACCAATTACATCCATGTAGCCCTCGGCAACGATCAACTCGCCGGTGTCGTGCGCCGCCTGACGGGCGCGCGCCAGGTTGTAAAGAACACGGCCTTTGTGGAACAACGGGGTCTCGGGCGAGTTCAGGTATTTCGCCGGTGAATCGCCCATGGCCCGACCGCCAAAGGCGATGACCCGACCGCGCCGGTCGGTGATGGGAAAAATCACCCGGTCGAAGAAGTAATCGCGCGGGGCGCCGCCACCCTCCGGCCGCTTGATCAAACCAGCCTCGGCAAGTTGGTCGTCGTCGATGCCCTTGGCGTGCATCGCCTCGCGCAGGGCCCCGCGGCGGTCGGGCGCGAAGCCAAGGCGAAAGGCGCGCACCGTTTCCGGCCGCAAGCCCCGACCCGTCAGATAGGCGCGCGCCGCGTCGCCGGAGCGAGCCTCGAGTTGCGCCTCGAACCAGCCGGCGACAACCTCCAGCACCTCGATGAGTCCGGCACGGCGGCGCGCCGCGGCACGCTCCCCCGGCGTTTCGCGCGGCATGGGCAATCCGGCTTCGCCGGCCAAGCGTTCCACCGCTTCGGGAAACGACAGGCCCTCGGTGCGCGTCACGAAGGAGATAACATCGCCATGCTCACCACAGCCGAAGCAGTGAAAGAAGCCCTTGTCGTCACTGACCGTAAAGGACGGCGTCTTCTCGTTGTGGAACGGGCACAAGCCCACATGCTCGCGCCCGCGCCGGGTCAGCTTCACCCGCCGTCCGACAACGCCGGCCAGGGCGACGCGAGCACGGATCTCGTCGAGAAATTCAGGTGGGAATGCCATCGTCCACATGTATGCACGCGCGCGGCGTCACCCGCGCGCCGATAATCTAAACCATACCTGACGGCGCCGAGTCACCCCAAGCGCACTCAAGGCCGGATCGCCAATTGTTGGGGCCAAGTCTGCGGATAAGGTCGGTACAGACCTGTGGATTGCGGTTGTCTTGTGGGGATAAGTTGCCGGCTAACCTAGGCGGGCCTTTACCAAGCCGCTGGCTTTGCCGAAATCCATGCGCCCGGCGAAGCGCTTTTTTAGCTCGCCCATGACTCGGCCCATGTCCTTGATGGTGCTCGCCTCTTGCTCGCCAATGATCTCCTCGACGGCGGCTTTTGTCTCATCTTCGCTAAGCTGCTTGGGCAGGAAGCGCTCGATCACCTCGATCTCGCCCTGTTCCTTTTCCACCAGATCCTGGCGGTCGCCCTTTTGGTACATTTCAATGGAATCGTGCCGCTGGCGAACCATTTTTTGCAGCATATCGAGGATTTCGTCCTCACCCACGCCCTCACTGTTGCCGCGACCGCGCGCGGCGATATCGCGGTCCTTGAGGGCGGCAAGGATCAGGCGCAGGGTCGAGGTCGCCCGCTTGTCCTTGGCCTTCATGGCGTCTTTAAGCGCCTCGTTCAGGCGAGTGCGAAACATAGCTAGGGCTCCGAGGTGTCTTGAAGGGCGCCGAGACTAGCCCAAAACCCGGTAAATGGCAAAGTTTCGCGTGCCCTAGAAGGTGTTGAAAAACTTAAGAAAATTTGTCGACCTTGTGCTTGACCGGCCGGGGCCTTTCCCGTAAAACGTGCGGCGATCGCCGAACCGCGGGAGCGTGGAGTCGGCCTGTCCCCCCTGCGGCACCCACCGCGCCGAATTTCACCCCTCGCTGAGCGGGCCGAACGGGCGCCTTACGCGGGTGCGGCGCCGGCTTGCGAAGGACGCACTCCCATGGCCACTGCGAGACCCGATGCCGCCTCGTCCGCGCGGACCGGGTCGTCCGCCGCCGCAAGGCCGCCAGGCGCCACCGCCGCCCTGGTGCTTGGCGATGGAACCATTTTCTGGGGTCACGGGGTCGGTGTCACCGGAAATGGGGTGGGCGAGGTCTGCTTCAATACCGCCATGACCGGCTATCAGGAGATCATGACCGACCCGTCCTACGCCGGGCAGATCATCACCTTCACCTTTCCGCACATCGGCAATATCGGTGCCAATCCGGAAGACATCGAAAGCCAGGTTACAGCGGCCCGCGGCGTGGTCATGCGCGCGGATATTACCGGGCCGTCGAACTGGCGGGCGGCGCAGCATTTGGATGCCTGGCTTAAGGCACGCAACCTGGTGGGCATCGCCGGCATCGACACACGCGCCCTGACCCGGCGCGTCCGCGACGCGGGTGCGCCCATCGGCTGTCTGGCACATGACCCGTCCGGCAAACTCGACGTGACGGCATTACGTAAGCAAGCAGCGGCTTGGCCGGGACTCGAAGGCATGGACTTAGCCGCCGAAGTAAGTTGCCGGCAAACCTACACTTGGGAGGAGACGCGCTGGGCGCTGGGCCAGGGGTACGGCAAGCTGAAGGACCCGACCTATCACGTCGTCGCCGTCGACTATGGGGCAAAGCGCAACATCCTGCGCTGCCTCGCCTCGCTGGGTTGCCGCGTTACGGTGGTACCGGCCGATACCAGCGCCGAGGACATCCTGCGGCGCCAGCCTGACGGCATCTTCCTGTCCAACGGTCCGGGCGATCCCGCTGCCACGGGTGAATACGCGGTCCCCGTCATTCAGGATTTGCTGGCCACCGGCTTGCCCATCTTCGGCATCTGCCTGGGGCACCAGATTCTAGCTCTGGCGCTCGGCGCGTGTACCAGCAAGATGCATCTGGGTCACCACGGCGCCAACCATCCGGTTAAGGACCTGGTCACCGGCAAGGTCGAGATCACCAGCCAGAATCACGGCTTTGCGGTCGAGCCCGACTCCCTGCCGGATTCGGTGGCGGTCAGCCACGTCTCTCTGTTCGACGGCAGCAACGAAGGCCTGCGGGTGAAAGAGCGGCCTGTCTTTTCCGTGCAATATCACCCCGAAGCCTCCCCCGGCCCGCGCGACAGCCACTACCTCTTCGAGCGCTTCGTGGCCACGATCCGCGCCCACAAGCAGGCCGGCTAAGCACAGCCATGCCCAAGCGCACAGACATTAAATCGATCCTGATCATCGGTGCTGGGCCGATTGTTATCGGGCAGGCATGCGAGTTTGATTATTCCGGGGCCCAGGCGTGCAAGGCGCTGAAGGCCGAGGGGTACCGGGTGATTCTGGTCAACTCCAACCCGGCGACGATCATGACGGACCCGGGCCTGGCGGATGCGACCTATATCGAACCGATCACGCCGGAGACGGTTGCCAAGATCATCGAGCGCGAAAAGCCCGATGCCCTGCTACCCACCATGGGCGGACAGACGGCGTTGAACACCGGCCTGGCGCTGGCCGAGTCCGGTGCCTTGGCACGCCACGGTGTCGAGATGATCGGCGCCAAGGCCGAGGTTATCGCCAAGGCCGAGGACCGCCAGCTGTTTCGCCAGGCCATGGCGGGCATCGGCTTGGCCACGCCACGGGCGCAGGTTGTGCGCGACGTGGCCGAGGCGCTGGAGGCGCTGCCCTACGTGGAGCTGCCGGCCATTATCCGGCCATCGTTTACGTTGGGCGGCACCGGCGGCGGCATTGCCTACAACAGCGAGGAGTACGAGGAGGTCGTACGCGCCGGCCTGCGCGCCTCGCCGGTGCACGAAGTACTGGTCGAGCAATCGGTGCTCGGCTGGAAGGAATACGAGATGGAGGTGGTCCGCGACCACGCCGACAACTGCATCATCGTCTGCTCCATCGAGAACCTCGATCCCATGGGCATTCACACAGGTGATTCGGTGACGGTCGCCCCGACACTGACCCTCACCGACAAGGAATACCAGGTCATGCGCGATGCCTCGATCGCCATCCTGCGCGAGATCGGGGTCGATACGGGCGGCTCGAACGTGCAATTCGCGGTCAATCCGGCGGACGGCGCCATGGTGGTCATCGAGATGAACCCACGGGTCTCGCGCTCGTCCGCGCTGGCCTCGAAGGCAACCGGCTTCCCCATCGCCAAGATCGCGGCCAAGCTGGCCGTCGGCTATACCCTGGACGAGCTGGACAACGACATCACGCGGGCCACCCCGGCCTCGTTCGAGCCGAGCATCGACTATGTGGTCATCAAGATGCCGCGCTTCACCTTCGAGAAATTTCCGGGCACGGCACCCTTGTTGACCACATCCATGAAGTCGGTCGGCGAGGCGATGGCCATCGGCCGCTGTTTCAGCGAATCCATGCAAAAGGCACTGCGTTCGATGGAAACCGGCTTGACCGGGCTCAGCGAGGTCGAAATCCCCGGTGCCATCGGCCCGGACGGCGCCGTCGACCACGATGCAATTTTCACCGAGCTGGCGAAACCGAAGCCCGAGCGAATCCTGCATATCGCCCAGGCCATGCGTCATGGTTTGAGCATCGAAGAGATCCACGCCGCGACGATGTTCGATCCCTGGTTCCTGGACCGCATCGCCGAGCTGGTCGCGGTCGAGCAACGGCTGCGCCGCGATGGTCTGCCCGAGGACCGCGCCGGCCTGCTCTCCCTGAAGAAACTTGGCTTTGCTGATGCCCGCCTGTCCGAGCTTACGGGCCTTTCGGAAAGCGAGGTCGCCAGCCGCCGGCGGAACCTTGGCGTGCGCCCGGTCTTCAAACGGGTCGATAGCTGCGCCGGCGAGTTCCCGGCGCTAACGCCTTACATGTACTCGGCCTACGAGGGGAACGGGTTGGATACGCCGGAGTGCGAGGCGGCGCCCAGCGAGCGCGACAAGGTGATCATCCTCGGCGGCGGGCCGAACCGCATCGGCCAGGGAATCGAGTTCGACTATTGCTGCGTTCATGCCGCCTACGCCCTCAACGAGGCGGACATCGAGACCATCATGATCAACTGCAATCCGGAAACGGTCTCGACCGACTACGACACCTCCGATCGCCTTTATTTCGAGCCGCTCAGCGCCGAGGACGTGATCGAAATCGCCCATGTCGAACAGCGCGCCGGTCGTCTGCTGGGTGTCATCGTACAGTTCGGCGGGCAGACGCCGCTGAAGCTGGCGCATGCACTGAAGGATGCGGGTATCCCCATCCTCGGAACCTCGCCCGATGCCATCGACCGAGCCGAGGATCGGCGGCGTTTTCAAGTCACGCTGTCGGATCTGGGCCTGAAGCAGCCGGAGAACGGCACCGCTACCTCCGCGGACGAGGCACGCGAGGTTGCCCTGCGCATCGGTTTCCCGGTTCTCATCCGGCCGTCCTATGTGCTGGGTGGCCGGGCCATGGAAATTGTCGACGAAATGCCAGCTCTGGACCGCTACATCGGCTCGGCGGTCAAAGTCTCGGGGCGCAACCCCGTACTCATCGACAGTTATCTGCGCGATGCCATCGAAGTAGATGTGGATGCCATCTGCGACGGCGAAAAGGTCCACGTTGCCGGCATCATGGAACACATCGAGGAGGCCGGCATCCATTCCGGCGACTCGGCCTGCGCCCTGCCGCCGCATTCCCTCTCGCCGGACTGCCTTGCCGAGATCGGCAGACAGACCGAGGCGCTGGCGAACGAGTTGGGCGTGATCGGCCTGATCAATATTCAGTTCGCCGTCCAGAATGGCGACGTCTATGTCCTCGAGGTCAATCCGCGGGCCAGCCGGACGGTGCCCTTTGTCGCCAAGGCGACTGGTGTGCCGATTGCCAAGATCGCGGCGCGGGTGATGGCCGGGGCCCGGCTGGGTGAATTCGACCTGGCACCCCCACAGCACAAACACGTCGCGGTCAAGGAAACGGTCTTTCCCTTCGCCCGTTTTCCCGGTGTCGATGTGATGCTCGGCCCGGAAATGCGCTCGACCGGCGAGGTCATGGGCCTGGACAACGACTTCGCCCGCGCCTTCCTGAAGGCGCAGATCGGCGCCGGCGTGTCCTTACCGCACCAGGGCAACGTCTTCATATCGGTAAAGGACCAGGACAAGGCGGCCATGGTGCCGCTCGGCAAGGCTCTGGTCGAGATGGGCTTTACCTTGATCGCCACCGGCGGCACCGCCGCGTTCCTCGGCCAACACGGCCTGTCGGTGGAGCCAATCAAGAAGGTTCGCGAGGGCCGGCCGCATATCGTCGACGCGATGATCTCCAACCGCGTTCAGCTTTTGTTCAATACCACGGAAGGTGCGAAGGGTATCGCCGACAGTTATGCCCTGCGCCGCGCCGCCTTGGTAAATGGCATCCCGTACTATACGACCGTCGCTGGCGCCAAGGCCGCTGTACAGGCGATCGCAGCTCTCAAAGCAGGACAGCTTGAAGTCGCCCCGCTCCAGTCCTATTTTAGGGGTTCCTTTTAAGCTGACCCGCCGCAGGGGCGGCTCGGTGCGGTGATCTTTATACGACTTTCACGAGAATATTGGCGTTGGATATTCGCTTATGAGTGACAAGATTCCCATGACGGCCGAAGGTCTGGCCCGACTAGAAGAAGAATTGCGCCATCTGAAGAATACGGCGCGCCCCGAGGTCATCCGCGCGATCGCCGAAGCGCGCGAGCACGGCGATCTATCGGAAAACGCGGAATATCATGCGGCCCGCGACCGACAGAGCTTCATCGAAGGCCGGGTGGGCGAGCTGGAAGAGAAGGTCTCCCGCGCCGAGGTCATCGATGTCTCGAAGCTGTCCGGCAAGACGGTCATGTTCGGTGCCACGGTGAACCTGATCGACGAGGACACCGACGAAAAGCTCACCTACCAGCTGGTCGGTGAGGATGAGGCGGATGTCAAGCAAGGGCGGCTGGCGATCACGGCGCCGTTGGCTCGTGCCCTCATCGGCAAGAGCACCGGCGACTCGGTTGAGGTGCACACGCCGAAGGGCGAGAAAGCCTATGAAATCCGCCGGGTGAAGTTCGTCTAGTCCTCGGCGGGGTCCGGAACCGCAGCGCGTTCCTCAATCGGGACACCGGGCAAGCTCTTCGCCGTCCGAATCGCCTGAATGGTATGCACCGTCGCGACGTGCGGTGCCGAGGTCAGTTTTTTCGTCAGGTCATTCTCGTGTGCTGTATTGCGCGCAACGATCTTGAGGACAAAATCACTGGGTCCGCGCACCATATGGCATTCCCGCACTTCGGCCCAATCACCGACCATCTTCTCGAAGGCGGTGAGCACGCTCTCCGATTGGCTGTCCAGGCCGACCAGAGCAAAAAATAGAATGTCGTAACCGAGGGACTCGGGATCGAGCTCGGCGTGATACCGACGGATATAACCTGCTTCTTCGAGAGCCCGGACGCGACGCAAGCATGGCGGCGCCGAGATCCCGGCGCGGCGCGCCAGTTCGACGTTGGTCATGCGCCCGTCTTCCTGCAAATCGCGCAGGATACGCAGGTCAATCCGATCGAGTTTCACGCGCCGCATGCCGGCTCCTCCGGAAACGTTCGGCTTTATCTATGGTAACCCCGCGCAACTATATTACCCACTCTGCACGCCGCCGCCAAGTCTAGTGGTCGTCCTTGCCAGCCCAGCAATGAGAGGCAATAGTCCGCGCCCATGAACGATTCCACCAGTACACCGGCGCGAGTCTGCTGGGTGGTCAGCGACGGCAAGGCGGGTATGGAGGTGCAATGCCGCGGCTTGGCCGAGGCGTTGGGCTTCGATCCTGTCGTCAAACGAATCGCCGTGCGCTGGCCGTGGTGCTGGCTACCGCCGTTATTGATCAGCAATCCGCTGGCCCGCCTAGACCCGGCCGCCGATTCCCTCGATCCACCTTGGCCCGACCTGTTGATCGCCAGCGGCCGGCAGACTGTCGCCTTATCGATCGCCATGCGACGGCAGAGCGGGGGCCGTACGTTCACCGTCCAGGTGCAGAACCCGGCCGTCGATCCGGCCAACTTCGACGTGGTGGTCGCCCCGCGCCACGACCGGCTCAGCGGCCCCAACGTGGTCGTCACGACCGGCAGCCTGAACCTGGTCGCCGAGTCCCGTTTAGCCGCCGCCGTGACCCAGTTCGGCGCCAGCTATGAGCATCTTCCCCACCCACGGGTCGCGGTCCTGATCGGCGGCAATAGCAAGGTACACAGCCTGACCGCGACGGCGACACAACGCCTAGCTACGCAACTGGCCGATTTGGCGCGCCGCGAGGGCGCCGGGCTCATGGTGACCCCATCGCGGCGGACCGGCGAGTCCAACGTCGCCATCCTACGCCAAGCCCTTTCGGGCTTGAGCGCGGAGATATGGGACGGGACCGGCGAGAACCCCTACTACGCGTTCCTCGCCATGGCCGATAGCATCATCGTCACCAGCGATTCGGTGAACATGGTCTCGGAGGCCGCAACCACTGGCAAGCCGGTGTTTACCGTCGACTTGGACGGCGGTTCAGCGAAATTCCGCCGCTTCCACGAAACCATGCGGGCCGAGGGCATCACCCGTCCCTTTGCCGGCACGCTGACCCATTGGACATACCCGCCCCTGCGCGATACGCAACACGCCGCCGCCGAGATTCAGCGGCGCCTAACCGCGCGGCAGGAAGACCGAACGGTGGCCGCCGCAACCAGGCTCGATTGATCTTTCGCCCGCCAACGGCTAAGTAAGGCGGGTTCTCGGAACAAGGATACAAGCCTTTTGCAGACGGGCGCAGCACACACCGGCGCATCCGATCCCGTGCCGCCATCGGCGCGCCTGGATCTGGAGCGCTTTGCGGCGACCGATCTGCGTCACGATCCCTTCGATCATCTGATGGTACGCGGCTTCGTACGCCCCGAGGCCTGCGCGGCAATCAAGGCGACATTCCCACGAATCGACCGGGGCGGCAGCTTTCCCGCCTCGACGCTTGCGTGCGATCCGGACTTCACGGCCTTCCTGGAGGAATTGCAGGGACCGGCGGTCACCCAGGCGTTCGCGGAAAAATTCTCCATCGATTTGACCGGCCGCCCAACCATGGTGACCTTGCGCGGCCAGTCCCGCGCCAAGGACGGACGTATTCACACGGATTCGCACACGAAACTGATTACCGCGCTCATCTATCTGAACGATGACTGGGATGCCGAAGGCGGCCGCCTACGCCTGTTGCGTGGGCCTGAGGACATATCGAATTACGCCCTCGAGGTGACCCCCGAAGCAGGAACGTTGCTCGCCTTTCGCTGCACGGAAAATGCCTACCATGGGCACAAGCCCTTCGTCGGCCGGCGGCAGTCGATACAGCTCAACTGGCTCACCGACTCGGCCGTGCTGAAGCGCGAGCTGGCGCGTCACAGTGTCTCTGCCTGGAGCAAGCGCCTGCTGCGCTTTGCCCGTCCGCGGCGGGAAGTGAGCTAGAGCATGGCCCTGCGCATCGAAACCTTCTCGAACGTCAAGGGCGGCAACGCCTTCTTCAAGGCGATCGGCCATCCCCTGGCGGCGCGCCGGATGCCGGCGCTTTTGCGTCGCCTTTCCGACGGGCCGGTCGCGATCTACGACCCCTATGGTTTCGCTCGGGCCCTGGCCGAGATCTATGATCTCTCGGGCCTCGATCTCGCCGGGGTGTTCGTGCAGGACGTGGGCGATCTGGGCAAGACCGTGCTGGGGCGGCCGACCCAGCCGGTGACCGGCTTGAAGGAGTCCGCGGCACGGCGAATCCTGGTCGCGGCCTTCGATGCCGAGCGCCTGATCGATCATATTGCTCATCTGATCCCGGTCGGTGCCGAGACCATCAGCCTGGATGACATCCGTATCGACGCCGATATGCTCACCGACCGGCGGCACTATCTCAACAGCCTGAACTTCGCCACCAACCTGGCTCTCTTCCGCGATGCCGACGGTCAGCATACGCGCCTGGTCACCGCCAACTACTGGTCGGGATACGGCGCCAAAGCGCCGGAGATGTGGTGCGACCTAATGGATGAGACGGGAGCCACCCTCGCCGAATGGCGGGAGGCCCTGCCACCCGCGGGCGGGACCATCGTTATCGATAGCGCCGAGGTGCGCCGCCGCTTTGGCCTGGACGCGTTCACCGGCCATATCTTCCTGCACGTTTTGGGGATCGCCGGGCACGACGTGGTGAAATACGCGCTCGATACCTATGGCGACGATGCAGAATCGCTGTCGTGTACCCATGATGCCAACGCTTGGCCGGCGGAACGCTATGCCGGCCTACCGGCGCCGAAGGAGGATGAGCGTGTCGTCCTGTGGGTGCAGAACAGCCATCCGACCCCCATTCCCGCCGGCAGCGTCGGCCTCAATGTCATGGGCACGCCCGACGTGGCCTGGCTGCAGCACGAAATTCCATCATTTGGTGTGCATGCCCTGGATACGCAGTCGCTTCTGCCGGAGGTGCGTTGGCCGCAGCAGATCGAGGTCCAGGCCGGCAAGCATTTCGTCCGCCCGCGCTATGAGGTCTTTGCCGAAAACGGGCGCAGCCGTATCGCCCACGCCAACGTGGAGCGAACGGATCTAAGCCCTGATCCACGCCTTCCCGACATAGGCAACCTCATGGGCAAAGGATACATCCTACCCGCCCCTGTGTTGCCCGCCGGACGATTTCGCTCGATCGTCATGCCGACGCCCATGGCCACCACGCAGGAGACGTTGCCGGTCAAGGTCTTGGTCTATGACGGACACGGTCGCGAGGTCGCGGCCAAGCGGTTCGGCTGCCTGCGCCGCGATCACGCCGAGGTCGTGGATGTCAGCGGGTTATTGGCGGAAGGCGCCGGCAATGGCACTGGTGATTGGGGCCATATGGAGCTGGTCTACGACTTCACCGACGGGGGCGAGGCGGACGGGTGGCTGCACGGCTTGTTCCGTTACGAGGATCGGAAGTCGGGCCATGTCGCCGAAACCAGCTTTGGCGCGCATATGTTCAACACCGTGCTCACTTATCGCGGCGAGCCACAATCTTACGCGGGCCGGGCGCCCGGCTTGAGCACGCGCCTGTTCCTGCGGCTCGGGGCCGCCCCCGTCGATACCCTATGCCACCTGATCTATGCCGCTTCCACNCCCTGGCACGCGCACAGCCAGACACGGCTGATTCTGCACGACCGGACCGGAGCCGAGGTTGCCGCGCGTGACGTGGAAATTCCCTGCGGCGGGTCTTTGCTCTGGCGTACCTCGGAGATGTTCGATCCCTCCGAGCTGACCGCCGCCGGCGAGGCCGGATACGTGCTGATCCGCGATCACACCTGCCGCCTGTTCGGCTATCACGGCCTGACACACGGCGAGACAGCCTTCAGCCTCGACCACATGTTCGGCTTTTAGCNCGGCTGCTGAAAAACCACCCAGATGCCGCGCTATCCTTCGAGACGCCGCCCTTTGGGCGGCTCCTCAGGATGAGGTCTCAACATTTACCCCTCATGCTGAGGAGGCGCGGAGCGCCGTCTCGAAGCATAAGGCACGAGTCACGATCCGCCCCGGCTTGCACCCGGCGCGCCTAGTCGCTATCTCTGTTCGATACCTAATTACGGCGATTCCCGCCGAATCGGATCGGTCCCGACATGTCGAATGCACAGCACAGCAAGGTTCTTATCCTCGGGTCGGGGCCGGCGGGCTATACGGCGGCAATTTACGCCGCCCGGGCGAATCTGGCGCCACGGATCATCCAGGGCATCCAGCCGGGCGGGCAGCTTTCGATTACCACCGATGTGGAGAACTATCCGGGTTTCGCCGAGGCGGTGCAGGGCCCGTGGCTGATGGAGCAGATGCTGGCCCAGGCCGAGCACGTCGGGACGGACATTGTCACCGATACCATCGTCTCCGTCGACGTACGCCAGCGGCCGTTCCGCTGCACCGGCGATTCAGGAACCGTCTATACGGGCGATACCCTGGTCATCGCCACGGGCGCCCAGGCGCGTTGGTTGGGTTTGGAAAGCGAGACCAAGTACCGCGGCTTCGGCGTTTCGGCCTGCGCGACCTGCGATGGCTTTTTCTTCCGTGACAAACCGGTGGCGGTCGCCGGCGGCGGCAACAGCGCGGTCGAGGAAGCTCTGTTCCTGACCAACTTCGCCAGCAAGGTAACCCTCATTCACCGCCGCGATACGCTGCGCGCCGAAAAGATCCTGCAGGAACGGTTGTTCAAGAACCCCAAGATCGAGGTTATCTGGGACCACGTGGTCGACGAGGTCACCGGGTCGGACCAGCCGCCGGGCGTAACCGGGCTACGCCTGAAGCACGCCAAGACCGGCGCCGCGCGTGACCTGACGGTGGATGGCCTGTTCGTCGCCATCGGCCACGACCCGGCGACCGAGCTGTTTGTCGGGCAGATCGACATGGACGCGGCGGGTTACATCCGCACCCAGCCCGACTCCACGGTCACCAACGTGCCCGGCGTCTTCGCCGCGGGCGATGTGAAGGACAAAGTCTTCCGCCAGGCGGTCACGGCTGCCGGCATGGGCTGCATGGCGGCCCTGGAGGCAGAGCGTTTCCTCGCCGGACAGGAGTCCGCCGGGGCGCAAGCGGCACAGTAGGGGGAAAGCCGGAGCATGCCGCCCCCAGATCAAAAAGACATCGGCCTGCAGGACACGTCCGCCGTCCCGCAGGGCCGCGCCCTAGCCGCCGGCATCATGGACTGGGACAAGCTGCGCATTTTTCATGCGGTCGCCGAGGCCGGCAGCTTCACGCACGCTGGTGAGATGCTCAATCTCAGCCAGTCGGCCGTCAGCCGGCAAATCAGCGCCCTGGAAAATAGCCTGAAGGTGCCGCTGTTTCACCGTCATGCCCGCGGCCTGATTCTAACCGAGCAGGGCGAGTTGCTGTACCGCACGGCGCACGAGGTTTTCGGCAAGCTGGCCATGACGGCCGCACAGCTGAGCGAAAGCAAGGAGCGGCCGACCGGATCGCTCAAGGTAACCACGACGGTCGCCTTCGGCTCCACCTGGTTGACCCCGCGCATGCACGAATTCATGGACATCTATCCAGAGATCGAAGTGAACCTGCTGCTGACGGATCAGGAGTTGGATCTGTCGATGCGCGAGGCCGACGTGGCCGTACGCCTCTCCCCACCCCGACAGGCGGACTTGATTCAGCGGCATCTGCTGACCGTGCGCATGAACATATTTGCCGCGCCCAGCTATATCGAGAAACACGGCAAGCCAACGAGCGCCAACGATCTCGATGCTCATCGCATCATCGTCTACGGCGAGGACATCCGGCCACCGGTGCCCGACGTCAACTGGCTGCTCCGGATCGGGAGTGAGTCGGGGCAGCTGCGGCGGCCGTCGCTGACCGTGAACAACGTCTATGCGATCATGCGGGCGGTGCAGTCGGGGGCCGGGCTCGGGGCCATGCCCGCGTACATGGGCGACGGCCAAGACGATCTGGTGCAGGTTCTACCGGAGCTGGAGGGGCCACAATTCGATGCCTATTTCGTCTATCCGGAAGAGCTGCGCACCTCGAAAAGAATTCAGGTTTTCAGGGATTTCCTGCTACGCAAAGTGGCCGAGGCTCGCTTCTAAGGCCACGCCCAGACCGCGTCGATGAGACGGGTCCTGGACAAGTCATGCAGAAAACGCATATCTTCCCTGCCCTTTTTGGGCTGGCAAATTCTGACGAATCCCCTATCTAATAGTCTGGTGCTGCATTGCAGCATTTCGATTCGGCTGCGAAACGCTTGTTTCTCGCGCCGAATCCACGTCTCCCAGACGTGAAGCCTCCCTGTTAAACTTGCCGGACCTTCGAGGTCCGGCATTTTTCTTTTGGGCCAGCCAAAGGTGTCGTTGCCGGGCTTGACCCGGCAACCCATGGTGCGGTTTCGCGATGGATGCCCGTGTCACGCACGGGCATGACAATCATTGGGCGGGTCAAACACAACTCTCAATGTCAACGACTTGCAGATGGTCCTAAACCGGGCAGCAGTGGCCCGGCCCCGACTTACATGAAGAGCTTTTCGCCCTCCAAACCGGAATAGAGACCGGCGACGAATTCGCCGTAGCCGTTATAAAGCTGCGTTTCCAGCCGCTGGTCCTGGCCCAGCACGCGCTCGCTGGCCTGGCTCCAGCGGGGATGCGGGACGTTCGGATTTACGTTGGCCCAGAACCCATACTCGCTGGCCTGGATCTCCTCCCAGAACGTGCGCGGCCGTTGGTCGGTGAATTCGAAGGTCACGATACTTTTCACGGACTTGAAGCCGTATTTCCACGGCACCGCCAGGCGCAAGGGGGCGCCGTTCTGCTTCGGCACCGGCTTGCCGTAGAGGCCGGTCGCGATAAAGGCCAGCTCGTTGGTGGCCTCGGCCATGGTCAGACCCTCCACATAAGGCCACGGGTACCAGGAGGCTTTCTGCCCGCCGGCGACCTCCGGGTTCTGGAAGGTGACCATCTTCAGATACTTTGCCGAGCCCAGGGGCCGCGCCAATTCGACCAGGGCCTTCAGCGGAAAACCGCTCCACGGCACCGCCATCGACCAAGCCTCGACGCATCTGTGCCGATACAGCCGCTCTTCCAAGGGCATCTTCGCCAATAGATCGTCGATCTCCAGGTCCATGGGCTTTTCGACCATACCGGAAATCGCCACCCGCCAGGGACGAAGCGGCAGATTCTGGGCCTTCTTCCAGACATTCTTGGAGGAGCCAAATTCGTAGAAGTTGTTGTACGTGGTCGCCAAATCCTCGGGCGTAATGTCGCGATCCAGGACGAAGCGCGGATTGCGCTCCACCGGATAGAGCGAGGCAGAGGGGTCCGCTTCGCCGGCGGCATCGCTGGTCCCGACGGCCGCCGTCTGAGCATTTGGGCTCGGCGCCTCGTCACAGCCAGCCAAAAGCCCCGATGTTGCCAGCAGAATAGGACCGGCCGCGGCGGCCTTGAGCAGGCGCCGGCGGTTATGGAAGACATCCTCCGGCGTTGCCGCGGAGTCAGGTAGCTCCCAACCTCGTTTGATCTTGATCAGCATAACGGCTCTCCCATAGCTGGCGGACAATCATCTCCGGTTCCAGTTAAGGAGTCGCGCCGCCCCTGGCAAATCAACGAAACGCGAGCACCGGCTGGCATTAGCCCACATTCCATCAACGGTCTTTACGTCATCCCGGGCATTACATGAGCCCAAGAACCAACGGTTCTTGGCTAGCGAATGTTAGATCCGGGATCCATGGCCACGGACTCCCCCATCAAGGGGGAGGATGTCACACATTGTGCCAGAAGGATATTCCCTCCCCCCTTGTGGGGGAGGGTTAGGGTGGGGGGATGCTTTACACATGACGGCTCAATGTTTCGGTCGTCTAGTCCCCATGGCCAACGATTTCGCCATCCCGATAGAGGAAATCATCGACCTGCTCGGCGAAATCCTCGTTATTCCGCCGCATCCATTCCAGGACCATGCAGGCGTGCTCCATCTCCTCGCGCATGTTGTGCAGCAGGATTTCGCGCAACACCGGATCCTCGCAGTCGTCCGCCCGTTGCCGGTACCAGTCCACCGCCTCCATCTCCTCGATTAACGAGGTGATGGCATGGTGCAGGGTCAGGGTTTCCTCGCTCAGCCGCTCCCGCGGCGCGTGCAGAGACTCGCTCGACATACATACTCCCCCTCGTCGCGCCGGCTCCGCCGGCGGTTTTCTTTGCGGACTAGTGCTCCGCTGCTTCCTGCCGCGACTGAATCACCTGTTCCGCCAGCTTGCCGGTCAACTCCTGCAGGTGGTCGAAATTCCATTCGAAGCTGCCAACGCCGAACGTCAGCGACCGCAGCTCGATGATCAGGTCCGCGAGCTCCGCCTGCGGCATGTTGCAGCTGACCTCGTCCCATCCCTCCCAACCGAGCTTGGGTGTCATGCCCAGGATCTGCCCCCGCCGGCCGCTGATCAGACCATGGGTCTTGGCGGTGAATTCGGATGGGACGGAGATGGTCACGCCGTAGATAGGCTCCAGCAAGACCGGGGCGCAATTCGGCATACCCTCCGACATGGCCAGACGGCCGGCGGTCTTGAACGCCTGATCCGAGCTATCCACCGAATGGTACTGACCGTCGTACAGGGTCACCCCTACATCGACCACCGGAAAGCCCAGCGGTCCGCGCTCCAGGTACTCCTTGGCGCCGTGCTCCACCGCCGGGATGTATTGCTTTGGAACGGAGCCGCCGACGATCTTGTCGGTGAAGCGGAAGCCCTCGCCGCGTGGCAGCGGCTGAATCTCCACGCGCACATCGCCAAACTGCCCATGCCCACCACTTTGCCGTTTGAAGCGGGAATGCTGGCGAACGCTCTTGCGGATGGTCTCCTTGTACGCGGTTTGCGGCCGCTCGACCTCGACCTCCACGTTGTATCGGCTCTTCAGCCGTTCGAGGGCGATCTGTAGGTGAATCTCACCCTGTCCCCACAGCAACATCTGTCGCGTATCGGCGTTGTGTTCGAGAACAAACGAGCCATCTTCCTCGATTAGCTTGGCGATGCTGCCGGTCAGCTTGACCTCGTCCTGCCGGTTCTTTGGCGCAATCGCCTGAGCGAACACCGGCTTTGGCGTCTCCGGCCAGAGCATGCCCGAGTCGCGGTTGGGACCCGAGGCCGTCAGCAAATCACTGGCTTGCAGCGATTCCATGCGGCCGATGGCGACCAAGTCACCAACGCCTGCCTCCGCGATCTTCTGGTTCTCGGAGCCCATCATCCGATACAACCCCGAGATGCGCTCGTCGCCAATGTTCATGCCGTCGCTGATGCTGCCGTGCCAGATACGCGCCACGCCGACCTTGCCCGTATGCGACTGATGCAGCACTCGGATAATCGACGCCGACAGATCGCCTTCCGCGGCCACACCCAGGCGTTCGGCGGTCACCGCCGGTGCCGGCGCCTCGTGGCGCAGCGCCTTCCACAGGCGGGTGATGCCGTGACTCAGCTCCGCCGAGCCAAAGAGCACCGGGACGATGAGATCTTGTTGCAGATCCTTGGTGAGTTGCTCATAGATTTCGCCCGGAGCCGGAACCTTGTCCTCAATGAGTTGTTCAAGCAGCGCATCGTCGAAGTCGGCCAGGGATTCGAGCATCCCCTGCCGCGCCTCGTCCTCGCGTGCCTTGACGCCCTCCGGCAACTCGATCAGCTCGGATGGCGATTCGCTGCCGTACTTGTAAGCACGCTCGCTCGCCAGATCGACAAAACCAGTCACCTGTTCGCCGTCGCGAATCGGCACCTGTCGAAGCACCAGCGGCCGTGACGAGACGGACTGCAAGGCCTCGAGCAACTCGCGCACCCGCGTCGTCGCCTTATCCATCTTATTGACGAATAGAATGTGCGGAATCTTGAAATCGTCGAGCATCTTGAACAGCGGCGCCAAGGTCAGGGCGCGGCCAACTTCGGGCTCGGCGACGATGACGGCCACGTCCGCGGCCATCAAGGCGGTATTGCGGTCGTGCATCAGCTCGACCGAGCCGGGACAATCGATCACCGACCACTGTTCGCCCAAATACTCGCAGTTGGCGAAGTTGGGCTCGGTACTCATCTGCCGGTGCCGCGCCTCGGCCGAGGCGTCGCCAACCGTATTGCCCTGGATAATTGAACCCTTGCGGTGAGTTGCCCCGGCTGCGTGCAGCATAGCCTCCAGCAGCGTGGTCTTGCCGCTGGTATAGGGCCCAACGAGTACGGCGCAGCGCGCCGCAGGTACCTCTCTTGTTGTCATTCGTCCCTCCCGTCTATCAGTCGATTGACGATCCAAGGGCCGGCCCGTTGAGGGCTCCCACGCCCCGCTCGAGACCATGTTTTCAAACTCCCGCCGATGCGGCAACAGGAAATGCCCCTGGACGGGCAGGTGCGCGGGATTCCGGGGAGACGATGGTAAACGGCGGGGTGCTCGGGTCGGAACGAAGTAGGAACCAGACCAGGTCTGGTCCGGCGACTCTATTTCAGGGCCTCGCAGGCGCCTTTGATCCGCGTACAGGCTTCCTCCAGCACCTCGGTGGCGGTGGCGTAGGAGATGCGGAAATAGGGTGACAAACCGAAGGCCTCACCCTGTACGGCGGCCACCCCGGCGGCTTCCAGAAGGTAGGTGACGAAGTCGCCATCCGATTCGATCTTCTTGCCGTCGGGCGTCGTCTTGCCAATGACGCCCGCGCAGGAGGGATAGACGTAGAAAGCCCCTTCCGGCATCGGACAATGTANCCCCGGNCACTTNTTCAGCATCGCGACCACCATGTCGCGGCGCTGCTTGAAGACCTCGTTGTGCGCCGGGATAAAATCTTGCGGCCCATTCAACGCCTCGATGGCCGCCGCCTGGCTAATCGACGACGGATTCGAGGTGCTCTGTGACTGGATCTTGGCGATGGCCTTGATCAGCTCCACCGGGCCGCCGGCATAGCCGATGCGCCAGCCGGTCATGCAATAGGCCTTGGAGACGCCGTTCATGGTCAGCGTCCGGTCCTTCAAGGCCGGCTCCACCTGCGCCGGGGTGACGAATTTGAAATCGTCATAGACCAGATGCTCGTACATGTCGTCGGTGAGCACCCAAACGTGTTCGTGGCGCAGGAGCACGTCGGTTACCGCCTTCATGTCGTCGTGCGTATACGCCGCCCCGGTCGGATTCGACGGGCTGTTGAGAATGATCCAGCGGGTGCGCGGGGTGATCGCCGCTTCCAGATCCTCGGGCCGCAGCTTGAAACCGTTGTTCTGCGAACATGGGACGATCACCGGCTCGCCCTCGGCCAACAGGGCCATGTCCGGATAGGACACCCAGAAGGGCGCCGGGATGATCACCTCGTCGCCGGGGTTCAAGGTCGCCATGAAGGCATTGTAGATGACTTGCTTGCCGCCGGCGCCGACAGTCACCTGGTCGGGCGTATAGTCCAAACCGTTCTCGCGCTTGAACTTGGCGCAGACCGCCGCCTTCAGCTCGGGCGTGCCATCCGGGTTGGTGTACTTGGTCTCACCGCGACGGATGGCGGCGATCGCCGCCTCCTTGATGTTGTCCGGCGTGTCGAAATCCGGTTCGCCGGCGCCCAGGCCAATGACATCTCGCCCGGCCGCCTGCAACTCGCGCGCCTTCTGCGAGACGGCGATGGTCGGCGACGGCTTGATTCTCGACAGGCGCTCGGCGATGAGCGACATGGCCTTTAACTCCCCCTCACAAGATTGCCCGGACTCGCCGGGGCGATCCCCCATACCCCAAATCAAGGCGCACCGTAATCAAGGCACGGCGCCCATGCAACGGGGATGCGGCGCCGGCGCGCGTCGGCTTCTACCGGGCGGACGCCGTAAAACGCCGCAGCAAACGTTCGAAGAAGGCAGCTTCCTCCGGGCTACGCGTCCCATGCCCGGTCAGGAAGGTGCCGATGTCCCTGCCGCTGTAGCGACCCTGTAGCTGGCCGTCCACCAGGATCAGTTTTTCCCGGGCCAAGGCGTCCGCCTCGACGTGGCAGATGGCACAGCGCTCCTTAAACCGACCGCCGTCCTGCGCATTACGCAACAGGACGCGGTACACCCTCTCCAACTCCACGCCGGTCAGATCACCGAAATGATCCGCGAGGAAGTCCCGGATGTCACCGCCGCTCTCTCGCCCGAGCAGGACGCCATCGACGACAAAGAGGCTTTTCTCGGCCAGCTTTCCCGCACCCTCGTGGCAGGCACCGCAACGCTCCTGAAACAGTCCAGGTCGATCGACATGGTTCGCAGCGCGCAGCGACGATCCGACCAGGACGGTCCCGACGGCTAAGGCGATCAGAATAATGCGACGCATGACGAATGGTCGCTCTATTCGCTAAACCGATCAAGAGCATGAAAGCGGTCAGGGCCGGCGACGCTAAAGGCTCGGCGCACTTGTAACGCGGAAGCGCTGATCGCCGTTGCCCCGATTCCGCCGCAATGCATCACCGCATTGC
>JGI24023J19991_10000847_pt1 | contig 24070 bp, 16 predicted proteins | sample Cruoilmetagenom1_FD_19991 | JGI IMG/M metagenome (IMG submission 19991) | reverse complement strand
ACGATGCCTACGGAAATCAAAATACAGACGGCTCGAGAAGTATTCGAACTATTTTTACTCCAATGCGTGAAATGGGAGCGATGGCTAAATCAATGCTTGTTGCTGCAGCAGCCAATAAATGGGAAATTGATAAATCAAAATGTAAAACAGAAAATCACTTTGTAATTAATACCGTTAACAATAAAAAATTATTTTATGGTGATCTAGTCGAAGAAGCATCAAAATTGCAACTTCCAGAAAATGTCGAATTAAAAGACCCTAAAGATTTTATTTACATAGGTAAAGGATTAAAAAGTGTAGATAATATAGATTTTGTAACCGGTAATGCCAAATATGGAATGGATATCCGTTTGCCGGAAATGAAATATGCCATGATAGCGCGTTGTCCTGTTACCTTTGGAAAAGTAAGGTCATTGAATACATCAAAAGCATTAGAAATTGAAGGTGTAGTTGATGTATTTGAAATGGATAGAGTAGATAAACCATTTGGGGCTTTAGGTGGAGTAGTTGTTGTTGCTTCAAATACTTGGGCTGCTTTAAAAGGAAAAGAAGCCTTAGAAATTGAATGGGACTTTGGAGATAATAATAGTTATTCTTCAGATAAATATATGCAAAGCATAACCCAAAATGTACATAAAAAAGGTAAAAATATAAAAAATGAAGGCAATGTAAATAAGGCTTTTAAAAATGCTGACAAAACAATAGAAAGTACGTACCAGTTACCACATTTGGTACATGCACCTATGGAAGTACCTAATGCTACTGCTTTTGTACAAGGTGATAAATGTGAAGTTTGGGCTCCGGTTCAGGCTCCGCAAACTACAAGAAAAGATATAAGTGAATATTTAGAAACCGACTTAAATAATATTACTGTTAATGTAACTTTTTTAGGTGGTGGATTCGGTAGAAAATCAAAACCTGATTTCGTGTTAGAATCTGTTATTATTTCACAAAAGATTAATGCACCCGTTCAAGTTGTTTGGACACGTGAAGATGATATACAACATAGTTATTATCATGCAGTTAGCGCCCAATACATGAAAGGGTCTTTAAATGAAAATGGTAAAGTTACGGCTTGGTTACATAGAACTGCATATCCTTCCATTACCTCTACTTTTATGCCAGGGGTTAAGCATGGAGCCGGTTTTGAGTTTGGTCAAGGAATGACCAATATACCCTATGATATTGAGAATATTAAAGCAGAGAATGGTGAAGCGATAGCTCATGTTAGAATAGGTTGGCTTAGAAGTGTTTATAATATTATTCATGGTTTTTCAGTTAATGTCTTTGCTGATGAACTGGCTGCCGCCGCAAATAAAGACCCATTACAATTTAGACTTGATTTAATTGGTGATGATCGAATATATCCATCTGATAATGAATATAAGTTAGATACTTCACGGTTAAAAAATGTATTAAACATCGCTGCAAAAAATGCAGGATGGGGTACTAATTTACCCGAAAATCATGGTTTAGGTTTAGCATTACATTATAGTTTTTATTCTTATGTAGCTTCAGTTGTTGAAGTTTCGGTTGTCAATGATAAATTAAAAATTCATAATATTTATACTGCTGTAGATTGTGGTAGAGTAGTAAATCACAATACGGTTAAATCACAATTAGAAGGAGCTGCAATGTTCGGTTTATCCCTAGCATTATATGGAAAAATCACAAGTAAAAATGGAGCTATTGAGCAAAGTAACTATCATGATTATAAATTATTAAGAATTAATGAAGCGCCAAATGTTCATGTTGAAATTGTAAAAAGTGAAGAAATACCTACGGGAATAGGTGAGCCTGGAGTTCCTGTTATAGCTCCTGCTCTGATTAATGCGATATACAATGTTACTGGAAAAAGGTATAAAAATTTACCTTTGATGGATGTTGGGTTGGTATAAATACAAAAGCCATAGCAAGATTTTCAATAGTTGAACATTTAAATACAACATAAATGTTTTTAGTTTGATCATCAGCCCCCCTCAAGGCTTTCTTCTCGCTATGACCTTTTAATTATTTTATCCTTTTTCAATTTTGAGGATAATTTTTTTGCAATTTTTCAATAAATTATTATTGTTACATAATATCTAGATAACGTAGATAATTGTATTAAATTGTTTTGAGTAAAAATATTATAAAAAAATAATTATTTATCTTAGCTAAAATCAATAGAATAACTAACTAAAAATTTTATCATGAAATTAAAACTTTGTTTATTAATAATTCCATTTTTAATTATAGGATGCGAAACCGTAGATAAAAAGGAATCAAAACCCAAAGATGTGGTTGAAACAGTAGTAGAAGAGGTGAAAGTAGAAGTTCCAAAGAATCAAAAATTAACTTCTGATCAACAAATAACATCGGCTGTTTTAGCTGCTCCAAAAGAAGCAAGAGAAGGGGCGAAAGTTTATGGATATAATGATAAAAACGAATTTGTAACCCTTAGAGAAGGAACAAATAATTTTATTTGTATTGCTGATAATCCTGCAAAAAAAGGATTTCAGGTTGTGGCGTACCATACTAGCTTAGAACCTATTATGTCAAGAGGCAGAGAGTTAGCTAGTGCAGGTAAATCTAGAGAAGAAAAAGAAAAAATAAGAGCAGAAGAAGCAAAATCGGGTAAATTAGCTTTGCCACAATCACCGGCTACTTTACATATATATTATGGCGAAAACGGATTTTTTAATACAGAAACCAATAGTATTGATAACACCAAATATCGCTATGTAATTTATATTCCTTATGCAACTCAAGAAACAACAGGTCTTAATTTAAAACCAAATCAATCTAGTCATCCGTGGTTGATGTTTCCAGGAAAATACAATGCTCATATAATGATAACACCAAATGAATAGTATGAATTATTTTTTGGCTATTTCCTGAACTTCATCTAATACACGTAATAAATTTAAGCCCCAAAGTTTAGCAATTTCGTTTTGGTTGTATCCTCTTTTTACAAGTTCTTGTGTTACATTTAAAGTTTCTGAAGCATCATTCCATCCACTTATACCTCCACCACCATCAAAATCAGAACTAATTCCAACATGATCAATTCCAATTAATTTGACCATATAATCAATATGATCTACAAAATCGGTTACATCAACAGGTGGAGATTTTTTAGTTGCTTCATTTATTTTTGGTTGTGCAATGGTTTTGATTTTAGCGAATTTTGAGTTATAGTTTTCTAATTCTTCATTGTTTAATTTTTGACGTTCAGGCCAATTTAAAATGGTAAAATCATTATCTGATGCTACCTGATCTAAAATTTCTTTTTTGGTCTTTACATACGCGTTATTTTTAGCGATATCTAAATATCCTGCAAAAGCAACAGTTTGAACAACACCACCATTTTTCTTTAATAATAAAAGCTGTTCATCGTCCAAATTCCTGCTATGACTACATAAGGATCTAGCTGAAGAATGAGAAGCTATTAGTGGCGCTTTGGTTAATTTAATCATATCCATAAAAGCACCTTTAGAAGGATGAGAAACATCAATCATAATACCTAGTCTATTCATTTCTTTTACGGCTTCAATGCCTAAGTCACTCAACCCGTTGTTATATAACCATTCATTATCTTTTTCACCGGTATTAGAATCGCAAAATTGGCTATGCCCTTGATGAGCTAGTGAAATATATCGAGCGCCCATATTGTAAAATTTTTCAATATTTGCAAGGTCGGTACCAATTGGATATGCATTTTCTACTCCAATCATTGCAACTTTTTTTCCTGAAGCGTGAATTCGTTTAACATCGTCAGAAGATAAGGCTAGTTCGATTTGACCTGGCGCATATTCTTTTGTTAACCTATGAATCGCATCAAATTTTGAAATAGCATTTTTATAAGCTTTTTCATATCCCTTAATGTTTAAACTATCTTGTCCTGTATATACTATGAACCATGCGACATCTAAACCACCTTCAACCATTTTTGGAATATTTACCTGATTTGGTAATTTTTGGGTATAATTTTTAGTTTTAGTAAAGTTTCTAACATCAATATCATCATGGGTATCAATTGTGATTACATTTTTATGGATTTGTTTGGCTGTTGTTTCTGATTTATTTTGCGAAATCATTACAAACGGTAATAATAAGAAAAAATAGAAAAGTTTGATTTTAGTGCTCATTTTGAATTGGTTTAATTATTTGTAAATAAAAAAATAAATTATTCTTTGAAAATTGTAATAATAAAAGAATGGTGGATTATTAATCGAGTTAAATTTAACATTATTTTTAAAATATTATGGAACAAATTAGATTTTAATAACCTATTTATTAAACATAAATATGTTATTTTCATAAATATCAGTTAGTTAAGAGGTACGGTTATTCAGTAAATTTGAGCCACTAAATTTTTATTACAAAACCATCTTAAATTATTTAAACCAATTATAAAAGAATATTGACTTTGACCATTGTAAAAAAAGTTAATAATTAAAACTATTTTTAAGAAGAGTAGGTAAATTTGCATCTGCTAAAATTAGAAATCAATATTTTAATTTATGAATACAACATTATTTGATAAAGTATGGGACGCCCATGTAGTTCGTAAAGTAAAAGATGGTCCAGATGTTTTTTTTATCGACCGTCATTTTATTCATGAAGTTACTAGTCCTGTTGCTTTTTTAGGATTAAAAAATAGAGGTTTGGCTGTAAAATTTCCAGAAAAAACTTTTGCAACGGCCGATCATAATACTCCAACAATAAATCAACATTTACCTGTTAAAGACCCATTATCAGGCCAATCAATTAAAAACTTTGGAAGAAAATGCAGCAGAATATGGGATTATTCATTGGGGGTTGGGAAATGAAAAAAATGGCATCGTTCACGTTGTTGGGCCTGAACATGGTATTACTTTGCCTGGAGCAACAATTGTTTGTGGAGATTCTCATACTTCGACTCATGGTGCTTTTGGGGCTATTGCATTCGGAATTGGAACATCAGAAGTTGAAATGGTGCTTTCAACGCAATGTATTATGCAGCCAAAACCAAAAAAAATGCGAATCAATGTAAATGGTAATTTAGGTATAGGTGTGACTCCAAAAGATGTAGCCTTATACATTATCTCTAAATTATCAACTTCAGGTGCAACAGGTTATTTTGTTGAGTATGCTGGTGATGTTTTTGATAATATGACCATGGAAGGCCGTATGACCGTATGTAATTTAAGTATTGAAATGGGTGCACGAGGTGGTATGATAGCTCCTGATAAGAAAACCTTTGATTATATCAAAGGAAGAACGTATTCCCCAAAAGGAAAAGAATGGGATGCAGCAATGAAATATTGGGAAACTTTAAAAACCGATATAGATGCTGTCTTTGATAAAGAATATAATTTCAAAGCAGATGATATTGAACCTATGATCACTTTTGGTACCAATCCAGGTATGGGAATTGGTATAACAAAAGAAATACCGAATTCAGATAGCGTAAAAGAAGGAGTAGCGACATATAATAAATCGTTGAATTATATGGGATTTGGAGAAGATGAAGCAATGATAGATAAAAAAATTGATTATGTTTTTTTAGGCAGTTGTACAAATGGCCGAATTGAAGATTTTAGAGCTTTTGCATCCATTGTAATGGGAAAGAAAAAAGCAAATAACGTTACAGCTTGGTTAGTGCCAGGTTCTCATATTGTTGAGGCTCAAATCAAAGAAGAAGGAATTTTAGAGATATTAAATGATGCTGGATTTGAACTACGCCAGCCAGGATGTTCAGCTTGTTTGGCGATGAATGATGATAAAGTACCAGCAGGAAAATATGCCGTTAGTACATCGAATCGAAATTTCGAAGGTAGGCAAGGTCCCGGATCTAGAACACTATTAGCTAGTCCGTTAGTTGCCGCTGCTGCTGCTATTACTGGTAAAATTACGGACCCTAGAGAATTGTTATAAAAATTTAAAGACAATTGGTCTTTAGAAAATAGTTGCACAAACGAATTATAAAAAAATAGCCTAAATAAATAGATTAACATGGCATACGATAAATTTACAATATTAAAAAGTACTGCTTATCCATTACCAATTGAGAATGTAGATACGGATCAAATTATTCCTGCTAGGTATTTAAAAGCTACGGAAAGAAAAGGTTTTGGCGACAACTTGTTTAGAGATTGGAGATATAATGAAGATGGTTCTCCAAAAACTGATTTTGTTCTAAACAATCCAAAGTATAAAGGTAAAATACTTGTTGGTGGAAGGAATTTCGGGTCTGGATCGTCACGTGAGCATGCGGCTTGGGCAGTATATGATTTCGGATTTAGATGTGTAATATCAAGTTTTTTTGCTGATATTTTTAAGAATAATTGTCTAAATGTTGGTGTATTACCTGTACAAGTTAGTTCTGATTTTGCTCAAAAAATATTTGATGCAATAGAAAATGATCCCAATACAGAAATTAAAATTGATTTACCAAATCAAAAAGTAACTATAGAATCTACAAATCAATCAGAAAATTTTGATATCAATAGGTATAAAAAAGAAAATATGGTCAATGGTTTTGATGATATTGATTATTTGCAAAATATGACAAATGAAATTAACGAATTTGCCAAAACTAGACCATTTTAATAATATGCTTTAAGCACAACTCTATATTATTAAAGTATAGGAATTAATATATCTCCAAAATATGAAGCGAAAAATTGAAATAATGGATACTACTCTCCGTGATGGTGAGCAAACTAGTGGTGTTTCATTTTCTTCAAATGAGAAATTAACCATTGCTAAATTACTGTTAGAAGAGCTAAATGTTGATAGAATTGAAATAGCTTCAACAAGAGTATCAGAAGGTGAGTTCGCTGCTGTTAAAAGTATTTGTGATTGGGCAAGCAAAAATGGTTTTATTCAAAAAGTAGAAGTTCTGTCTTTTGTTGATAATGGTTTGTCAATAGATTGGATGATTAAAACAGGTGCTAAAGTTCAAAACCTTTTGACCAAGGGGTCATTAAATCATTTAAAGCATCAGTTAAAGAAATCTCCAAAGCAACATTTTCAAGATATTTCAAAGGTAATTTCAATTGCTAACGATAAGGGTATTGACACCAATGTTTATTTAGAAGATTGGAGTAATGGGATGAGAAATTCACCTAATTACGTATTTCAATTTCTTGATTTTTTAACAACACAAAACATTAAAAGAGTTCTTCTACCAGACACTTTAGGAGTTTTAACACCTAGTGAAACTTATANATATATTTCAGAAATTCATTTGAAGTATCCNCAAATNCATTTTGATTTTCATGCACATAATGATTATGATTTGAGTGTTGCAAATGTTTTAGAGTCTATTAAGGCAGGAGCAAATGGTTTACATTTAACGGTCAATGGAATGGGGGAAAGAGCAGGTAATGCACCTTTAGCAAGCGTTGTAGCTGTTGTAAATGATTTTTTACCTGAAATAGAAATAGCGGTCAATGAAAAATCTTTATACTCTGTTAGTAAATTGGTAGAAACATTTTCTGGTTTTAGAATACCAGAAAATAAACCGGTTTTAGGAGAAAATGTTTTTACTCAAACAGCTGGAATACATGCTGATGGTGATAGTAAAAACAACCTTTACTTTAACAACCTTTTACCAGAGAGGTTCGATAGGAAAAGGCAATATGCCTTAGGAAAAACATCGGGCAAAGCAAATATTCAAAAGAATTTACAAGAACTAGGTTTGCAGTTAAATGATGAGGATGTTTTAAAAATTACGAAACGAATTATAGAGCTTGGTGATAAGAAAGAAGTAGTGACAAAAGATGATTTGCCATATATAATTAGCGATGTATTGAGTAGTGATTTATACGAGGAAAAGATAAAAGTCGTTTCTTATGTTTTAACACATTCTAAAGGATTAAGACCTTCTACAACCATATCAGTTTCTTGGGATAACTCTATAATTGAAGAGCATGCACAAGGTGACGGTCAGTTTGATGCCTTTATGAATGCACTTAAAAAAGTATATAAAAGTAAAGGTTTGGAATTGCCTAAATTAACGGATTATATAGTTCGAATTCCACCAGGTTCTGCATCTGATGCTTTGTGTGAAACTGTAATTTCTTGGCAAAAAGGAAGTAAAAATTTTAAAACCAGAGGGTTAGATTCTGATCAAACAGTATCTGCAATAGTAGCAACTCAAAAAATGTTGAATATTATTTAAAGTTAAGTACTTAAATTAGGTTTTGGAAGAAAGAATTCATCAAAAAAAGATTATAAAACATATATTATTTAATATAGTTTTAGCGATAAGCATTAAACTATTATTTTAAATTTGAAAAAATGGAATTAAATATAGCACTATTAGCTGGAGATGGTATAGGTCCAGAAGTTATTGATCAAGCTGTAAAAGTTTGTGATGCAATTGCAATAAAGTTTAATCATAAAATAAATTGGNTGCCAGCTTTAACAGGTGCGGCTGCTATTGATGCCGTTGGAGATCCATATCCNGATGAAACGCATGAAATATGTATGAATTCTGATGCAGTTTTATTTGGTGCAATCGGTCATCCTAAATACGATAATGATCCAACTGCAAAAGTACGTCCGGAACAAGGTCTTTTAAGAATGCGTAAAAAATTAGGATTGTTTGCTAATGTTCGTCCAACTTTTACATTTCCATCACTAATTGATAAATCTCCATTAAAAAGAGAACGTATTGAAGGAACGGATTTAGTATTTCTAAGAGAATTAACTGGTGGAATTTACTTTGGAGAAAAGGGTAGAAGAGATAATGAAACTACAGCTTTTGACAACTGTGTTTATACGAAAAAGGAAATTACACGTTTAGCGATCAAAGGTTTTGAACTTGCCATGACCAGATCTAAAAAGTTATGTTGTGTAGATAAAGCCAATGTGTTAGAAACTTCACGTTTATGGAGAGAAACTGTTCAAGGTTTAGAGAAAGATTATCCTGAAGTTGAAGTTAGTTACGAGTTTGTTGATGCTGTAGCGATGCGATTGGTGCAATGGCCTAGTTCATATGACGTATTGATTACCGAAAATTTATTTGGTGATATATTGACAGATGAAGCTTCTGTAATTTCTGGTTCCATGGGATTGATGCCTTCGGCTTCAGTTGGTGAGAATAATTCGTTATATGAACCAATTCATGGTTCTTATCCTCAAGCAGCCGGAAAAGATATTGCAAACCCCTTAGCTACTATATTATCGTCAGCCATGATGTTTGAAGATGCATTTGGATTAAAAGAAGAGGCAGAAGCGATAAGAAATATCGTAAATAAATCTTTAGCTCAAGGAGTTGTAACAGAAGATTTATCTGAAAACCAAAAATCATATAAAACCAGTGAGGTAGGAGACTGGTTGGTTGATAATATTTGATTTAATCATAACAATTTAATTTTCAACAACCTATCTTTATTTTAAAAGTTTGTTAAAAATATCGCATAAAGTATTGTTAAATAACTTATATAATTAAGTACTTTTGCAAGGTTTATTTATTGTTATTTATGGTGCTCACAAAATTTGATAAAGAAGAGAAAGTAATTGGAAAGAAATTATATGATTATCAACATGGTGCCATTGATAAAATATTTGATAAAATAAATGAATTTCCCAACAACTATAATTTATTGTATCAATTGCCTACTGGTGGAGGGAAAACTGTTATTTTTTCTGAAATTGCAAGAAGGTATATAAAGAAAACCAACAAAAAAGTATTAATACTTACCCATAGAATAGAATTATGTAAGCAAACTTCAAATATGCTCACAGAGTTTGAAGTAGAAAATAAAATTATCGATAGCAGTGTAAAAGAAGTTACTAACGAAGATAATTTTACTTGCTTTGTTGCAATGGTTGAAACGCTAAACAACAGGATTAAAGAAGAAAAGGTTGAAATTCATGATATTGGTTTAGTAATTGTTGATGAGGCGCACTACAATTCTTTTAGAAAATTATTTAACCATTTTGAGAAATGTTTTATACTTGGTGTGACAGCAACACCTTTAAGTTCCAATATAAATTTACCAATGCATGAGATCTATGATGATCTAATTGTAGGAGAAAAAATATCATCCTTAATTGAAAAAGGTTTTTTAGCTGAGGCAACTATTTATAGCTACAATGTAAACCTTAGTTCTTTAAAAATTGGAGCTAATGGAGACTATACGGTAAAATCATCAGAAGAGTTGTATGCAAAGAGTATGATGCAAAATAAACTGGTAAGTGCATATGAAAACACATCGAAAGGAAAGAAAACTTTGATTTTTAATAATGGTATTCATACTTCTAGACATGTTTATGAAATTTTTAAAAATGCTGGTTATAAAGTACGTTATATAGATAATACCAATTCAAAAGAAGAACGAAAGAATACTTTAGAATGGTTTAAAAATACGCCTGATGCTATATTAACTTCAGTTGGTATATTGACTACTGGGTTCGACGAACCAACTATAGATACTATTATAATTAATAGAGCTACTAAATCATTGGCTTTGTACTTTCAAATGATAGGTAGAGGATCTAGGATAATTGAAAACAAAACAATTTTTTCGGTTGTTGACCTAGGGAATAATCTTTCGAGATTCGGATTATGGACAGATGATATTAATTGGCATTTGATTTTTAAAAATCCAACATTTTATTTAGAGAATTTGATTAGTGACGATGAAATAGAACGTAACTTTAGGTATGTAATGCCAGATGCTATTCGTGAGATGTTTTCGAATTCAAGCGATTTTGATTTTGATGTAAAGGGAGAATATGAGGTTGCAGTAAAAAAAGGGTTAAAATCAAAGTATGTTCTAGAAAAATCTATAGCTCAGCATGCAAAATTATGTGCAGAAAACAGCGAAGATGTTTTTGATGCACATATTCTTTCACGTGAGCTGTTTGACGACATTGAATACAGAATTAAGCAATACTCGTATTGTATTTTAAAAAGCTCAAAAAACTATTTAAAATGGCTTGAAGAGGATTATAGACGCCAGCTTCGAGTAAAAATAAGTCAAGAGTTTCAGTAATCTACCTGAGATAAATACTAAATGTGTTTAATGTTTTACGTTAGTCTTTCAGCGGTTGTGTTTGGAGTTGGCTAGGTAGCTCAAATATTTCTAAATCAAAATATGGAACCGCAGCGATTAAATGGTCAAAAACATCTGCCATTATGTATTCGTAATTTTGCCAACGTTTATCACTACTAAAAGCATATATTTCAATTGGTAGCCCTTGAGTTGTAGGAGGTAGTTGTCTTGTCATAATCATCATATCTTTATTTATAGCCGAATGATTTTCAATATATGTTTCTGCATATTTTCTAAAAACTCCAATATTGGTTAAATTCCTACCATTAATAAGTAGCTCTTTATTAATACTATTTTCTTTATTATAATTTTTAATACTGTTTTGACTATTTTCTAAATAAGAAGTAATTAACTTTATTTTCTTTAAATCATTAACCTTATCTTCAGTTAAATAACTAATACTATTTAATTTTATAGTTAAGGCTCTTTTAATTCTTCTTCCATCAGAACTCTCCATTCCTCTCCAATTTTTAAAGGAGTCAGATATCATAGCATAAGTAGGAATTGTCGTAATGGTTTTATCAAAATTTTGAACTTTTACTGTTGCCAAATTGATCTCAATTACGGTTCCATCGGCTCCATATTTTTCAAAAGTAATCCAATCACCAATTCGAACCATATCATTGATAGAAACCTGAATACTGGCAACGAAACCTAAAATTGTGTCTTTAAAAACCAGTAATAATACTGCCGAAGCAGCCCCTAAAGCAGTAAAAAATTTCCAGATTTCAGTTCCACTAACTATAGCAAAAATGATTAATAAACCTGATACCCATGTAAAAATCATAAACACCTGAACAAAACTATCTATAGGTTTATCTTTGAGTCTAGGTAATGTTCTAAAATAATCTTTCAAGGCATTTAGAACACTTCTTATAACAAGAAGAATAAGTATTACAAAAACTACTTCCACTGTTTTGTACACTATTTTTTCTGCAAAATTAAAATCCGAAAAAATAATAGGTATGAACTGAAGGGAAATATAAAATGGAATTATATGCGCAACCTTTCTAAATACTTTATTTCCAATTAAAATATTATCAAAATCTGATTTTGTCTTACTAGCTATTTTGCTAAAAAAATTGAGCAATATTTTTTTTATAACAAGATCAATCAAATAAATAATCAACAGCGAAATAAATAACAAAGCAAACATATTTAAATATTTAGCCCACACCCCATTTAAACCTAATTTAATGAAGTAGTTATAAAATAAATGTGAAGTATTTTCCATAGAAATAGGATATATTTTTTAGATTGTAAAAATACATGGTTTAATCGAAAAAAAAGCTATATTTAAATGTATAAATAGAGAAAACAACTTGGTAAATAGATTATAACGATAGGGTCTAAATATAATTTCAAAAATTATTTATTATTTTCGCAGAACATATGACTACTAAATTTTTTTCCATATTCATATCAGGATTAATCCTTTTTCAAAGTTTTAATATCCATCTTGGGGATCTATTAAGACTGGAAGAGTTGATAGAACATGTTGAATTTCATGAAGATAAATATGGAGATGATCTTTTCGTGTTTTTGTCTAAACATTATGGTGATCTTAAACAATCGCATAAAGAAACAGCATAAAAAAGAAAAGAAAGACCATTCTCATCCACCAATAAATCATGATTGTAGCTCTCAGATACAAACTTCTTTTGTAGTGAATAGTATTTCTTTTACTATGGTGAGATTACAAATTATAAAAACAACTACCATATTTCTATATCAAGACATTTTTTCTACATTTGAAAAACAAAAGATTTTTCAACCGCCTCAATTTTCATAATTCATTTTATTATGTTAAGTGTTTATTTTAAAGCACTTATGTATATCTATGTTACTTAAACCCTTTTGTAAAATAAAGGTCTAACTTAATAAACAATTGATGAATTATGTTAACTAACATTATAAAATTTAGCCTCAATAATAAGCTTATAATTTTTTTATTTACAGCTTTCATTATTGGATTCGGTATATATTCGCTAACTCGGATACCGATTGGTGCGGTACCGGATGTCACCAATAACCAAGTACAAGTAATAACTACCTCAAAAAATTTATCTACTCAAGATATAGAACAGTTTATAACTTATCCTGTTGAATTGGAAATGGCGAATTTACCTGGGGTTGTTGAAATAAGATCGGTTTCAAAATTTGGATTATCTGTAGTAACTATAGTTTTTGAAGATGCTATGGGAACGTATTTGCCAAGGCAATTAATATCTGAAAAGATAAAATCGGCAAGTGAAAGAATACCTAAAGGTTTTGGAATGCCTGAAATGGGTCCGATAACCACTGGTTTGGGAGAGATATATCAATACATTTTAGATGTAGAACCCGGATATGAAGATACATATTCTGCAACAGATTTAAGATCCATTCAAGATTGGATTGTAAAAAGACAACTTTCAGGGATTTCAGGAGTAGTTGAAGTAAACACCTGGGGTGGTTATTTAAAGCAATATGAAGTTGCTATTAGCACCGAAAAGCTAAAAGCCATGAATATCTCTGCCATTGATGTTTATTCCGCTTTAGAAAAGAATAATAGTATAGCAGGTGGTGGATATATCGAGAAATTAAACAAAGCCTATTTTATTAGAGGTGAAGGTTTGGTTAAGAATTTAGATGATATTAAAAATATTCCGGTAAAAAATGTAAATGGTTTTCCAATATATGTCAAAGATGTTGCAAAAGTTGAATTTGGAAGCGCTACACGTTTTGGTGCAATTACGGGTAATGGGCAGGGAGAAAAAGTTTTAGGGCAAGTAATGATGTTGAAAGACGGGAACTCTAAAAAGGTGATAGAGGCTGTCAAAGACCGTGTGGCTTCAATTTCTAAAACTCTTCCAGAAGGTGTTTATATCAACCCTTTTTTAGAAAGAAGCGAATTAATAGCTAAAACTACATTTACTGTTGTAGAAAATTTGGTTTTGGGAAGTTTGATAGTGATTTTTATAGTGGTTCTATTACTAGGAAACCTTCGATCGGGTTTGGTTGTTGCATCTATAATACCATTGACCTTGTTGTTTGCTTTGTCTTTGATGTATTTATTTGGCGTAGATGCCAATCTAATGAGTTTAGGGGCAATTGATTTTGGAATTATAATAGATGGATCAGTAATTATTGTTGAATATATAGCTTACCAGATCGCTTCAAATAGACAAGAATTATTTAAGTTAAATCCCGTTGAAAAACAAGAGGCCATTAACGAAATTACCTACAAAAGTTCATCAAAAATGATGAATTCAGCAGTTTTTGGACAGCTTATTATACTAATTGTTTTTATTCCTATTCTTTCTTTAACGGGAGTTGAGGGAAAGATGTTTAAACCTATGGCCTTAACATTTAGCTTTGCATTGATTGGTGCAATGATCTTTGGTTTGACATATGTGCCTGTAATGTCCTCCATTTTTTTAAAGCCCACTAAAGATTCACCGAAGAATATCTCAGTCAAATTGATGAAGTTCTTAAACGATGTTTACGAACCTTCGATTAGATGGGCATTAAATAGTAAAAAGACTATTTTAGGAATAGCAACAGTTTTATTGGCATTTTCAATATATTTATTTTCAACTATGGGAGGTGAATTTGTACCCACATTAGATGAAGGGGATTTTGTTATCCAACCCGTATTAAAAACAGGAACTTCACTAAGTAAAACCATTGAAATAACAACCAAAATTGAAAATATATTATTAGATAAATTTCCAGAGGTAGATCAAGTTGTTAGTAGAATAGGAGCAGCTGAAATACCAACTGATCCCATGTCAATGGAAGAAAGTGATGTAATCATTAAATTAAAACCAAAAAGTGAATGGGTTTCTGCTGAAAGTAAAGATGCACTAGCCGACAAGTTTAAAGAAGAATTGGCTATTATTCCTGGAATGGAAGTTGAATTCACACAGCCTATAGAGATGAGATTCAATGAATTAATTACAGGTGTTAGAGCGGATATTGCAATTAAAATATTTGGTGAAGATCTAGATATGTTAAGTAAAAAAGGAAATGAAATTAAAAAATTAATTGAAAATGTTGAGGGGGCTTCTGATATTACTGTAGAAAAAATTTCTGGATTGCCTCAGATGAGTATTGTTTATGATACAAAGAAATTAGCCCGATATGGATTGCATATTGAAGATATAAATGATATGATATCCATGGGGTTTTCAGGAGCTGTTGTTGGAAGTGTTTTTGAAGGGGAAAAGCGTTTTGATTTGGCTATTCGATTGGATAAGAATAATAGGACTGATATTTCAAGTCTAGAGAATCTCTATATTGACTCACCAACCGGTGCTAAAATACCATTACATGAATTGGCAACAATTTCGTATACCAAAGGCCCTGCAAAAATATCAAGAGATGACACAAAGCGAAGAATTGTAGTTGGAATCAATGTAAGAAACAGAGATTTACAATCGGTAGTTGATGATGTTCAAAATTTAATAGAAACTAATATCAAACTTCCTGTGGGTTATAATATTACTTATGGTGGTCAGTTTGAAAATTTAGAAAGAGCAAAAGCTAGATTAAAAGTAGCTGTTCCGATTGCTTTGGTGCTCATATTTTTACTCTTATACTTTGCTTTCAATTCGGCAAGTGAAGCTTTGATGATCTATTCTGCAATTCCATTATCCGCAGTAGGTGGTGTGATTTTATTATGGATACGAGATATGCCTTTTAGTATTTCGGCAGGTGTAGGTTTTATTGCCCTATTTGGTATTGCCGTGTTAAACGGAATTGTGCTTATTGAACATTTTAAAGAATTAAAACAAGAAGGTATGGATGATATAAATGAAAGAGTGATCAAAGGGGCAAAAGAACGACTCCGTCCTGTTATTTTGACAGCAGCAGCAGCGGCATTAGGCTTTTTGCCAATGGCAATATCAACAAATGCCGGAGCTGAAGTACAAAGACCTTTAGCAACAGTGGTTATTGGTGGTTTGGTGTCTGCAACCTTATTAACAATGTTGGTTTTACCGGTTTTATATTCCATTTTTGATAAAAAGAGAGACACTAAAAAACGTAAAAAAGTTAATATTAAAATAATAGGTTTTTTAGCAGTATTATTAAGTGTTATTCTACCCGTTAAAGCTCAAGAATTAAATCAATTAGAACTAAATGAAGTTTATAGTTTAGCTTTAGAAAACAATGCAAGCTTAAAAGCCTCCTCTTTAAAAGTAGATGAAGCCAATGCTCTTGTCGGAAATGCATTTAGCTTTGATAAAACAGAATTTTATTATAATTACGATGAAAGTAATCTCGCTTTAAATGCCCAACCCTTAAAGGTTTATGGTGTTCAACAAGACTTTTTATTTCCTTCCATATATTTTGCTAATAAAAGATTAAATAAGGCTTCTTATAATATGGAATCGAGCTCTTATGAAATTAATAAGAAAATATTAGAAAGAGAAGTTGCATCATCTTATTATCAATTGCAGTATGAATTGGAAAAAGAAGATGTTTACAAAAAATTAGATAGTTTTTACAAAACCTTTGCATACGCTGCTAAACGAAGGTTTGAAACAGGTGAAACCAATTATTTAGAAAAGATTACGGCTCAAGCAAAACAAAAGCAACTACTAACGCTGTATAGACAGTCTCAAGAAGACGTAAGTTCGGCTTTAGTTAATTTACAACAATTAGTACAAAGTGATAATGAATTTAATATTAAGCACAAAACATTAGAAAAACTTGAATTACACACGTTAGCTGTTAATGAAAACTTAGGTATAGCATACTTTGAAAATAAAAAATCTTTATTTCAAGCAAAAAATAGTTTTGAAAAACAAAAACTATTACCTGATATAAGTCTGAATTATTTTCAAGGATCTAATTCAGATTTGGATTATAATTTATCTGGTTACCAAATAGGGTTAAAAATACCTTTACTTTTTAGTGGAAATGCTTCAAAGATTAAGGCTTCAAAAATATCTCAAGAAATTGTAGAACAACAGGCTGAAGATTATATAATTAAGTTAAATGCTAAACAAAATCAATTATTATCTCAGTTAAGAAAGTATGAAGAAGCTCTTTCTTATTATGATGAAGAAGGGAAAGCCCTATCAGAAGAAATTTTTAAAACAGCTAAATTTAGTTATAAAAATGGTGAAATAGATTTTTTCCAATATATTTTAAGTTTGGAAAATGCTTTTGGAATATTACTAACTTATCTGGATAATCTGAATTCATACAATCAAATCATTATTGAAATTAATTACTTAACATTATAAAATCTAAAAATGAATTATTCCATAAAATATACAATCCCAATTTTAATAACTTTTTTAATTTTAAGTTGTGGAAAATCAGATAAAGTCACTAATAATGAATCTTCTGGTAGTAATGAAGCTACAAGTAATAATAATTTGGTAGTAATATCAAAAGCTCAATTTCAAAGTGAAAATATGAATTTGGCTAGTTTAGAAAATATTTCTTTTCCAACACTAATTAAAACTACAGGAGTAATTGACGTACCCCCAATTAGTAAGGCTGTTATTAGTGCCAAAATGGGAGGATATATTAAAAATTCACCTTTACTGATTGGTGATAAAGTTAAAAAGGGGCAAGTGCTTGTAACTGTTGAAAATCTTGAATTTATAGAAATACAGCAAGAGTATTTAGAAATCTCAGAACAACTAGCTTATTTAAAATCTGAATATGAACGCCAAAAAGAGTTGTATGATGAAAAAATATCTTCTAAAAAGAGTTTCTTAAAAGCAGAAAGTGAATTTAAAAAAATCAAAGCCATGTATAATGGTTTACATAAAAAATTAAAGATGCTAAACATCAATCCAGCATCTGTTGAAAATGGAAACTTGACTTCTTTTTCAACCATTTATGCACCTATAAGCGGTAGTGTCACTCATGTAAATGTAAGCACTGGAACCTATGTTTCACCAGCCGACAAGATTATGGAGATTGTAAATACAGATCATATTCATTTAGAGTTAAAAGTATTTGAAAAAGATATTTTAAAAATAAAAGAAGGTCAAAAAGTAATATTTAGAATTCCAGAATCTTCTAATAAAAGCTATGAAGGAGATATTCATTTGATTGGAAAATCAATTGATAGTGATAGAGTTATTAACGTTCACGCACACATTGACCATGATATAAAGCATAATTTTATTGTTGGAATGTTTGTAGAATCGGATATAATAATTGATGATAAAACTTCAAAAGCCTTACCTGAAAATGCCTTTGTTGATGTTAATAATAAAAATTATGTATTAGTCTTAAAAACAAAGGATAATGACAATTATACTTTTATTAAAGAAGAAGTCATTGTTGGTAATACTTATAATGGATTTACTGAAATAAAAGATAATAGTACTTTTAAAATGGACAGTCAGTTTTTATTAGGAGGATATCAATTGATTTCGGAAGAAGAATAAAGGAGTTTGTTTAAAATGTAAAGAAGTATTAAGTTTATCACTTTAAAATTCAATTCTTATGCGAAAAATAATAATTTTTATATGTATTGTAGTCCTTTCAAATATTGTTATATACTCACAAAACTCTAAAAAAGTATTTTCCTACTTAGATATATTTGATCTTGAATACATTTCTGATCCTCAGATTTCTCCTGATGGAGAATGGATTGTTTATCGCAGAATGGGTTTTGACATTATGAAAGATAAAAGCAAAGGAAATCTTTGGATGATTAGATCAAATGGAGCAGATCATCAAAAATTAACATCACGAGAAGTCAGCGAATCTTTGGCACAATGGTCACCAAATGGAGATAGAATTGTTTTTAAAAGTAATACGGATGAAGGATCTGAAATATATATCTATTGGGTAAATACTGGAAAAATTGCCAAAATTTCTCAATTACCTTTTAGTCCAAATTCCTTAACCTGGTCGTCAAATGGTGAAAAATTAGCCTTTGTTATGCACGTGCCAGAAAAACCACCAGTAGCAGCAAAAATGCCAGAAAAACCTAAAGGAGCAAAATGGGCAGAATCTCCAAGGATTACAGATAGGTTAAAGCATGAAGCAGATGGTCGTGGGTATATAAAACCAGGATACCATCATGTTTTTGTTATTTCATCTGAAGGAGGCGCAATTAGACAAATTACGGATGGAAATTATAATCATCGTGGTAATTTATCTTGGTCACCACAAGGGAATAAGATTTACTTTTCAGGAAATAGAAATGATGATTGGGAGTATGATTTTAGAAATTCTGAGATTTATAGTGCTGATGTTCAAACTGGATCAATAAAAGCTTTAACGAAAAGAAAAGGACCAGATTATTCTCCTAATGTATCTCCAGACGGTAAATATATCGCTTATTTAGGTTTTGAAGATAAAGTACAAACACATCAAACTACATATTTGAATATTATGAATGTTGATGGTACTAATATGAAGGTAATTTCCGATAAGTTAGATAGAAGTATTTCTACTTTTAAATGGGACGCTAAAAGTAAAGGTTTGTTTGTTTCCTATGACGATAAAGGTAATACAAAAATATCTTATATTAATTTATCAGGTAAGTTAAATAAACTAACTGATAATATGGGAGGTACATCTATTGGGAGGCCTTACGCTGGAGGGTCATTTTCTGTTTCAAATAACGATAAAATAGCTTATACTTTGTCAAAACCAGACTACCCAGCAGAACTAGCTATTTTTCAATCTAAATCAGTTAATAAAATCACCAATTTAAATAAAGACCTTTTAGAGTTTAGAACTTTAGGAAAAGTAGAAGAAATATGGTATAAAAGTAGTTTTGATAAGAGAGATATTCAGGGATGGATCGTTTATCCTCCAAATTATTTAGCTTCTAAAAAATACCCGTTGTTGGTTGAAAATCATGGCGGACCAATATTAAATTATGGAGATAGGTTTTCTGCTGAAATTCAGCTATATGCAGCATCAGGTTATGTTGTTTTTTATCCAAATCCAAGGGGTAGTACCAGTTATGGTGAAGAGTTTGCCAATTTATTGTATAATAATTATCCAGGTGAAGATTATAATGATGTAATGGATGGAGTAGACGAATTGATTAAAAAAGGAATCGCTCATGAAGACCAATTGTACGTAACTGGTGGTAGTGCAGGAGGAATAATGACTGCTTGGATTATTGGTAAAAATAATCGATTTGAGGCAGCGGTAGTTGCTAAACCTGTAGTTAATTGGATTAGTAAAACTTTAGTTGCTGATAATTATTTTGGATATGCTAATTCAAGATATCCAGGTCAACCATGGGAAAACTTTGAAACCTATTGGAAATTTTCTCCTTTATCGCTTGTAGGAAATATTGAAACACCTACCATGGTCATGGTTGGAATGAATGATTTAAGAACACCACCTAGTGAAGCTAAACAATTATATCATGCCTTAAAATTAAGAAAAATTGAAACGGTTCTAGTGGAAATACCGGGAGCAAGCCATGGTATTGCAGCAAAACCAAGTAACTTGATTACAAAAGTTGCTAATACCTTAGCATGGTTTGAAAAATATAATAAAAGTCAAAGTAATTGAATAAATACTTTGTTTTTGTAAAATATTATATCCTCTAAATGAAAACAAATTAAATTGAATCAAAATTATCATATAAAGAAATACTCTGGTGAAATTGTCGATTTTGATATTGAAAAACTACTTACTTCTTTAAGAAAAACACAAGCAGATGAACAAACCATTAAAAGGGTTGTAAACGAAGTTCAAAAAAAACTTTATGATGGAATTTCTACCAAAGAAATCTATCAAATGGCGTATAAAATTCTAAATAGAACCAAGTCAAAGTCATTTGCTTCTAGGTACAAGTTGAAAAAAGCTATTATGGAATTAGGTCCTTCAGGTTTTCCCTTTGAGAAATTTGTTGCTGCTATTTTGACTAAAGAAGGGTTTTTAACTGAAGTTGGAGTTATAGTTCAGGGGTATTGTGTGTCCCATGAAGTTGATGTTGTTGCTAAAAACAATCATAAACATTATATGGTAGAATGTAAATATCATAATAACCAGGGAAGAGTTAATGATGTGAAGATTCCATTATATATACAATCCCGTTTTTTAGATATTGAAAAACAGTGTAGAGAAATTGAACATCACCATTCAAAATTTCATCAAGGCTGGATCTTTACCAATACAAGATTTTCATCCGAAGCCATTAAATATGGACTCTGTGCCGGTCTAAAACTAGTTAGTTGGAATTACCCTGATAATGATGGTTTAGCAAAAAAAATATATAAACATGGACTTTTTCCAATAACATCATTGACAACTTTAACACGAAGAGATAAAGAAAAACTACTAGAAAAAGGGTTTGTTTTATGTAAAGATGTTTGTGATAATCCTAACATTTTGATGGAAGTTGGTATTGAAAAGAAAAAGCATAAAAAAATTCTTAATAATGCCAAGGAATTAACCGAATCTATAGCCAATAATTAAAAATGGGATGTAATTAACGAATTAATTAAATGAACTAATCTCTGCTTTTTTCATTCTTTTCTTCAATCCATTTTGATAAATATTTAGTACTCTGCATTGTATGGTGGTTCAACATAGAACCTGTAAAATTATTCAATCTAAGTTTTTCCAAATTTTTTCTTGATTTATTGATCTTACTTTTAAAAATAGAATGAAATCTTTCTTTACTATAACATTTATTTATAATATTTATACCATTTGTTTGAGAAACTTCCCAAATGACTTTATTGTTATATAATTCAACTGCTTTTAATGCAAAATCTTCATTATCATTTGTAATAAATCCATTCCATGGTAAATTATTATGCATACCTTCTGCACCAATTGTAGTTGTAATATTTGGTGTACAAAAATTCATCGTATCTAATAACTTACCTTTTAGTCCTGCACCAAAATGTAAGGGAGCTAAGCAAACTCTAGCATTGGCAAACACTTTTTCCTTATCCTCAGTCCAACCCTCGACAATAAAACCTTCACTTGGATCGTGCATTTGTTTTATTTGTTTGGGTAGATAAGCTCCATAGATAAGTATATTGGTATCAGGAAGTTTTATTCGAATTAATGGCCAAATAACTTTTTTAAGAAATATAACCGACTCTAAATTAGGTTTATGTTTAAAATTTCCGATAGTTATAAAGTTGGTTCTGTCTTCAAAATCAGGATAATTGTTCATTGCGGTTATCTTGATTTTATCAAGTAAAAAAGGTAAATAACAAAGTAAATTGTCATCAATTTTAAAAATACTCTGAAGTAGGTTCATTTCATATTCAGATATAATCAATGAAATATCACAGCGATAAATACTAGCTAATTCCCTTTTTGTTAAATCATTAACTAAATGTGTTAAAGTTACATCTTCCTTTGTTTTGTAAGCTTGATGACGAGCATATCTCAAAAAATGTAAATCTTCTGTATCTAAAATTTTTAATGCTTTAGGGCAATTTTCAGAAACGCGCCAACCAAATTGTTCTTCTGTTAAAAAGCGATCAAATAATACAATGTCTGGATCTATTTCTTTAATTAATTCATCAAAACTTTTATGATTTACTTTTATAAAAAAGGTATTTATATCTAACTTTTCTAAAGGGTAAGAATTATCCGACTTTTGGGCGGTACTTACAAAAGTTATTTTATAATTATTTTCTTTAAAAAAGTCTATTAATTGCAACATTCTGCTTCCAGCAGCAGTTGAATTAGGTTCAGGCCAAACAAATCCAATGACTAGTAAATTTTTACTCATTCTTTTCAAATCAGACAATTCGTTAATCTAATTATTCTTTAACAAAAACAGTTTTATAAAATTAATTCTCCTTTTGCTTCTAAATTTTTAAACTTCTTTACTAAATCTAACGCTTCCGGAATAACATCACTACTCAAAACAATTAAAGAACCTTTGACAGCATTTTTAACAGCATAGGTAATTGCTTCCTTTTCGGATGGTATTATGGTTAGTTTTTTTATTTGGATCTTTCATTTTTATACCATCTTCAAGCATTTTTATAAGCTCTTCTTCTGTTTTTCCACGTAAACGTTTATCTTGTCTAATGATAATTTCGTCAAACATTTCGGCAGCAATACTTCCCATTTCTTTATTATCTTCTTCACGTCTATCACCAATTCCGGCTATAATGCCAACTTTAACCGTGGCTTCAAGTGAATCTGTAAAACCTTTAAGTGCTCTCATACCGGCAGGGTTATGAGCATAATCTAACAAAATATTAAAATTTTCAAATTTAAATAAATTCAAACGACCAGGAGTTTGTGTAGCAGAAGGGATAAAAGTTTCTAATCCAGCTTTCATATCTTCAATACTAATTCCCTGAACATTGGCAGCAATAATTGCAGGTAAAACATTTTGAATCATAAATTTTGCTTTACCACCATAGGTCAATGGAATATCTTTTGCTTTCATAACTCTCATTTTCCATTCACCACGACAAATAGTTACATAACCATTTTCGTACACCGCAGTAATTCCTCCTCTTCGCTGTAAAGCTTTAATATGAGGATTGTTTTCATCTAAAGAAAATAGAGCTACATTGCAATCTAAACTCCTTCGCATATTATAAACCAAATCATCATCGGCATTCAAAACCGCATAACCATCAGGCAAAACCGTTTCAGGAACAACACCTTTAACTCTAGCTAGTTGTTCAATAGTGTGAATTCCTTTTAACCCTAAATGATCAGAAGCTACATTAGTGACTATTGCAATATCGCATTTTTTAAATCCTAGACCTGCACGGAGTAACCCACCTCGTGCACATTCTAGAACAGCCATATTTACTGTTGGATCTCTTAAAACAAATTCTGCACTTGCCGGACCTGTACAATCACCTGTCATAAGCAATCGGTTTTGAATATAAACTCCGTCACTTGTTGTATAGCCAACTCTATAACCATTCATTTTTGCAATGTGCGAAATTAAACGAGTTGTGGTTGTTTTCCCGTTAGTACCTGTTACCGCAATTATTGGAATTCTACTTGTTGAGCCATGCGGAAATAACTTGTCAATTACTGGAGCAGCAACATTTCTTGGTAAACCTTTAGTAGGAGCGAGGTGCATTCTAAATCCAGGACCAGCATTT
>JGI24023J19991_10000845_pt1 | contig 24116 bp, 23 predicted proteins | sample Cruoilmetagenom1_FD_19991 | JGI IMG/M metagenome (IMG submission 19991) | reverse complement strand
CCAGCATGGCCGGGCCTTTTTCGTTCACATTCCGGGCTGCAGGGCTTCTGGGTTCGCCCTGGAAAACCACGCCCACGACCTTGGTAAAGCAGGCCAGGGCCAACCCGCCGATAACTGCCAGGCTCACAATGGCCAGCAGACTGAGCACAAAGGCCGGTGTTTCCACGGCGACGCCCCTGAAGCCGCCCATGTAAATGAAAAACTCACTGACGAAACCGTTAAAGGGTGGCAGGCCGGCAATGGCCAGGGAACCGATCAGAAATGTCACCCCGGTGACGTTCATTTTTTTAAGCAACCCCCCCAGGGCGTCGATGGAACGCGTGCCGGTTTTGTGGCGTACCACGCCGGCGCCCATGAAGAGCAGGGATTTGAAGATGGCATGGTTGAGCACGTGCAGCAACCCGCCGGAAAATCCCAAAACGGCCATGATCGGGTTTTTAGCCTCCACGCCGATCATGCCGATACCGATGCCGATGAGAATAATGCCGATATTCTCGACGCTGTGGTAGGCCAAAAGCCGTTTGAGGTCATGCTGTCCCAGGGCGTAAACCACACCCAGAATGCCTGAGACCATGCCGAAAACGAGAACCATGGTTCCAACGGCCAGCGTATGCAGGTTCAAGAGGGCATACATTTTTAAAATACCGTAAATGCCGGTCTTAATCATCACGCCGGACATGACGGCGGAGATGTGCGAGGGCGCCGCCGGATGGGCGTGGGGCAACCAGACGTGGAAGGGAAACACGCCGGCCTTGGAGCCAAAGCCGATAAAGGCGAGAACAAATATCAGGATCTTGGTCGAATTGGTAAGATCGGTTGCATCGAATCCGAAACTGCCTGTATGTCCATAGAGGATCCCGAAGGCGGAAAAAATAAACATGGCCCCCACATGGGAAAAGATAAAATAGAGGTAGCCGGCCCTCCTGTTTTCGGGTGTTTCATGGTCATGGATCACCAGAAAAAAGGAGGATAGGGACATGATCTCCCAAGACAGCATGAAGGTGATCATGTTGTCGGCGGTGACCACCAAGGCCATGGAGGCCACCAGCAGGCTGAAAAAGAGGTAGCAGGTGGCGGTGCGAAGGGCTTTTTCTGCGTTGTCCATGTAGTGAAAACTATAGATGGCAGCCAACATGCAGACGGCAAAGATGGCCAGCAGAAAAAATGCAGACAGCCCATCGATTTTAAAGGCCAGGGAGAGTGTGTTGAGGTAATCAAAAGAGGCGTTGGCGAATCCATCGTGTGAGAGCCTGGACAAGGCGTCCAGCATGCCCAAACAGCTTCCGACGCCGATCCCCAGGACACCCAGGATCTTCATTAAGGTAAATTGCCTGAACGAAAAAAGAGGCAGTATACCACCTGAAGCAATGATCAGTATTGACAGAAAAAATAGATTCATATGCTCACTTTCAGTCCTCCTGACCTTGTCGCCGGGCCATATCCCGGCGCCTGTGGCACCTGGTTGCCGGTAATTAAGGCCTTGCTCGCGGGGTTCGGAATTGGTATATAAAAATGAAAGTTTACCAGATAATCTCCGGAAACCTATTTCAAAACCGTGCTTACGTCAACATCGGATTAATATAAATTCGGGGTTTCATGTTGGATGTTGATGAAAGCGGTGCGAGTGTTGAATTGGAGAATGCAAAAAAATGACCCCGGGACACTTCCGACCGATCATATTGGCGCAACATATAAAACCGGCGACAATCGTGAAGCACGTTGGGTGGACCTTGAGGATTTCATCCGGGACCCGGCCATCGGGTTGATGGGATACATGCCCCCTTTCCCCTTGCGGGTGGCAACGGAGCATTAAATTGACAGACGGCATGTTCGAAAAAGTCCAACACTCGGATAAGCGCATGTATGGGACCCAAAAACTGTTACTCTGCGGATTTTCCTCCCAGGCCCAGCCCAAATTCATGACGGTCCTTAAAATGGCTGGTCTCGGGGACGTTGCGGTCGTCTGGGCCAATCAGGAAGATCGGAAAGAGACTCTGTCCGCCTTGCTTGATTTGGCCAATGGCAGCGGGGCAGGCAGGGGCTCGACGCTCCCCCGGGCCATCATCGTTTCCGGCATCACGGACAACCAGCTTCACGGCCTGATGAACGTCTGTCGCCAGACCGGGATGCGACAACCCCTGTGGGCCGCACTGACGCCTACTTCCGAAACATGGCCCCTGACGCAACTGCTTGCCGAATTACAGGCCGAGCGAAAAGCCCTTTCTCGGCACAGGAGAAAATAACGCCGTTTAGCTTCTACGGTTTTTCTTGCCTTGAGATTATGGCCGCCGATGCTTATTTTATCCGTTTTGAATTGCCACAAATAGGATCGCCATATGATTTCCGGACACGCCACGCCTGCCGACACACGAAAACCGGCCCAGCAATTTTCCGGCCCGACACGCAACCTGCTTGGGGAAGCTGGCCGTTGGGTGAGTGGTGCCGGATTTGGCTGCTGCCGGGTCAATGCCGGCGTGGTTTCCCACGAAAAAGCCTTCGGAAGCGCCTTGGCCGGTGAGCGTGCGGGGCAGGAACATTATCGACGGATAGGGCAGGCCTTTTTCCAACTGATTGAGGGATTCTCATGTTGATGAACAAGGACATCAATTGCCTTAACTTCAAGGGGTTGTTCACCTTCCTGGAAAGGTATCATGGTGTGCAGGCGGTGGGTATGGTGACTCGCGGCCTGGTGGATAATTCGGATTTTCAGGTCCAGGACAAGCTGGATCCGGGGCAATTGACGTCGGTCCAACCCCATCATCTCATCGATCCTGCATACTGGGTATCAAACGCGTTCTCACTGCAATTGTTAGCCAATATTAACACTGTCGTTATCCGCGATAATCCGTTGTTTATCGCCGGTTGCGGCGCCGTTAAGGAGGGGTTGTCCAAAAGTACCCTTTTTGCCGGGAGACTGCTGGGACCCTACGCCCTCATTCGCCAGGCGGCGCGGATCAACAGCCGTTTTAACCGGACCAAGGATGTCGTCGTTACCCGTCATAATGCCGAGATGGTTTGGGTCGAACTGCGTTATCACGACGGGTTTCGGGTGACCCGCGATGTGTGCAACTGGAATCTGGGTATCTACACCGGGTTGATCCGTTCGGCCGGTGTGCGCCGTGTGCACAGTTCGGAGACCCGCTGTGTTTTGCGCGGTGATCCATGCTGTGAGTTTCATCTGGCCTGGAAAAAATCCGGACCGATGAAACGGATCAGCAACGGCGTTTTGACCTGGCTGGTACGACACGATATCCGCCTGATGATCGAGGAGCACGAAACCACCCTTACCGAAAGGGATCAGCTGATCAGCCAACTGGTCCGTTCGGAGGAAAAATACCGGACCCTGTTCGAAGATTCCATGGAGGCGATGAACCTGACCCGCAACGGTCGCCTATATGACGTGAACCCTTCCTGGCTGGCCCTTCATGGATACGGGCATAAATCCGAGGTTATTGATGTGGATGTGATGGACTTTATCCACCCCGATGATCACGGCATTCTGACCCAGCGTCGCCGTCAGTGGGCGGACATACCTAAGGGGATCTTTCAGATCCGTGATGTCCGTAAGGACGGGACGACGGTGGATGTGGATGTTTACTCGACACCCATTACGGTTTCCGGTGAGTCCATGATTCTGACCACCATCAGGGACATCACGGCCATACGCCAGGCGGAACAGGCGCGGGAAGAGTTGGAGCTTCGACTGCAGCGGGTAGAGAAGATGGAGGCCATGGGCACCCTGGTGGGCGGTGTGGCCCACGATTTGAACAACATGCTTTCCGGTATCGTGAGCTACCCGGAACTGTTGCTCATGCAGATACCTGAAGAGAGCCCGCTAAGAGGCCCCGTGCAGACCATTCATCAAACCGGCAAGCGTGCTGCCGCCATTGTCCAGGATCTGCTCACCATGTCCAGACGGGGGGTGATGGTTCGTGAAGTGCTGGATCTGAATGCCTTGATTGAAAGTTGTCTGCAAGGCCCGGTGTTCGAAAAGATGCTTGCCGATCATCCCCTGGTATCGGTCCGCCGGGAACTGGCTGACGATGCGGGCCAGATACTGGGTTCGCCGATCCATCTCAACACGACAGTGATGAACCTGATTGCCAACGCACTCGAAGCCCTGCCTGACGGCGGTGTTATCCGGGTTTGTACCGAAAATTGCACCGTTGACCAGCCGGTGGCGGGCTATGACGACGTCAAGCCCGGCGAGTATGTCAAACTGACCGTTGCCGATACCGGTGTCGGCATTGCGCCGGAAGACCTCCACCGGATTTTCGAGCCGTTCTACACCAAGAAAAAGATGGGACGTAGCGGGACGGGTTTGGGCATGTCGGTGGTCTGGGGGGCGGTGAAGGACCATAAGGGATTTATCGATGCCCGCAGTACGTCGGGGCAGGGGGCCGAATTTTGTCTCTATTTTCCCATGACCCGCAAACTCCCTGATCAGCAGAATGACGAAACCTTGGCGCCGGGCTGGAAAGGAGATGGTGAAACCATCCTTGTGGTCGATGACAGCCGCGAACAACGGGAGATCGCCTATAAAATCCTGACCGAGATGGGATTTACGGTGGAGACCGTGGTCAGCGGGGAAGCCGCCTTGGAATACTTGACCGAACGATCGGTTGATTTGGTGATCCTGGATATGATCATGGATCCGGGAATGGACGGCCTGGACACCTACAAAAAGATCATCACCATCAAACCGGACCAGAAGACCCTCATTGCCAGCGGATTTTCGGAAACCGAACGTGTTTGGGAAGCCCAACGCCTGGGGGCGGGGACATACGTTCGAAAACCCTACGCCATCGAAACCATCGCGCGTGCCGTTCATGGGGTGTTCAACCAATGAATTGGGTTAATTGCTTGCCGTGTCTACATTAATTGGATCGCCCTTTGGGTATCGATCCGGTATGGTTGTGAACTGTTTGCGAAAGGAAGCGACTGCAAATGGGAAATGGTGAGTTCAGAAGACGTTATGAACGCAAAAATTATAACACCGATGTTATTTTTTCCATGAAAGGGAAAGCCTATGCCGGCTCCTTGAAAGATATCGGCATGGGCGGTGCTTTCGTGATGACCGAGTCGGTAAACCAGGTTGGCCGGGGAGACGTGATTTCCATCAACATCCCATTTACCGATGGTCGAAAAACCATCACCCGCCGGGCCAGGGCGCTGTGGAAAAACGGGGAAGGGTTCGCCGTCGAGTTTTTCTAAACCACCCAAGCATGATGGATTCCAGCCGGCGGATACTATATTAATTGCTAATATCCGATACTTTTCAGGAGATCCAAGGGATGAACACGCAGACACTGATACTGACCGTTCTGGTTTTCTGGCTGATCATGGGCCTGGCCTTTTTGTCCGCCTTCTCTGAAGTCAAACGCACCGGGGGAACCTTGGTGGACGCCATGCGTAACAATGAAACCTTCTTCTTCATTATCAGCGTTGCGGTGGGGCTGGTGGTGGTGGCCTTCAAGCTGACGTGATCGCCATGGTTGGCATTGATTCGAGCGTCATTATTTTTTGGACAGTTTTTTCCGTTCCCCCTCGATCCAGTCTATCCGGCTCCATAACCCGCGAAGAATCCTTACCTCCCGGTCATTGAGACCGGTGCGGCCGAATAGCCGCCGAAAGGCCCGCAAGAGGTGATCCGGGTTTTGGGGGTCTAAATAGTCGGCCGCCAGCAATGTCCGGCGCATGTGTTGGAACATATGTTCTACATCAATGGCCGGGGCCGTCGCCCGGCCCGCATGGGTCATGTTCCGGGTTCCGATGGATCCCTTGCGAATTTCATAGAGCAGCAGGGAAACCGCGTGAGAAAGGTTCATGGAAGGGTAGGCGTTGTCCGTGGGAATGGTGACGAAAAACCGGCATAGGTCCAGTTCACGGGTATGCAGTCCCCGATCCTCACGACCGAATACGAAGGCCACCCGACTTTGGGTTGACTGAGACAGTGCATAGGCGGCCGATTCTTCCGGTGTCAGGAACTCCTCGCGGTATTTTCCGAACCGGCGGGTCGTGCCGAAGGCCAGGTGACAGTCGGCCAACGCCTGTTCCAAGGTCGAGAAAACCGTGGCGTCATTTAAAATCGATTCCGCTTTGAGTGCCATGCGCCGGGCGTTCAGGGAGCGATATGTGGTACAGGGCGTTACCAGACGAAGGTCGGAAATACCGAAATTCATCATGGCCCGGCACACGGATCCCACGTTGATCGGTCCCTGGGGTTCCACGAGAACGATGCTGATGTTATCCATTTCAAAAGCCTCTATTACGTCCGCCCATCGCTATGGTTCTCTGCTTTCGCGCGTTTGCAGGAAAACTTTATAACTGGATCGCCAACGCCGTCAGGTGATAGAACAGATTTATCATGGCGTGTCAACGGCACACGGGTTCGGTCGGGACGGATAAGGAGAATAAAGGCTTTAGGATCGTGAACTTTATAAAGGGAACAAAATGAAAACTGCCAAAGATTATATCGTATTTCCCCTCGATGTGCCCACACCCGAGGCGGCCCGGTCGCTGGTCGCGCTGTTGGCCAATGACGTGGGTATGTTCAAGGTCGGCCTTGAATTGTTCATCCGATCGGGTCCGGAACTGGTGCGCTGGATTCAGCAGGCGGGTTCGGCAAAGGTGTTCTTGGATCTGAAACTTCATGATATCCCCGTAACCGTCAAGCGGGCCATGGCCCAAGTGGCCGAACTGGGCGTTTTTTTCGTTACGGTTCACTGCGGTGAGAGCCGGGCCATGCTGGCGGCCGCCGTGGAAGGGGCCGGGGGCCGGGTGGATGTGCTCGGGGTTACCGTGCTTACCAGTGTCTCTTCCCTTGACGTGGCCGAGGCAGGATACCAGGAACTGTATTCAAGGGATCTGCAGCAGTTGGTAATGAAAAAGACGGCCATGGCCAGGGATGCCGGTTGTGCCGGCGTTATCTGCTCCGGCCGGGAAGTTCAAGGCATCAAGACCGCCTTTGGAAACGAATTCCAGGCAGTGACACCCGGCATCCGGCCGGCTGGGGGAGGGGTGACCGCGGACGACCAGTCCCGGATTGTCACGCCGGCCGTGGCCATCCGGCGAGGTTCTGATTATCTGGTGGTCGGCAGGCCCATCAGGGATGCCGCCGATCCCCGGGCCGCCGCTCAGGCGATAGCCGCGGAGATTCAGGGCGAACTGAAATAACGCCAAAAGGCCAGAGCAAGCACCACGGCGCATACCACGAGAACAAATCGGATTTGCTCGGGAGAGAATTGCTTCATTGTCTGTTATCGTTGGGATTCCGGTTGGTCCGGCTTCCCCCCTTAATCCTCACTGTCCAGCCCGAAGGCTGTGTGCAGGACCCTGACGGCGAGTTCGGTGTACTTCTCCTCGATGATACAGGAGATGCGGATTTCGGAGGTGCTGATCATGATGATGTTGATATTTTCCCGGGCCAGGGCGTTGAACATTAGTGAGGCCACCCCGGAGTGGTTCTTCATCCCCACGCCAACGACTGATACCTTGGCGATGTCGGGATCGCCAAATACATCCTCGGTCCCGATTTTTTCCGCCAACCGCTTCTGCAACTCCATGGCTCGCCCATAGTCCGCCCTGGGCACGGTGAAGGTGAGGTCGGTCTGTCCGGTGGTCCGTGTATTCTGGATGATCATATCCACCAGGATGCCGGCTTCGGCGATCGGTGAGAATATCTTTGCCGCGATGCCCGGTTGGTCCGGAACTTTTTTTAGGGTAATGCGGGTTTGGTTAAGATCATGGGTTACTCCGGAAACAACCAGTTGCTCCATTACGGAATCTTCCTGAACAACCATGGTGCCTTTCTCCTCAGAAAATGATGATCGAACGTGGACGGGGATATTATACTTCTTGGCGACGCCTACCGAGCGGATCTGCAGAACCTTGGCGCCGAGGCTAGCCATGTTCAGCATCTCGTCGTAGGAGATCTCCTTGATTTTTCTCGCGCGCGGGCAGATGTTGGGGTCCGCCGTATAGATGCCGTCCACATCCGTATAGATCTCGCAAACGTCGGCGTTCAGTGCCGCCGCAATGGCTACGGCCGAGGTGTCCGACCCGCCACGGCCCAAGGTGGTGATGTTGCCTTTGATGTCGGCTCCCTGAAAACCAGCCACCACGACAATGTTCCGGTCCGTCAGCAGGCGTTTGACGCGTTCGGTTCCGATTTCAAGGATGCGGGCGTTACCGTATTCGCAGTCGGTGACCACTTCAGCCTGGTGTCCCAGCAGTGACTGGGCTTTGAGCCCCATGCCCTTAAGCATCATGGCCAGCAGCGCCGCGGTGGTCTGCTCACCGGTGGCCATCAGCACATCCAGTTCTCGACGGTCAGGGGTTTTTGTGGCCGCGTTGGCCAAACCGATTAGGTGGTCGGTGACCCCGGCCATGGCCGACAGGATGACCACCACATCGTTTCCTTGATTATGGGATTTGCGTACACGGTTGGCGACATTTCGGATTCGCTGGGTGTCGGCTACCGACGTGCCGCCGAATTTTTGAACAATCAAAGCCATAATCTTATACCTTTACCGGTTAACCATCACGCCTCTCTGGAGAGGACGCTAAACGTCGGTATCATTTAGCAGATCCGAAATGTCAAGTCCATATGCAATTATGCGGATCGACCGGGTGGTGTCGCCGGTAACGCTGAAGAAAAGCTCCAACCGGCAGAGGGGGCGGTCTGCAGGATGGAGATGGCCGGCCCATTCAACAGCCACGATGCCCGCTTCGTCGAACAATTCCCCCAGGCCGATTTCATCGGGATCAACAGGCTTTGGCAAGCGGTAGAGATCCACATGGTAAAAGGGTATCCTGCCCGGGTATTCGTTGACCAGGGTATAGGTGGGGCTGGTCACGGTGAAGGATGCCGGAACGGCCAACCCGCGGGCAAGTCCCTGGGCAAAGGCGGTTTTTCCACTGCCCAGATCGCCGAACAGCAAGAGGGTGAGGCCCTGATTCAGCCGTCGGCCCAGAGTGTGACCCAAGGCGACGGTCTGGTTGTGCCCTTGGGTTTCGAATGTGCGGACGTTTGGGCCGGCTTGACAAGATGTGCTATCTTTCATGCTCAGGTTGGATCCGTGGAGTAGAAGAGCGGGTCAAGCGACGGCCGGGGTAGGTTGTCGCCACCGCTGAGCAGTTCATGCATGGCTTGGGGAATGGCATCCATGACTTCCGTGGCCAAGTAGCCGACCGGTGCTTTGTGGCGTGCCAGCCGGTCTGCGGCCGATCCATGCAGATAGACACCGGCCAGGGCGGCGGCGCCGGCGGCCATGCCTTGGGTGATCAGGCCGGCAATCAGGCCGGTGAGTACATCCCCCATGCCGCCGGCGGCCATGCCCGGGTTGCCGGTGGCATTGACGAAAACGGTCCCGTCCGGCCGGGCGATGATCGTGGTCGCCCCTTTGAGCACCAGGTGAACCCCATGNCGCCGGGCAAATGATCGCGCATGGCCGACGCGGTCGCTTTGAATCTCAGTGGTTGAATGGCCGCTGAGCCTGGACATCTCACCGGGGTGGGGGGTGAGCACGATGGGCGATTTTCCTTTGGTCAGCACGGATATTTCCGATGCAATCAAGTTGAGGCCGTCTGCATCGATGACCATGGGGACAGGGCTTGCTTCGATCAATCGGCCCAACAATCGCCCTGTCGATTCGGCCGTCCCGATCCCTGGCCCTACGGCCAGGCAGCGTTTGTCTGCGATCAGTGACATGACGGTTTCGCCGGCGGATTCATCCAAAGCCATCTCCGCCGTTTCCGGTAAAGCCACGGTCATGACTTCGGTGACCATGTTTTCCAGCACCGGGTTCAGCGAAGCCGGTACCCCCAACGTCACCAATCCTGCTCCGGCACGCATGGCTGTGGCGGCGGTCATGGCAGCGGCCCCGGTTTTTCCGGGTGACCCGGCCAGGATAAGAAGGTGGCCGGTGTGACCTTTGTGGGCCGTTGGCGATCGTTCTGGAATTTTCCTTTTCAGGGCGTGGGGTGTGACGAGGCGCTGCCGACAGCCCACGTCTGCGGCCACGTGCGGGGGAATGCCGATTTCGACGACCTTCAGTTGACCGGTGAGGGATCGACCCGGATAGGAGAGGTGGCCGACCTTGGCAAAACCGAAGGTGGCCGTGGCGGATGCCTGGATGCAGACACCGCACACCTGCCCGGTGTCGGCGTTGAGGCCGGAGGCGATATCCACGGCAAAAACCGGCCGGCCCTGTCGGTTAATGAAATCAATGGCCGTCCGGAAATATCCCCGTACGTCCGAAGTGAGCCCCGTACCCAGGATGGCATCGATCCAGGTATGCTGTCGGCGCATCGACGATTTTCGGGATTCGAAAGCCGCGTCATCGACCATCTCCACCACCGGCACGCCCATGGTGTCGAGCAGTTTCAGGTTGGCGGCGGCGTCACCCTGGATCCGGTCTCTTTGGGAGAGCAGAAATACCGTCGCGCGAATACCTTTCTGATGAAGATACCGTGCCATGACAAAGCCGTCCCCTCCGTTGTTACCGCGGCCGGCGGCAATGCCCACAGCGCCGGGATGGTGCCGGTAGACCGCATCCAGATAAAAAGCGGTTGCTCCGCGACCGGCATTCTCCATGAGCACACGGCCCGGAATGCCGAAGGATTCGATGGTCGTTCGATCCATCCGCTGCATTTCATCAGCCGTCACCAGATACATTCGGTTCTCCTTAATATTACGCCTAAAGNGCCTTGATCAGATCGTGCATTTCCCTCACGGCCCGGTCCATTCCCACCAATGCGGCCCTGGAAATAATGCTGTGACCGATGCTATACTCATCTATTTCCGACAGTCCGTTGAAGGACTTGATCGTGGTGTAGCACAGGCCATGGCCGGCATTGACACCCAACTTGAGTTTTTTTGCCAGTTTTGCAGCGTCCACGATCTTGGCAAACGCCTGCTTGCGTTTGGTAGCGCCGGTGGCTTCGCAAAAGATACCGGTATGGATTTCAATCATGTCGGCGCCGTGCTGGTGAGCTAGTTTGATCTGTTCCGGTTCCGGATCGATAAAAATGCTCACAGGAATCCCATTGTTCTGCAGGGCGCCGATGGTTTCGCCAATGGATTTATTGTGAACAATCAGGTCCAGTCCCCCTTCGGTCGTGACCTCCTCGCGGCTTTCGGGAACCAGGGTGACCAGCTCCGGTCGTACATCCAGGGCAATGCCCATCATTTCCGACGTGGCCGCCATCTCCAGTATCAGCTTGCTTTGCACCACCTTGCGAAGCAGCCGAACATCGCGGTCCTGTACATGTCGCCGGTCTTCACGTAAATGGCAGACAATGCCGTCCGCCCCGGCCAGTTCGGCCAGCACGGCGGCGGCAACCGGATCGGGGTAGTTCACTTTTCTGGCTTCCCTTAATGTGGCGATATGATCGATATTGACTGCCAGACCTGCCATGCCTACTCCTCCTTACCAATCAGTTCCTTCAGTTCGTTGCTTTTCTGCTCCATGACGGCCGCCGCTGCTTTTGAATTGACATGATCGTAGCCGACCAGATGAAGTATCCCGTGAATCAGCAGTTGGTTGAAACGTGTTGTCATGGCCATGCCGGCGTCAACGGCTTCCCGGTGGGCCGTGTCGGCGGAAATGACCACATCCCCCAGAAGATCCGGTGTGATGTCGGTATACCGGCCCTCCTGCATGGGGAAAGAGATGACGTTGGTCGGGCCGGCGTGGCTTAAGTAGGTTAAGTTTAACGTTGCAATCTGGTCGTCATCCACGATCAGAATAGACAGTTGGGCTTCAGGATAGCCCAAGGCGCTTAAAATGTGTCTCGCGGCCATCTGAATGTTTTTTTTGGGCAGCATGTGACGATGTTGCCGATTTTCGACCAGTACTTCCATTTTTTTCCTTTCCTGAGGTGAAATTGGCACTGTCCAGGTATTCGACCCGGTGGTGGTGGATGCCGTTCAAGATCTTGTTGAAGCTTCTGGCAATTCGGTGAAGGTCCTTTAAGGTCAATTCACAGTGGTCCAATTGGCCATCGGAGAAGACCTTGTTGATCAAGTTCTGCACCAGTCCCTGTATTCGCGACGGGGTGGGGTTTTCCAGGGTACGTGAGGCCGCTTCGACAACGTCCGCCAGCATGACCAGAGCGGTCTCCCGGGTCTGGGGGCGCGGGCCCGGATACCTGAAATTATCGATATTGACAGCACCTTCACCTTTTATGATTTTCGCTTTTTCATAAAAATACCTGATCATACTGCTGCCGTGGTGCTGCTTGATGGCATCGATAATCGTCTGCCCCAGTTTGTGTTCACGGGCGATTTCAATCCCGTTTTTCACGTGGGCGATCAGGATCAGAGCGGACATGGAGGGGGCTAGTTTGTCGTGTTTGTTTCTGCCGTCCGATTGATTTTCGATGAAATAGAGGGGCTGTTTCAGCTTTCCGATGTCGTGATAGTAGCCGCACACCTTGGCCAGGATGGGGTTGGCGCCAATTTCGGCTGCTGCCGCCTCAACCAGCAATCCGACCACGACACTATGGTGATAGGTGCCCGGCGCCTCCAGCATCAGCCGGCGCAGGATGGGTTGATCCAGGTTGGCCAGTTCCAGCAGGGTAATGTCGGTGGTGTAGTGAAAGATCATTTCCACCACCGGTGCCATGCCCACGGTGATGATTCCGGCTACCATTCCTCCAAAAAAGGCCACGGTCACGTCAAAGGGCAGCGTGGCCCACGACGCGTTACCCAGGTAAACATCAATCACAACGGCCAGAAAGGCATTGAGCAAACCCAACTTGGCGCCGATTTTAATAATAAATTTTCTTTCACGGCAATCCCGAAGCCACCAGGATGCCATGGTGCAGCTCAAGATGAAATAGATGAATGTTTCCAGACCGCCCTGGAGCAGCATGGTTGCGCACAGGGCCAGGGCCAGGGCAAAGATCAGCGCGGTTTCCCGTCCCATGAACAGGCAGACGATCATGGCACCGGCGGAAAGGGGGATGCCGAATCCCACCGGAGAGACCGGGCGGGATAGGGGAAGTCCTAAAAACCAGGCCTCGGGCAGTGTGGTGGAAACCTTTACCACGATGATGAATGCCACCATGATACACGCGATAAATAGCAGATCCCTGTTGCCGTAATTGGCCGATTCCATCCGGCCTCTGAGCCGGACCAGGTATTGAATGACCAGGATGGTGGTCAGCAGCGCCACGGCCCCGGAACCGGCAAGGGGCACCCGGTGGGCATCGGCCTGGTCTCCCACCGCAGTGAGTTTGCGAATCTGCAAGGGGGTAACGCGCTCGCCTTCCCGGAGCAGCATCTCTCCCTTTTTAATCATGTAAAGGACCGGCTTGATCCGTTCCCCCGCCGATTTTTTACGAGCTTCCGTTTCGTGTCGGTTCAAGGTGATGTTGGGCGGTACCAACCGCTGGGAAATGTCTACGATAAGGTTGAGCAAAGCATAATTCATCCCTTTGAGAAGTGGGTCGGCGACAACCCGTACCATGGTTTTGGCCTGATCCGGCCCATAAAACTGCTTCAGGCGCAACAGATGGGTTTCTGTCAGGGTCTCCACATTGCGCAGGGTAATGCCCTTGTCCGATTCCTTCAGCAGGATCTCTTTGTTGGCCACCACACCGGTGGAGAGCACCTGTGTGATGATGGTGGTCAATCGCCTGGGGATCTCCTTTGAGAACCCATTTTCGATGAGAATGGAAAACGCACCGGCGCTGATTTTAACACCGATTTGGTCCTCGAAAAGGCCTTTTCGGGCCAGCATCCGCTCTTCAATCGGAACCTGCGGAAGGTCCGGGACATCGGCGGGATCAGTGGGTGCATCGCCTGAATTCGGAATTGGTCCAGGAGACGTCTGCCATTTTGTTTCCAGTTCTCTGGTTTCCTGCTCGAAGATTGACCGAAGCCGAGCGAAGGCATCGGTCAGGCGGGTCACAGTGCCTTTGAGGATTTTTGGATTGAGGTCATAGACGGTGATTATACCGTTTTCCGCCTGGCGGCGATTGGCTTCGGTAGCGGTTTTGTCCTCAATAAAGAAATCCCCTTCGGCCTTGATATCGGTTTTTGCCACATCACCGATCGCATAGCGGTGTTTTTTAATGATGAGGTCCGGGTACAGGCTGGTTGCAAAAACGGAAACGATGAGCAATAGCAGTACCCAACGGATATGCGGGTTCAGGATGAAAAAGCGATCGATGGATTTTTTTTTCCGATCACGAATCATTGGTTGACCACATGGCGAAGCCGCTTAGGATTGGGGACGAAATAAAGTGAACGACAATTGCGAAGGATATCCGTTCGTATTCAAGGCACATCAACGGTTTCATACGGGTTGTATGTGGCCGTCGATGTAACGCAGAAAACGGATGGATAGACAAGTAATTTGGTTCACTTTATAAAATTCACGATCCTAAACCCATTTGACGACCTGCCTAATATTAATGTCCACAGAATCGTTGGGCAATCCTTATTTACTGCAGCGATTGGCTTCGAGTATTTCATAGGCATTGATAATGTCCTGGACCAATCGGTGGCGAACAACATCCTGCTTGGTAAAGTGAGTGAACTGTAAGCCTTTGATGGGGGTTAAAATATCCTTGGCTTCGACAAGTCCCGAAGATTTTCCCGTCGGCAGGTCGATCTGGGTGATATCGCCGGTAACCACGGCCTTGGAGTTGAATCCGATCCGGGTTAAAAACATCTTCATCTGTTCTGTCGTGGTGTTTTGAGCTTCATCCAAAATGATAAACGCTTCGTTGAGGGTTCTTCCCCGCATGAAAGCCAATGGCGCCACTTCGATCACCCCTTTTTGCATCAGTGCGGCGACCTTCTCAAATCGCATCATGTCATGAAGAGCATCATAGAGCGGCCTGAGATAAGGATCCACTTTGTCTGCCAGGTCACCGGGTAAAAATCCTAATGATTCACCGGCTTCAACGGCGGGCCGGGTCAGGATGATCCGGTTGACCGTTCCTTTGGAAAGGGCGGATACGGCCATGGCCATGGCCAGGTAAGTTTTTCCCGTGCCGGCCGGGCCGATCCCAAAGACAATGTCATAGTTGCGGATGGCTTCAATGTAGGCCTTCTGGCTCTGATTTCTGGGCGTGATGGCGCGTTTTTTGGACGTTATGTAAACGGTATCCAGAAAGATCTTTTTCAGGTCTGTGGTGTGGTTTTCTCGCAGAATGCGCAAGGCGTAGTCAATATCATTGGGATAAACAGGGTACTTTTCTTTAAGCAGTCCATAGAGCTGCTCCAACTCCCGTTTCGCCAGGTCAACGGCCTCATCTTCCCCTGTAAGATGCACCGTGTTGCCCCGGGCGTGAATATTGATGTCCAACAGCTTCGCAAGGCGTTTGAGGTGACCGTCCTGATCTCCAAATAGCTGTCGGGCCAGATCGATGTCGGAAAAGGTCAGGTGGGTTTGCTTGCTTTGCGCGCATGCATCCATAAGTCGTGCTGTGTTTTCCACGTGTTTGTGATATTTGTTGCCGATCAGTATGAAACGACTCCCTTTATTTGTCAAACTGTCGATCAAGCCGGTTCGGCGCCTGTTGTTGCCGTATCTGGAATATCCGACTTTTCAGGGGAATGCAAACTCCAAATCGCTTAAAATAACTCCCGTGAAAATGCTTGACTGAAAAATAGCGCTCTGTTACCCTTACTCATTTTGAAACTAACAAACATTCCGTTATCATTGGTATTTTTTTTATTTGGAACCATTCGGTCAAGGTTGTTGGACCCTTTTCAAAATAACGGTGTGGTTTCATTCAAAGGACCCAAATGAATCCTTTTGATATCCTGATTGTCACCATTCTCACCTACGGATTGATTCGTGGTGTTTTCAGAGGACTGGTCAGAGAGGTCTCCTCAATCGTCGGCGTTTTGAGCGGATTCTATGCCGCTTATACCTATTATCCCCCCGTGGCCCGGCTGTTATCTCCTTGGATTTCAAATTCGGCCTATCTGAATATCATAAGCTACATGGCGATTTTTACGACGGTGTTGGTCATCGTGGGGATTATTGCCGTGATCATCAAGTATCTGCTCAATATCGCCTATCTGGGATGGGTGGATCGGGTCTGCGGTGCTCTGTTCGGGGCACTCAAGGGAGGACTGGTCAGCTGCGTGTTATTTATCGTGCTAACCGCCTTTTTGCCCAAAGGGGCGTCCTTGATTAAAAATGCAACCCTTGCGCCGTACGTGTCAAGGGGGTCAGAAGTAATGGCAACGGTGCTTTCGAAGGATATGAAAGAAAAATTCATCGTGAAAATTAAGGATCTTCAAAAATTTTGGCAGACCCGATAAAACCAACCCGTTCGACGCCCATTGAACGTCTAGTGACCCTAATCGAAACCCTGAGAGGCGAAAACGGCTGCCCGTGGGATAAAGAACAGACGCCGGACAGCATGGTTCGTTACCTCATTGAAGAGGTTTACGAACTTGTGGATGCCATCCTTTCCAAAGATGTGGACGCCGTTTGTGAAGAAGCAGGTGATGTATTGTTCCAGCTACTTTTTGTGATCAATCTGTTCGGGGAATCGGGACATTTCGACCTCCAGCATGTGATTGAAAATAATATGGAGAAAATGATCCGCAGGCACCCGCATGTTTTTGGCGATGCCGATGCAAAAACCACAGAAAGGGTCAGGGCCAACTGGGAGAAGATTAAGCTGAAAGAAAAGGGCGGTACCGGGCGCCGTTCGGTTCTGAATTCCATCCCCCAGAGCCTGCCTGCTCTGCTCAGGGCCTCAATGGTTTCGGAACGGGCTGCCCGAACCGGTTTTGACTGGGATGATATCTCTGGCGTGATGGCCAAAACCATGGAGGAGTGGTCGGAGTTTTCAACAGAGATCAGTAACCCGGAAGGTGGCGCCGGCAACGACAATGCAGCCATGGAATTCGGGGATATTCTGTTTACGATGGTCAATGTTGCCCGGTTCGCCCGTATTCACCCGGAAACCGCCTTGCTTCGTTCCATTCAGAAGTTTGAAAAACGATTTAATTATATGGAAAAAAAGGCTATTGATGCGGGACGGGATATCGACAGCCTCTCCGTACAGGAGATGCACAATCTTTGGGATGAAGCCAAAGGTCGTGTCGGCTGACAGCGTTGCTGATTCACCGTTCTATTGATCAATGCCGGTGCTGCCGGCACCAAAAGCCGGCCATAAAGCCGGCTTTTTATCTCTTCGGATGAATTCCCCGCAGCTTGCTGCGATTCCGTTTTCGCAGTTAGCTGTCGATGCCCCGTCGGCTTGCCGTGTGGGTGTTCATTGGTTTTAGGGGAAACTGGCGTTTATACGCGTTCGTCAATGGGCTTATGCTCCGGTGGCGTTCGGTAAATGACATTCCCTTTCTCATCATATTTCTCAAAGAAGATGCCCTCATCATCCGCCTTGTAGCCACCGGTCTTTTCATCGGTGTCGGATTCGGGCTTTGCACTTTCCTGGGGACTTTCGATGGGTCGCTCTTCAACGGCTTTTTCAACCTTTTGAAGGGCAACCTCCCTATTTTCCAAAGCCAGGTTGTTGTCTGTACGTGTCGTCATTCTGACGGCTGATTCGCCAATGGTCTCTAACATGGCAATTCCCCCTTTGTTTTCTACAAACGCATTTGCCGGTCCCGGTGGTTCCGTCCTTTCAACGGTACCCGTTTGCGGCCGTTCCTGTTAATTTAACGGTTCATTCAGCTTTTCCCTTAACGGCAGCTTGGGCCAGTTTAGCGAGCCGATTGATCAACGCCAACGAGTCGTTTACGGCCAAGGATCGGGTCTCTTTTTTATTTTTCCCAACGATGGTGTTAAAAATGAAAGCATTCTCTTTTTGAACCGCATGAGAATCCTTTTCCCTGCTTTGAACCTGCTTAATTATCTCCTGACCAAAGTATGATTCAGGAGCTACATCGGTTATCTTTTTGAGTACGTTGGCAGCTACTTTTTCCATTGTAGACTGGTTTCGTCCCTCATCGGGAATGGTAACTGCGTCCGATTGGGTATGGTGAGCATCCACCTGCCGGGGTGGATCTGATTTTCCCTGGCTTAATTGCCTTCGGTAGACATTCAATACATTATGGATTTGATAGTTTCTTACATACATATGGGTTCCTCCGATTACCTTATCGGCAGCTCCCAAAAAACCTTAAGGGAAAAGATCAAAATTTTTGAAGGGTCTTTTACGAAATCCAGGATTCCAAAAGAAAGGGGTGTTATAAAATATGGCATTTTTTCTGTGAAGGGTTGCCCGCCGCAGAATTTTTTACTATATCCATGCATGCCGAGCGAAAACCCGAACATCGGTACCACCATTTCGGCGCTATTTGCTATACCTTAAGAGCGATTTAACCAGATCCGGCAGATCATTCATGTTGTCAAGAAATTGCACAAGTTTTCCATACTCTTTCCGGAGAGATTGTTTGGTTGAAAGTCCACAGTCAATTCCTATGGTTAAGAGCTTAATCCTCTTTTTTTCGCATAAAGTGATAGCACCATTAACCCCACATCCCCAGTTAGATGCCCCATCCGTGATATGGATGATAAACGGTTTTTTAAGGCCGGGTTTCAGATTCAAGGCCGTGGCGATTATAGCCTCGCCTGAAGCTGTTTGTCCCTGAGGCATGACCGTAAAAAATTCACCTCCCACATAAAGCTCGGTTAATCGACATACATTTTGGACCTCATTATAAGCAAAAAGCCTTGCATTTTTACTATAAACTGAAATAACGGAAAATAATGTTTGAAATAATGTTTCTGTTCTCTCCCATTTGTTTGGCGCCGACATGGAACCTGTCGCATCTACAAGGAGAACAAAATCATTGGGAATCAGGAATTCATTTTTTTTCAATTGAAATACAGCGCCGTTTGTGACCGCCCGGTATAACTTTCGCCGATCTATTTTTCCTGACTTCAATCCTCGATTATAATGGGCTATTTTCTGTGCAACAACTTTGAATTCAAGCTGTAAACGAATAAATAGGCTCTGATCTATTCTGTTTTTTGCCTGCATAACAATATCGCTGCCTTCTATTCGAACCACCTCATCAATATTTTTTACCTTGGATTTTATTTTTTCAGTAAAGTCAGGATTTTTTTTCTTGATGGCACGCTTGATTGATTTTTTACGGCTGATACGAGTGACCCTTGCAGCCTTTTTTTCTTTGTCCACTTTTTTAATATCGTCATTTAATTGGTCAGAGAGACGAAACGGGTCTGCCTTGTCACCGGGCCAAAATTTAATATGCTCCAGAAGTTCTGGCCAAATTGAAAGGTAGAGTTTGAGACGGAAGTCCCCCCGTTCAGTAACTTCATTAATTTTAGGGCATTCGTTGATGAGTTGATCAACAATGGAATTTAATAATGCCACGGGTTCTTTATAAAAATTTTCTAAGTTTCCCCTTTCTACGATACCGCTTACAGATCGATCGACATATTCTTCTTTATATTTTTTTTTCTTTCGATCTGCCGCCATTTTCCACCATATGTGAAAAAGTTCAGTTGCTGTGGGGGGGGGCATAAATTTTTCGGCTTTTTCACGGATCGTCCATTCTCTTGCCGTTTCAGTATAATTTCCAAAAACATTCTGGTTAGAAAGACAATCCAGATAAACTTTTTCACACATATCAAAGTATAAATTAAATTTATAGGCGTGATGAGGTGGTAACTTGAGCCGGGATAGAGCCATCATTTTGAATCGCTTACTCCATTCTATGTTCTCAAAGACTTGTTGTACCGTAAGCCCGACCATGATATCGGTTTTGGCGGCTGGAATAGGATATTTTCCCATAATAGGGGTTGGATCGAGTGCAATACCATTTGTAAGTTCCGTACCGGACCATACAATATCCCCCACATTTTGACCGATATGGGAAACAATTTTTCTTAACGCCTGCAATAATTTGGCGAGTTCGATTGTTTCAATGGGTGATTTATTCCTCCTCCAAAAGTCCGAATAACCATCCACTTCCGTAAAATAAAATCTTTCTATGGCTCCAGTTTTGCTGTTTATTTCGTGGTGCATCGAGAAATACCCCCATGAAAACTATTATTTATGCTTCAGTGCAACGTCTCTCGTAAACAGCATATATTCTGATTTACGCTTTTCTATATAATTTTTTTCCAGATGAAGAGAGATAAGGATGGACTCAAGTATTTCCTTGCTAGCCTGAAGGCTGGTTGAAATCGCCTGTCTCAATGTTGCCTGCGCGGCCATCATCTCTCCAATCATAAGTGTTGTTCTTGTTGATATATCAATAGGCAATTCTGGGTTGCCTCTAAGATCATTGACAACATCTAATATTTCACTGGCCTGGTCTTCTGTAACCCCTGTCTTTTTTATTAAAACTTCCCTCTCAACTTCCTTTGGCAGGTAATCCATGAGGAATTTGTAGAAGCGATCACGAAGTGCTGGGTCCAGCAATTCCGTGCCGACAAATTCTTCACCTTCATTGAGCGTGGCGAAAAAAACTACGCCATTTGCAACATTCAAAAGNCCCAGTTCATCCATCCACACCCGGCGATCATCGGACAAGAGGGAAAAAAGCATATTCAGTGCTTTTGGATGTTCCGGGCGGTTAATTTCTTCCAGATGAATAATGCAGCCTGGTGTTTGGATCGCCTGTGGGAATAAAAACTGTTTATACTTGGTTTCGCCGTCTATCAGGGCATATTCTCCGAAGAGCTGCCCCGGCTCTGAAAGGATACCCACCTGAAAAGTTGCAAGCGGTTGCTGGTACACCGCGGCGTATTGTCTGACAAGCGAAGATTTTCCACAGCCCTGTCTGCCGGAAACGAGTATATTGACCGGATGTTTTGCAGATATTTTATGAATCTTGTCAAGAATACCCAGCGTTTCATTGTCGATATAATAGTATGGGTCTTCTTTTGGTATCCACGCGTTTAGATTATTATCCATTTTGGTTTGCAAGCGATATCTCCTTATCCTTAAATATATAGAACGCCTATCGTAAATATAATTGCGGTGTATTCCGCTTTAGTACATGAGTCTGGGTAGCCAGAGGGTAATCTGGGGAAACGCGATTAGAAAAATGGCGCCGATGATCAGGGCAATCAAAAAGGGCAGTACCCCCTTAAAGATGGTTTCCAAACGAATATCCGTGGCAATGCCGGCCACCACGTACACGTTAATGCCCACCGGCGGTGTGATGACGCCCATCTGGGTCACTAAAACGATAATGATGCCAAACCATATGGGATCATAGCCCAGGTTGATAACAATGGGATAAAAGATGGGAATGGTGAGCATGATGAGGGCCAGCGCATCGATAAAGCATCCCCCGATGAGGTAGACCAGCATGATCATGAGAACCACTGCAAAAGCGGGCATATTGAGCTCGGCAACCCAGTTGGCCACGTTAAAGGGGATGCGGGAGATGGCCAGAAAATGACCGAAAACAGTGGCGCCGGCGATGAGTAGAAGTACCATGCAGGAGGTTTTGAGCGTCTCGTTGATGGATTTGACAAAACCTTTCCAGCTAAGCTGCCTGCGCAGNAAAGCCACCAGAAGAACTGCCGCCGCCCCGACACCGCCGGATTCAGTGGGGGTGAAAATACCCGTAAACAGGCCGCCCATGACCAGTAGAAAGACCACCAGGGTTTCCCCGATTTTACTCAAGGATCGAAATTTTTCTCCCCATGTAAATTTGTCCCCGGCAGGCCCTTGAAGGGGATATTTCCAACAGTAGACGGAAATCGCCACCGCAAAAAGGAAAGTGATAAAAATAGCCGGTATAATGCCGGCCACAAACAGCGCCCCGATGGATTGTTCCGTCAAAATACCATAGACGATCAAAACAACGCTGGGGGGCATGAGCATGCCCAGTCCCCCGCCGCTGGCCACGGAACCGCTGGAGAGCTCTGGAGCGTATTTGTACCGTTTCATCTCCGGCAGGCCTACTGTTGCCATGGTAGCGGCGGTGGCCGGAGATGAACCACTTACCGCGCCGAATGCGGTACAGGCGAAGACTGTTGCTGTGGCCAGGCCACCGCGATAGGAACCCACAAAATGGTAGGCCGAGTCATACAGCTTTCGGCTGATACCCGCATTAAATGCAAGCTGACCCATGAAAACGAACATGGGAATAATGGTGAGACCATAAGAGGAATAAACTTCATAAAAGTCACGGGACAGAAGTTTGAGGCCTGCGGCTCCGGATGCCAGATAACTGAAGCCCACATAACCCACCATGGTCATGACATAAGCCACCGGCATTCTCGTGAAGAATACCAGGATCAATACAACAATTCCAATAACGCCAACCAGTGTAGGGTTCATTTCTTGCCAAAAGTTGTTCGAAGGTTTCGGGTTAACTGGGGAATAATGGCCAACCCCAGTATGCCGAATGCCACAGCGACCACATAAACAAAAATATAGCTGGGAAACTCGAGGCTCATGGAGACTTCGCCGGTTTTTTTCATGGATTGTGCATAAAGCACGCTCTGCCAGCAGATCAGGGAAAACAGGATCAGGGACAAAAATCCGGTAAAGGTGTCAATAAGCGCCTGAGACCGTTTACTGAGCAGGCGAACCACCAGATCAACCCCCACATGGCCACTTTCCACATGGGTCATGGGCATGGCGCAGGCCAGTAAAATGGTGGCCATGAAACTGACCAGTTCAACGGCGCCGAAAATGGGCCGCCCGAAATAGCGGGTGGCGACATCCAGGGTGGTAAGGGTCATCATGCCCACCAGTGCCACGCCTCCCAGGTGTTTGATCCAGTCCACCAGTTTGTAGATCAAACGGTTTATTGCTTCCAAGGGTTGCGTCTCCTCATGTTTGTTTCTCCTGTGTGAAATACCCGACCCCGTGAAAAAAAGCGGAGGGAATCAGCGTTTGATCAAGGCTTGGCAGGTGATCATTTGGTGTATCCGATAAGGGTTTCCTGGGTGAACCTGACCATCTCTTTGCCGGGCAGGCCTTTCTTCTGAACTTTTTCGGCATATTCACCAATGACGGGAGTAACGGCAGTTTTCCATTTTTCACCTTCTTCAGGCGAGAGAGGAATGATTTTCCCGCCCTTTTTCAGGAAAAACGCTTCGCCCTCCGCGTCGCTCTCGTCCCAGGCTTTGCTATGTTTGGCCACCCATTCTTTATTGATCTGTTTGATGGTGGCTTTGACGTCGTCGGGCAATGAAGCCCATTTATCCTTGTTCATGATCACATAAAAGGTGGTCGTGTAGGAAATGGGCAAATCCAGGGTGCAATAATCGACAACCTCGGCCATTTTCCAACCTTTGTTCACCTCGATGGGATAGAGGCCACCTTCAACCACGCCTTTTTGCAGGGCCTGATAAAGTTCGGGCATGGGCATGGCGACAGGTGTTCCCCCCAGGGCTTTGACCACCTTGGCTGAGGTGCCATGGGATCGAATTTTCATGCCTTTCAGATCTTCCATGGTTTTTACGGGTTTTTTCCTCGTGAACATCAGTCCGGGACCATGGGCATGAAGGTACATGACTTCAACGTCTTTGAGCTCTTTGGGGTTGAATTTGTGGTATACGTCGTTAGCGACTTTGGTGGCCACGACGCCCGAAGGATAGCCCAGGGGAAGGTCCACCACTTCCATCACCGGAAAGCGGCCCCGGGTGTAACCGAAGAGGCAGAAGCCGATATCCGACATCCCCTGCACGACACCATCGTAATTCTGTTTGGCCTTGGTCAGGGTTTGACCGGGAAAGTATTGCACGTTGACCTGACCGTTGGTTCTTTTTTCAACCTCTTTACACCACTCAGCCGCCAGTTTGGACTGAACATGGGTCGAGGGGAAAAAATTGCTGTAGGTAAGGGTAACGGGTTTGGCTTGAGATCGTATGGGGAAAAAAAGCGACAGGACAAAAACAACGGCAATACACAAACAGAAAAAAAATGTTTTTTTCATATTCAAACGCTCCTTAATTCAGATTTAAAAAAATCGTTAAATGACTGAAAAAACGTATGATTATACCACCCCCATCTCATTAGTGAAAAACCAATGTGGGTACGCGCTCAATGTCATTAACGTAACCAATCGGTTTGTATTGGAGGAAGAATTTTCTGAACTTGGCTTTATGATTTCTCGGATATTTTCTTCCCGGCCTGATTGGTTCCACGGTTCTTTGAAAAATACTTTGCAAATC
>JGI24023J19991_10000844_pt1 | contig 24125 bp, 24 predicted proteins | sample Cruoilmetagenom1_FD_19991 | JGI IMG/M metagenome (IMG submission 19991) | reverse complement strand
TGCTTGCCATAGTGGCATCTATATTTTGAACAGCAGAAGGCTCTGAACCTGAACCCCTGACAGCTTCACCCAGCCAGTGCAAATATGCCATGCGAACGGGGGGAGCAGCGCCCGGCTACGCGTACGCGTTTGCCAAGATCCTGACACTTGAAATAACCTCCTCGTTCCGATAACTGACGCGCTGTAAGTGTAGATAGCCCCAAGCGCTGCGACCAGTAGGGAACCAGTGTGCAATGGGCGGACCCGGTCGCAGGATCCTCCGGCACCCCTGCCGCTGGAGCAAAATAGCGCAACACATAGTCGGTTTCATCACCCGGAGCCGTCACAATGGTGGCTGAAAGATCAAGCCCGGCAATTTTCCCCATATCGGGTTTGAATGCTCGAACCAGTGTTTCATTTTCAAGAACCAGAATATGGCTGTTGCTGCGCAGACAAAGCACGGGCGACACTTCATGCAAGCCGAGGTTGTGAAACTTTCCTGAATTTTCATCGATGCGCGGCGGATATGCCGGCAAATCGATCTCGAGCCAGGCATCGGTTTGATAATCCACCATAAGCCTGCCGTTCCTGATCTGAAATTCGGCGCGCTCATGAGCAAACTCAAGCCAATGACGCAACACAAAAGCCGTTGCCAGTGTGGCGTGACCACACAGTTCCACCTCAACCTGAGGGGTAAACCAGCGCAACTCAAAACAGCCTTCTTGTCGAGTGGGGACAAAAAAGGCGGTTTCCGAAAGTTTGATATCACGCGCCAGCACCTGCATCCACGCATCCTCGGGCCAATATTCCAGAGGCACCACTGCCGCCGGATTGCCCAGAATTCCTTGATGTGTGAACACATCTACCTGATACATAATCATGGAATCGGATTTTTCCATCAACCTTCCCTAATAATCTTATTGTCTTCCAGCAGATCAAAGCAATGCTACCATGCTATGGAACGACCCTTCCACCAACAACTGTCGAAACTATATTTTGATTCTTGCAAACAAGTGGAGCATCAGGCAATGGAACAGACATATCGGGCACCCTTCCTGTTAATAACAGAGACCGAACAACTGTGTCACTGGGCCAGGAATATTCGCGAGAAGGAAACACCGTTCAATGCCGCGCGAATGATTTCCAGAAAACTCGGCGCCCATGTCCACGACGGATATGCAACCTTTGGTTTCTGGCTGCCCGAAACGCATGAACGGGGCATCCATCACAAATGCATTTTTCTTGAGATCCTTGACGCCGACGCCAGGCTCGATTTGCAACTCCCTATACAGGAAGTGGCTTTCAAACGTCATTTGTTGCAACTTGCTAAAGACGGTGATTTTTTCTGGGCTGCGGTTTCCGGCCTGCGATCCGGCAGTCGTGATGAATTCGGTGTATTTTATCGTGTGACATACCAGGACAATGAAGGACGCTGGTTGACCCGACTCGACTATCTGCCGTGGTCCTTGCCATTTGGTGCCTTCGGTCCGGCAGAACTCTATGATCGAGCACAATTGAATCAGAACCGCAAGGATCTTGCCTATTTTCGGAATCTGCCCACGGATAACGATGGCGTGGCATGGATCGGCCCCTCCACCAACCTTCTGGAAATTCATCCCAACACGTCCTGCGCCGAGGGATCGCTGGCGGGTCTGACCCGCATCTTTTCCGGAATGGCGAATAAAATACGCCGGAAGGAGCCTCTCACTCCTTTTGAAAAATGCTTTGCCGGATATGACGGCATTCAATTAATGCCCATTGAACCCACTGTGGCCTTTGAAACCGGGCCGCCCTTTTTTGAACTGCATGCCGGCGAAAACATGGAAAATACCGTCACAGGAACCCTGAGAAAACCTACCGCAACCAACTGGGGCTATGACGTCGTGATTTCCGGAATGTCGGCGGTCGCTGCCAAAATGCTAGAGACGAGCAGGCCTGATGAACTCGTGGATCTGATTGAAACCCTGCATAATTTTCCGGGCAAACCGATCAAGGTTGTCTTTGATCTGGTCTATGGGCATGCCGATAGTCAAGCGCTTGACCTGCTGAACCGGCATTTCTTTGTCGGACCCAACATGTATGGTCATAATATTGATTACCGTCATCCGGTCGTTCGCGCCATTCTCCTTGAAATGGCTGAAAGGAAAATAGGTTTCGGCGCCGATGGATTGCGGGTTGACGGCGCTCAGGACTTTAATTACTGGAATGAAGAAAAACGCCGACTGGTGTATGACGATGAGTTCCTTCTCTCAATGGGACATCAAATTATCAATATGGAAAGTGTGCGTTATCGCCCCTGGACGATATTCGAGGATGGTCGCCCATGGCCGAGAGAAGATTATGAACTGGCTTCATCGTATCGGGCGCTCATCGAACAGGACAACAGAGCATTTCAATGGGGCCCGTTAACCTTTGCCCATAATACGCCTTTCGCCTGCACATTCTGGATCAGCAAATGGTGGCGACTTGAGGAAATCGCTTTTCTGGGAAACAACTGGATTTCGGGGGTCGCCAATCATGATACTCTGCGCCGCGGCGCCCAGGCCGATCCCGAATCTATCGCCATCAACCAGAGACTGGGCAACACTTTGCCTGATATCCTTAAAAATGCCTATAATCAAATAGGCGTCAACCTACTCATGCACGCCTTCCTCCCAGGCGTACCGCTTGATTTCATCAATGCCAACGTCCGCGCACCATGGGGATTTATCCGTAATACGGATTATCGCTATGCCGTCAAGGTAATGGGAGAGGAATGGCGCTCGGTATTCTGGCAGATGGATGAGGACAATTACAGACGTGCCGATTTTTTCATCCAGTTGAAGGCTCTCGGTTTCAACACACTCGAAGACCTGAGCTATTTTATGCACAACCTTGTCCGCGCGATGCTGGCAACCATGTATGATGTCACCAAAGCAGCGCTGTTTATCAACTCTTTATCGCCGCCGGTAGCAGGTCCAACTCCAATCAATACCAAAGCGCTTCAGGATATCGCGCGGGCCTGGATGGATGATATGCACGCATATTCCAATATTTCCAGGCATACGGAAAATCTCGATCCATTCCAGACCTCGATACACCATGCCATTCGCTGTTTTCGCCAGAAATACGCATGGCTCCAGGATCGGCTTTCCCCCAGCGATCTTTTTTTCTTTAATCGACCCATCAACGGAACTGTCCTGATCTGCGGGCTGCGTCATAGCCCTGACCAAAGCACACGGATCATGATTGTCGTCAATATGGAAGGTGAAACCATCGATGTGGATCTGCATAAGCTTTTCCCGGCTATGGGACAAGGATGGATCAAGGTATTGCCCGAAGCCGGAGAAATGGAAACACACCTGACGCTCGCCAACAGCGAAGGATTTGTGGCTGTTTCCCGCGCTTAAAAGCCAAGGATGATTGAGCACCCCATTCTGGAACAAGACGCATGATTGATATAAAACAAGCTATAATGATGTAGATCATTTTCGTTTCATCCTGGATCCACCGAATTTTACTAACCTTGATCGCATGAGAAACCTGTTCGTAAAAACGCGTTTTTATTTCAAGCAAATATCCCGCGCCCGAGTATTCAAACCATTACGTCACGCCATTTAGCATGTCTATACAAATTACATCGACTCATATTCCTGAAGTTCTTTATCTGATTCCCGAACGCTTTGAAGATGAGCGCGGTTTTTTTATGGAAATCTATCGAACAGACATCCTGAGCCAACACGGTATTTCATTCGAACCCTGCCAGGAAAATCTGAGCCAATCCCGTCATGGCGTGCTGCGTGGTCTGCATCATCAACTTGAAGTCCCGCAGGGCAAACTGGTGCGTGTATTGCAGGGCGAAATATTCGACGTAGCAGTGGATATCCGCCGCTCATCCCCAACATTCGGCCATTGGGTTGCTGCGCGCCTGTCGGACCGATTACACGACATGCTTTGGATACCACCAGGCTTCTCACACGGATTCTATGTACTCAGCCAACAGGCTGCCATCGCCTATACCTGCACAGCACCCTACCTGCCAAACGCCCAGGCAAAGATACGCTGGAACGATCCTTCACTGGCTATCACATGGCCGATAGACGCTGACAACCCACCCATTCTCTCAACTGCCGATGCCGGAGCTTTGGATCTTGAGCAGGCTGATTTGTACCCATGAAAGTGATGATTACAGGGGCCGGCGGTCAACTGGCTCGGGAATTATGGATGACACGGGTGAAAGGCTGGGAAGTGTTCATGTTTGAGCGCAGCCAACTTGATATCAGCCAACCCCGGGAAGTATTTTCAGTCTTTGACGAATATAAGCCGGATATCGTCATCAATACAGCGGCTTTTACTTCAGTCGATGCGGCCGAACAACAGCCGGACAAGGCCACTGCAGTCAACAGCGAAGGCGCTTTCTATATGGCTCGGGCTGCTCTGCAACATCGCACCCACTTGATCCATATCTCTACCGATTATGTTTTTAACGGGTGTCAGCCCTGGCCTTATTTACCGGATGATCCCTGTTATCCCGTCAACGCTTACGGGCGCAGCAAATGGGATGGAGAATGCCTCATCCGCCAGTGCATGACTTCACACCTCATCGTACGATCCAGCTGGCTCTACGCCGCTAACGGAAAGAATTTTGTCACAAAAATGCTACAGATTCTGCGTGATAACAAACATGCAAGCGTCGTTTTCGACGAGATAGGAAGCCCGACATGGGCCAGAGGTCTGGCTGAAACATTATGGATCGCGGCGCGTCAGCGCTTGACGGGCACGTATCACTGGAGCGATGCAGGCGTAGCCAGCCGCTACGATTTCGCATGCGCCATCAATGAATTGGGTCAGGGTATGAATTTATTGCCTCAAGAGGATATATCGATCGTGCCTGTCCGAAGCTCTGAACACCGAAATACCGTCCGCCGCCCACCGTTCAGTGTGCTGGATACCACCCGCACATGGAATGCGCTGAACCTGACTCCGGTTCACTGGGCCGTACAACTGCGGCGCATGATGTCGGAGATGCAGGTCAGCGATGCGCAAAACTAGAATCCTGGTGACAGGAGGGGCTGGTTTTATCGGCAGTGCTTTTACCCGCAAGCAACTGGAAAACGCGCTTGCCGATAGGCTGGTTGTGGTCGACGCGCTCACTTACGCAGGCACCCGGGAGCGGCTGAATAACATTGCCAACCCCGATGCCCTGCGTTTCGTACATGGAGATTGCAGCGATCAAAGTCTACTTGATTCGCTGTTAATCAACGAACAGATTGATATCGTCGTGCACTTTGCGGCGCATACCCACGTCGATCGCTCGATCAGCGCGCCGGATGATTTTATTCATTCCAATATCCATGGCACCTATGGCGTTCTGGAATCTCTGCGTCGATACCATGAAACACATCAGCGCTGGATACGCTTGCATCATATTTCTACCGATGAGGTTTATGGATCCCTGCCTGATAGTGCAGCCACGCCCGACTTCCCGTATCGCCCCAGTTCCCCTTATTCAGCCACCAAAGCCGGTTCGGATCATCTGGTTCATGCTTATACTCAAACTTTCGGATTGCCTGCCACAATCAGCCATTGCACCAATAATTATGGTCCCTTCCAACACCCGGAAAAATTGATCCCGCATGTGATTTCATGTCTGCTCTCGGGGCAGTCTATCCCGGTTTATGGGGACGGTCTACAACAGCGCGACTGGCTGCATGTCGCAGATCATGTCGAAGCTCTGTCCATGATCGTTCACCACAATCCCGATGAAGCGGTCCATCATATCAGCGCTCAGACATCCCGCAATAATATTGACGTGATCCGCCTGATCTGCGATCTGCTCGATGAATATCCCGACAAGGGTTTTCTGACGATTCACCATCCCCGATCCTATCCTGCGATTGGTCGTTCATGTCATGAAGCCATTACATTCGTTAAGGATCGCCCCGGTCATGACCGACGCTATGCATTAATGCCAACCCAGGAGTTAGAATCGTGGGGCTTCCGCTGCCGCATACCTTTAGAGGCAGGGCTGCGGGACACCCTGAACTGGTACATTCAGAATGGCATCTGGTGGAAGACAGTCATGGATAACAGCAGGTCTGAGTCTATAACGAACAAACCCAATTCCTGAGAGCCAATTTCAAAATATTCAAGTTTGTTCAAGGTCAAGGAAGGCGGAAATTTTAACCGCAGGAATACTATTGAGGATTAAAATTTTCGCCTGACACAGAGACTGGACAAAATCGGACGTTTTAAAACTGGCTCCTGATTATACTTTTATTGCGCCAGAATGCGCATGCTTTCGATATAAGCCGAAGGCAGTGGTTTTACTTTGCCGATTACCTGTTCCAGCGGAACGTGAATCATCTCGGTACCCTTCAACGCGATCATAACACCGTCGTCCTGACCCATAAGCGCATCCACAGCCGCAACCCCCATACGTGTCGCGAGAAAACGATCGAAGTGGGTCGGTCTTCCGCCACGTTGCACATGACCCAGAATGGTAGCGCGCACTTCATATTCCTGGTGTTCACGATTGAGAAATTGGACAATTTCTTCCGCCTTGAAAGTCGCGCCTTCAGCCACCACGATCAATACATGGCTTTTACCCCGACGCCATGCAAGCTCAACCCTCTCCAGAATATCACCAAGTTCAAGCTCTGCTTCCGGCAGATGGACAATTTCAGCCCCACCGGTCATTCCAGCCATCAAGGCAAGATAACCACAGGAACGCCCCATCGTTTCAATAACGAAAGCGCGACCATGGCTGCTCGCTGTATCACGCAGCCGATCAATAGCATCCAGTATCGTATTCAAGGCTGTGTCAATGCCGATCGCCATATCGGTGCCACTGATATCGTTATCAATGCTTCCCGGAATGCCTATGACCGGGAATCCCGCTGTATGGAGCGCATATGCTCCCGTCAGAGATCCATCGCCACCAATCACAATCAGCGCATCCACACTGTGGCGCCTCATTTTCTCAATGGCGCGCATCTGAATATCGACATCGACGAATTCCGGCAAGCGAGTGCTCAAAAGGAAAGTACCGCCTTCCTGCAATTTGCCACCAACATCCCTCAAACCCAGAGGATACAAATCTCCATTCACCAGCCCTACATAACCTCGACGTACCCCAAGAATTTCAATCCCATGATAATGACCGTAACGCACGATAGCACGAATGCAAGCATTCATCCCCGGCGCATCGCCACCACTTGTCATGACTGCCAATCGACGCAGATGTTTGGCCATTGCGGATATCCCTGTAGCTTGAAAATCAGATTAAGCAATTTCTGATTCCCATTAAATGAATGATATTCTGCTTGCTTATAGAGACTAAGGAAGCTTTGCTCAGACTTGATCAGAGCTTCCCTAAAGGCAGGTCTGAAATACCGGGATCAAGCACCGATCCTGTTCATCTATTTCATGCCTGTACGCATCAGCGCTTCATTAAAACGTTGTTGCAGATTATCGTAATGTATTTCTAGAAATTCCATTTCAGACAACTGATGATTGATAAAACGACCGCTTTCATCCTTTCTAGACTCTATAATCTCTAGCCGATCTATCCATTTCTCCGGCACTGGGCGACCATTGTGCTGATTATTTTCAATCTTCTTTTGCAATTCCCTTTTTTCACTGTTGAGGCGAAGAATTATCTTTTTGGCGTCATTGATACTTTCTTTCAAAGCCTCCATTTTGTTCGTTTTATCCCGGAGTATATGCGCTTCCGACATGTAACTGGAGAGGATCTGCCGATCCTTTTGCGCCTGTTCGGCAGATGCCTGTGCTTGCAATTCTTTAAGGCGCTGTTGTCTCAATTGCTGTTCCAGTTCTTCAGCAGAAGGAGGGGCAGCAACTTCTTCCCTCAGAATAATGTTTTCATCATAGATTTTGTGCTCTTTCGCAGCGTAGGATTGCGGCAAAGTGTCTGAGTAATGCACCAGTCCATTGTCGTCCACCCAGCGATAGATCTTCGTGGCTGCAACAGCCGAAGAAATGGCTATACACAGGCAACTGAGCATACAAATTAAAGCCAGACAAATCTGAAAAAAACCGCGCCGCTTTTTAGGGCCAGATGTCTCAATTAGACCATGCACTTGAATTGCTTCGATCATGGGAATGACTCCTGGATCTGCCATAAACTTCTGCGGTAATCTCTTAATGATTTCAGCGCTTCCGCATCCTCGGGGCGTTGAGATAAAAAGCTTTCGAGGGTTTCGATACTGGATAAAGATATCACGCTCATATGATATTTTGATTGAAGATATTGACTGGCCGCGAGTTTGGTGGACTGAGGTTCCTGCCGATCAAAGGCAATCAGGAGACCTGCCGGAACTGCAGCGTTTGATTGAATCAACTGGATAGCCTGTTCGGCAGCTGTGCCCGCCGTCAAAACGTCATCAACGATCAACACACGTCCTGTAATCGGCGCGCCAACCGATCCGCCCCCTTCTCCATGAGCCTTGATTTCCTTGCGATTATAGACCGTGGGCACATCACGCTGCCACTTTTGAGCCAGAGCCGCGGCGGTCAGGCTCATCAATGGAATTCCTTTATAGGCAGCGCCGAACAGCAGATCATATTCCAATCCGGAGTCAACAATTTTCTGTGCCAGCCACTGACCCAGAAGCATCATATCCGAACCACGATACAAGCGACCGATATTGAAAAAATAAGGGCTGGGACGCCCGGATTTCAAGGTGAAATGACCAAATTGAAGCGCGCCTCTGCGTAACGCTAAATCAATAAAGGAAGCTTCAATGGAAGGTTCAATCATTATGCGTGCCTTAATTGCAAATCTGACTTGATAGCCTGAAGATATAACAGCCATTTCCGGAACCAGACACCAGAAAGAATCCTTAATCTGAATCTCACTCTTTCCGAACCGCAACACGGTGAACTTTCTTATCCAGCTATAGCTGCCAGATCATAAGCTATCCCGAACATCCCTGCCTGTCAATGGTTAAAATAACGCACCCTGTTTGACGCTTTTGCAAACACCCCTGCTTTCTTCAGCAAACCCGGTTCTGTTATTGGAACCATCACGCCAAGCCCTGTATGACTTGATCAGAGGTTCCCTGGCAGGTTGTTGAAAAACGTTATGAGCGCAGCAAAGTCGAGGAAAAACGGACGAAAAAGCGGAGTTTACGCGGAGTACATGAGCATAAGGAGCCTGTTTTTAACGAAAAATTTGCAAGTGCAATAGTTTTTCAACAGCCTGCCAGGGTCTGTTAACGCTAACATTGATCACTGATGAACCAGCATGCCAAAAAGCCTGTCGCGTTACCACAGGCAACAATAAACCTGCCTATAAATCATCCTGTTCCATTTCAATAGCAACTGCAATACCCATACCACCGCCGATGCAAAGTGCCGCCAGACCGCGTTTGCGCTTAAGACGCCGCATACCATAGAGCAAATCAACCAGGATTCTGGCGCCGGAAGCACCAAGAGGATGTCCCAGCGCCAGGGAACCGCCATTCACATTCACCCGATCCCGATCAATACCCAGATTCGAGATATATACCAGGCATTGGACGGCAAAAGCCTCATTGACCTCAAAAAGCCCGACCTCGCCAGGCTCCCAACCTGCGTTCCGCAGGCAAAGGCGCGTCGCTGGCACCGGCCCATAACCCATGATAGCCGGATCGACACCGGCGCAACCAAAAGCGACGATTCGCGCTATAACGGGCGAACCGGACTGCTCGGCGAAACTGCGCGACGATACAAGAAGCGCTGCCGCCCCATCACTGAGCGGAGATGAATTTCCCGCAGTCACCATGCCATCGTTCAAAAAAACCGGCTTCAGACGCGCCAGCATTGCCTGGCTGGTTTGAGTGCGAATGCATTCATCATCCCGGATTGACGCCTTCTCACTGCTCCGCGAAGATATTTTAATCGGCACAGTTTGATGACGAAAAAAACCTTCATCCCGCGCTATGGATGCGAACTGCTGTGATCGCAGCGCAAACGCATCCTGATCCGCACGCGAGATAGAAAAGCGACGGGCAAGATTTTCAGCAGTTCTTCCCATGTGATAACCTTCAAACGCATCCCACAACCCATCGACAATCATGCTATCCAGCATGGTCCAGTCGCCCATGCGACGCCCTACGCGCGAGGCCGGCAAAAGATGGGGCGCCAGGCTCATGCTTTCCTGCCCCCCCGCGGCTATGATTTGAGCATCGCCATTTCGAATGGCCTGCGCTGCCAGTTGCACCGATTTAAGACCACTGCCACAAACTTTATTAATGGTCATGGCAGGGACGGTTTCCGGTATGCCTGCAGCCATAGCTGCCTGCCGCGCGGGATTTTGGCCACATCCGGCTGCCAGAACCTGTCCCATGATGACTTCATCAAGTTGGGCGGGATCAATGCCGACGGTTGCCACCAAATCAGCAATCACGACGCCACCCAGTTGATGTGCCGGGATATGCCCCAGACAACCACCGAATTTTCCGATAGGGGTACGCCGAGCACCGAGAATTACCGCTTGTTCCACTGACATCGCTTTACTTGAAATTATGAAGTTTTCGAACGAACGTCGATATCTGCCATTTGATCAAACAGATTCTGAGGCACAGCAGTATCGGTAACGGTAGACAAATCACCCCAATCCGAATCACCCTGCGCTATTTTACGCAAAATCCGGCGCATGATTTTCCCTGATCGCGTTTTCGGTAGTTCTTCGGCGACCTGAATGCGATCCGGAACCGCAATACCACCGATTTCTCTGCGCACCAACTGCTTCAATTCATCCGTCAATCCTTCGTTTCGTTGCGCATCAATAAGCAGACGCACATAGGCATGAACTCCCTGTCCTTTTATTTCATGGGGGAACCCGACAACCGCCGCTTCAATCACTTGCGGATGCAACAACAAAGCTCCCTCTATTTCAGAGGTTCCGATCCGATGACCCGATACATTCAATACGTCGTCCATACGTCCCGTAAGACAGATATCTCCGTCATCATCCCGCCGCGCGCCATCGCCCGTAAAATAACAACCGGGATACTGGCTGAAGTAAGTTTCCACAAACCGATGATGGTCACCATATACGGTACGCATCTGCCCAGGCCAAGAACTTTTGAGAACCAGTGCGCCTTCACCCGCACCTTCGATGAACTGGTCCTGAACATCCACCAGCGCAGGCTCCACACCGGGCAATGGCTTCATGGCCGATCCGGGTTTCATCGAATGTATGCCCGGTAGCGGGGTCATGATCGCCCCCCCGGTTTCGGTCTGCCACCAGGTATCTACCACCGGGCATCTTGCACGACCCACCTTGTGAAAATACCAGCGCCATGTTTCCGGATTAATGGGTTCGCCCACAGTCCCCAGAATCCGGAGGCTCTGGCGGCTGGTTTCAGCGAGAGGTTCATCGCCGTAAGCCACCAACGCCCTGAGTGCTGTCGGAGCAGTATAGAATTGAGTTACCTGAAATTGATCAATGATACGCCAAAATCGATCAGGCTGAGGATAGATCGGAACGCCTTCGTATATCAGGGTAGTTCCGCCATGAAGCAACGGTGCGTATACGGTATAAGTATGCCCGGTCACCCAACCAATGTCTGCGGTACACCAAAAGACATCTGTCGGGGACGGATCAAAAATGAGTTGGTAGCTATAAGCACAAAATAACAGGTAACCTGCAGTGGTATGCAATACCCCTTTAGGCTTGCCTGTAGATCCCGAAGTATACAATATAAACAGAGGATCTTCAGCATTCATGGGCTGAGGCAACCATTCAGGATTCCGGCCTTCAATCAGTTGATCCCAGGCGATATCCCGCCCCTGATCCCATGATACCGAACCTTGGGTGTGGCGGTACATCACCACGGTATGAACAGCAGGACACTGTGCCACAGCGGCATCCACCTGAGCTTTCAGCGCTATTTTCCGTCCGCTACGCAGCCCCTCGTCTGCGGTAATAACCGCGCAGCACTGCGCGTCGAGAATTCGATCCTTTAGCGCCTCGCTGGAGAAACCGGCAAAAACCACTGTATGTATCGCCCCGATACGTGCGCAGGCCAGCATCGCCACCACGGCTTCAGGAAGCATAGGCATATAAATGCAAACCCGATCGCCCTTGCCAATTCCGCGACTGATCAATCCTGATGCGAATCTGCAGGTGGCTTCATAAAGCTGTTGATACGTTAGCGAGCGCTGCTGCTCCGGGCTATCACCCACCCACTGGATGGCTATTTGCCCAGCTCTGGTAGACAAATGCCGGTCAATGCAATTCTCGGCGGCATTCAAGATTCCGCCTTCAAACCAGCGTATAGCACCCTGATTAAAATCCCAGCACGAGATGCGCCGCCATTCCTTTTTCCAGCTCAGATATTTCCCGGCCTGACTGCTCCAGAATAAATCAGGGTTATCCTGTGCCTCCTTAACCATGCGATCATAATCACCGTGATTCAAACCATCGCGTCTAACCCACGAATCAGGTGGCGGATAGGACTGCCCGTTGTTCATTGTTCCCATCATTGCTTCCAGGTTGGTTCGCTGGGAAAGATCAGTATTTGTGCCTTTCCCTCATTTCATCAAGTGTTTTACAGTCAATGCACTGAGTTGCCGTCGGCCGAGCTTCAAGCCTTCTGATCCCGATCTCTGTGCCACAGGTATCACAATACCCATAATCATCATTGTCCAGTCGTTCCAGCGCACTGTCTATTTTTTTCAGCAATTTGCGTTCCCTATCTCTCGTACGCAACTCAATACTGAATTCCGATTCCTGAGTAGCCCGGTCATTCGGATCAGGGAAATTGGCCGCGTCAACTTTCATATGATGTACCGTGCGATCCACTTCATTCATGAGTTCTTCTTTCCAGGAAGATAGAATATGGTGAAAATGTTTTTTTTGCGGCTCGCTCATAAAAGGTTCATCGGATTTAACGGGATATGGACTTATGGTCTTGCCGGGGCCTTCAGATAACAAACGTTCTGGACACATGGTTCCTGCTCCATGGTAATCACCAAAGCTATGGTGTATCAGGGAACCTCTGGACAAGTCATGAACTCGGTTCTTGCGTCCCTTATGCCCGGATTCTTGGTTGTAAATCTTCGCAATATACTGTGCGATTTACGCCTCGAATCTGAACAGCAGGAACCACAATCTCTTTCGTCCAGACCTGTTTAGAGGTTCCTTAGTGGTTATTTGTTGCGCATTCAAACGCTATTCGTTAATTTCAACCGCGGGCAGAACTCTCGGCAAATGGATGGCAGATCCCTGATTGCCTACGTGTTCCACCACTACCTCGGTGGTGATACCTCCCCGAATCTTGAACCGGGCCCTTACATTCAAATACCGCGGGTCGATGGATTTTATCATATCTTCGGCAATTTTATTGGTAACAGCCTCATGAAAAGCACCTTCATTGCGATAAGACCAAAGATAAAGTTTAAGTGATTTCAATTCTACACACCACTGCCCGGGCATATAGCCGATATGGATTGTAGCGAAATCCGGCTGACCGGTTATCGGACAAAGACAGGTGAATTCAGAAGACACCATGGTCACAAGATAGTCACGCTGCGGACATGGATTTTCAAATATTTCGAGCTCTTTGCTGGGTTTTGTTGGCATAACGAATGGTCCGGATAACTCATAACCTGTTAAACAGGATAATTTAACATGGCATGAAGGTATAATAAAGCATTCGCACTGATTAAAGCGCCAACCACTTAAGGAACCTTTAGATTAATTCCGAACGAAGCTCAGGTGCGATTCCCCACGTTCAGATTTGAGGCGACAATTTCGCAGTATAGCAGGGCTATTGCGAAGATTATCAACGATGAAGCTGAACATGAGGGACGCAAGAACCGAATTCATGAATGGATCTGAGGTTCCTTCGTGTTAATAGACCATAAATCAATTTTTTGGTATCTAAATAACCTTTAAGGTATACTTTTCATCCACAATGCATTCATATTGATAGTATATGTGAAAAGGTTGTTCACCAAATTTTTTAATCTTATTTCAAAGACCAAGGGGCTCTGAATGGATAATGATCAGAATGAAAATGTCAAAGTAGTTTATATCGTTCTCATCTCGATTGTAGTTTTTGCCGTTCTATTGCTGTTTTTCGCCAGAGGGCTGGCTGGTCTGGTAACGAAAGATCAGCCCATTGATCCATTGCAAAAACGGATAATCGCAGAGCGACTCCAACCCGTTTTTGCCGTCAACACTTCGACGACACCCCCCGTCACAGCAAAGGCTCAAACACCGCAGAAAGCTCAACTCAACCCCGAAAAAATCTATTCGACTCGATGTTCCGCCTGCCATCAAACCGGAGTCATGGGCGCCCCGCGCATGGGACACAAGGAAGAATGGGAGTCCCGGATGGCACAAGGCATGGAAATGCTGACGGCCCATGCCATGGAAGGATTTCAAGGCAAGAAAGGCTATATGCCACCTAATGCAGGGCTGGATAAACAGCAAATTGTTGCAACCATTACTTATATGCTGAGCCAAAGTGAAGTAGAATTTGAAACTGAATAGTTTCATAATTTCCAACCAACGACCAACCATAGAGTACTGATGATGCCTATTTATGAATATGAATGCAGTTCGTGCCATCATCATCTGGATGCTTTGCAAAAGATGAGTGAAGCTCCTCTTGTAGAATGCCCCGGCTGCCATCAGCCGACCCTGAAAAAGTTGATATCGGCAGTAGCTTTCAGGCTCAAGGGGAGCGGCTGGTACGAGACGGATTTCAAAAAGGATCACCAGCGCAACCTCGCCGACGTAGACAAGGGTAGTCCTGAAAGCAAAAGTCAGGACAAGGCGGATACCCAAAAAAGCGAGACAAAAGATTCGGGGGAAAGCAAGACCAACAAAAGTAATGAGAAAACGGCAACGGATTCCAAAACCAAATCAGAACCCGCCAAGTCGGGCGGAAAATCCAAGGATATAGCCTGATGCCACCCATTATTTCTGCGAGCATGCGGACGCATACCTGTGGCTCAGTGAGCATTGATCAAATCGGAATCCAGCTAGGTTTGTGCGGCTGGGTACAGCGGATTAGAGACCATGGCGGAGTTTTATTTCTCGATCTCCGAGATCGGGAAGGATTGATTCAAGCGGTTTGTTCCCCGGACAACCCGGGGGTATTTAAAATCGCGGAGAGTCTGCACACAGAGTCGGTAATCCGCATACAGGGTACGGCACGCGCCAGACCCGAAGGCACCGAGAACCCCAGATTGCCCAGTGGCGCCGTGGAAGTGGATGTCCATGAACTCGAAGTGCTTGGACGCAGCGAAACACCCCCCATATCGCCGGAAGGCGCGGAAGCAGGTGAAGAAACACGTCTAAAATATCGTTACCTGGATATACGTCGCCCCGCATTATTCAACAACCTGATTCTGCGTGCCAAAATCAATTCATTGACCCGGGCCTACCTCGAAAATGAAGCCTTCATGGAAATCGAAACCCCGATTTTAACTAAAGCGACGCCCGAAGGCGCACGCGATTACGTGGTGCCCAGTAGAAACTACTCAGGGAGTTTTTTTGCACTGCCCCAGTCTCCCCAGTTGTTCAAGCAACTGTTAATGGTGGGGGGCGTGGAACGCTATTATCAGATCGCCCGCTGTTTCCGTGACGAAGATCTGCGTGCTGACCGCCAGCCGGAATTCACGCAATTGGATATTGAAATGTCGTTTATCAATGAAAGCGATATTATGCAATTAAGCGAACACTGGTTGCGCGGACTCTTCTCCGAACTTCTTGATGTGGCATTGCCTGACCCCTTCAACAGAATGAGTTATATGGAGACAATGCTACGCTTTGGAACCGACAAACCGGATTTGCGTATAGGTCTGGAATTGGTGGAGATCGCTGATCTGGTCGCCGACGTGCCTTTCAAAGTATTTTCTAAAGCCGCGCAGGATCCAACTGCCCGCGTCGCCATGCTGCGGATCCCGGGAGGAGCCGCGCTGACCCGCAGCCAGATCGATCAATATACTGAAATGGTCGGAAAATACGGCGCCAAAGGGCTGGCTTATATCCGCGTCGATCGACCTGATTCGGGAATGGAAGGGCTGCACTCGCCGATTCTCAAGTTTCTAACTCCCGAATGCATCACACGCATGCTTGAGCGCGCCCATGCGGAATCAGGAGATCTGCTGTTTTTTGGAGCCGACAAGACCAAAATAGTCAATGATGCAATGGGTGCTTTACGTCTGAGGATCGGACACGATCTAAACCTGGTTAAAAGCGTCTGGGAACCCCTGTGGGTAACGGACTTCCCCATGTTTGAATGGAACGATAAAAACTACCGCTGGACTGCCCTTCACCATCCGTTTACCGCACCCGATCCGTCCAACCCGGAAGTTATCATGGCGGAACCCGGTGCATGCAGATCACGCGCTTACGACCTGGTCCTTAACGGCACCGAAATTGGCGGAGGCTCGATCCGAATTCATAACAGATCTGTCCAGCAGGCTGTCCTGTCTGTGCTTGGAATGAGTGAAAAACAGGCGCAGGTGCAGTTCGGGTTTTTGCTCGAGGCTTTATCCTATGGCGCGCCGCCTCATGGCGGTATTGCCTTTGGACTCGACAGGCTGACCATGATGATGGCAGGCGCCGAAAGCATCAGGGACGTTATCGCGTTCCCTAAAACCCAGTCGGCACAATGCCTTTTAACCGGCGCGCCAGCGGCTATATCAGCGGATCAATGGCGTGAACTCGGGATCAAACCCGTCAAGTCTCAGACAATTACTGAATAGCGGATTTCAATGGGACATTTCGAACTCGATGAACAGGGTTCGTGGCTGGTAGAGGCAGAGCGCCGATCCAGCCCTTTCTGTAATCCGCGTCCATGCGCCATGATCATTGATCTGATCGTGGTGCATGGGATCAGTCTGCCCCCTGAGATATTTGGCGGGAACGCTATTGATGCGCTGTTTACCGGTGGGCTCGATTGTTCCGCTGACCCCTATTTTTCACGTCTGGTCGGTCTCAAGGTCTCGACTCATTTGTTCATCAGGCGAGATGGTCATATCCTTCAATACGTACCCTTTCACTTACGGGCATGGCATGCGGGCGCTTCCTGTTTTAACGGAAGAACGGCGTGCAATGATTTTTCAATCGGCATCGAACTCGAAGGCGCCGACCATATCCCCTATACGCGCCACCAATATGAAACCTTATCGCTGGCTTGCCAAGCATTGATGAACCATTATCCCGCCATCCATCCAGGCAACATCGTCGGGCATAACCAGATTTCCCCCGGGCGAAAAACCGATCCCGGACCTGCTTTCGACTGGAGCTTTTTCACCCGTATATTGAAACATCATGAAATCGGTATTTCTGCCCCCTCACCGGATTGAGCCCACTGGATGGCTCCCGAAGGAACCTCTGGACAAGTCATGAACTCGACTCTTGCGTCCCTTATGTCCGGCTTCATTGTTGACAATTTCCGCAATAGCCCTGCTATACTGCATAATTTATCCTGAGAATCCGACCATGGGGAATCACACCTGAGCTTCGTCCAGACTTATTCAGGGGTTCCCTAAAGCGTCGTTAGGCACAAAACCGCAGGGCAAGAATCATGAAAGTGCATGAAAAATTAAATTATGTGGAGTTTCCATCAAATAATATCCCTAAAACAAAAGATTTTTTCAGTACGGCTTTCGGCTGGTCTTTTGAGGATTTTGGTCCAGAGTACACGGCTTTTTCTGGCGAGAGTCTTGATGGTGGTTTTTTTAAATCAGATCAATCATCATTAACAAGTAATGGGGCAGCCTTACTTGTTTTTTATAGTAACGATCTTGAAGCTACCCTTACTAAGGTTAGAAATTCAGGTGGAACTATTGTAAAACCCATATTTTCATTTCCAGGTGGCCTCCGTTTTCATTTTACAGAACCAGGCGGTAACGAGTTTGCAGTGTGGTCAGATATCAGCGCATAATAAATTGCTACACCGGACTTGGGTATACGGTCGCCTTTTTTGAAAAAAACACTCAAAAAACTGCTGCCTTGCGGTTGCAGCAGCAAACGAATAAGTTCAGCGCTCTCACACGATAATATTCCGGAAATCATGGCCCACAGGATTGAAAACCATCGCAAAGCTGGCAGATATGCAAGTCAGGACGCCCACAGCCAGGCAGCGCCGCGCGCGCCCGAAGCATCGCCGTGCCGGGCTTTCACGATTCTGGTTCTGACCTCGCCCGAAAAGACATGGTTTTTCAACAACTCAGGCACGGTAACATAAATGCGATCCATATGACATAAACCTCCCCCGACCACGATCACTTCAGGATCAATAAGATTGATGACCGAAGCCAGAGCCCTGGCCAAACGCTCTTCATACCGTTGCAGAGTTGCGTTTGCCTCAACGCACCCCCGCACGGCCTGCTGGTAAATATCCTTGGAGTTTAACAAAATACCTGAATGCATCTGATGATCGTAGCTGAGAGCAGGTCCGGAAAGAAAAGTTTCAATACATCCATAATGCCCACAATAGCAACGTCTTCCTGGCCATTCAGCGGCTTTTGGCCATGGCATAGGCACATGCCCCAATTCACCCGCGACCGCATTGATCCCACCCAACATCACCCCATTGACCACCAGACCACCCCCGACACCGGTTCCGAGAATCACCCCGAACACAGTCAAAGCACCTGCACCACCACCATCCATGGCTTCCGATAATGCAAAACAGTTGGCATCATTGGCAATGCGGACTTCCCGTTCAAGACTGGAACAAAGATCGGTGCGTAGCGCTTGCCCGATCAATGCATTGGAATTGGCGTTTTTGATCAAACCCGTAAAAACCGATTCCGCGCCGGGAGTTCCAACCCCTACTGTAGCAGTACTTCCAAGCGATTTTTCGCAATCATGGACCAGGGAAGTTATCGTTTCAATGACGGCTTTATAATTCTGTCGTGGCGTTGCGGTCCGTCTGCGCCAGATACATTCCCGCTGCTCATTGAATGCCTGTAATTCTATTTTGGTGCCGCCAAGATCAATACCGATACGAATTTTTGCTGGTGATTTCATATAATTGGCCATAGGTTCGATTTGTTTTTATTCAATGCCATGAAATATTTGCATGAGAGATGTTAAGGTTCTCGCGCAAAGGTCTCGTCATATAAAAAAAGGATATCTGCAATAACGCAGGGTAAGAAATACAGATTCAGACCGATGGAGTGGATTGATTTTTCTCAACTCAAAGAATTCATGCAACCATAATATCGTACAATAATGCCTGCTTTTTTATTATAATGGCAAGATGAATATCATAGATAAAAATCAGACGCGCTATCACATCAACGTAGAAGTAAAAACACGTTATTTATCGGAACAATCCAGACCCGGCGAACAACGATATGCTTTTGCCTATACCATCACCCTGCATAATAAAGGGGAACTATCTGCACAGTTGATCAGCCGTTACTGGCTGATTACCGATGCCGATGGCGGACATCAGGAAGTCGAAGGAGAAGGCGTAGTTGGAGAGCAACCCCACATCGAACCCGGAAGGCAATTTCAATATACCAGTGGGGTTCTGTTGACAACACCCGTTGGCGTCATGGAAGGTCACTACGTGATGCAGGCTAAAGACGGAACCATATTTAACGCTGAAATCACTCCTTTTCGACTTTCTATACCCAATATCGTGCAATGAGCATTTATGTCATCGGTGACATCCAGGGTTGCGCGGATGACTTCAGGATTCTGTTAAAAAGGCTATCCTTCAAACCAGACAAGGACCGATTATGGCTATGCGGAGATCTTGTCAACCGCGGACCCGACTCCCTGGGTGTATTGCGACTGGTTCGAGCCATGGGTGATTCGGTTGTTACCGTCCTGGGTAACCACGATCTGCATTTACTCGCCGTAGCTTACACCGATCAACCCTTGCGATCCTCGGACACACTACAATCGATTCTGCAGGCACCGGACCGTGAAGACCTTTTGCAATGGCTACGCTGTCGTCCGTTTTTACACCATGATCCAAAGCTGAACTGTGTCCTGGTCCATGCCGGCATCCCCCCGAATTGGGATCTCGAACTCGCCCTTGCATGCGCCCGAAGCCTTGAGCATGCATTGACCAGCAACGAACCAAACCAAATTTTGCCTGAACTTTATGGCAATAAACCGGCTCTCTGGCATGAGCATTTAACGGGATTCAAGCGGTTGCGTTATATCGTCAATGGTTTGACACGCATGCGCTATTGCAACCCGGAAAACGGAAAGCTGGTACTCAATCAAAAGCAGGCGCCGGATTCGGCAACACACGAATACGTTCCCTGGTTCAATGTGCCATGGCGCCGCAATCGCACCACACGCATTCTGTTCGGTCATTGGTCAACCCTGGGAGCAGTGGAATGTGATAATGTCTACGGCCTTGATACCGGCTGTGTCTGGGGCGGCGCCCTGAGCGCACGCCGCATTGATGAAAAAACGCACGCCATTTCGGAGTGTATCAGTGTCCCTTGCCCTCCCTATTGTCGAATTAAAGGCAAAGAATAAAATCATAGAGAGACCTTTGCGTTACATTCGACTATTAAAGAACCTCTGATCAAGTCATAAACTCGCATAAACTGCGTGGTATAGTGATGATAGAGATTGTTAAAACAGGCCATCGCAGGGAAATATATAGAAACTCACATAACCACCGCATAACGGGTTGAAGCAGAATTAATTCTGCCTGGCTCAGATACATTGTGCCTAATAATGAAATGAGAGCCTAATTGATCGGAGTATAAAATGATTCTTTCACCGTCACTCATATGGTTTCTGGTTGGTGTTGCATTTTTAATTGCCGAAATAATCATGCCATCATTTGTATTAATTTTTTTTACGGCTGGATGTTGGATTTCCGCATTAGTTGTCTGGTTGTTTGATATTGAATTAACAAACCAGATACTAATCTTTTTAATGGCATCCTTGATCCTGCTTTTTACACTGCGAAAATACAGTTTGAAGACATTCAAGGGGAAGACTACCTATGATATTGATGATCACTACAGAGATTCAATGATTGGTCAGACAGTTATTGTGACAAAAAAAATAGAGCCTGATAAGCCTGGTGAAATAAAAGGAATGGGGAGTTTTTGGCGAGCTACTGCAAATGAAGAGATTGAAAAAGGGATACCTGTTTCAATAGTGAAGAAGGCATCCGAAGGTGGACTTACTTTTGAAGTTAAACCTGTATAAGGAGAGAACAATGCAGGAATCATTGATTGTTGTTGGTGTTCTAACGGGCATTGTAGTTGTCTTATTAATCAAGACGGCCATTGTTGTGCCACAAAGGTCAGAATACGTTATAGAACGGCTTGGCAAATACAGCAAGTCTATTGGCGCGGGATTTCATGTCCTGATACCTTTTATTGATAAGATCGCCTACAAACGCACCCTTAAAGAAGAGGTCATGGAAATCCCCCCGCTGGATTGTATTACCTCTGATAACGTATCCGTTTCACTCGATGGTATTCTTTATATCCAGGTGATTGATTCCAGGTTATCTGCTTATGGGATTGACAACTATAGAGTTGCGGCAAGTCAGCTTGCCCAAACTTCGCTCCGGTCTGTGATTGGTAAAATTGAACTGGACCGCACTTTTGAAGAACGTGAAAATCTGAACCGTCAAGTGGTGTCTGCGATAGATGAAGCCGCCCAAAATTGGGGGATCAAGGTTTTGCGTTATGAAATTAAAGATATAACCCCCCCGAGAACAGTCATGGACGCTATGGAAAAGCAAATGAAAGCAGAGCGGGAAAAGCGTGCGGAAATTGCTACATCCGAGGGAGACAGGCAAGCCCGTATCAATCGATCAGAAGGCTTAAAAAAGGAAGCTATTCAGGTATCTGAAGGGGAAAAACAGAAGCGCATCAATGAAGCTGAAGGGCAAGCAAAAGAAATTGAATTGGTTGCATTGGCTACAGCGGAAGGTATCAGGAAAGTTGCTGAATCTTTAAGTCTGCCCGGAGGAGAAAATGCCGCAAACCTGAGAGTAGCCGAGAAATATATAGCAGAATTTGGAAATCTGGCCAAAGAGAATAATACTATGATAATCCCGGCGAATATGGGCGATATCTCATCAATGGTTGCTACAGTAATGTCGGTTTTGGGACAGACAAAAGGCTCATAATATTATATAAAGACCTTTGTACGAGCTCAGACTTGATCTGACAGCCACCCGATTTTGATTGGCGCCTATCAGTTTGGGTTCGAGCTGAATTTCTCTCACCCAAAATTAACCGCACGAGACTCATACATCCTGATAGCGGAGGATCCTGCGCGGCTTAATCTCTTCTAGATCAAGCCTGCATTCAAATTTCTGTTACGGGGCTGAAGCCCAGGTTCCAGAACCAATTTAACCCTTATAAATCATAAACTATAGGTTTTACCGCTACGTCCTGTCACTTGGCTGCGCCATAAAGGAATGCGTCAAGGTCATCCACTATCAAGTTGGAGAAACCCACAGAGCCTTTGACTTTGATCCTGTCACCTTCGCGTCTTGCCCAAAAGCCCGATATTCCGTGATCCCGCAGGAACAGTATCCGCTTGCGCCCAGAGTACAATCCACGCGCCACCACTTTGCGGTCATGGTCTTCACGCGTCACGATAATCACATCCGAATCGGTGCTGAACACATAGATGAGCTTCCCTATGTACGCATTGTGCATTTCTTGTGTTGTGCCGCGCACGGTGGTATTGAAGCTGGTAGTAATATCTCCGGCGCCAATGTCCATAAGTGCAATGCGATGCTCAGATACGCCGTTCAAAGGCAACGATATCTCATCCGTTACTTTGTATTGTCCTTGACCTGGCCGTTGCTGGAGGACGATGTGTCGCGTTCGTGATATATCACCCGGCTGGGCGCTCGCTATCACATAAGCACCAGGCACTGTCCGCGTGATGGGTGCCTTGCCATGCTCAAGATACACGGCGACCGTCCCATCACGAACGAGCATGATTCATCGTGAACCCAGCATCAACTTATCTGCGGCATACGCTGTGCCACGCCTGTCGCGAAAGACGATGCCTCCGCGCTTCAAGTCTATCGTGCCGATGGAGGTCGGCGCGCCTGCCTGTGTCATGTCTTTGCGCTTTAACTGGAACCGCATAAGACCTAATGGAACATCGCGCCTATGGTCGTGCATACTGTAGAGGAAAGAACCCGTATCCGCAGATAATGGTACTGAATTTCATCAGTATTCGAATATAGAAGCCAGTACGCATGTGAAGTTTTATTTCGCTAATCCCTATCACTCGTGGGAAAGAGGCAACAATGAAAATGTCAATGGCTTGATTAGGCAGTACCTCCCTAAAACCCAGAGCATGGAAAGTCTTACGCAGCAACAATGCAATCGAATTGCTGACAAGCTCAACAGCAGACCCAGAAAACGGCTCAGCTTTAAAACTCCTGAGGAGATTTATTATGGTATATAGAAATTATTGTCGCAGTTCAAACTTGATACTAAGCCTTTGTTTTTATTGACCTTTGCTCACTAGCTGGCATCAATTCATTTTCAAACAGCCCGCCCATGATTTGATGCCAATTATTCATTAGGTATGACCATTAACAAATCAGTAACGCCAACATCTACGCCAGCCTGATGAAGAAGAGTACTGACTTGACCTCGGTGATGTGTTTGATGATTGAAAAGGTGCTGTAATAAATAGCCAAAATTCTTTGTAAATATTTTCCCTTTTGTATTGGTATAAATTAATGGGCTAGCAACCTCTTTCTCTGTAATAACTGACGTAAATTCAATAATCACGGCATCCACTTTGCTGCGTATTTCGGCCAGTGCACTTAACTCTGAGCACAAGGAAGTATCCAGTGATGTTGGGATTTTAAGGCTGCGAACATAATCAAGTGAAGGAATTTTTTTCTCATAATTGGCGAAGCGTTTAAGCCAGATAATATCTCCAACAAGTATATGGTTTAGTGTGCCAACGATTGAACCAAAAAATGCACCTCGATTTTTTTCCAGTGCATCGTTACTTAATGTGGCCGCTGCTTTATAAAGGCTGCTATTCATCCACTGATTATACTCAGCCATCAGTTCAAAATTTGATTTCACAGATATGATTCTCTTAGGTGTAAGAATTAGCCGCGTTGTTTACAGATTCCGGTTTTATTGGAGATACTGTAAATATGAATATGCGCAAACGAACAAGACTGACGCCGCATGATCGCAGG
>JGI24023J19991_10000841_pt1 | contig 24149 bp, 18 predicted proteins | sample Cruoilmetagenom1_FD_19991 | JGI IMG/M metagenome (IMG submission 19991) | reverse complement strand
ATTCTCGTAAGGTCGTCGAGCTTTTTGCGGCCATCTAGAAATCTTATGAGAGCATTGCGGTTCGAGCCACTCTTCGGCGCGAAGGCGAGGTGGACGACGAGATAGATCGTATAGAGGGCCGCCATCCAGATGCCGACTTCCCGCGACTCCAAAAAGTAGATGGCGGCAATGGCAATGGGCATCACCAGCCAGCGGATCAGGAACTTGGATACCCCGAACATGGTTCGCCAAAAAATCTGCTTAGGCACATCGCCGCCGGAAAACAGATAGCTCCAATCGATCCGCCCAGCGGGCTCAGGGAACCTAAGACCGGCGCCAAGTCGCGCCAGATCATCGACGATGTAACCGTTGAGGATGCACCAATCCAAATAGTTGAGCTGCATCCAGGGCCGCTCCAGGTAGGCGGCCGTCGCCTTCTCCAGCAGGGAGGTATCGACCGGGCTAGCGCCGCTCCAACCGTTCGAAGTCAGCTCCCCGCCGCCGAACTGCAGCCGATCCAGACCGGGCGCTGTCCAAACTGCGCCAAGCGCCGGTTCCTCCACATTGGCCTGTAACGCGATGGCTAAATCATCGACGACTTGCTCGGCCTCGCGCAGCCTGTCATCGAACCCGACGCCCGATAGCTGTTCCTTCTCCGCCGAGTCCCGAATCCGGGGAGCCAGATACGCGAACAGGCGGGCGTATTGCGATGTCTCTCCGAACTCATTTATCGCGTTGGGCACGAGTTGGTGGAACATCCGCTCCACTTCTCGGTAGTCCTCATCCGGGTAAGCAAGTTCAATATCTTGGTTCACGTCGGCGTTTCCTCGTCATACATGGCATTGATCGTTATGGGATCAGCCCCATGGCCTCAGCTTGGCGGAGTCATCCGAACCAGCCAGCCGCCAATAGATCTGCGAATGGGCAAGAGCCGAAAATTAGGGGCGAAGCCGGGCCGTCCAAACCTGCACTGGGGCAACCGGCGGGCGCGAGCGCCCAGATCCCTGCTCCGTTAGCCGTTACATAGTCAATGTGGCCTGACTTTGAACCCCCAGAGGATGTCGATTGAGGCGCCGACCGATTTGGCTTGGGGGCCGCGGCGTCGCCGAATGTTGGCTCAGGCACCGGACGGAAGCCGCGAGCCCATCCCGCGCACATCAAAGTCCCGCGGGTCGTCGCATCGCGACACGGCAGGATGAGCCCCGTAGCACCGGTCATTTTATTCCGGCACGCAGCGAACGGCATGGCGCCCGGTTACCTCAATACTTTCGTCGAATGAACGCTTCCCGCCCGTGTCAATCGCCGCGCCGAAACCCCACCTACGCAATACATGAGCGTTCAATTCCTGTTGGTTAGTATGCGTTTGCTGATCTCTGCCATCATGAGTATGTGATTGCAGATTGTTGCCAATCGTGGAATTGTTCGCTGCCGCGTTGCGGGCTAGCAGCGTGGACAATCATGGCGCCTCGAACTTGCCGATGGACAGTCGAATTCGTCACAGCAAGTTTGCTTACAACAACGGCAACAAGCCGGTTTGTAGAATAGATAAAGTAAACCGCTAGGGAGAGTGAAAAGTGAATGTAAGACCAGATCCAACGTTTCATGCCACCGCAAAACTTGCGATGGAGGCGCCGGTTGAGACCTATGCCTATACGCTGATGTTGTGCCCGGATTTTTCCCAACCAGACGGGCTTGCCGTTGTCGATGTGGACCCCAAGTCGAAGGACTTTGGAAAGATCGTTCACAGCGTCATGATGCCCAATAAGGGTGACGAGTTTCACCATTTCGGCTGGAATGCGTGCTCGTCGGCGCTATCGCCATTGACGGGGCATGCCTTTCTTGAGCGCCGCTACCTGATTATCCCAGGCATTCGTTCGTCGCGCATCTATGTGATTGACACCAAGGGCGGGCCGACCAAGGCGAAGATCCACAAGATCATCGAGCCGGAAGAAGTCTTCGAAAAGACCGGTTATTCCAGGCCCCACACCATCCATTGCGGGCCCGAAGGCATCTATGTCTCGACGCTGGGCGGCGGTGGCAAGGACGGAACCGATGGCCCTCCAGGCATCTTCCTCATGGACTGCGAGACCTTCGAAATCCTTGGCCGCTACGAAATCGACCGCGGCTCGCAGGAAAAACACTATGACTATTGGTGGAACCTGCCGCGCGACTACATGGTCTCCAGCGAATGGGGTCTACCGCCGCAGTTCGAAAATGGCATCGTGCCGGAAGATCTACTCTCCAACAAATATGGCCATCGCCTGCATTTCTGGGACCTGCGCGAGCGCAGGAACGTGCAGACCATCGACCTGGGTGAGAACCATCAGATGGCGTTGGAGATCCGGCCCGCGCACGATCCGGCCAAGGAATTCGGGTTCTGTGGTGTGGTGGTCGACACCACCAACCTGCAGGGCGCGATCTTCACCTGGTGGCGGAATGAAGACGGCACCTTCGATGCCAAGAAGACGGTCACGATCGACCCGCATCCGGCCGACCCCGACGATCTGCCCGATCTGCTGAAGGGTTTCTCGGCCGTGCCGCCGCTGATCACCGATATCGACCTTTCGCTCGACGACCGTTTCCTCTACGTCGCATGCTGGGGAACCGGCGAGATGCATCAGTACGACGTCTCCAACCCGATGATGCCGAAGCTGGTCGACAAGGTCGAAATCGGTGGCATCGTCAAGAAGACCAAGCACCCGAACGGCAAAACCTTCGGCTATGGCCCGCAGATGGTCGAAATCAGCCGCGATGGCAAGCGCGTCTACTGGACCAACTCGCTCTATTCGACCTGGGACGACCAGTTCTACCCGGGCGAGCGCGGTGGCGCGATGGTCAAGGCCGATGTCGGCAAGGACGGCGGATTAAAGTTGGACGAGAAGTTCTGGGTCGAGTTTCCCAAGGGCTACCGCAGTCATCAGATCCGGCTGGAAGGCGGCGACTGTTCGACGGATTCGTTCTGCTACCCGTCCGTCTGACCTTTGGACTTCACTGACTGGACGACGGCCAGCCTTTGGCTGGCCGTCGTTGTTAGCGGCTTCTATCACGGCATAAACCCCGGCATGGGATGGCCTTTGGCCGTCTCCGCCGGGTTGATGGGCAATGGCCGCCGCGACGTCATCGGCGCGCTTGGTCCCCTGGCAACCGGCCACTTCCTTGCCATGCTCGGCATTCTGCTGCCGTTCGCCGCCATGACGTTCCTGGTGGAGTGGCAGCGGGAAATCCGCATTGGCGCGGGCCTGCTGGTCATTGCTGTGGGGATTTATCTGCTGATCAACCGGCGACACCCGAGATTCTTGGCCCGGATTAAGCCCACGCAACTTGCGCTTTGGTCGTTTGCGGTGGCGATGGCTCATGGCGCGGGCCTAATGCTGGTGCCGATTTATCTAGGCATGAACGGCGCAGAAGGCGCCCATGCCGGCCACGGCGCCGCGGCGGTGTTGCTTGGCGGCGGTCTCATCACGGCCCTTACAGTCGCGATTGTGCACACCATTGCCATGTTCCTCAGCGGCGGGGTGATCGCGTTCTTCGTCTATGAATGGTTCGGCCTGACATTCATCTCCAAGAGCTGGTTCAATCTCGACGTAGTCTGGGCATTGAGCTTGATCCTTGTCGGCGGGCTCGGCTTGGCGAGCGCCTTGTATGCGAGCTGAAACTAGTCGGCGGAAGAGTCTCTCGCGCAGTTAAAGGCCGCCGGAACCGACGGCCAAAGCCACCTGACCGACGTTTGCTCCTACCAGGCGACTAGCGCCATGAAAGGCGTATCAACCCATCAACGCATTCAAGAAGATGCGCGGCAGCTTCAAAAAGCTGGGACGATAAGTGAAGCGCGTCAGCAGCTTACCTACAATATCCGCCTTTCGGTTGGTGACGAACCATGGCGGACGCGGCAGCAGCGTCAGGCCACCGCTTAACAGCGTGCGTGGAAACGGCCGCCACGGCGCAGTGACAATGGTACGCTCGGGTTTGTCGAACATGAAGGTGTTGTGAACCGTTCCGATGCCGCTTTGAACGTCATCGAGGCTGTGGCCTGGAAATGCGCCCCAGGACGTTTGCACGGCCAAAAACCCAACGCCGGTCCAAGCATTGACCGCGATGCAACCATAACGAAGTTCCGCCAACAATTCGTCGAACTTGGCGCCCAGCTGACGCTTGGTCGCCGGATGGATCACGATGTTGGCGCCCAGCGTGCCGTATAGCTCGTCATTGCAGTAGGCGATGGCCGCCCGGAGATAGCTCTCGGCGTCTTCGGCCGGTAACCGCATCTGGGTCATCACCGGTGCGAATACCTCCTGGGTTTCCGCGTAGCTGTCCTTTGGCGCCGGTCTAAACGGAATAACAACGCGTTCGGAGTCGTGGGCACCAGTGCTGATGCGCTTGCCTTCGGGATATTTCGACATGTAGTCCGAGACGCGGTCGCTTGCGCCTGGGTAATACATCGGGCGGTCCGGCGCGTTCGCCATGGTGTCTTCAAGGACCTGAATGAACGTGTCGGTCGTTTCCCAGTTCTCGGGCATCACAAGCATCTGGCAGGCCACGCAATTGAAGCCCGAGTTGTGCAGTTTCTGGGTCGCGACCTGCTCGGCCTGGAATTTTATATCGGCGCTCGACCAAGGCCCCGGAACCACAATGGTCGGACAGACGGCACCAAGTTCAGAGGTTACGCGCCGTTTGTTTTTCGGCGTTCCCGCCTTTTTGTTGTTCTGGCCTTCCTTGCCCGTGCCCCAGACGATCGCGTCGTGGGATGCCACAGAGCCGGTAATGTGGATTTCCTCAACGATCGGGTGGGTGCAGAGATACTCGCCGACATCGACGCCGCCCTTGACGATGCGCAGCGCGCCAAATTCAATCAACGGACGCAAGCCGGGCTCCAACACATCAGCCAGATACTCGTTCACCGGGTTTAGCTTCAGGAGCACGACCTGATTTTCCGTGAGGAGCTTCTGGAAACAATCAAGCGGTGATATGGCCGCGATATTTCCCGCGCCCAGAACCAAACTTACCTTGCCTTTGCGCTTTTCGGGCGCCACGTCGTAACCGGACGCGGTGTTCTGGGCCAGATTGGATCGGGTTACGCCGGGTTGCATCCAAATCTCGGCGCTAACCCCGCTCAGGAGCAGGTAGTCCCAAATCGTATGGGGCAGCACGCGAACGGCAATCTGGCCCGTCGGCAGATCGCGAATTGGCAGGCCTTTTAAGAAGCGTTTCCCGTCCATGCCCCGGAGCGTCTCGATCAAGAGGTTGCACGCAGCCAGCACGGCATAGGGACCGGAGATCCATTCCTCGCCTTCCAATGGCGAACCTGATGGGATCTGCTTATTCGCCGACGCCGTTTTGGCCCAAGTCTTGGCCACTTGCATGATGTTGGTCTTGATCTGCTGCAGGATATCGATCCGCTCGGCATTGGACGTTCGGGCCCAGTCGTCCTTGCGGGCCTCAAGCTCGCTCAACGCCGCATCGATCTCGTCTTGCCATGCTTCGGTTGTGGGCTTCCGCACTGCTTGGGTCATGTCAGGACTCCTTAACTTGACACTAGGTTGTGCTTCAAAATTCGTGGGCCGGGTTGCCAGCGGCAGCAAAAGACACAGGCGTTTTGCTGGGCCGCTTTCTACGGGCGATGGGCAAATGCTGCACCAACAGAACGACAAGGTCGGGGTGCTAAGCAGGCCACAGCCGACCTTACATGAATCCTCTTGCTGGTGCATGCTGGATTGGCTGGCGTGGAGCGATGCTCGATTGATCCGTCAATAACGCTGGCCGCGATTGCATCCAATGGGCTGACGGCGGCCCGTGCCGCATTGCTGTCTGATGGCCCGCGCGCTTTCTGGTTCGCATTCCGCGAGACTACTCCTGGACGGGGCCGAATTAAGCGCCGCTCGTCTCCGCGAAGCAGTCCTCCACAACTGGATTACGGGCAATCGTTTGGCTACGCTCGGCTAAAGTCCCTGATACCGGACCTTAGCGGCTTGACCGCGAACGGCCGATCGAGCAGCAGCGTAACAGCGTGAGGAAAAGCAATGTCTCATTTGATCATCAAGACCATTTGCGCGGCCGCGGTTGTGCTAGCCGCGTCGATCGGCGGCGTATTCGCCCAGGATAAGACTGATCGAACGGTTCTGCCGATCCAGGAGCCGGAAAGACCGACCTATAGCGAGTTGGACGCGCGCAACGCCAAGGCGCCACCGCGGTTTGAGGTCAGAGCACCCGAAAAGGCCCCCAACGTGGTGATCGTGCTGATCGACGATATAGGTTTTGGCGGTCCCAGCGCCTTTGGCGGTCCCATCCAAACGCCGGTATTGGACAGGCTCGCCAAACAGGGCTTGCGCTACACCAATTTTCATACCACGGCGCTTTGTTCGCCAACGCGGGTCGCGCTCAAGTCGGGACGAAACCACCACACCGGCAACACCGGCTCGATAATGGAAACCGCAACCGCCTTTCCAGGCAATACGGGCCAAATACCCAACAGCGTGGCACCGTTAGCGGAGATCCTTAGGCTGAATGGTTACAGCACCGCTGCCTTCGGCAAGTGGCACGAGACCGCAGCATGGGAGACCAGCGTTTCGGGACCTTATGACCGATGGCCGACCCATCAGGGGTTCGACAAATTCTATGGATTTATCGGTGGCGAGACGGATCAATGGTATCCGCTCGTCTATGACGGCGTCACCAAGGTCAATCCGCCGAGCGACGAGAACTACCACTTTACAACCGACATGACGAACCAGGCGGTTAACTGGGTGAAGGCCCAGCAGTCTTTGACGCCGGATAAGCCATTCTTCCTCTATTTCGCAACCGGCGCCGTCCACGCACCGCACCACGTGCCCAAAGAGTGGGCTGACAAATACAAGGGCAAGTTCGACAAGGGCTGGGACCAGGTCCGGCAAGAGACGCTCGCACGCCAAAAGAAAATGGGGCTGATTCCTGGATCAACGGTGCTTCCCGCCAAGCCTAAGGACATTAAGGATTGGGATGCCTTGCCAGCGGACCACCGCCGGCTGTTCGCGCGTCAGGCCGAGGTCTTTGCCGGATTCCTGGAGCATACCGATCACGAGGTTGGCCGCCTCGTCCAGGCGTTGGAGGACATCGGCGAGCTCGACAACACATTGTTCATCTACATCGCGGGCGACAACGGAACGAGCGCCGAAGGTGGATTTGTCGGCATGTATAACGAGATGACCTATTTCAACAATGTGACCGAGAAGGTTGAGGACCTGCTTCCCTTGATGGACAAGTGGGGCGGCCCCTACACGTTCCCGCATATGGCGGCCGGCTGGGCGGTGGCCTTCGACACGCCATTTGCCTGGATGAAACAAGTGGCGTCCGACTTTGGCGGCACGCGCAACGGTGCGGTTATTCGCTGGCCCGGAGGCATAAAGGAAAAGGGCGGATATCGTACCCAGTTTTCCCACGTGATCGATGTGGCGCCCACCATTTTGGAAGCGGCGAATCTGCCCGAGCCCAAGACCGTGAATGGAACGCCGCAAACGCCCATGGAGGGAACCAGCATGCTGTATTCCTTCAACGACGCCGACGCAAAGGAGCGGCACACCACCCAGTATTTCGAGATTTTCGGGAACCGCGCAATCTACAACAATGGCTGGCTTGCCCGCACGCTCCACCGGGCGCCGTGGCAGACGACCGAGCAGCAACCTTTGGAATCGGACGTTTGGGACCTCTACAATGTCCGCGAAGATTTCAGTCTGAGCAAGAATCTGGCGTCCGAGCGCCCCGAAAAGCTGAAGGAAATGCAGCAATTGTTCATGGAGGAGGCCGAGAAACACCACGCGCTGCCGATCGATGATCGCGTGATCGAGCGGGTAAATCCCGCGCTAGCCGGCAGGCCCGATCTGATGGGCGATCGAAAGTCGCTCACGCTTTATGAGGGCATGAACGGCATGCTGGAAAACGTCTTCATCAATGTAAAGAATCAGTCGAAGACCATCACGGCTGACCTCGAGATCCCCGAGGGCGGCGCATCTGGCGTGATCCTGTCCCAGGGTGGACGCTTTGGCGGATGGTCCCTCTATGTCAAGGACAACAAGCCGGTCTACACCTATAACTACCTCGGTCTCGACCGGTACACGGTCGCGGCCAAGGACCCGCTTCCTGTTGGACCCGCCATCGTCGAGCTTGACTTCGCCTATGACGGCGGCGGCATGGGTAAGGGTGGAATGGCGACCCTGTCGGTCAACGGGAAGCCCGTTGGCGAGGGCCGGATAGAGAAAACCCAGCCCCTGATATTCTCGGCGGATGAAACGGCTGATGTGGGATTGGACAATCAAACACCCGTTCCCGACGACATTGGCATCGGCCCCGAGGAGACCGGATTCACTGGCAAGATCCGCAAGGTTACTGTGAAAGTGGGCGGGACCAGCTAAGATCTGCCCGACCGGCCGATCTGCTAATCAGGGTCATGTGTCTGGGCCGTTTACGCCGGCAATGGCGAGGCTCTCCATCCACGGAGCCAAGATAAAACGTAGCGGCGTGCCCTTCATCCGCTGCTGGCGGTGTCCGCAACCGAGCCTGCAGCAGCGCTCATGGCGGTCTGCTGGCCGCACGAACTTCCCGTTAACATGCCGCGAAACGTCTGAAGCCAGGTTTCGTCGCCAATCGAGGGAGATCCAATCATGGCCGGCAAGGAATTCGATGGGCGCGTCGCCCTGGTAACCGGAGGCTCGCGCGGCATTGGCCGGGCGATCTGTCTGCGCCTTGCCAAGGCCGGCGCCTGGGTCGCGGTCAATTATGCCTCCAGCGCCGAAGCCGCTGAAGAAACCCTTGAGCAGATCAAGGCGGCAGGCGGCGACGGCCAGGCCTACAAGGCCGATGTCTCATCCTATGAAGCGACCAGCACCATGTATGACGCCATCGAAGCCGATCGCGGCGCGGTAGACCTGCTTGTCGCCAATGCGGGAATGGCGTCCTTCGAAGACGATGTCGACATGCCGATCGAGCTCTGGCGGCAGACTCTGGCGGTGAACGTCGACGGCACCTTCCATTGCGTCTGGCGCGCCAAGGACAGTATGCGGGCGCGGGACTATGGCCGCATCGTCTGCATGTCCTCGATTAATGGGGTGGCTCCGAGCGTTATTCGCCATGACCGCTTGATCGCCTACGGCACAGCGAAGTCGGCGGTGGTTGGATTTGCCCGCAATTGCGCCATGGCATTCGGGCCCGCGATCCGCGTGAACTGTATAGCGCCAGGCCTGATCGACACCGACATGACCAGCGGGCTGCCCGATGACTTACGTGAGCAAATCCTAGCCCGCACGCCGGCACGCCGCACCGGCGTTCCCGACGACGTGGCGGAGCTCGCCTATTTTCTATTGAGCGATGCAGCGAGCTTCATCACCGGCCAGACGATTGTCACGTCCGGCGGCCTGGTAACACTGCCCTAGGCAAGCTTTGCCAAATACTCCTCGGGAATATGCGGGATCGGGTCCGACTTCTTCCAACTGGGCAGCGCCTCGACCCGCGCGATCCAGCCCCGGATATTGGGATAGTCATCGAGGGGCAGTTTCTGCACGGGATGGAGATGCATTGGCGAGGCCACAATGACATCGGCGATGGTGGCATGGTCATCGCAGAGCCATTCGCGTCCCTCGAGCGCATTTTCCAAAACGGAAGCTGCGGCGTGGAATGTCGGGGCGTGCGCTGCGAGGACCGCCTGGTCGGGCTTGTCGTCGAGGATCGGCTTGACGACATTCTCGACCAGATAAGTATAGCAAGCGGGAAACCACTTGCTCGCTTCCCATAGGCTCCACCTTGTGATGTCCGCCCGGATCTTGGGGTCGGCCGGATAGGCGTCCGTATTCCTAAGCTTTTCGCTGGCATAAACCAGAATCGCGTTGGACTCCCAAAGCGTCATGCCGTCGTCCTGCAAGGCCGGCAGCTCGGCGTTGGGATTGATCTTGGTATAGGCCGGCTGCTTGTGATCGCCCGCGAAGTAATTGAGCTTTTCCTCGTCGTAATCCGCGCCTATCAGGTCGAGGCCGGCGACGACTTTGCGGCAATTCACTGTGATCGGATCGAAATAGAGTTTCATGGGCTCCTCTCCCTAATCGTCTCGACCACATGCACAGGTTCTGCGCAGGACCGAGGCCGCTTTGCCGAAAGCGGATTAACTGTACAGGACCGCGCAGCGCACTTCGATGCTCCAGCGATCGGGTGCATCGGGAGGCGTTGTCGGATCCTTGAAGGCGCTGTGGAAACTAAAGGTGCTGGGGGCGTCCGCGCTGGCCGCATCCCCCTCCGCCCCCTTCGAGCGCGCCAATTCTCCAGACGAATCCCACTGCTTCAGCAGCAAAGCCTCGTCGCGAGCGAGCGCGGAAAAGAAATACCATTGATGGTTGTCCGAGTGCTTTGCGAAATAGTTTTCGCCTATCCGGTCGGCATAGTGGATCTCGAAGACCACCAGATCATCGGGAAGCACGCTGGCCGCGTCACAGAGCGCCAGCGGATGGGTGGCAACCGGCTCGTGCGCAATGTTGCGCCAGAGATTGATGATCGCGTATCTGCCCGAGTCGATGGCGCGCTCCACCTCGGCCGCATCGAGAAGCGTCTCTCCATCGGAGAGTTGCGTGGCAAACGTGTCGTTGCTGCCTGGAGGTCCTGCCAAATAGCGCAGCCGTTCCGGGGCGCTGGTCAGCGTGTAGTCGCCATGCACGATATGGGCTGGAGGCTGCACCTGCTGGCCGCCCTCAATGCGCTGCTTGCTCTTCTTTCCCGTGGCCGAGCGAACGTTGTGGTCGAAGGCCGCGACGAAGCTCGCGCCGGTCGCCTCTTTGATGATGTCGGCGCATTGCGGGTAGTAGCCGCGCACGACCTGGTCGTGGTCGAGAAAGTCGATGTCGGGATTGGCTATGGGGCGGCTGACCATTTCGAAGCCGTTGGCGGCAAGCGTACGCCGCTCCAATCCTTGCAGGTCTCGTGCGTCATGGACCGGCATCTGCCATTTCTCCATGTCGACACCTTCCCAGTGGTCATCGCTGCCATCAACGTCCCGGCGCGTCAGCACTCTTCCGTTGCGATAGAGCGAGTGCTCAGTTGCGGCGGACAAGTAGCTGAACGATCCGGTCCTGACCGCGTCGGTCTGCGCCTTCTGTGCCAAGCCCATGGGAATGCCTCTAGCTCTTCTCTGCGGGACGCTCATGAGTCACGGATCGCCCCGGTTCGCCCGATGCTATCACGATGCTCCAGGAGACCGTGCATAGTCAATCCGCACCAATGCGGCACATATCAGTCGCTCGGGTGCCAGGTCTCCATGTGCCGTTCGTGTGCCTCTAGACACGCCTCCGGCTTTTGGAGGTTGTCGTAATGCGCGAGGTCGATGTGTTGCGCCTGGACATTTTCCGATCACAATCACCCCGGGTATCGCCGCCCGAAATTCCAGGGATCCAGCCGAAACCAACTTGCCGCGATAATGATCGTTAGAGCGAGAGGAGGTACGATCGCGAATGATGCGAATGCACCTGCCAAGGGCGCCGCAAGCATGACCGTGCACTGGCCGACGGCCAATAGGCTCGCGGCGAACCGCGGACTCCGCCCGGCCATCAGCCCCAGTACGCTCGGGAAGATACTGCTTGATGAGAAGGCAACAATCAGTGCCATCAGCAACCGGGCATTTCCGCTCAGTGCATCGAAAAACCACAGACCGGCTGCCGTAACCGCGCTGCACACCAGTACCTGCCGGTAGCCCGAGAAGACCTGTGTGCTTGCGGCAATTCGCCCAACGACCATCGCCAAGGCTATCCACAGAACGATGTTCGGCTGATCGGACGATAACGATACGATCATGTGATGTGCCGCCCACAGCTCGGAGGCGCCCGCCAAGAACAGCAGAGGCAGAACCGCTGCAACCGGCCAACTGCTGACGGATTGCGCCTCCAAATCACCCAGAACTAACTCCGAGCGCCCGTCCATCGTCCAAAACATTAGGACAAGCGCTGCGACGGCAAACAAAGTCCCCATTTGGGCTGTAATGCCGATCGGCAACAGCAGCAGGCCAAAGGCCAGGGTCCCGCCGCGATAGAAGGCATGGATGAAATTCAACCAACGGCCCGCGGCTACCGGGTCGAGCGTGGACGCCAGGCCATTGGCAACGGCGAGCGCGATACCGCCGCCCAGCATGAGACACGCGAAGCCCGCCTCACCGGTTAGCGCTAGAACGCCGATCGCTAGCAAAAGGGTCGCCGTGCCTGTCGCGACTCGCACGCCGAATCGGTCGGACAAGAGACCGCCGACCAAGAGGCCTGCGAGAAAAATCCAGAGCGCAAATTGATCGGTTTCGGGTGTGCCGGAAAGCCTTGCCAGTTTGTGGCTTTCTCCGAAACTCGCCGCCGTGCCGGTGACGAGAAGGCAGGCCACTGCTGTAATTCGGAGCCCATCAGTTAGCACGGCTGCGATCTTCCGATTGCGGTTGCATGAGACGAGCGTGTCCGGAGAGAACAAGCAGACAATGTGGTGCCACAAAAGCAAGCCCTACAGCGAGCAGTGATCCGAAGTCTGCAGTGACAAATCAAATGAGTGTGGAGAGCGCACCCTTCTTCTGGCGAGAATCTACCTTGAGAAAGCACCATATCCCGTGTCACTTTGCTTTAGGCCGCGCCTTTTGACGACATCCAGGATCGAGGTGTGAGCCGGTCAGGCAGGGCAGCCATGGACCTTTTTGAAACGACTCTGCGCGATGGCGAGCAGGCCGCAGGAATTCATTTAACACCAGCGCAAAAGGCACACCTTGCCGCTCAACTCGAGGCGTCAGGGGTCGACGTGATCGATGCAGGATTTCCATTCGCCTCAGCAGTCGATTGGCAGGGAGTACGGGAGGTCGCAGCAGCGACTGAGACAGTACGCGTGTCGGCTGTCGCTACCCATTTGAAGACCGACATCGACGCAGTGCGCCGTGCCTTGACTGGCCACGAAGACCGAGCCCGACTGGCGACGCGTATCGGTCCCGAAGAGCTCTACAAAAAGCATGAGTCAAACAATCAAATTCGGGGCCGCCTTATCGAACGATCGACTGCCTCAGTATCATATGCGAGATGCTACTTCCCGGAGGTCCAGTACTATTTGAACTACTCGGGCAATCGCTCGCCCGAGTTTCTAGAGGAGTTGAGTGATGCCGTTGTCGAGGCAGGCGCAACCCATGTGATTGTCGCGGACAGTCAGAGCACTTTCACACCAAGCAAGATCGCTATCTTGGTCGAGCGGCTTGTCGCGACCTTGGGAAACCGCGCCAATTTAGGCGTCCACTGTCATAACAATTACGGACTTGCACTTGCTAACACTGTGTCGGCTGTGGAAGCCGGTGCCCGCCAGGTGGAGGTCACCATCGGCGGTATCGGCGATGCTGGCGGCAACACGGCCCTCGAGCAAGTGGCGGCTTATGCGGATAATTTTGGCGATGATGACCCGCGTTGGCAGAACGGGTTTGACCTCGGGTCAGTGATGTTGCTCGCGGACATGCTGAGGACCATGACCGGCGTGACCTATGCCTCGAACCAGCCCTTCATCGGGGAAGATACTTTCAAGGTAGAGGCCGGCATCCATCAAAACCAACTGGAGCAGGTGGCACTGGGTTTCGATCCCCAGCGCATGGGCCGAGCCTGCGAGGTGGTGCTTGGCCGGCACAGCGGAATGATCGGCATTCGTCAGCGCGCCCAAATGCTGGGACTCTGGCGGGATGGGATTAATCAAAAGAAGCTCTATAGGCTGCTGATGGACAAGGCCATGGAGACGGGAACAATCTCCGACGAAACGCTCGCGACAGCTGTCAAGCGCGTCGCCGAATGACACCTGTTCACCACGCGGCGCAAACCGGGTTTGCGGCCGCGGCGACGACGTATGCGCATGCAAGGCCGGGTTATCCGGTCGATGCTATCGCGCACTTGGTCAACCGGTTGGCGTTGCGCCCGGGAGCGAGACTCCTGGAGCTCGGCGCAGGCACCGGTAAGCTCACGACACTCTTGGCGCCACGCGCTCACATCACCGCAGTGGAGCCGGTCGCCGAAATGCGGGCTATCTTGCGTGAACGGTTGCCAGCCATTGAGGTGCTCGATGGCCGCGCAGAGGCAATTCCCGCCCTCGATAGCGCTTTCGATGCGGTAGTCGTGGCTCAGGCCTTTCACTGGTTCGACGGCGGGGCCGCCCTTGCGGAAATCGGGCGCGTCTTACGTCCGGGCGGCAGGCTTGGCCTGATATGGAACCGGCGCGATATTTCAGTGCCCTGGATGGCCCGGCTGGTTGACTTGGTATTTGTTCACCGGGGCAGCACCCCCGGCTACATCTCTGGTGAATGGGAAGATGCGTTTGATAGGCATTCGGGATTTGTTCGATTAGAAAAATCGATATTTGATAACTATTTTTCTTGCCGGAAGCGCGACATTATCCAGTATTTTTCGTCTATTAGTTTTGTGGCGGCAATGAATACAGAGGAAAAATCAAAAATTCTGCATGATTTGTCGGAAGAGCTTGCTGGACTCGACGCTAAGGATTTGCAATTTCCGTTTCAGACAGATGTCTACATTTACGAGAAGGCATAAACCCGAATTGAGCAGGGTCCCGAAGAATGGGACGTGCTGAAGATTGATTGGTGGCGATACCTCATGATCGCGATCATGTCGGGAGACGGTACGGCTACGAATCGAACCTTGCCGTGATCTCTTCGAGCATGGCCTTTCGATCTCGCGCGCTTATGGCCAAGGCATCAGCTATCCGCATGAGGCAATCTGTTTCATGCGGTGTTAATGCGTGGTCGGACACGCTAACGAGAAACGCTCCTGCCAGTATCTGTTGCTTGGCTGTATCGCTGACCTTTTCAGCCTTTGAAATTTCGGCAAATGCGGTCTTCTTGTCGCTTTGCACAAGCTCCGCCGCTTTGATGACCGGCCTGAAATCCATCTCTTCTCCGGCCATCTGACCGAACAAGTCGGCGACGAATTTCATCTCGCGGGGATCGATGCTGGCGTCCGATGCCGCTTCAAGCAGCATCGCGGTCCAAAGCGCGCTGCGGGCCACGTCAAATTCCTGGCCGGGAATGCTGGCCCAATCGTCCAGAAGCCGCGCCGTCATCCCGGCCCGTTTTTCATCGATCGCATCGGACCCTGCGAGCTTCAATTCTCGCGGGTCTGGAAGTGCCTTCGCGACTCTCTTGTATTTCCTGTAGGTAAACCACAGCAGCACGTTGGGAACCAAAATCGCGATCAGGATTATGAGGCCCACGACCACAGGAAAAGTTTGAGAGTCGAACATTGAAATATTTCCCTCCTATTGGCCCGACCGGCCGCAAGGACGTTGTGCCGGCCTAGTCCGAGTATCCTTGCCGTGGCTGAAGCAGTTGCATGGCTAGCGGTCGCTGAGGTCAGATCCGAAATGTCAGTTTTGGGTCATAAGCGCACATTGATGGCCCTCCGGACCATACTGGAGCACTGCCATCACTCAAATTACGTTCAGCTTCTCCGCCCATGTTGCGGGCGAAGCTGAACGCCCAATGGGTGAGTGTCTGGATACCCTGACGGCAAAGACCCTCCGGCTACACAGTCAGTCGCACTTATTGCCGAGGGTGACTATGCAGCCGACGCCCTTGCCGGTTTCCTTGACGACAGTGCCTCCGCCTTTGACGACGCCCTTGCCGACCTCGCCAGCACCCTTCACCACGCCTGTGCCAACTTCGACGGTTCCGCCGACGACGCCCTTGCCGACCTCGCCCGCGCCCTTGGCAACCCCGGTAACGGCGCCAACTGGGCCTTCGCTTACGCCCTTGCCGACCTCGCCAGTGCCCTTGACAACGCCGCCACCGACTTCGCCGGCACCTTTGGCAACGCCCTTACCGGTCTCCACCGTCCCTTTCACAGCACCGCCTCCGACTTGACCGGCGCCTTTGACCACGCCCGTAGCCGTGGTGGCCGTGCCTTTCACCACGCCCTCGACGGGTTTCACCTCTTGAGCGTTGACGGCGAAGGAAACCGCGGCAATGGCCGTCGCAGCCAAAATCGAAACTGAATAACGCATCTCATAATCCTCCCGTGCAGCCAATTTGATAGGTCCACCAGCCCTAGCACTGAAGCAGTGACCTAGAACTGCTTTTAGTCCCCAATGCGGCAGCACGACATCAGTTTTAGGTCAGAAGCGGACATATCGGCGGCGATGTCCGCTTAGGGTCATGAGCAGACGCGACGCAGTGCCGTCACTAATGTCCGCTTTACACCCCTAAGCGGACTCCATCCAGCCAGCTAGGCAACGTCCGCTTCTAGCCACAAGCGGACAAGGAGCCGTCTCGGTGACTGCTCTGATTGGTCGGGAAAAGAAGGTTTAGCGTGGCGCGTGGCTGCCAGTTTGCGCCATCGTCGTCCAGCGGTATTAAATTGGCGTGGTAGCTATTATCATTGGTTTCGCCTGAGCAAGGGTGGCGCGTTGATGAAAACTGTCTTGGCTTTAGCTGCCGCCGGCACGCTCCTCGTCATGGCGACGACGGCATTTGCCGCTTCGAAGACCAACCAGGTTAGCGTCAACCTCGTGCCTCCGAAGAATCCCGCACATCAGCCGATATATGAGGAACTGAAGGAGCGCCGCGCGCTTGAGAAATTACAGGAATTCCTCAGCCCGTTCCGTCTTCCAAGGCCGTTGAAATTCTCCGTGGAAGGCTGCGACGGAGAAGAAGATGCCTTCTATGGGGATGACGCAATAACGATGTGTTACGAATATATCGATAATCTGTTCAAGAACATGCCCGCGGAGACGACACCGGCTGGCATTGCGCCGATCGACACGGTTATCGGCCCCTTCTTCGACACCTCCCTGCACGAATTCGCTCACGCCTTGTTCGACATGCACGAACTGCCGGTGCTCGGGCGCGAAGAAGACGCGGCCGATCAGGTGGCGGCCTATATCTATCTTCAACTCGGCAAGGAAGAGGCGCGCCGGCTGATCACGGGCACCGCATATGCCCACTTGAGCGACGCCAAAAGCGATGACGCGGCGCAGACGGTGAAGGAATTCTCCGAAGACTTCGCCGAAGAGCACGGCACGCCAGAACAGCGCGCCTACAATGTCTTGTGCATAGCCTATGGCGCCGATCCCAAGCTGTTTGGCGACGTCGTCACCAAAGGGTATTTGCCCAAGGAGCGAGCCGAAATCTGCGCAGAGGAGTACGAGCAGGTCCAGGACGCCTATGAGATATTGATCGGGCCCCATATCGACCATGATCTTGAAGACAAGATGTTGGATAGGACCTGGCTTCGCAAGGCAACCACTCGGTGATTTCGAGAGCGCGGCCTTGACCTTACGGCCCAAGCGCCAGTGCACTGCGGCAACAACGTGATGGCCGTTCCAAGCCCCCAAGAACAATCTGACGGCGCTAGGAAACAAGCCGTCCGGGGAGGCGAAGCATTGTGACGAGATGGATCTTTTTCACGAGCCTGTCGCTTGTTTTGAGCTGCAGTTATGCCCCCGCATGGCCCGACCCACTGTGTGTGCTCGATCCCGCTCAAATGCCTGAGAGCTGGCGCCCGTCCGCCGAGGTGCAGAAAAGCTTGAATCCCGCGCCATGGTCGCAGAGCGAGGCGAAGGATGCCGACCATGCGATCGAATCGGGGTTGAATGAAATGATCAGTTATTTCAAGCAGAAGCCTTCGGCCGTCCCAAGCCTTTGGGATGATTCGATCGAGGCTCTGATCCAGGTCACCCATTCCGGTGCGAACAAGCCGGAGTTCGACGCCAAGGTGCGCTATGCGGCGCGCGACAATCTGACGGCGCTGATCACACCCTATCTCACTCGTGATGCGGAATCGGCGAAATGCGACGAGTTCGAGCGGTTGCTACCGCTCGCCATATTCGCCCACAGACTCTATCCCGCGAAGGACACGCGAACGGGCGCGGTAACGAAGCGCAGCAATGCTGCGTATCGCGACTGCGGCTCGCTCGAGGCCGCGACGGGATATGACCTTCAGGAAGTCCTGGCGGAAAAGCAAGCTCACCCGAAGGATCTCCTTGAACTCCACATCTGGTGTCTCTGGTTCATAGAGGCCGAGCTATACCCAGATATCGAACTGCCTGTCGAAACCCGCGATTACGGTCCAGCGCTTTGGACGTATTTCCAGACCTATCGGCTCACTGGAGCGAGCGAGTTCGAGGACGGGGCCCGGGACGAAGAGTTCATCGAAATCGCAGATCTTGCCCCCCACATCGCCCACATTCCCACTGGCACCCACCGGTTCCCGCTCTACATGGAGGACTCACCCGGCCTCTACCGGTTTCACCGCGAGAATTTTTATCCAGTGCTGCAATTGGGCGAGCTCGACCTGTTTGCGTCCTTCGTGGATACACTTCGACAGTATGGCTGTACCGCGGAGAACGACGTGCAGGTGCGTGACGGAGCCCGCTACCTGCTTAAGGCCTTTCACGACAGCAACGACCGGTGGATGAACTATCGGCGGGACGGCGAGACCGATGCAGACCTCAATGACTACAACCTAATCCACTATCCATGGACAGGCGTGTTGGGTCTTCGGGTTCGGCAAGTGGAGCAACCCAAACCCGGCACCTATGGCGGCATTGTTCGGCGTTGGCTGCAGCAGCCGCGCTGAGCGGACGAAAGCTCCGCTCTTCGAGAGCTTGCCCGGCGACGAAGATGCGTGGCCGCTGATCCCGGGCACCGCCTACGCCCACCTGACCTAAGCTCAAAGCGATGGCGCGCCGCGCGTGGCTTCGACGATTAGCTCGACCGCGTCCTCAGTGAGCCTTAGTGCCGTCCTGCCTCGGCGGAAGGCGATTGCGAAGCGTTCCTGCCCCTCAACACGTCGAGTGCGCAGGTGATCAACGGATCGGATCCGTTTTCAATATCCGCCTTCTTGTTGAGCAGATTGATATCGACTGGCACCCCCTCTCCCTCGTAGCAGATCATGTCGGCTGAAAAGTACTTTTGGTAGGACAAGCAATAGCGCCATCCATTGGGGAGCTTCTTGTCCAGCGTATAAGAGAAAATGCCGTTGGTGCGGTCGCCTATGATCGTCACATGGGGCAACTCCCGTATCGCCAGCGCGAACGCCTCGCCCCCGCTGAACACGGAATCGTTGGTCAAGAGTGCGATCGGTCCGGTGAATTGGCCCTCGCCCTCGGGCTCGAGATGCCAAGTTCGTAACTTCTTGTAGTCGTCGTCACCGGGACCGATTTTCGTCTTTCTGTGGAAGGCCACGCGCTTCTGGTCGCAGAAGCGGTTGATGATCGTGATGGCGATGCTGTCTTCGCCGCCGGGGAGATCGCGGATATCGATGATAAATCCCTGCAGTTCGTTGAAGTCCCGTCCGATCTTGTCGAGAGCATCCGTCAGTTTCCGCTTTCTGACGTCCTCCAATTCGAGGATCCGCAGATATCCGAATGACCGCGACCTGCAGTAATGAAGAATCCAGGCCCTGGTCTCCTTAGGCCGTCCGAAGCCGTTGGCGGAAAGCGTCCTGGTGGTGGTCTTGAAGAGCTGCTTGACTTCACGGCCGGTGAATTCCTTTCGGAATCGCGTCATGGGCTCGGGACTGAAGTACCATTTCCTTCGATTGCTTTCGCCGATGACCTTGGCCGTCAGCTCGATGTGCCCATCATCCAAGGGATCGAGCATCTGGCAAAAAATATCGAACAGCTCGCTGTCGCTGGTCGCACTTGTGACCTTGGGTCTGTAGGTGTCGTACTGTTCTTGCCAGTCGACATTCCTCAGTTGGAAGAACGGGTACCTGTTGTGGAAGGTCGTCCACAGAGCTTCGAAATTCGTTTCAGGATCGCGATCGATCATGACCGTACCAATCGTTGCCGGGCTTTGCCGATGCGGCCGGTTGTGCAGAGGGCGGAGATTCTGCTTTGGTTCATATCCAGTGAGCCGCAACCAATGGTCCTGAACACGCAGCGTCCGCAATCAGTGACCTTTGGACAGGCATCATGCCGTGATGTAGACCTATACGGACCGTCTCCAAAATCGACGGCATGATCTTCCTCTAGAACGGTGGCTGGAGGCAACATATGGCCATGATCGCGTCCGAGTATAAGGGAATCAGCGGCAAGCGGATCAGTTCGGCGTTCGCCGGACGGTGCTGTGCAAAGGGACGATGACGATAGGGATTCGCGATCGAGATCTTTGGCCATCGCGTGAGAGAGTCCCGGCCATTAATTCCTTATCTCTGGGCCGGAGACCCGCCGGAGGACACAGATGAACATGGGGCGCTAAGCGTGAGGTCGTCCAAAGCAATCGGGCGGTTCCACCTGCCCACTAAGGTAGTATGATGATCATCGATTCACCTTTAGATTTTGTTTTTCGCGATTTATTCTATCGTGTTCGCAGATATTGTAAGAATCACGACTTATACTTGAAAATAGAAGGCTTCAATATTACTGGATCGATAAAAATAAAAACCGCAATTGCTTTAATCGAAGATCTTGAAAATCGAAACATAATCGAACCCAATCGATCGGTGATCGTGGAATCATCATCGGGAAATCTTGGCCTTGCGCTGAGTCTTGTCTGTACCGTCAAGGGCTACAAGTTTGTCTGCGTCACCGATACGAACGCCAATCGCGCGAACATAAGGGGCATGGAGCTCTATGGTGCCAAGGTCATAATCGTCGACGATCGCGATGGCGCAGGCGGGTTTCTGGAAAACAGGTTCAACGTCATCGATCAGTTGCTGAGATCGGACCCAAACGCGGTCTGGCTCAATCAGTACGCAAACCCCGCCAATAAGAACGTTCATGCCGAGCAGACCGCGAACGAGATAGCGCGCGAGTTTGAAAGGGTAGATTGGATCTTTGTGGGGGCCGGCACCACCGGTACTCTTACCGGTGTCTCTGAGCGCCTTCGCGAGGAATTCCCGGGCATCAAGGTCGTAGCCGTCGAGCCAGTGGGCTCGGTCACCTTTGGAGGTCCGCCAGGAACTCGCAATATCCCAGGCATTGGAACCAGCCGCAGACCGAAGCTCGCGGACCTCGCCAATCCCGACAGAATCATAGCGGTGGATGAGGAGACCACGGTCGAATCCTGCCTGTCCTTCGTTCGGGATCATCACCTGTTGGTTGGGGGAAGCACGGGAACGGTCTTGGCCGCGGTGCGTCAGCTGGCTCCAGATTTCGCGCCCGGGGACACCATCGTCGCCATATCCGCCGATCTCGGCGAAAAATATCTCGACACGGTTTATGACGAGGCCTGGGTCGAAGACCTGATCGCTACCGAAAACACAGTGGCAGCCCAAGCCTAGGCAACATGACCGTAGCAGCCGTTCCGACATTCCACGTCGTTCCGGGCAGGGCAGTTAAGACGGCAATCGAGGGCAATCGGGAGCAGGTCTTCCACGCCATCGAGGCGGCATACCGCCTTCACGCGCGTGGTGACGCCGTAAATCCAGACAGCTACTTCCTCCGATATCCGGAAAAGCCCAACGCTCGCATCATCGCATTGCCGGCGCATCTCGGCGGTCCGGTGCAAAAAAGCGGGATCAAATGGATCGCGAGCTTTCCCGACAATATCGCCGCCAACCTTGCCCGAGCCTCGGCGGTGCTGATTCTGAACAACGCGACGACTGGTTACCCGCTGGCCTGTATCGAAGCCTCACTAATTAGCGCCACGCGCACCGCCGCCTCCGCCGCATTGGCGGCAGAGCATATTTGCGCCACGCCATTTGAAGCGACGCTCGGCGTGATCGGAACCGGTGTCATCGCCCGCGCAAGCGTGGAATGGCTGCTGTTTCGAAATTGGAAATTTCGCGGAATCCACCTGTTCGATTTGGACCCCGGCGAATCCCAGCGGTTCGGTGACTGGCTTGACGATGCCCACGGCTTGCGTGCGGGCATTGCAGATACTCTGGAGAGCGCGGTTCGCGATGCTTCGCTTATTATCTTCACCACGACAGCACCCGAGCCCTACATTACGGACCCAAAACTGTTCGCCCACTCGCCGGCCATTCTACATCTCTCGCTGCGGGATATTGGCGAGGACGTAATTCTGGCATCGCAAAATATCGTGGACGACGTCGATCATTGCCTGAAGGCGAATACTTCGCTCCATCTCACCGAGCAAAAGACCGGTAACAGAGACTTCGTCCTCGGCAGCTTGGTGGAAGTTCTGGATGGCGAGGCCACGTTCGATCATGAGGGCGCCCGAATATTTTCGCCATTCGGTCTTGGGGTCCTCGACATCGCATTAGGGAATCTTGTTCTCGACACCGCGAAAGCGTCCGGTACGGCAATCGAGGTGCCCGATTTTTTCAGCAATTCGGCTCGCTGGTGAAGCTGCGCAACTCGTTAAGCCCGACGATGGAAAGGCATTGAGTTCGGGGTCCCAGGACCCATAGGTAAGCCCCGTCAGAATCTGCTGAACAGGTCGGGCCGCACCAGGAACATTTTGGAGAGAGTTCGCAAATGTCGGGCGTTTGGAGCTGGAATGAATGGGATCAGCTGGAAGAGGTAATCGTGGGCAATCCGCTGAGGGGGCGATTTCCGACGCCGGACCTGAGCACCCAGTTGGCCGAATTTCCCGACCGCCCCTTAGCACAGATTCCCAACGGCCCCTTTCCTCAGCAGATCATCGAGGAGGCCGAAGAGGATTTGCAGGAATTTATCGGCGTGCTCACGGGATTGGGGATCACCGTCAAGCGCCCCGATACCTGGCCTCATGAGGCCAAGTTCTCCACGATACATTGGGAATCCGAAGGTTATTCGAACTATTGCCCGCGCGACGTCCTGTTGGTTGTGGGCGACAATATCATCGAAACGCCCAATGTGATCCGGAGCCGCGCCCAGGAGACCTTCAGTTACCGTAGCCTGCTCATGGACTACATGCGCGCAGGCGCAAAGTGGTACAGCGCGCCCAAACCCATGCTGCTGGACTCGCTTTTCGATGTCGATCTCGCCAAGCCTACCCCGCGCGATGACGAACCGGCCTTCGATGCCGCAAACGTCCTTCGCTTCGGTCAAGACTTGATCTATCTGGTGAGTGCCACCGGCAACGAATTAGGGGGCCATTGGCTGCAATCGATCTTGGGCGACAAGTTTCGCGTTCACTTCCTCAAGGACGTCTACTATGGCAGCCATATCGACTCGACCTTCGTGGCCCTGCGCCCTGGCTTGGTCCTCTGCAATCCCGCCCGCATCAACGACGATACCCTGCCCGAAATTTTGAAGCAGTGGAAAGTCATCTACAGCCCGCCCATGGAAAACACCGACAGATACGACGCGGACTATCTATCCAAATGCATCGGCAGCGACTGGATCGACATGAACGCTTTCAGCATCAATCCAAATTTGGTCGTGGTCGATCGCGATCAGACGGCGCTCATCAAGCTCCTGGAAAAGCACGGCCTCGACGTGATCGCGCTGAAGCTGCGGCACTCGAAATTGCTGGGCGGCGGATTTCATTGCGCTACTCTAGATGTCCGGCGAAAGGGTGAACTCGAGCAGTATTTCGATTAGTTGCTGCGTTGTGTTGATCCAACCGAGAGTCCCGAGGCCAAAGGTCGGGTCGTCCGTGGTTGATTGAGAGTCATGAGTACCGGCGGACTCCGCCGGGGAATGGTGAAGGTCCTTGGCGCCAGTCCTGATATCGGTCCTAGCATTGATCCTAGTCGCGAGCTTTGCGGCCTGGCGGCGCTATCTCTGGGCCGCGGAAGCAGAACGGCAAGACCGGCGGCAATCCGGCGATAACAGTCTGACCGAGGTGTTCGGCCCCGACCACCTTATCAATGTGCCGCATCAGCGTGGCGCCCGGTGGTTGACGGAGATATTCAGCCGCTCCGCTCAGAAATATCCCGACTTCACCGCCCTTCAGATCCCACATACCGGTGAATCGCTGACGTTCGCCGAACTCGATGCCCGCGCTGAGAGCATCGCAACCGCGCTCTCAGCCTTTCTCAGCGGGCCCGATCAGGTGGTGGCCGTGGCGATGCCCCAGGACAATTGGCAAGTCGTCGCCAGCCATCTCGGTATCTTGAAGGCTGGTGGCGTGGCGGTCTTCCTCGATTCGACCCTGCCCGAAGCTCAGACCACGCACATTTTGAAAGACGCAGAGCCCGTGGTCGTCTTGACCCGCGGAAGGGAAGAATTCCGCGCCTATCCGACGCTAGACGTTCTGCGGCTGCCTGATAGCGCGGGCCCGACCCCGCCACCGACCTGGTTGGACGACCCCTCACAACGGCTGGCGACCA
>JGI24023J19991_10000839_pt1 | contig 24169 bp, 20 predicted proteins | sample Cruoilmetagenom1_FD_19991 | JGI IMG/M metagenome (IMG submission 19991) | reverse complement strand
ATGAGTCTATAAGAGTTTTTGGTGCAGCATTTCAAATAGAAAAAATGATAGAAGAATGTGCTGAATTAATCAAAGCACTTCAAAATTATAAACAAAATAGAGTAAACAATGTAGCAGAAGAAGTAGCAGATGTAGATATTATGTGTGCTAAAATGAAATTGCTCTTTCCAGGAGTAAAAGAAATTAAGAATAAGAAAATAGAAAGAATTAAGAAGTTAATAGCTTTGAAAAGTAGCGAAGATTCTGGCTGTTATTAATATTGGGAGATGATTATGATCATACCTAAAATAAAAGATGTAAAACTAAAGAAAGAAAAAAATAACTCCTTTGATGCATTAGCAATTGAATGTCCACCAACAGATAATATTAAATCTGCAAAGATTGCGATAGTCGGAGAAGCACCTTCTGATATAGAATTACTTAAACAAGAACCTTTTGTTGGGCCAGCAGGAGCACAATTTAATCGTATTTGTGCCGCAGTTAGATTAGCAAGATATCAAATTTATTTAACCAATGCATGTAAAGCCAAGTTACCAAAGAACAATACTGATAAACTCTGGACTTCAAAGGGTTATCGTCATCCCAATTGGGGAGAATTACAAGCTCTTTTAATTGATGAACTTGCAGAATTTGAAGGACAAATTATAATGTTGCTTGGAGCAACTGCAATGAAACTTTTAATCGACGAACCTCGTTTTGATTCAATTACTAAATATCGAGGAAGTTTTTATCATGCAGAGGATTTTCCACATTTAAAAGATAAACTCGCTGGAAAAATTATTGGTTTATCTTACCATCCTTCTTTTACTACGGATTATAAACAGCCAGTCCATTTTTATACAATGATTGCTGATTTCAATAAAGCATTAAAGATAATTGAAAACCCAAACCTATTACAAGATAATGTAGAAATTAAAATCCAGTCAAGTCTGGACGAAATTTTAAAATTTTATGCTTTAATAAAATCTAAAGAATATGTAACATTTGATATTGAGGCAACACCAGAATTTATCACTTGTTTTAGTTTTGCAATATATCATAAAGATAAAATCATTTCAATGTCTATTCCTTTTATGAATAACCAAGGTAATTACTGGTCAGTTGAGGAAGAAATAAAAGTTTGGATTGGTTTAGCAGAAATCTTAAATTCTCCTGATATAAAAATTATCTGTCAAAATGGAATGTTTGATTTAATGTTCATCTTACGAACTATGAATATTAAAACAGATAATTTTTATTTCGATACAATGCTTGCACAACATAGATGTTATACAGAACTTCCAAAAGGTCTTGATTATCTTACCTCTACATATACTTATTATCCATATTACAAAGATGAAGGAAAACAATCACATCTTAAAATTATTAAAGATTGGCCACAATATTGGAGATATAATGCTAAAGATTCAGCTTATCTTTTTCCAATCGCAGAAGCTTTAATAAAAGAATTAGAAGAATTTGAATCTACTGATGTTATGAACTACATGATGGAACTCCATAAACCATTAATGGAAATGGAATTTAATGGCATATTGACAAATCAAAAAGGAATTACCAAGGCAAGAAAAAAATATGCTCGTTGGATTAATGCATTACAACATGGATTAAATAAAATAGTTGGAAAAGAAATTAATCCAAATTCATCAAAACAAATGATTGCTTATTTTTATGGCATCTGCATGATCAAACCTTATATAAATCGTAAAACAGGTAATGCTTCTTGTGATTCGGTTGCATTACATAGGATTGCAAAGAAAAAAGTCAAAGGATCATTTGAAGCTAAAATAATTATTAAAATACGAAAATATAAAAAACTTTTATCAACTTATTTTGAAGTATCTGTGGATGATGATAATCGACTTCGATGTTCTCATAAGATTACAGGAACAGTATCTGGTCGAATAGCTACCGAAAAGACTTTCTTTGGTACGGGATGTTTATTGCCTACTGCTGAAGTATTAACTCCTAATGGATGGCTTGAATTACAACATTTCCAAGAAGGTATGCAAGCAATGCAGTGGGATAATAAAGATAATTCATTATCCTGGTGTATTCCAAAAAAGCATTCTGAATTTTATGATTCTAAAATGATGCAATTGAAATCTACACAAACTGAAGGAACATTCACTGCAGATCATAGAATACCATCTTATCATCCTGGACATAAAACTTTTAATGTAAAATCAGCTTATGAAATATCTTGTTTAAGTGAACGATTATTACCTTTAAGTGGTTCTTTTGATGGGATTAAAGAATTACCTCCATTACTACTTAGATTACTTGCAATGGTTCAAGCAGACGGAACAATTGAAGAATTTAACATTAGAATCTCTCTCAAAAAGCAAAGAAAAATTAATAGATTTCTAAAATTAATGGCTCTTGGCGATATTGATTTTACAGAGCAATCAGCTCGTCCAGGTTATAGAAGATTTTGTATTTCCTCCGATTGGTCAAAATTAATTCAAAAATTCTTTTTTGATGGAAAGACATTTGGATCTTGGATGTATGACTTATCTTTAAAAGCTAAAGAAGCATTTATAGATGAAATTAAATATTGGGATGCCCATCGTCGAAAACAAAGTTATATTTATTATACAACAAATAAAGTTAATGCCGAAATTGTTAGCACATTAACTCATTTAGTTAATAAAAGTTGTACGATTAGAATAGATTATGATAACAACAATGGATATGGAAAAGGAGAGAATAAACCACTCTATGCGGTTAATATCAAACCAAGAAATCATGCCAGAATAAATAGACAGCATTGGAATATGACTGATTATACTGGAATGGTATATTGTCTACAAACCCCAACCAGTTTTTTTCTTGTCCGAAATAATGATAATATTCAAATTACTGGTAATACAAACCTTCAGAATCAGCCGTATCTTTTTAAACTCCATTTAATCTCTGATCCTGATTGGATTCTTTGTGAAGCTGATCTTGCTAAAGCTGAAGCTCATGTTGTTGCATACCTCACACAAGATGCAAATATGATAGAATCATTTGAATCAGGAATTGATGTCCATAGTTTTAATGCCAGTAAAATCTTTAATCTTCCAATTGAAGAAGTAATTCATGAAGCTAAAACAAAGAAAGTAGATCAAAAAAGCACTATGAGATATATGGGCAAGAAGGTAGTGCATGCATGTTGTTCAGAAGATACTGAAGTACTCACTTATAATGGTTGGGAAAAGATTTCTTTGGTTGACCAAAAAGAACAAATTGCTGTCTGGGATAAAGCTACACAAGAAATATTTTTTGAAGTTCCAAAAAGATGGAATGTTTATGATTATTTTGGAGAATTATATTCTTTTAAAGGACAAACATTAAATCAATTAGTAACTCCTAACCATAGAATTCCTCATTATACATCAAAAGATAATTATTTTAAACAAGAACTTGCAAAAAATCTTTTAACAAGAAAAAATCTTCGAGTACCTATTAATGGTTATTATACTGGAGATGAATGTTTTCCAAAAAGTCTTATTAAATTAGCTGTTGCAATTCAAGCTGATGGATCTTATATGAGACAGACAAGAATTAGATTTCATTTAAAAAATGAAGAAAAAATAATGAATTTACTTGTTATCTTAATGGAATTAAAAATACCATTTACACATACACATCACCAAAATGATCAATCTACATATATTTCTTTTCCAAGATCTATTATGACAGATGTCTTTTTAACAAATAAAAAATTTAATTGGAATTTTTTACTTCTTCAAGGAAAATATTTAGATACTTTTCTTGATGAAATTCTTAAATGGAATGGAAATACCTACCAAACAAAAACAGGAGAACTTAAAAGATATCAAAGTTCAATAAAACAAAATTGTATTATTGCTTCTACTCTTGCTCATTTAAGAGGTAAACAAGGAATATTAAGAAAAGTAAGAGATAAACTTTATTCAGTTACTTTCAATGAAACAAAAAAAGTTGGAACTAAATTTACTTCTAAAATTAATTATCAGGATAAAGTTTATTGTCCAACTACATCAACAGGATGTTTTTTAATTCGTAGAAAAGATATGATAAGTGTTACATCTAATTCCAATTATTCAATGGGAGCACAGACATTCTCAGATAATCTCGCTAAAGAAGAAATTTTCATGACTCAATCCGAATGTAAAAGACTTCTTCAGAATTATCAGGATCGTTTCCCTGGATTAAAAAGATGGCATCATTTAATTGAAGAAGAAGTCCAAAATACAAGAGTCTTATATAACCTATTCGGTAGTCCTCGAAGATTTCTTGGTGCTATGAATCCAGCATTATTTAGAAATGCCTATAGCTACAAACCTCAATCAACGGTAGCAGAACTATTAAATCGTGGCTTGATTAAATGTGTTAATGATTTCAGGCTTGGTAAAAAATGTTTTGATCTTAGAAATACAACAACTGTTCATGATTCAATTGTTTTTCAATTTCATAAAAGTCAAATTCCTAACCTTCTTCAGATTCTTCTCATCGTCAATGATCATATGAAACATACATTTACTTATAAAGGTAGAAGTTTTACTATTGGTCTTGATGCTAAGATTGGTCGTCAATGGGCGGGCAAGACAGCTGATATTGAAAAATTTAATCAACAAGAAATTGATGAAGCAATTGGAAAATTAAAATTAAATTAAAAAAGGAATAAAATGTTTTCTTCTATTAAAATAAAAATCGTCCATTTGATAAAACAAAAGATTACTAATTCAATAAGAAGCAGACTAAATAATTGGTTAAATATAAATGCAATTGACAAAACTCTTCAATTACATTCTAATGAAATAGCACAACAAACGATATTGATTGCAGAAATAACAAAAGTTCTTAAAGAACGTACTGAATATCATCTTGATATACATAATAGAATTGACAATGATTCACAAGTAATACTTATTGGTAAATATAGAAATCGAGATTTTGTCAAATGTTATAATATTCGAGATGATTCATTTAATGATTTAATGAGACATTGTGTCCAACTTGAAAAATATGCTTTTAAAGGAAAAATAGATACAATACCAGGAATTAGTGCTTGTATAAATAAAAAATTAGAAGAATTTGGCTAATGAATTATATTTACCTTATATGAAATAATAAGAGAATAATTTTATGGCACGACAATTATCTGACTGGATTGAGTATTATATGAAATATACTCAAAGAACTGAACCTCCAGAATTATACCATCTTTGGAGTAGCTTAACTGCTATTAGTTCTGCACTGCGTAGAAAATGTTACTGTGATTGGGGAGCTCTGAGAGGTTTAATTTATCCAAATGTTTTTGTATCATTAGTTGGCCCACCTGGAGGACGTAAAGGTACTGCTATGAAAATAGCAAAATCATTTGTTCAACAACTTGGAATTCCTCTTGGAGCAGATTCTTTAGGAAGTACTCAAGCATTATATAAAGAATTAATGGATAGTGAAGATTCATATGTCACTCCACAAGGAATAACTAAGAAACATAAAAGTATCTCAATTTGGGCAGAAGAATTTCAAGTATTTTTATCTGATAGAGATCAAATGTTAATTCCCTCTTTAACTGATTTATTTGATTGTGCAGATATTTGGAAATATAAAACATTATCAAGAAAAACTGAAGATATATCCAATTGTTGGATTACAATCCTTGGAGCAATTACACCAGATATGTTACAAGCAAAGTTAACTCGTGATGCTGTTGGTGGTGGTTTTGTATCTCGAATTATTTTTGTAGTCGGTCAAGGGCCGAAACAGAAAAAAGCATTACAATTTTTAACTGAAGAAGAAGAAGAAATTCGACAAATGTTACAAAATGATCTTCAAGAAATAGCAAATTTAACTGGACAATTTACATTAAGTAAAGACTTTTTGAGGGCTTATGTTCATTGGTATGAACAAGAATGTGATGAATCTGGTATTTCTTCTGATAAATTTCTTGGATATAATCATCGTAGACCTTTACATTTGAATAAAATTTGTATGTTACTATCTGCATCAGAATCAAACGATTTGATTATTACAAGTGAACATTTTGAAAAAGCTTTAGCTGTTTTACAAATTACTGAACAAGAAATGCAAGGTGCTTTTCATGGTCTTGGATTAGCAAATCAAGCAAATGTTTATGCAAAAGTTTTATCTTTTATTGAGTCAAGAGATTTTTTTGACTGGACTGAATTGGTACGTAATTTTCATCTTGATGTGGACAACATTACACAGCTTCGTGGATATATGGAAATGGCAGAACAGTCTGGTCTTATCATGCATGAGGAATCCGCTACTACTTGTCGTTATACAGCCATTAAAACAACAACAACTAAACAAGACCCAGACTATATTAATAAAACAGTTTTTAGGTTAATGGATAGGAATATTGTGAAACACTTAACTTAGGAGAATATAATGAGTATATCTTTAACAGAAGAACAATCTATTAAACAGTCTTTGATTTTATTTACAAAACCTATTTCATTTTTAGTTAATGAAGCAATGATTGAACCAATACGATGGGAAAAAATAGTAATATCAAACGATTTTTTAAATCTTATTTATATTTTTCTTAATTCACAAGATTCTACGAAGTATAATTATGTTAAAAATTTATTAGAAAGTAAAAAATCTCATTGGTTAAGTCAACTTGCAAAAATCGGTTATACTGCAGTTAGACTTTCTGTATCATATGATGACAATGGATTTAAGTTGATTACAGAGACTACAAAAGAATCTTTTAAAAACTAAAATGTGATAGAAAACTATTAATAATTAATTAAAGGAGTAAATAGAATGGAAAAAATATTATTTTTCGATACTGAAACGTCTGGATTTATCAAAAAAGCTTTACCAGCAGAACATCCTGACCAAGCTTGGACAGTCCAAATTGGAGCATTACTTACAGATTCAGAAGGTAATGAAATTAATAAGTTAAATGTAATTATTAAAGCTAATGGTAGAGAAATGAATTATCATGCTGAACAAATTCATGGAATTAGCATTGAACAAACTGAAGAAAAAGGTATTGATGAAAAAGATGCAGCGGAACAATTTGGATTATTATTAAAACAAGCTGATCTGGTTGTTGGACATAATTTTGATTTTGACTGGAAATATGCACAACATCTCCTTGAAAGAAATATGAATGAATTATCTGATGAAGCCAGATCAGCCTTTTATCTTGATTTACCAAACCAATGTACTATGAAAAATAAAGCAGTAATTAAATTCTGTGGGTTGAAAAACAAAGCTGGTAGACCAAAATGGCCCAAACTTATCGAATTATATAAGATTTTGTTCAATGAGGAATTTGACAATGCTCATGATGCTTTTGCAGATATTGTTGCAACAAGTAAGTGTTATTTTGAATTGGTTAAACAAAAAATTATTTAATCCAATGAATAATTGGCGTTCATAAATGAACGTTAATTATAAAAAAACAAATCATTAAGAGGAAAAAAATGGTTGAAAGATGTAAAATAGAGATTCCAATTGAAGTTGTGTATGAAATGCATACTACAAAGAAGGAAAATCATATACATAAAAATATTAAAATTTTAAGAATCAAATTAAACAAAAAACCTCTATCGACTGAAACTGAAAAAGAAATTTTGACAATTTATCAAAATATTATTAAAGACATCTGTAATGATAATTTTAAAAATAGTTTTTATATTAATAAAGAAGATTAATAAAGGAAATTAAAAATGCTTCTAATAAAACCAAGTTTTGAAATCATGGGAATCTACGGAAGTAATGGGATAGGTAGAGATGCTCTACAATTAATTGAACGTGCAGGCCGGACATGTTATAAATCAGAAGATAAAATAACCCGTGATTCATGCATGGCTTTTGTCAAGATGATAAATAAAAATGGTCATCATAGTGTGTTAGAACATTCAGCCATGACAGTTAAATTCATTTGTGATCGTGGCATCAGTCATGAGCTTGTACGTCATAGACTTGCGAGTTATTCACAAGAAAGTTCCAGATACTGTAATTATAAAGGAGGGGTAACATTTATCATACCTCCCTGGATAGATATAAAAATCGGAGAATATAAAACATTATTTCCAAAACCAGCAGCTCCAGATGATATAAGTTGGGAATGGTATAAATCTGTTTTCGAGGCAGAAAGAACTTATTTGATATTATTGAGGAAAGGTTTGTTGCCGGAACAGGCCAGAAGCGTACTTCCCAACAGCCTGAAAACTGAAGTTATTATGACTTGTAACTTAAGAGAATGGCGGCATGTGTTTGCATTACGATGCAACAAGAAGGCACATCCGCAGATGAGAGAGCTAATGCTGCCATTACGATCTGAAGCACAAAAATTAATACCTGTAATCTTTGATTGATATAATAACTAATTAAGGAAAAGCAAACAATGTCTATAGATAAAGAAGCATCATATTATGATGCAGGTGGTATTGAAACAATTGATATTATTAAAGCAAAATTAACACCTGAACAGTTTGATGGTTATTTACTTGGAAACGCAATTAAATACGATTGTCGAATAAATTTTAAACATACTGATATTAAGAATAAAATAAGAGATACGGTCAAAGCTATGACTTATATGAATTTATTAACTGAAAATTTAAGAAGGTTAAAGGAGAAATAACATGGATAATACAGTAAAAGAACAAGAATGCAAACAAATATCAAAACAAATAATGACAATTGAAAAAACCATAACATTGATTGAAGAGAATTTAAGTGATCTTAATCTTCGGCTTGTAGGAGCATTGAGAGTTGAAAATATAAATGTCGAAAAAGAAGATTCTGTTCCCGTCCAAAGTCTTGTTCCTATAGCAGAAAACCTTAGCACCTCAGCAGATAGGCTTGAAAATGTTAATTTTTCACTTCAATCTATTTTGAATAGATTAGAAATTTAAAGGAAAAGATATGAAGATGAATATCTATATAAATGATAGTAGTCTTGTTGCAATAATTATTATTTGTATTATGATAATCACTTGTAGTATAACTTTTTCCATCTGGCATTATAATATAAAAGCCGTGGAATTTTTTACAGCAAACAATTATGAAGAAGTATCAGACAAAGGAACTTCAACAATTTATTGGCGTAAAGCTAAATTAAAATAAAAAAATTACCGTTGCCGTGTCCTGGCACAAACTTGAATATGTAAGTGCCAGGCACCATTTTTGATTTTATGATAAATTGCAACTTTCATATTAGGTCGAGTAGAGTCATATATCCATGCAAAATTGATTTTATCCGCTAATTTTTGTGGTTTAAGATAAATCCATGATCGTATATCAATAGCTCTTACCGGAATTTGACCATGTAAATCATTTCGGTGCTGCTTTGGTCTATAACCTCCTGTAATAACTATTTTTTTCTTTAACTTCAATAACCAAGACAAAATCGCAATAAGCTTCTTATCAAACCCATGAATTAAAACCGATTCTAATACTTTGATATCTTTAATTTTTATATTCATTATAATTTATCCTCTTCTAATTCTTTTAATAAATTTTGATATCCACAGATCAATACTTCCAGTTGATGCCGTAAATTATGATAACTTTCCTTCTTTATAGATGTCCCTGGATTATGAGTCCTTATACTGGAAACAAGATCATCTCCTATATATGATAATTTTTTAGATTCTCTGAATAATTTTTCCATTAATCCTTCCAAAATAGTTTTATTGCAACTCCAAATATAGATACTATAAGCATCCCAATGGCCTTCCATTGTCGATTTATTGTCCGCCAAAGATCTTCTCTGGGACATGATGCCTGAAAAGTTTTGACAGTCATAAACGTCCCATCAGGAGAGATGAAAGATTCAAATTTTTTATGAAATCTTGCCGCCTCTTCATTATTTAGTTTAATAATTTTACATAATTCATCGATTTTTCCATTATGTTTAATTAACAGATCATGATCAGTTGAATTTTCCATTAGAAAATTATCTCCAATTTAGAATTATAAAATATCTTTGTTTTTTATTATATCAAAATATCTTTGCATTAATTGATTTTGACTTTCAGTCAATTGACCGATCCTTTTTCTAACATTTGTAGTTTGTTCTAACTTTTCAAGTTTATTAATTAAAACAGTTATTTTTTTTAATGGCTTTGAAAAATTTTCATAAATTTTCATTTGTTTAAAATCATCAGCATTAGTCTGAAGGAAGAGTCTTTTATCATTTGTTTCTTCAAATACTTTTTTAAATTTTCTGAATTCTTTTCCTTTTTTATCAAAGTCTTGTTTTTCAATAGACGGCCTATACTCACTTCCTCTACCAATATTCCAATAAGCCAACTTACCAATAAACGGTAATGATTCCAAAGTTCGTGATTTTTCAATATCAGCTATTTCACCACTGAAAACATCCTTGCTTAAAGAGTCAACAAGTTTAAATGGAGGAAGTATCATTTGACCAATTGTCGTACCAAGTCCCTCTCTTCTTGCTTGCATACGGACAAATCTATTAGCCCCACCCATAGTTAGAAAATTTTCAATTACTGTATCGCTAAACTTTGTTTCCTTCCCCATCATGAAATCTTTAATTTCATCTGCCCCAGCATTGGCAAGTGCAAGGACTCCCATTAATTGAACCATTCTTTTTATGGAACTTAATTTCTGTTGAGTGTTCCCAGTCTTTAGGTCTTTCCAAACCTCATTACGAAATACATCAAGCTGTTTTATTGTAAAAGTTTTTAACATATACAATATTCGCCAATTACCACCTTTTAAATAATTTTCTGGCATTTCGGAAAGTGCTACTGGTTGAAAATCTAATAATCTGGAATACAATAACATCTTTATATTTTCAGATGGGTCAGCAGTAGAGTCTTTAGATAATGCTAAGAGTTCATTAATAACTTTATTAGAACCATTACCAAAAATTGGCTTGAGTTTTTTCATTAATTCAATTCTACCATTTTTTGAATTTGCCTGTCTTTTATATGCATCAAATGCATTATTAATTAAAAACTCTTTACCAATCGAATCTATTCTTTCAAGACCAACACCCTTAAAGACTTTAGAAACTAAATTACTCAATGAATCAGAATCAGCAAATTCTTGAGCCATTCTATCAATTCCTAAATCTTCTTTAGATATATTTGATTTTTTAAATATTGCTTTAGTTAAATTTTTTATATTACTCGGGAGCCTTAATGGATTCCAAATCTCTCCAACATACATACCCCAAGCGGAATCACCAATCTGAGTTACTGCAGCCATTGGATTACCCATAACGTCAATATATGATATATTTTTATATTTATGCACAATCCCAGTAGTACCTTTTTCATGGAATCTGGCATCTAATATATCACGTACAGTCTGTTCATCTTTTTTATGTAACTCTCCAGAAAGCATTAAATCATTAATATAAGCTCCGATATTTTCTGTATAATCTCGTTGATTTTTATATTCTTCAAGTTTAATATCATAGTCTTTAATATTTTCTTGTAAAAGATCTATCCTTTTATTATGAGATTCAATTAATTTCTGCTTATCATCGTTAAGTAAACCATCATTATATGTAAGGTCTCTAAGTTCTTCAAGTTTACTTACTTCTGTTTGAGCCAGATTTCTTCTTTGTTTTACTTTGGTTATTTGTTGAGGTACTTTACCAAAAAATCTTCTGGCTTCAATCTTTTTTGTCATTGAATAAATATATTGCATTAATGCTGCATCAGAGTCCATATAAAATTTAGCATATTCTTCTGGAATAGTTTCAAAAACTCTACCTTGAATATTACCTGGCCCACCAATTCCAGAAGAACCGCCAAGAATAGTATTACTAATAATATCTGCTTTAAGATCAGGATACCTTTGTTCTAACTCTGTTGTAGTAATACCAAGTTTATCTGCTTTTTGCTTAATTGCATCCGTAAATATTGGTCGGTGAGAAATTTCCTGCGTTGCTTGTAAGAAACCTTTTTGATCTTTTAAAACACGTGGCCAGTAATTTTCAACAAAACCTACATCAAAACCAACATCTATAGCATCTTCTCTAATTTGATTCAATGTTTCTCGAACATTATTATAATTATCTTCAATATCATATTTTTGAGCAAGCTGAGTTATTTTACTTACATCAGAATTTTTACGTGCCGAATCCCATTCAGTTCGATCATTTGGAGACATTTTTTTAGCTTTTTTCATCATTGGATAAGCTTCTTTTAATGCCTCAGTAATTTGCCCAGAAGTTTTAAAGTCAAGTATTTGTAACTTTGCAGATAATCCTTCCAACCCGATGTTTTTAAGTCTTGTAGATATTGGAGTTAAACTTTTTTCTAACATTAACTTAACTTCAGATGTTTTCATTTTGGTAGATTGTTGAATCTTTTTTAAAAGACTTTCTTTTTCTTGGACTCTTTTGAGATGTTGTTCATTAAAATCTTCCTGTGCTGATAAAGGTTCTTGCATTTCAAAACTTACATCTTTAAATAATTCTTCAAGATTTTTATTAGTTAATTCAATGGATTTTTTTATCGCAGCAGTCTTTAAATCTCCTAAATATAAGGGTCTATTAGTTCCAGGAGTCAATCTTTGTGCATCCATCCACCATCCAGTTTCTGGGTCTCTATAGATTTCTTGCAACATTCCTTTAACTTCAAATTTCCAAGATTGATTATCTTTATCCCATTTAGGTTTTATTTCGTCTAAAAGTTCATTAATTTCAAGACTTACATCTTTATTAAAGTGAACAATTGCATCTTTTTTTAATATGCCTTGAGTCTTATATGGAGCTATATTTTCACGATCCTTTTTATCCCAGTCCATACGAGCACTAACATCTCTGGCCTCAATCTCACCAGCAAGTCTACGATATTGATCATGAGCTTTTTCTGAGACTAATTTCTTCAATTTCGGCATATTCTTTTTCAGCCAAAGATATGACTCAGTTTCTTTTTCAGTCCTTTGATCTGGCTGTTTGAGCATAAGTTCTTTAAAAGTATTAAGTTTTTGAGTTAGGTCAGTGCCAATATCTGTATTTTTAAGTGTAGGTTTTCCACCTTTTGCAAATCCTTCAATTCTTTGAATGGCATGTTGAAGTTCGTGAACAAGTGTCTTCTTTACTTCTTTTTGAACATCACCTTTTTTTTCTAAATTATCTATCCAAACTGAACTTAATTCTATTTTGTTAGTTTTACTATTATGTGAAGCTTTTACTCCTTTAGGAAGTTTTTTCAATTCAAAATTGACATTTTTTAATTCAGGATATGCTTTATATAATTCAGGATGTTTAAAAACATTTTTAAGCGTCAATGGTATACCAAATTTTGATTTTAATTGAGTTACTAATCCTTTAATATTCCATTCAGTTTTGCGATCATCAATTTCAAAACGCCATTTATCATCCATCCCAAGAAACCATCCAGTTTCTTTACGAATAGATTCATTATCTACTCCAGTCTGCTCCAATTCAATTGCTTTATTTAACATTGATTTGTCTGCACTACTGGCTTGCGCTCCAGCATATGTGAATTGAGGCAAATTAGTATTCTCTGTCAAACCATCAGTAGTTCTCTCATATAGTTTTCCACTTTCAGTTTCTCTCGCCAACCCAGATGTTGTTTGAAATTCTTGATTACCAGTAACAACTCTACGCCCCATAATATAAAGTTGATTAAAGAAATCCATTACTTTTTGAACCAGCTTACCAAATGAAGTATTGCGATATTCTTCTCTGGAAGTCATTATCTGAGCAAACATATTTGCTCTGTTTTCTTTCATCCGTTGGATTGAGTTTTCATGAGTACTAAGCTCAAATTGAAGTTTATCTAATTTACGGAGTTTATTAAATTCCTTATTAAGAGCTGAATCATCTTCTTTGGTAACTATACCAAGATTATCAAGTGCATGTTTATTTTCATGCCAAAGAGTTTTATTATCCGCAAATTCAGAATCAAGTAGAATTTTATTCCCTAAAGTAATTCCAAGAATTTTATCATTTTTTGACATCTGTCCAGTTTGGACTGCATATTCAATGAAATTATCTCCAGCATTTTTAATATTTTCAAATATGATTCCTTTACCATTTTTTAAATTAATTGATATTTGTTTCTTATCATTAATAAAAACATTTTGTTCAGGAAAGATTTTTTGGATATCTTCAACTTGTATTCCTTGTCCAGGAGTTTGATTTTGACGGAGCTCAAATTGTTCTATGTTTGGTTCAGTTATTGCCTCTGTACCAGTTTCCCCTTCGGGTATAATTTCTTTAAATCCTGTAGGCTTTTCCCCTCGTGCTGCCCTGTCCCCTGAAACCTCACGATCAGTCTTGCTTTTTCTGAGGGCAATATCTGCTTCTGTTGCTGTCTTTCCTGTTCCATAACTAAAACTCCCATTTAATTGTGATATAATATTACCATTTTCATCAACAAAATCTATTGGATTTTTATCAAGATAATTATTTGCCTTTTGTATGGCATTATCAACATTTTCTTGTGTATCACTTTGAAATAAAAATTCATCTCCAGATACATGAAATGCATCTGAATTACCTTCAAAAGCTCTTCCAATAACCTTTAATAATTCATCTCCACTCTCATGACCAAAATTATCATTTGTCCATTTTAAGGAATCAACATCTATACTTACTTGTATTGGTTTCTTTACAGATTCTTCATAAGCTCTTTTGTTTCCAAGACCTGTTAAATGACTTGTTTTAAGTTCAGTTCGCATTTCATCAATCGTCATTTCATCAATATGCTTACGCCGAGTAGTATCTATACGTCTTGGCTCAGCAATCCGTTTTTCTTGATCAACTTCAATTTCTGCTTGTCTACGATCATTTTGATCAATAGATAATTCCTTCAATTGATCCTGATTAATATCATTCTTTTCTCTTTCTTGTCTGTCAAGAGCATCTAATTCTTGTTCTGCTGGAAGATATGTTTTATCTATAATTCGTTGGCGTTCTTTTTGAGCATTACTAATAGTATCTCCTTCTTTTTCAAAAAGCATTGCTGAGTCTGCTGCTGGGGCTTGAGAAGGATATAAACCAAAAGACTTTGCTGATTCTTCTACTGTGCTTGGTTGACCTCTTGAAACAAACTTATTTGATTGTAGCATATCTTCTGAAGGGATGTCTTCTGGAATAACTTCTTCTGGAGGAATAATTTCTTGGTTTGTTAATTCAGGTTCAGATGGAGTAATTTCAGCCATTAATCGTTCCTGCAACTGCATCGATGTATTAATTTGATCATTTAAAGAAGCAGTTAATTCTTCAATTGGTATATCAAGTTCAACAGCCTTTGCTTCTAATAATTCTGTGTCATTTAATAAGGTATTAAAATCAGTTAAATTTTTATCTATTTGAACAAGTGAATTATTAATAACTTCTGGGCCATTGGAAATAATCTTTTCAGCCTGTACATCAATCTGTTTGTTTTTTCCATCTTCAATAGATGACTCTCCAGTAAAGACATTAAATCCTGCACCCATTGCCATACCAGATAAAAGACCAGTTGCTCCAGCTTCACCAACACCATCTAATAAAGGCTTATCAAGTGCAGCATTAAGCCATACTTGTTCTTGCATTGATTGAGGAAGTTCTTCAAAAGCACCTTCAGAAATACCTCCACCAAAAATTCTCTTTATAATTCCAGTCTTTGTAACATTACTACCGCCTGCCAAGAAAGTATCTGGGTCAGCGAAACCAAATTTTTCAGCAACTCTACCTCCTACAACTGAGAATAGTCCTGTACCAATCCCAGAAGCTACAGAAATTGCTGCTTGTTTTGGAGTTAAAAGTCCATCTTCAGTTTGTTGTCTAACATTCTCAGCTGATGCTCCTGCACTTACAAGTCCTTCACCCATTGCAGAAGATATAATCTTACTCCAAGTCGGAGTCATTTTTAGTACGCCAGAAGAAATTATTTTTTTTGCTGCTGCTGCTCCTCCCAACATTTGTGGAGCTGATTCAAGTATTGCATGCCCAATAGTACTTGGATTTTTAATACTTTCTTTTATCGTAGGAATAAAACCTTTTGCTTGATTTACATTCTCAAAAGCTTCTTTTTGCGCTGGTGAATATTGTTCATACAACATCTTCTGTGTTTTTTCAGGATCATAACCAAGATATTCTTCCATTCCTTTACCAACATACCCAAAGGTAGGAATATCAGCCAAGCCAACTACTGATTCACCTACACCAACTACTCCTTTAGCACCTGTGATGGCAATATCTTTTAATGTTCCACCAAGTGTTCGTTGACTTGATTCTTTTAAATTATCTCTTCCCATTGCGATATAATCATCATCAGTCATATCTTCAAAATATCGTTCTGGGCGAAATAATGGACTATTTTTAATCTTTTCTTCAACCATACGATGCCCAGCATCTAAAAATTGCTGGTTTGGATTAACATCTGTTGACAAAGAAGATAAATTTTGTTTCTTTTTTTGCTTATCTAAATCTTCATTATTATAATCTGATAAATTCATAATTACATACCTAACTGACTTAGTTTTTTAAGATATTCTGGATAATTAGGATTTGGAATGCTTTGTTTTGTTCTGGATCTTCTTGATTGCCCATTAACATTACTCCAAGTATATTTTTTAATCTCAGGTGTTTCAACTTGAAATAATCGTTGTGGTTGTCCATTTTTTTCTCCCCATAAATATGAACCTCTGACTGATGTATTTGCATAGCCTGCTAATGGATTTTTAGGTTTATCTGATAACATACTTTGAGCACCACTTGGTAATGATTGTAAAGGTGGAGCTGGAGGCGCTTCTGGAGTTACTGGACTTGCCAAAGGTGACGATAAAGAACTAGCTTTGCTTTCACGAATTATATTATCTGGACCAATATTGAATTGTCTGCCACCTTCTGTTGTTGCACTTCCATAACTTTGTAAATTACTTTTTTGTGGGTTTTCTAATTGTCCCATACTTGAAGTCCTTGTATACCTGTTCATATAATCAGTGACTTCATCATCTTGATTTTGTCTGATTTCTCCAGCACTTAATGCTTTACCTGTTCTTGGATTAGTCCATTGATTCAATAATGTTTTTTCTTCCCATGCTGGCTGTAATTTATTATATATATCTTTCCGCATATTTGCTATTTGCAAAGGAGTAATTGCATTTTTGTCGGTTTTATTCTCAGTTTGTCTTCCAAGTTGCCCACTTTGCCTACTGGAAGCCATTGCCATTTCTTGCTGTCTTTTTTTAGCGGCAATCTCATCTTCTCTTCTTCTTGTTTCATCTCTTGCTTTTTTATATTCGTCTGTCATTTCACCAGTTTGCATATTTGCCATAACTATACCTCCAATTTTTGATTTTATCAAAAAATTATCATTTTAATCATTAGTTATAATAAATCCTAAAGAGCCACTTAATCTAAAATCACCATAATTAATATCATCACCTGCTTTAATTCCTTTAGCATAAAAAGATGCAAATTCTGTTTTTATCTTTTCTACAATATCACCATCTGTTATCTTTTCACAATCCATAAGACTATTAGGATTATTGCCTTTATATAATATTACAAATGTATTAAAAGTGATATCACTTTTAGTAATGATACTTGGAGAATAAGTTATATAATAAGGATTTATACCTGATGAAGCAGTGGAGCCATTTATAGTATAATTATAACAATGATATAAATCTCCAAAATAATATGATTTACCAAAAGCCCGAATAATTATATGTAAATTTTTTGCAAGTACATTAGTATAACTCTCATAACTTGTAGAAAGACCTTCATAACTTCCATCACTATAAGAAGCATTAAAACTACTATTGCCTGAAATAGTAGAATCAAATATAGTTTCTTGATCCCTATCTAAAAATGGTATTGTAGAAGTCCTATTAGTACTACCTGTATCAGTCATGGAAATCAAAAGTCCACTATCTTCATCATAGTCAAAAGATCGTGCTCCAGAACCTGATGCGTTTCCTGTAAGAGTTGTAAAAGAAACAGGCGTATGACTAATACCTTCTTGAACAAAACAAAAATATCTTGGATATACATTTCTTTCTTGTGTAGATGTATACTTACTTGATTGAGAAGAACTACTACTATCAGAAGTCCTTGTTAATTTACTATGACTACGATAAGGATAAATAACATCATTACTATCAATAATTTCGCCAGAAGTCGTACAGTCATGATCAGTAGGATTTTCTATCTCGGCACAGACTTTAGATGCATTTACAACATAAGCAAGGTAAGTCTCAAAAGAACCATTACCAAATATTTCTATAGTTTTTTTATCTTCTATAAGATTAGCTTCTTCCTCTTCATCTAAATTAAAAATAAACTCATGAGAGTAGTTATTTACATTACCATTAAAACAAGAAAATTCAAACTTTAAACATTCAGAAGGGCATTTTGCTGGAGTATTAAAAATATGACCAAGACAATAGTAATCACCAGCACAATTTACTATCAATAAAGAGGTATTATCTTTTAAATCACTACTTTTTGTCAGAGCTACTACCCTACAACCATCCTTAAATCCAAATGGTGCTTGTGGATTAATATGAATCTTTGCAATACCCCAATCTGTCTTTATAGTATTATCTTCAAAATTAATATCTTTTAAATCATTAACAAAACTCTTGTAAACTTCTCCATTTTCTAAATCACTTGGAGTCACTTGAAGTAAATTTGCATCACCAGTATCCTCTTCAAAAGTCAATGGTACTAATACATAAGTACCTTCTAAAATAGNATNTTCTTCATNANCATCTTTAGGTTTAAGTATNGCAGAACAGGCATAACATTTACCAGATTTTCCAGGACAGCTTTTAGGGGCTGTTAAAGGATCAGGAAAAGGATACTTTCTTTGTATTACTTTCTTATTATAATCCCCAACACAAAATAATATAACTTTCATTCCTTCAGTGTACTTGGTAAAATCAGTAGAACTGCAAATTACTACCTCTTCATTTGTACCTCTACAAATTTTCACCTTATACATAATACCACTAAATTTATCTTCATACTCTGTATCAGAATTAAACATTTTATTGTAGTAGAAATAACTATTTTCATAGTCTTGTTCGTCAGAATAACTTCCTTCGAAAGCATCAGAATTAATAACTTCAATAAGTTCACCTTCAGTGAAATAAGTAGTACACCAGCAATACTTTTCTTCTACTATAGGCACTTTCTTTCCAAGTACAGGAAGCAAAGGAGGAACATAAATATCAACAGTATCTATTCCCATTATTGATGTACAAAGAACAGTAACACCATCTGCAAATTTAACAAGTCTTCTATTCTGATGTAAGCCTTGATATCTCATAGCACTTTTTAAGATTTCAAGCTGCCTAAGTCCAAAGAACTTCAACCTGTTTGCATTATATTTATCGCCTGAATATTTAAAATTTGTTATCAATGTTTATGATTCCGCATGTGGGTAATATTGTTGTTCTGAAAGATTGGCTGAATTACTAAGGCTATGATTATAACTATAACCTTTTGTAATACCTTGACTGACAGAATCTCCAAGACTTGCACTGGCATTAACAGAACTTAATGCACTTGCTGCAAGTTGTGCTGAAATATTACTTATAGCTTTTTGTCCTTCTGTAGTCAGTCCCATTGCTCCAAGATAACCTTGAAGTGTCAATTCTGCTTCTTTCAATGAAAGAGTTGTTTGATTATTAGCTTGACTAATTCTGGCCTTAAATTCTTCAATTTGACTATCGAGTAAAATAGCAGCAGCTTTGGCATCAGCTTCATAACCTGCAATTTTATAACCATAAACTTTTGCAATATTTTCAATGATACTAAGTTCTATTGATACTTTTGCTTTGTAAGCTTCTATATCAGCATTATAAATATTAACCATTGAATTATTACTTTCAACTACTGCACCTATTTTTGCTTTTGCTATATCTACTTCAAGTCCAGCAATAGCAATATCACCTTGGTAAATATTAACAAGATTAGCATTATTATCAATAGTTCCAGCTATTTCAGCTTTTGCAGCTTCTACTTCCAAACCTGCTGCTGCAATATCTTTATCATAAACATTTATTAAGTTTANATTATCTTGTAATATAATATCTGCATTTGCTTTATCTACAGTAATCTGTAAATTAGCAGCATTAATTTCATTATTATAATTAGCAATTAAATTATCATTATGCCTAATAACATTATCATTTTCTATTTTAGCAGCTTCTAATGTCATTCCTGCCAATGTAATATCCTTACCATAAATATCAATTAAATTATTATTTTTTAAAGTAGTTGCCTCGACAGAGATCTTTGCTATTTCAGCCTCTAATCCTGCAACTTTAATATCAGCTTCATAAATAGAAATTAGATTATCATTACTTGCCACTGCAGCAGAAATCTCAGCTTTTATAACTTCAATTTCATGTCCAATGGCTGTTATTTCACTTTGATAAATACTAACTAAATTAGCATTACTTTGTATTACAACATCAGCCATTGTTTTGGCTATATCTGCTTCTACTCCTGTCGCTTGTAATCGTGATGTATAAGCAGCAACTTTAATTTCATATGTTTTAATTATTATTTCTTCTGCTACTTTTGCAGCTTCTAATAATCTATTTGAAATATTATTGAATAGTTCTTTATCTTGTCCTTCCAGTTGAATACCAGCAGTGATTGCAAACTGACCATGCTCCTTTGCCAGTCTTGCCTGTTCTATAGTTATCTCATAATTTAACTGCTGATTATTTCTGTTAGTTTCTTTTGTAATCTCTAACAATCTGCCAGAAAGCATTCCAGGTGGAATTTCATAACCTCTTGCAGCAAAGTAATCTTCAGTTTCATTATAAAGTCTTTCATTCTCTAAAACTGTTCTATCTCTTGCCCTTTCCCAAAGAGCATCTTCAATTTCTTCTCCTAATCCTGTCCCACCATTTTCAATAATATTCTTTACATTAGTAATAATCGCATTATTTAATTCACTATAATAATTTTCTTCTGTATAACTAAAAACAGAATCTGGTTCAACAATATCATAAACTGGAATAGTTATTGTAGGTACTGTAACAGTATCAAATGTAGGTTTCTCTGCCGTTGTTACTGCTATATCAGTCGGTACATGTACAAAAAGTGGTCTTTCTAATTCAGGTAATGGAATATCTTTAGAAGAATAAAGTCCTGGGCTAGATATAACTGGAACATCAATATCATTATTAATACCTTCCAGACTTGGAGAAGGCACACTTGTAGTAGAAACTGAACCTACTTTTTTAATATCAGGACTATCAACACTCACAGTAGAAATATTTGTATCAACAATATTAAAAGCAGGTCTTGCAATAGGAGTAAATGTAATATCTGTAGGAACATTAATAAATTCTGGCCTTATTGCATCAGCCACTTCATTAGGCGTAAGATCATCAGAACTTGGTGCTTCTGGTCTAAGAGTTGAAAGATTATCTGTAAGGACAAAATCTTGAAAATCATAATTAATATCTGATGTAGGTAAAGTAATATCACCAAAAATATTTGCCAAAGTCTCAAGATAATACTGTGCAGTAGTAATAGCATCATCAGCATAAGATTGAGCACTGGTAAATTTATCTTCAACAAGTTGTCCTGCTTCATTAGCTCCCATAGTATAACTTGTATATGGAACACTTGATACAGAAACTGTCATATTAAAACTCCTTTCTTAATTGACTAATACTTAAATAAAATTACAGGCTTTGCTGTTAATGTATCAAGGCTAAAATCACATCCAGAAGTATTCTCAATTTTTATTTTCCAATGCCTGCCTACTTGTACTCTTCTACCTGTCATAGATCCATCTGTTTGTATGTTCCCAGTTGTCGTAGGTGCAAGAGTAAATGATTGTTCAGTACCTTCATCAGCTGTTAAAATTAAATTTATATTTCCAGATGCTTCATAACCTGCTCTAATTTTTCTTATTCTTTTTAAATTAGGTATTCCCCAATCACTGGTTACTAATTCTGCAAATGCATCAATATTAACATTATCATCATTTTGATTGTTGTCAAGATCAAAAATGCCATCCTCGTTAAAACCAATAAAAGTACCATTAATTTCAGCAAAAGAATTAAAATTATAATTAATATATTGACTAATTGCTAAATTCTTTAAATTTGTACAGAGTGTTAAGTAATCCATTTAATACCTGCTATGCCTTAAAATTTCATTAGTGAATCTTCCAGTAACTTTACCCTTGGCAATACATTTTAAAGACGGAAAAATAATATTCCCATCTACTAAAATTGCTGTCCAACCAGTAGCATCTATTTCAATTATTGGCAAAGTTACTTGTAAACTACTAATTGTTGTAATTACTCCAGTACCAGAACAATCTATAATTGGTAAAGTTATATTACTATCTATGAAAATTTCAGTATGACCAGTTCCACTTATATTTATTAAAGGTAGAATAGTGTTGTAATTTCCAAATATTTCAGGAAAGCCAATACCATCGCAATCAAGTAATGGTAAATTTTCTTGCAAATTACCTGCTATAGAAACAGAACCAGCAATATCACAATCTAAAACTGGAAAGATAATACTTCCATTTGCCGGAATTGCTACATAACCAGTACTACTTATTGCAGGTATTGAAATACTTTCTTGTAATACTCCTTTTATCTTAACAGTGCCTATACTATTACAAGTTATTTTAGTTAAAGTTTTTTGAAAATCTCCAGTAATTGAAACTATTCCTNTAACATCACAGTCCAATAAAGGTAAGGTTTCATTCCATTTTGCAGCTATTGCAACCATTCCTNTAGCGGAGCAAGTAAGTATTGGAAAAGTTATTTCTCCAATTGCCCCGCCATAAGCAACCATCTGCAAAATTGGAAATGTTATTAATGAAGCTCCCATAAGCGCAATAGAAATAGCTTCAAAAGAAGGAATAGTATTAGTTACTGCACTATTGCCATTATAAACAAAAAAAGATTTTACAATAAAACCTGTTACAGTGGTAGCACCAGTACTTACAAGAATATCCTTGCCAGTATCAGGAACACCAAAACTAATAAACTGACTATCAGTAAGATAAGTTAATTTTCCTGTTAATGATTGCCCAGCAGTAACAAATGTACCATCAGAAAGTAAAGTACTATAACCAAATTTTAAATTAGGACAAACTGCTGAAAAAGTAACACCAGCAGTTTCTATAAGATGTTCAATATAAAATTCTGGTGTTTCTAATAATAAAGAATCTTTACCTGTCAATAATAACTCACCAAAATGAAAATATGGAGCGACTGGAAGAAGTTTAGCCTTAGTTGAGAATATTACTTCCCTGAAACTCTCCTTACCAGCATTTCCATTATACTGAGCAAGTCCAGAAAAAACTAACTCTTCAAGATAAGTAACTTCTAAACCTTCTGGTGCAATCTTACTACTTTTACAAGGATAATAGTGATAAAAAGGAACTATTTTTTTTGAGTTAATAATTTCAGGAAAATCTAAAAGATCTAATATTATTGCATCATAAGTAGTCATATTCTATCATTTCTTATTATTACATTTTTAATTAAATTAGCAACTTTATAAAGATTAAATATAAAATGATATCTTACTTGTAACAATTTTTCAAGTTGGTCTGCTGGAAGTACTTTACTTTTATAGACAGTATAAAATGGAACTATCTTACTACTCATTATAATCTCTGGAAAAGAAGTAAATGCTAATACTTTTGCATCATAAATAGCCATTATAATACCTCTCTATCCTCTTTTATAGCAACACCATCTTCAAAATATCGGTAAACAGCATCACAAATTCTATAGGTACTTGATCCATCTGGATTATCATCCCAAGTTTCAACAGTAAGAGTATCAGTAGTATTACTATTGACTTTCCGTACTGCTCCAGAAGCAGTCCCATCTACAATAAGTAACATTTTATTTTGCCATTCATTTGTAGTCCAACTCTTTGTTGTATCTACTAAGGTTGTATTTGTTACACTGGTAGGTGTTCCTTGCTCTGGCTGGTTGCCGGTTTGTACTGCAAACATGTCATGTATTGTTACAGCATCACTCATTCTAATCAAGCCGTTTAAATCCAGCCAACCTAAAACCCCTTGTAAAGAATAACATCTTATCAATATAGGAACTAAACCATATCGCCCTGTTCCAGCATCAGGATCAAGATAAGTATCTGATATTGAAGAAATTCCTATTGCATAATCTGTACTAATACCATCCTCATCCCCAACATGATCAAATCTACAAAGCTCTGAAAAATTTGTAA
>JGI24023J19991_10000838_pt1 | contig 24201 bp, 21 predicted proteins | sample Cruoilmetagenom1_FD_19991 | JGI IMG/M metagenome (IMG submission 19991) | reverse complement strand
GGTTCAAAACCCGTTTGATGGCAACAGGCCCTGTTTCAAACGGGCGCATTAAGGGTGATCTGGTGTTGGTTGGCGGCGGTGATCCGACCCTGACCACCGACGATTTGGCGGGCATGGCAGCGGCATTGAAACAGGCCGGCGTACGCGAGATCAGCGGCAAGTTTCGCGTCGATATCAGCGCTCTGCCGTTTGTGAATGCAATCGACAAAGGTCAACCTGACCACGTTGGTTATAATCCGGCGGTGGCGGCGTTGAACCTAAACTTCAACCGCGTGCATTTTGAATGGAAACGCAGTGGCGGTAGCTATGACGTGGCGATGGACGCACGCACTGATAAATATCGCCCCTCCGTGCGGATGGCCACGATGCGAGTGGTGGACCGAAACTTGCCGATTTACACTTACAAAGACACCGGCGGCGTTGACACATGGACCGTGGCGCGGCGTGCTTTGGGCAAAGGCGGCAGCCGTTGGTTGCCGGTGCGAAAACCACATATCTATGCCGGTGAGGTGTTCCAATCCATGGCCCGCGCGCAGGGCATCAAACTGCCCCGTGCCCAGACCACCAAAACCGCCACCAAAGGCAAGGTTCTGGTCCAACACAACAGCGACGAGCTGTCAGTTTTGCTACGAAACCTGTTGAAATATTCCAACAACATGACAGCCGAAGCGATTGGCATGATGGCCAGTAAGGCGCGCGGTGGGGCAGGAGGGACGCTGAAATCTTCGGCCAAGAAAATGACCGGTTGGGCCAAGTCCGAAGCCGGCGCGCGCAAGTCAAGTTTTGTCGATCATTCGGGGCTTGGATCTGGATCGCGATTGACGGCGGGCGACATGGTGTCGGCGCTGGTAAAACACGGCCCGAACGGATCGCTCGCGCATTTGATGAAACCGATCGCACTGCGCGATGCAAAGGGCCGCGTGATCAAGGGCCACCCGATCAAGGTTCACGCCAAAACCGGCACCCTTAATTTCGTCTCGGCGCTGGCAGGATATGTGACGGCACCTGACGGCACGAAACTGGCCTTTGCGATGTTCATGGCGGATGAAAAACGCCGCGACGGGTTGGCCAAGGCCGACCGCGAGGCGCCGCAAGGGTCCAAATCTTGGAACAAAGAGGCCAAGCGGTTGCAACAGGCCCTGATCGAGCGTTGGGCGACGCTTTATGGCACCTAGTTCCGGCTAAACCGTTTCCAGATAAATCGCAGTTTGTGCATCTTCATCCAGCTCTGCCATTTTACGCAGTTCTTGGCGCTTGGTCATCGCCAAATAGAGAATCAAATCTGGCGACAGGATACGGGCTAAATCCTGTGAGTTTTCAAAAAGATCAATCGCTGTCGCCCAATCGGTGGGCAGCTGTGGCAAGTCCTGATCATAGGCATTGCCGGTGATTGCAGCGGGGGGCATTTCACCGTCCTCGATCCCGTTGAGGGCGGCACCCAACACCACGGCGAGCATCAGATAGGGGTTGATGTCCCCCCCCGCCACGCGGTGTTCAATGCGGCGCGCAACCGGTGCGCCGCCAGGGATGCGGATGGCAGCGGTGCGGTTTTCATGCGCCCATGATATGCCTGTGGGCGCGTGGGTCCCTTCGACCATGCGTGCATAAGAATTGGCGTGTGGCGCAAAGACCAACATGCTGGCCGACATCGCTTTCAGACAGCCCGCGACGGCATGGTGTAGGGCGGCACTGCCCTCAGGGCCGCCATCGTTGAACACGTTTTCCCCGTCTGCATCGACAACGGAAAAATGCACATGCATGCCGTTGCCCGTATCTTCCGCAAATGGCTTGGCCATAAAGGTCGCTGCCATGTCGTGTTTGCGCGCTAGGCCACGCACCAACGTCTTGAAAAGCCACGCATCATCGGCGGCCTTTAGGGCATCCCCGTGATTTAGGTTGATCTCAAACTGGCCGATGCCGCTTTCTGATATGGCGGCTTGGGCGGGTATGTCCATTTCGGCGCTGGCCGCATAGAGATCCGTAAAAAAGCCGTCAAACGCATCGAGCGTTTCCAGTGACAACACATCAGCCGTTTGCATAGTTTTGCCTGTCAGCGGCGAGCGGGCCCGTTGCAGTGTTTCACCGCTGTTATCGACCAGATAAAACTCCAGTTCGGTGGCGGCCATCACTTGCCAGCCGCGCGCTTTGTAACGATCCAGAACGGCCGTCAACGCATGCCGTGGGTCGCCGGCAAAGGGCGTACCATCATCAAAGTGCAAACTCATCGGGTGCAATTCGCTAGGGTTGTTCAACCACGGCATTGGCAGGGGGCCACGCTGTGTCGGGAGCAAGATCCCGTCAGCATCCCCCGTGTCAAACACCAACGGGCTATTGTCGATATCTTCTCCCCAAATGTCGACATTCAAAGTTGAAAGCGGCAGTCGCACGGCGCCCTTGGCCAGCTTTTCACCATAGCTGAACGGCACCCGCTTGCCGCGTGATACACCGTTTAGATCGACAGCGGCAACACGGATGGTTTGTGGCTTTTGACTCATGAAAATCCTTTAGCGAATGATCTGTGGACGCACTCGAATTCTGCGCCGGTGTTCTTGTGGTAAGTGCCGGTTTAGATGTCGGTTGATCATCCCGTAAGTGCCGATGACAACCAACGTCAACAAAATGAAATATCCGGCCAAGATCGGATAGGGTACAAAGGGGTTAAAGGTTTTGTCGGCAAAGTAACTGGCGTAGTAAAGCGCGTCACCACGTTGTTGCCAGGCGGGGAAACCGGAAAAGAACACCAGCGTTGTCGCGTGGAACAAAAAGATCGCCTCATTGGTGTAGGCGGGCCAGGCAAGGCGCATCATGGTTGGCCATATCACACGGCGAAAGCGAGTCCAGCCGGACAGTCCGTAAGCGTCTGCCGCTTCAACATCGCCGCGCGGGATTGATCTAAGCGCGCCATAGAAAATTTCGCCGGAATAGGCCGCAGTGTTTAGAAACAACACAACCAGCGCCCCCAACCATGCCGCCGATAGCGGTGCGAACACCGGTGCCACGCTTTTGAGTGACAGGAACAAGAAGTAACCAAAGAAGAATTGCACGAACAAGGGCGAGCCACGGAATATAAAGATGAACCATTCGGCCGGTTTGCGCAGCAATGGATTTTGTGTCCCCTTGGCCAGCGCCAAAGCATTGGCAAACACAAAACCAAAAATCAGTGCAATCACCCCAAAATAGATGTTCCAGATCATCCCCGAACCGATCAGGGTGAATTGTTGGCAAAGGGTGAAATCATCTTTGGGCAACAGCCGTTCGCCGTAGCCGACGCTGCGCAGGCCGTAATCCTGAATGGTTTGCAGGCAACTCATATCGTGGCCTTGCGTTGAGCTTCGCCGCCTGACGTGGCTTGGCCGTGGGTCAAGCGGGCCATGATGCGTTCAAGCACGACTTCAGAAAATTTGGTGAACAGCAGGTAGAAAACCAGCAGCCCAAAGAAGTACCACATCCGCCAATCCGCATGGGGGTAGGCTGTGAAACGCGCGGTTTTAGAGCCACCAAGTTCACGTGACCAGTAAACGATATCCTCGACGCCGAGCAAAAACAGCAACGGCGTGGCTTTGATCAGCACCATCCACAGGTTGCTAAGGCCCGGCAGTGCATAAACCCACATCTGCGGCACCAGTACGCGCCAAAAGCTCTGGCGTTGGGACATGCCATAGGCTTCGGCGGTTTCCATTTGGCCACGCGGCACGGCGCGCATCGCTCCGTATAGGACGTTGGCGGCAAAGGCACCGAACACGATGGCAAAGGTCAAGACTGCCAGCGAAAAACCATAAACCTCGTGCACCCATTGGGACGCATTGCTAAGCGGTAATTTGGCGGCATCGCAGACTACAAAATCATTGCCTTGGCGGATCGGTTGATCCCAGTCGGGGCACAGGGCTTTGTGCCGCATCCATTCAAACAACTGGTCCAGCGCGATGACGAAAAACAAGAAAAAGGCAATGTCAGGGATCCCGCGCACCAGCGCAATATAGGCCTTGCCGAACCACGAAAATGGCGCGCGGGTACGGGCCGACATCGCCCCCATAAACCCGAACGCCAGCGCAGCAGGGGCCGTGATGGCCAGCAACAACAACACAGTGCCCAATGAATAATAGAGCATCATGTGCTTGCCTGTGGTCAGGTAACACGAGAGCCAGGACAGGCCCGATAGGGTGTCAGGGTCGGCGCAGTAGGAAAACATTTAGATCTTTCAAAAGTGGGGCGGCGCAGCGGCCGCCCCCACAAGGGTTACATTGGCATAGGGTCCTAGAAACCTGGGCCGATTTCCCATTTGGTCAGCAAAGCGTTCAACGTGCCGTCTTCTTTCATTGAGCCGATTGCGGCATCAAATTTGGCTTTCAACTCGCCGTCGCTTTCGCGCAGGCCCATTCCAACGCCGCCACCGATCAATTCTTCTTGGTCCATCAGCATCAGGTCATCGTTTTCATCAGCGATGGGTTTCAGATAGGCCTTGTCAGCCAAAACCGCATCTGCTTCGCCATTGCGTACGGCTGCGATGGTTTCATCTGGCGTTGCAAACTCAACCAATGTCGCGCCAGAGGAGGCGATGAATGACGCCTGAATGGTGCCGGTCTGGGCCGCCACGACGCCACCTTTGGTGTCGGCATCTGCGGACATGGACAGGTAGGCGGATGGGTCAGGTTGCGTGTAGCTTTGTGTGAAGTCAATCACTTCGTCGCGCTCGTCGGTGATCGACATGCCGGCGATGATGGTGTCATAGTTGCTGGAAACGAGGTTCGGGATAATGCTGTCCCACTCGTTTGTGACCCATTCGCAAGTCAACTCGGCGCGTTTGCACAGCTCGTCACCCAGCTCGCGCTCGAAACCATCAACTTCGCCAGCGTCGTTGATAAAGTTATATGGAGGGTAGGCGCCTTCGGTGCCCATGCGCACGGTTTCAGCCATCGCCATGCCTGCGCTTAGCGCAAGTGCAGCCGTCGTTAGGATTAGGTTTCTCATTTGGTATCTCCCTTGTGGTTAAATCTTGGGGACCAGTCACGGACCCCACTTTGGTTCAGTCGTAAAGCGGTATCAGTCAGGTTGCGTCGCGCTAAGGAATTGCTGCAAACGCGCGGATTTTGGTTGTTTGAACAGGACCTCGGGCGGGCCTTGTTCCTCGACCTGCCCTTGGTGCAGGAATATCACGTGGTCCGAGACATCAGCAGCCAGCCGCATGTCATGGGTGACGATCAACATGGTGCGCCCCTCGGCGGCCAAATCTTTGATCACCTTGACCACTTCTTGTTCCAATTCAGGGTCCAGTGCCGATGTCGGTTCGTCAAACAACAACGCCTCAGGCTCCATCGCTAAGGCCCGCGCAATCGCAGCGCGTTGTTGTTGGCCGCCGGACAGTTGGGCAGGCCATACATCGCATTTGTCGCCAATGCCGACCTTTTCTAGATAGGCACGCGCACTGGCCTCAACCTCGGCTTTGTCGCGACCCAGAACAGTAACAGGGGCCTCCATGACATTTTGCAAAATCGTCATATGTGACCAGAGATTAAACTGCTGAAACACCATCGACAGGTTGGTGCGAATGCGGATCACTTGGTGCTTGTCAGCCGGATGTCGACTCAACCCCTTGCCGCGCCATTTTACAGCCTCGCTTTGGAATAAAATATCCCCATGCTGGCTGTTTTCCAACAGATTGGCACAGCGCAACAGCGTAGATTTGCCCGACCCGCTTGATCCAATCAGCGACACTACATCGCCGGCATGGGCTGTGATATCAACGCCTTTTATGACCTCCAACTCGCCATAGGCTTTGTGCAGGTCGCGGATTTCGATGACAGGCGGATTTTGTTCAATCAATGTTTGTGCAGCTTTTTGTTATTTTCCCCAACGCATTAGGATGAGAATCGGCTGCAATTGCAATGGTTAATACGTGATGTGGCGCTAGGACACCCGCTGATCAGGGGGATCAGGTGTTGGGATTGTCAAATAATGGGCGGCAGGGATGTCGATCACGGCTTTGATCTGTAGCGCGTCACGGGTGTGGGCCGAAAGGCTCAATAGTGCTTTTCCCAAAGCCGAGAACAGCTTTGATTTGTTGACCCCAACCGCAGCGATGAAAGGCAGGCCGGGGGTTGGAGGCGTGCGACCGACTACTTTTAGTGCGCTGGCAAAGCCGTCGTATTTTTTGATCATCGCCCAAGTGACGGCATCAATCGCGGCTATGTCGGTTTGGTTTTCGGCCACCATTTGGGCAGACTTCACATGCCCGCCAGATTGAACATGTCTGGCAAAGGTCAAATTTTGCGCGGCCATGTGAGAAAGTGGCGCAGCCCAGCCGGATTGGGACATGGGTTCATTATAAGCGAAGCTGGCATCGTGAAAGTCGTTCAAGACGTGGCGTGGGTCATTAGCGCGGGCAATGAAAACGCTGTTGTAGTAACCGGCAGGGCAGTCGGGGACGCCGTAATCGGGGGTGCCGATTAGGGTGACCTGACCATGCAGGCGTGCGCGAAAGGGGTAACCGCAGGTTTGGGACAGCAACAGGTTGGGGTTTTGCCAAATGTCCCAAATACCCATATCGCGGGTTAGGTCGCTGGGACCATATCCAACTGCTTGACGAATTGAATGCCAAAACGCGTCATTTGCCTGCGCGACCTCGGGACGATCATACATAGGTAGGGCGGCGATCACTCTAGTTCGGCCTCAGCGCGGTGGCGGGCTTTGGCACTTTGCACATCGTTGACGCCCAACAAATTAGCCACAAGCCGCAGCAGCGTGTTTTCGTCAGCATCGCGCTGCCCGTCGGCCAGAACCACTGCCCAAAGATCTTCAATTACCCCGATGCGGTCCTCATGTTGGACGGCATCTTTGATGGCGCGGGTAAATCGTACAGTATCGGGGGCCTCAAACTCCAGAACCTCGCATTGTTCACGAAGCTCATCTGCTTGCGCCGAATTCAGGCCATAGCGTTTGGAAAGCAATTGATCAATTTTGGCCGCTTCAGAGCCGTCGTAATGCTCGTCTGATTTGGCAACGCGGACCAGTAGCGCGCCAAGCGCAAGACGGGCATCCATGTCACCCAGCGGGGCGGAGGCGGGGGCTGTAAGCCGTTTTAGAAATTCACCAAACATAGGATTTGATATAGGGAATATTTTTGGAATGTCCAATTACAGAAGTTGAGCGCCATGAATTTTTGAAAAATTCATACCAAAATTCTTGAAGAATTTTGCGCCGCGTTATTCATAGCCCTCGACAATCACCAAATTGCCGTCGCTGGCAGGATCGCGTAGGGCTTTGGCAGCTTGATACTCTGGACTGTCGTAACAGGCTTGCGCTGTTTCAACATCGGTAAACTCTATCACCACAGTCCGCGGATTTGCGGTGCCCTCAAGGATGGATTGCTCTCCTCCTCGGATCAGGAATTTCGCTCCGTATTTTGCAAAGGCCTCGGCATTTGCTGCGCGATACGCCTGATATCCCTGCATGTCGTGCACAACGATTTGTCCAACCCAATATCCTTTTGCCATTTTTCGTCCTTCCTAAACCAAACGTGATGAATCAATCGCCGCACTGATAAAACTCGCAAACAGCGGGTGTGGCTCAAACGGTTTTGATTTAAGTTCGGGGTGGAACTGCACTCCGATAAACCAAGGGTGATCCTTCCACTCCACAATTTCAGGAAGGCGACCATCAGGTGAGATACCGGAAAACTGCATCCCCTGCGCCTCAAGCGCCTCGCGGTATTGCATATCCACCTCGTACCGGTGGCGGTGACGTTCCTCAACTGTGGTTTCACCGTAGACCTCAGCGACCTTAGATCCTTCGGTCAGCTTGGCTGTATAGGCCCCCAGCCGCATGGTGCCGCCTTTGTCATCATCGACTTTGCGTGCCACCTTGTGATTGCCCTGAACCCATTCCTTGAGATGATACACCACAGGTGTAAATCTTTTGCCACCTGCCTCGTGATCGAACTCCTCAGAGCCTGCATCTTTGATACCCGCCAGATTGCGCGCGCCCTCAATGACAGCCATTTGCATGCCCAAACAAATGCCCAAATACGGCACCTTGCGGGTGCGCGCAAATTCGGCGGCCTTGATTTTGCCCTCGGTGCCGCGTTCGCCAAACCCACCTGGCACAAGGATCGCGTCAAAGCCTTCCAGATGCGCAGCAGGGTCTTCGGTGTCAAACACCTCGGCATCGACCCATTCAACATTGACCTTCACGCGGTTGGCCAAACCGCCGTGGGTCAATGCCTCATTGATCGACTTATAGGCATCTCCGAGCTGGGTGTATTTGCCGACGATCGCGACTTTGACTTCGCCCTCGGCATTGATAATGCGGTCTGCCACATCGTCCCAGCGGGCCATGTCGGGCAGAGGCGAGTCGGTGATGCCAAAGGCGTTTAAGACCGCCGTGTCCAACCCCTCGCGATGATAGGCAATCGGCGCTTCGTAGATAGATTTCAGATCATAGGCTGCAATCACATTCTCAGTGCGCACGTTACAAAACAGCCCGATTTTCGCGCGTTCTTTGTCTGGGATTGGCTGCTCCGAGCGACAGACCAAAACGTCGGGTGCGATCCCGATCGAGCGCAGTTCTTTGACCGAATGCTGGGTTGGTTTGGTCTTCAACTCACCCGCCGCAGCCAGATAGGGGATCAACGTCAAATGCATAAAAATACATTGGCCCAGTGGTTTATCCTGCGAAAACTGCCGGATCGCTTCAAAGAACGGCAATGCTTCAATGTCGCCCACCGTACCGCCAATTTCACAGAGCATAAAGTCGACCTCATCCTCGCCAACCGAGATGAAGTCCTTGATTTCGTTGGTGACATGGGGAATCACCTGAATGGTTTTGCCCAAATAGTCACCGCGGCGTTCTTTTTCCAAGACATCGGAATAAATCCGGCCCGAGGAAACAGAATCGGTGTTGCGCGCGGACACGCCGGTGAAGCGCTCGTAGTGCCCCAAATCCAGATCGGTCTCTGCTCCATCATCGGTGACAAACACTTCGCCATGTTCAAACGGGGACATCGTGCCGGGGTCTACATTCAGATAGGGATCAAGTTTGCGCAACCGCACGGTATAGCCGCGCGCCTGTAGCAACGCGCCCAATGCGGCCGACGACAGACCCTTGCCAAGGCTGGAAACAACACCACCAGTAATGAAAATAAAACGTGCCATGCGGTTGGCGTCCCCCGTGAAATAAGTGTTCTATCAGGCGCGTTTTGCAGCAAAAGATGCGCACCATCACGGGATTTGAGATATAGTAGATTCGCAACGATTTGGCAACATACCACAACATGCTGTTGGGCAAAAAACTGAAAAAACTATTTCTAGTATATGCTTAGTCAGCAGGTGGAGGCGTGATAGGCGCATCACCAGCGCTTGGCGGTAACAAATCATCCGCAGCAGGGGCAAGCGGTTCAGTTTGCGCAGCCGATGAATCCGTGATGCGATCCACAACGGATGATCCGGCCGAGTTTTTCGCTGCAATCACTGTCATCGCGATCGATGTGCAGATAAATGCGACGGCTAAAATCCATGTCACCTTGGTCAAAGCTGAGGCTGCCGAACGGCCTGTCATCGCGCCGCCACCGCCACCGCCGCCCATCCCAAGGCCGCCGCCCTCCGAGCGTTGCAACAACACGACACCAATCAGGCTAAGAGCCAAGATCAGGTGAATGACGAGAATGACGTTTTCCATAGGTATCGCGGTCCGTTTGATTAGGTTGGATGTTATCTAGGGGGTGACGGGCGCGCCCGCAAGCCCTTTAGGGCCCGTTGGGCGGATTGAAATCATTAGCCCTGTTAAACGCCGTTGAAAACAAACGCTGGCTTGCCCCGTCACGCGGGTGGTTTAATTTCACTTCGGCAACGCCACGTGCTAATCATTGCTTTCGTTGACATCGACTTGTCCGGATAGAGTGCGACGGACAAAGCTCCAGGATAGGCCGATCCCCAGAACCACGGACAATGCGAAAATTCCGATCCAGACATTGATGCTGGAATTGGTCAGTGATAGTAGCCCGCGGTCATATAAAACCCAACATATCGCGGCCACAACGCTGGTGACCAAAACCATGCCCAGCATGCCGATAGATTGTAGGGTTGCGCGTAAGTAGATGATGTAGCCGATGATCAGCAGCAGCCCGAACAACACCGTCATTGGCAATTCGTTGGTGTAGTTTTTCAACCCCCAGCGGACATAATTCCACTCGGTCGGGTTGAAGGTGGCCGACAGGAGGCCAAATGCAAATGCCCAGCGTATCAAAAAACCCATCATGCCCTCTCAGTCGTTTTCCCCAAGAATTGCAGGTTTGTACCGCCTCTGTCTAGCCCTCCGTCTAGGGCTCTCTTTGGCCTGTGACGTTTTTGCGGTTTCCTTGCGGGGGCAGGTGCGGCTACAAGAGCACGGGTTTTAACAATTGTCTGGGGATTCTTGATGGCAAATGTAGTAGTCGTTGGCGCTCAATGGGGCGATGAAGGCAAAGGTAAGATCGTTGATTGGCTGTCTGAACGCGCCGATGTCATCGCGCGCTTTCAGGGCGGCCATAACGCTGGTCACACCTTGGTCATTGATGGCGAGGTCTTCAAATTGGCCGCACTGCCATCGGGCATTGTACGCGGCGGCAAGCTAAGCGTGATCGGCAACGGTGTTGTTTTGGACCCGTGGCACCTGCTGGACGAAATCGAAGGCATTCGTGGCCAAGGTGTTGAAATCAATTCAGATAATCTGATGATTGCCGAGAACACCCCGCTGATCCTGCCGATCCACGGCGAGCTGGATCGTGCCCGTGAAAATCAAAACTCGATTGCGAAAATAGGCACCACGGGCCGTGGCATTGGGCCAGCCTATGAAGACAAAGTTGGCCGCCGTGCCATTCGGGTCGCCGATTTGGGCGATGCCAAGACGCTGGAATTGCGGGTAGATCGTGCCCTGATGCACCACAATCCCTTGCGCAAAGGGTTGGGCATGGAGCCTGTGGACCGCGACGAATTGCTGGCCAAATTAAGCGAAGTGGCGCCAAAAATTCTAAAATATGCCGCCCCTGTTTGGAAAGTTCTGAACGAGCAACGCAAATCCGGCAAACGGATTTTGTTTGAAGGCGCGCAAGGCGCTTTGCTGGACATTGATTTTGGCACATACCCTTTTGTAACTTCGTCCAACGTGATCGCAGGCCAAGCCGCGACTGGCGTTGGCCTTGGGCCAGGCGCGATAGATTTCGTGCTGGGTATCGTCAAAGCCTATACCACGCGGGTTGGCGAAGGCCCGTTCCCGGCCGAGTTGAACGACGACGATGGTCAGCGTTTGGGCGAACGGGGCCATGAATTTGGCACCAACACAGGCCGCAAACGGCGCTGTGGCTGGTTTGATGCGGTTTTGGTGCGCCAAACCTGTGCGACCTCTGGTGTGTCGGGCATTGCCTTCACCAAATTGGATGTTTTGGACGGGTTTGAGACCCTGAAAATCTGTGTCGCTTATGAATTGGACGGCGAACGTCTGGATTATCTGCCGACAGCCGCCGACCAACAGGCCCGTTGCACGCCGATCTATGAGGAAATCCCGGGCTGGTCGGAAAGCACCGAGGGCGCGCGATCATGGAATGATCTGCCAGCGGCGGCGATCAAATATGTGCGGCGCGTGGAAGAGTTGATCGAGTGCCCTGTGGCGATATTGTCCACCTCGCCCGAACGGGAAGACACCATTCTTGTGACGGATCCCTTCGCTGACTAACCTTTTGCGCCTCGCAACACCCTAAAGTGAACTGGAGACACCGAAATGGCCGATTCCAAACTGTCTTATGAGGCCCGCCGCCGCTGGTCGTTGATCATTTTGTTGATCGGCCTGCCAATTTATATCGGCATTGCACTATTTGTGGTTTCACTTTTCGATCGCCCACCGTTGCTGTTGGAACTGGCGGTCTACATTGTGCTTGGATTTTTGTGGATGATCCCGTTCAAGTCTGTGTTCTTGGGGGTGGGTAAAGCTGACCCAAATGCTGACGACGACAAAAGCAAATAAGCAAAAAAACGGGGCAGCCCTAAAGGCCGCCCCATTCGTCATTCACACGATTTAGAGTGAGAATTCTAGTTATTCGCCCGCGATGCGCGCTTCTGGTTTGAAGCGGGTCGTTTCGGCGATTTCAAATTTGCCGCGATTGACCTTGACGATTTTACCTTGACGCAGCAACTGCCCGAATGAGCGTAAACCTTCTTCGCGGTTAAAGTCGGCCTTGCCAGAAAAATTGGCCACTTGGCGCATCAGGTGCGGACGACCAAAGTGTGGGCGACCCTCAACATAGGCGGTATAGGCGGCGGCGGCTTCCAGCAGATCTGGCAATTCAGATGCACCCATCTTTTCGGCAAAATCAGCAAAGCTGGTGCTGCCCGCAAAGATGTTTGCGTCTTTGTCATCACCGTCGTGATCTGTGCCGGATAAATCAGCCAGGCCCAAGTTTGACCCTGCCTCAACCTCATGTAATGTCACATCGTTTTTCGAGATGCGGCGCGGACGGATTGGGGACACAACAGCTGGTTGTTCGCCTTCTTCACCGTCGATACGTTGTTCAGAAACCAGAATAAGCGGGGCCGGACGGTCGATATTTCTTTCGCCCTTTACCTTGGCTGGCTGTGGACGCATCACATCCGCCAGATCGGTACGATATGCATCGGCCTCATTCGGCGTTTCAATGTCGTTGTCCTTGTTGAACTTACGGTCGGCAACCGTGGCTGCAACAGCTGCGCGCAGATGCGAAATGGCCGAACGACGACGCGAACTTTCGTCAGTTTTAAGCTTTGCGTTCGCCTCATCCAACAGACGCGCAACTGAGGCTTCATCCTCGGCGTCACCCTCGCTGCGAAGGGCGCGGTTGGTGCGTTCCTCACGCAGCGCTGCATTGATGCCACTGTCCGTATCGGCAGGTGTATCCATCTCGACATCCGCAAGATCAGCCATCAATTCGGCTTCATCCTCGGCGGAAAGGCTGGTTTCACCCAAAGCATCCAACGCTGTTTCCTGGACGTTCGCTGCGGAATCTTCGTCTTCGATGATATCATCTTGAGGGGCGACGTCCTCTGCAACATCGCCTTGTGCATCGCCCAGATCCATGTCGGTTTTCTTGACCTTAATGATACGCGCCCGAGAAGGTCTGACAGGTCTCACCGGCTCTTGTGGTGTTTCCTCTGAGATGATTTCTTCGGCTTCGGCTTCGGCTTCGGCTTCGGCTTCGGCTTCGGCGTGGGCTTCGATCTCATCTTCGATAGCGTCATCTACAATGACTTCTTCTTCGATAGTGTCCTCATTCGCCGCATTTTGGGCAACTTGACCAAGAATGTTGCTCACAGCGTCATCGCTGTCGTTTTCCTCGTAAACTTCATCATATGTTTCAGGGTCTGCGGTCAAAGGCGCATCAGAAACATCCGCCACCTCGTCGGCGACACGGCCCATCATAGCATTGATGTCGATATCCTGAACGCTATCTTCTTGAACGTCGTCATCTTGAACGTCGTCATCTTGAACGTCGTCATCTTGAACGTCGTCTTCCTGAACGCCGTCTTCCAGTGCCTTGTCGTCCTGCGCGGTGTCTTCGGCTTGCGATTCGGGCTCTTCTGTCGGCTCTTGAACTGGCTCCACAGCAACTTCAGTTACGTCCTCAATAGTGACTTCCGCAACCTCATCTTGTTCATCGTCTTGTGACAAGAAACCGTTGGCGTGCTGGTCCTCGGAAAAGCTGGGCGCATCACTGCCAGCCGCTTCATTCTTGGCCACAACGGCACGAATCCGGCGCAGTTTAGCAGCGACGCTTTCGGTGTCCCCTTCTAGAGGGGCGTCCGGCGTTACAAATTCGGCACGTGGCGCGCTCTGGGCTTCGTCTTGCGCATCATCATATGTAAAGGATGGCACGATAGGCGCTTCAACGACAGTCTCCTCAACAACGGGCGCGGCTTTTGCGTCTGGCTCTGGCTGTGGGTTCGGCGTTTGAACTGTAGCGTCTGCGAGAGGCGTTACTTGTTCAATCGGGCGCAAAGTCACACCGTTGTCTTCAAGCTTGGCTTCCACCTTGCGCTGGATTTCCTGCCCAGCGATTTTGGCGAGCATTTCGGCATCCGGTGTCGCGGGTTCCGCTCCGAAATACCGGTCATCAGAAGCCAGATCACGGAAGTATTCCGCGATTGCCTTCATTGTTCCAAAGGAATCGTCAAAGCCCTCAAGAGTGCACGAAAACGTGCCATAAGAGACTGTTAGAATTTTACTCGCACCCATCATTGGCCTGCTCACTTTCTATATCGTTTCTTTTCTTATTGGCCTATATTTACCAATGAATGGTTCTATTTCATGAACAAAACAGGGAATTTTCTGGTATTAATTCATGACAAAATTGTGGCAATTTTTCCTAAAAGGCATTTAATCACCGTGAAAACACCTATTGTTGACACAAATGGCCCTATTACGCTGCTTGGTGGCAGTCAGGTGAAAAACAGCGCGGTTGACCTTGCGTTAGGTTTTGCGCCGAATCTGGTGGCCGCGGATGGTGGCGCGCGGGTGGCTTTGCGTTTGGGCCATATGCCAAAGGCGGTTATTGGCGATTTTGATTCGGTTAATGCAGATACTATAGCCCATATCCCGCCCGAGCGCCTGCATCGCATATCCGAGCAAGACAGCACCGATTTTCACAAATGCCTGCGCAACATCAATGCGTCTTATATCCTGGCGGTTGGGTTCACTGGGCGGCGGTTGGATCACGAGCTTGCGGCCTATAATGCGCTGACGCAATACCCTGACAAACGCTGCATTGTGCTGGGCGAGGTCGACCTGTGTTTTTTGTTGCCACCAGAAATCCGGTTGGAGTTGCCAATTGGCACGCGAGTGTCGCTGTTCCCGCTCGCGCCGTGTCGCGTCAGCATGACTGGGCTACGGTGGTCATTTCAGGACTTGGAATTGGCACCGGACGGCAGGATTGGCACCTCAAATGAATCCTCAGCGGATGTGGTTAACATGCAAACCTCTGCTCAAAAACTGCTGATGATCCTGCCGCTGAGCTGTCTGGGCGCGGTGATCAAGGCGCTGACCTAGGCCTGTGCCACGCGATGCTCTCGCATGACGATGTATAGCCCTGCCGCTACGGTAATTACGATACCAAGCGCTGCAAGCCCGTTGGGCAAATCGCCAAAAATCATCCAGCCAATAAAGGTGGCGAATGGGATTTCCAGATATTGCACAGGGGCTAACGTGGCAGTGGGTGCGTATTTCAGCGACCACGTCATAATCAAATGCGCCAAGGTGCCAAGCGCCCCAAGCAATACCAATAACGCCCAATCAGGGCGGTTGGGCGCGATCAGGGTTAGAGATTGGATGTTGAAAGGGGCGCTGAGTAACAAGACGAAACCCAACACCACCAACGCCATGCCTCCGCTGACGGCCTGTAGGGTGATCGGGTCGGCGCGCGTGGCCAAATGACGTGTAACGACCATAAACCCGGCAAAGGCCACGGCCACAACCAGCGGCAACAACGCTGCCCCGCCTACCGCGGCAAAACTGGGCTGGATCACCAATAAGGTGCCGATGAAACCAACGGCGCAGGCGGTTAAGCGGTGCGGGCCGATATGCTCTTTCAGGATCAGCCATGCCAGCAACAGCAAGAGGAACGGTTCGACAAAGGCGATGGCGATGGCCTCGGCCAAAGGCAGATAGAGCAACGACATGAACATCGCACCGATGCCGATGATGTGCAGGATCGAGCGTAGGAACAGCATGGCAAGGGTGCGTGGCGACATCCGCAAATCACGGCGGGTGAAAAGGACGATGGGCAACAGGATGATCAGCTGGATCGCGAACCGGATGGTGACGATCTGGATCACCGGAATACTGTCGCCCAACAGCTTGGCAATGGAATCCGCGAACGGGGCCAGCGCGCAAAAGGCGGCCATAAGAAGGATGCCCAATAGGGGGCGATCTGTGTGAGGCTGGTTGGACATTCGGGCACGGTAGGACGGGGTTGTTTTGGGGGCAATGGTTAATGCCGCGAGCTTGCGCAGATGCGACTTGCAGTAGGGGGGCGGTGCAGGGCAGGGTGGGCCTATGGTTGTGATAGCAGAAATCGTGGATAAAATGAGCCTAGAGGCTTGGCTGAAGGAGCAACCGAAAGAGGTGTCGACCTGGCTTGCCCATCGGGTAGCGATGCGCCTATTGCCGATTTGGTGGGATCTGGTATTGAGACGCCGCCTAGGGCGTAGGCCTGAATTGACAGCCCTGTCCGTTTTACGTGGTAATTTGATATCTGGGGTCGCGCTCCCCTTACCTGCTTCGGCTATCGTGCATGCTGCCGCTGATGCAGCCTATGCTCTCGCCACCAATGCCGCCACGCCCAATAACACCACCGGCGCTGCCGATGCCGCCTATACCGCTACCTACAATGCCGTCGCCCATGTTCCTGGCGCTGCCGCAACCACCAATGACGCTCGCGGCTTTGCCTTCTTCGCTCGCGATGACGCCGCCAATGCCGATGCTGCAAAGTATGCAGCCTTTGAAAATTATGGCGATGTAAACGATGCTCCTGCCACCGATTTTATTTGGCATTTGTTCCGCTTGGATTGCATTGCAATCAGCTCGGGCGTTAATCTAGATCGCCTGCCATTGTGGGGCAGGGGTAAAAACCCGCTGGCAGAGGTTTGGGCCAAGATCAAGGAAAGACTGCTCGTTGCCAGTTCGTCCCGTTCTGACGAAACCACTCGGGAGGCGGTGGGTGTAGATTGGTCGTTCTGGATCAAATGGTATGACGACGCATTGGAAGGCAACCCGCCAAACTGGGACATGCTGGAACGCATTGCGCTGATTGATCCCAAGGAATGGGACAAGGGGGCTGCACGGGTTAATTTCTTGATTGGTGAGATCGAGAAAGAATTCGCGCCGGATGTCGTACCCTATGCCGATGTTATTACCTACGATCAGCAGTATCACTCCGAGCCACGCAGTGAATTGCCTGCCCAGACATTGGAAGACGCAAGGGCGCGGATCGAGGATGTGATTGAAGGGTTGCACAAGATGGGGAACCAGTATCCCGAACTTGGTGAAGAGGCTGATTTACTGGCCCGCATGTTGGAGCGCTATCCTGATCAGGCAATCCGGTTGTTTGAGGTCTGCCAAAAGGTTGTTGTGCATGTGGGCAATCATCTGGCGGCGGGTGTGGTGCCACGAGATGATAATCGAGTCGGCGATGCCATCATTGATTTGCAGAACACTGCTGATGATATTTACAATTTTGACCCCGAAGTGAAGCAGGTATCCGATGCACGTGACGCGCGGCGGTTCGAGCGGTTGAACGATGCGCAGCGCGAGGTCGTTGCTCAAATATCCGAGGCCGTTGCACAAAACTCGGATGCCGATTTGGCCGATGAGATGCGCGAAGATGCTAACGAAGTTGTTGCAGGGGATGACCCCGAAGGGGAAACCAAACCTGCGCGGTATCGGCTGGGTAGTCGATTGACTAGAATTTGGGCGCTTGGGGGTGAGGGGCTGAAGAATGTTTATAAGGCGCTGGGCTTGGTTGGGACAGTGGGCGGTGGTGGTACTGCATTATGGGCGCTGATCAAGTTTCTGATTGGGTTTTAGCGCAATGCTCTGGAGTTAGAACGCCCCCTTGTCATTTTTGCAAAATGGTGGTTACGATCCGTTTGAAATCCTTCATAGTGCTCCAATGATTTTAGACATTGATAATCGTGCCGCGCGGCGGTTGTGGTTGGGTTCGACCGGATTGGCGGATGCCCCTGTGGGTGTCGATGATCTGATGCAGGTCATTCGCGATCTCGGCTTTGTTCAACTCGACACCATTCGCAATGTGGCGCGCGCCCATGATCATATCCTGTGGAGCCGTGATCAGTCGTATCGCGAGGGCGGGCTTGAGGCGTTGCTGGCGCAGGCGCAGGTGTTTGAGCATTTCACACATGATGCCTCGGCCCTGCCGATTGACACTTATCCGATGTGGCAGCGACAGTTTCGGCGCAAGCGCGAGCGGATGGAGGCGAGTTCCTATTACCGAACAGGGATGAGCAAGGCAGATGTGGCGGCGATCAAGGCGCGAATTCGTGAGGAGGGGCCACTGTCGACCCATGCGTTTGACACAAAGGTGGCGGGGGAAAAGGGCATGTGGAAACGGCCACCCCATAAGATCGAGTTGGACCGGATGTGGTATGCGGGCGAATTGGCGACGTCGCACCGGACGGGCTTCAAGAAGTACTATGATCTGGCGGAGCGGGTTATTCCGGATGTGCATCGTGAGGTGGCGCATTCGGACGCGGATCAGGTGGATTGGCTGTGTCGGGCGGCGTTGGCGCGGTTGGGGTTTGGCACTTTGGGTGACATTCAACGGTTTTGGGCCGCGGTATCAGCATCTGAGGTAAGAGCCTGGGCCAGTGGGGCGCAATTGCAAGCCGTGCGGGTTCAGGGGCGCGACGGGGCTTGGCGCGATGGTTTTGCGTTGCCGGATATTGCGACGCGGCTCAATGGCTTGGAGGGGGCGACGTCGCGGTTGAGGATCGTCAACCCGTTTGATCCAGCCGTGCGTGATCGGGACCGGTTGGCGATGCTTTTTGGCTTTGATTACCGGATCGAGATTTTCGTACCGGCAGCAAAACGCAAATGGGGATACTATGTATATCCGCTACTGGAGGGGGATCGGTTTGTGGGCCGGATCGACATGAAGGCAGAGCGCGCAAAAGGGCTGCTGGTGGTGAAACAGGTCTGGCTGGAAGACGGTTATGACTGGACCGCGGGGCGGGTCAAAAAACTACAGGCAGAATTGAGCAGAATGGCGCGGTTCGTAGGCTTGGAGCTGTGTGACGTATTGCCCTTGTCTTAAGGCGTGCTGATCGTACGCGCCTTTTCCCACTGAAAATGTGATGTGGCCGCTGCATCTAAGCAGCACAGCAAACGCTTATGAAAAAAACGGCGTGTTGAAAATGGGGCTGAGAGTACCCTGTTTGTAAGCGCACTTAAACACCAGTGTCACGGTCGTTACTTTGGCTAAAAGATAGGTGAGGACCTAAGCAAGATATCTTCGACAGTCAGACTATTTGCAGCGCCCTGCACGACCATGCATTCTTCGCCGTCCAGACAGATCACCGCATTCAATCCGTCAACCGAGATGGTAATTTCGGGAGCGGGAACACCGTCAGTGCCGGTTTCGTCTACCAAATGCTCTACAATAATCTGGTCTTCGTCAGCATTGTAATCGGTGATCGTGCTAAGCGCGCCATCACCATATTCGGTACTATAGGCAAAGCTGTCCGCCCCTGTACCCCCAGTGGCAGTGTCGTGACCACGTATATGGATCAAATCATCACCGGCGTCGCCATTAAGGTTGTTTTCAGCTTCATTGGAGCCATAAATGACATCGTCGCCCATCCCACCGTTCAACGTGTTTTGGCTTTGATCAGGAAAACCGTCCCCTGCATAAAGCCGATCATTGCCTGCTTCGCCATTCAAGGTACTGCTGCCGTCTCCGCCGTGTAATTGATCATCGCCGTCGCCGCCGTTCACAATGTAGTCGCCGTCGCCGCCATAAATCAGGTCGTCGGCTTCAGTGCCCGCTATGATGGTTTCGGGTTCCTCTTGAACCACGTCGGGATCATCGACAACTGTTTCGGTGTCATCGGTTACAACTTCGGGATCATCCGTACCGGTTTCAGAATCGGTTGTAGCAGCGTTTGGATCGTCCAAAATACTGTTGGAGGTGTCAACCTGTCCGCCGGATTCGTCAAAAACCGCATCGCCATCCGATTCAGCGCCACTGCCGCTGGAGTCTAAGTTATTAAAGGGATCGACAACGGCGTAACCGACAAAACCGGCGAGGAGAGCAAGACCGAAAAGCATGGGCACACCTTAAAGTAGAAAAGTTAATGACTTATTATACTCAGTATTGTCTGTATTTAGCAAGAGAAACACTTAGATATGGTTAACAGCGACCGATCTTGACACTGCGCGCGATGGGATAGGGCGTACATAAAACGGCCAAATCTTGTAACTGCCAGCGCTCAGCGCACTGTTTACTCAAGTTTTGATGCTGCCGGTGTTGTCAGCCCCTTCAAACGTGTCGACAGGCGGAAATGGGCAAGACCAGTCAAGAGCGAAAGCGCAAACAGCAGGTTAAAAGAAAAAGAGCGAGTGAGATTTAGGCAAACCCCGGAAAGCGTTCTAGCCCAAAGGGAGAGAGGGGGTTAGGCATTTGCTGCGTGACAATCAACGCGGCCATCAGCGGTGCGATGGCGGGGGCCAGCGTGATGCCACTGTGGGTTGCGACCAGATAAAACCCTTTGGCAGCGGGCATTTGTCCGGCGATCGTTTTGCCGTCGGTCGGGTAGGCGCGGGTGCCTATACCAAGGGTGCAACTGTCGATATCAACGGTGCCAAGGGCGGGCAGCAATTTTGCGGCGCGTTGCAACAACAGCTGACCGACACGCTTAAGGTTTTCCTTGGATTGGTCCTCGATCACCATGCCATCCATATCATCGGCCCCGATTTTGATGCCGCCACCCGATTCGGGCAGGATGTGCACCTCATTTGAGGACGCGCCATAGACCAGACGGCCCAAAAGGCCCGGTGCAACGGCGGGGGTGGTCAGCAACAAACCCGGTACGCGCCCCATCGGAAACCCGCTGTGAAAACCGTCATAGCCGGTCAGTTTGGCAAGGCTGGCGTTGATGTCAGGACCTGAGGTGACCAAAACATTGGCGGCCGTTAGATCACCTTGGTCGCAGGTCAACCCCGTCACCACGCCCTCGTCATCGGCTTGCAAGGCAAGGGCTGCGCAATTCTCGCGGATCTCTCCACCGTGTTGACGGATTCGGTCTGATATGAAACGGGTGAAACGTGGCGCGTCAATGCAGAGGTCATCGGCGGCGAACAGGGCTTGGGCATCAGCCGGGAAGGCCAGGTTCGGCTCCAGCGCGCGCAGTTCGCTCGTTTCGATCCAGCGCGCTGCGTGGCCAAAGGCGGCGAGTGCGGCGGCCTGATCCCGCAGGGATTGTAAACCCGCGGCATCTGCGGGTTCGGCAATCTGCAACGAGCCGCCGGATTTGATGCCAAGTGCCTCGGCCCCGAATTCGGCCAGCAAAGCATGATACCCCTCCAGCCCTGCCGCATTCAGATCATGATAGGCTTGGTCTGTTGTTTTGCTGGTGGCATTGGCCCATGCAAAGGAATTCGCGGTGGTGCCTTGGGCGATTTTGCCGCGCTCCAGCAGCAGGACCTTTTGTCCGGATTTCACCAATTCATACGCGCACATCACACCAATGATGCCGCCACCGACCACAATCACATCGTATTTCACTTGAACCTCTGATGTATGCCTGAGGGGTTTGTGCCCTCGTTGCAATGTTTGGGTGTTTGAGATGCCTTTTGCAAGGGCGTCCAAAAAGCCCCCTAGGCCTATGGTTGATCAGCAGACGCGGCCACCACCTTAAGTTGACATTCCTTTTGAGTTTGTAGCGTTAAAGAAAAATGGGGGAAATATGAGACTTGAACGGATCAAAATAACGGACTTGCTGGTGAATCGGGCGAATGATCGTCACGGGGAACTTGAAAACGAAACGGCGGCAATAGCATGGCTTTTTAATAAGCGTGAAACTCACATGAAAAACCTCGCAAAAGACATCGTTGATCAAGGTAGGATATTTGAGTCACCACTTGTGACGCCAGAAAAGGATATCTTTTTGGTTTTTGATGGAAACCGACGCGTGACATGTTTGAAATTGCTTGAAAAACCGGCACGAGCGCCGACAGTACAACTGCAAGGTTATTTTAAGGCGTTGCGTGGAAAATGGCAGGGAAGCTTCCCCAACACCATTCTTTGCCAAGTGGAAGAAGACCGAGATGACATAGATAGCATTCTTTATCGTCGGCACACAGGAACGCAAAATGGCGTTGGTCAATCCAATTGGGATGACCGGATGAAAGACAACTTTGTTGTCCGGTCAGGAAAAACTGCAGGGTTTAATCTCGCTGATGAAATTGAGCAAAGGCTGGATGCCGCTGGATTGCGCCCGAAAAAGAAAATCCCTCGGTCCAATCTAAATCGTTTTTTATCATCCGAAGCTATTCGGAATCGTATTGGTGTTAGTGTAAAGAATAAGGAGTTTAACTACACTCATAAGCCAGAAGTTGTCCTTGAAACCCTTCGATATATTGCGGAAGAATTTGCCAACAAGCGCGTTGTCCTTGGCGACATATGGGACAACACTGCCAAAATTTCTTATCTTGAAAATCTAGAGGGAGCCGGAAGGCTCCCAAGAGACGAAGATATTCTGGATGAAAAAAGCGATAAACCATCCCGCAAGCCAAAGAGACCACCGAGCAAGCCAAAACCTAAGCCCACAAAACGAACAACGCTTATCCCACAAAAAGAGTTTGGCATTCTTTGGACGGGTAAGCAGCAACGGCATCATGATATTTGGGAGGAACTTCAATTTCACCTGAATACCGAAATCCACCCAAATGCAGTGTCAGTGCTGTTTCGTGTGCTAGTGGAGCTATCCATTGATCATTATGTGGTTGAGCACAACATTGTCATTAACACGAATGATAAGCTCGCGCGCCGTGTAGAAAAAGTTGGTAAAGCGCTTTTTAGCCACGGAAAAATTGGTAAAAAACAATTGGATGCAACAAAGAAATTTTCTCATAATTACCAACTCATTTCGGCTGACACATTGAATAGATATGTCCATTCGGCAAGCTTCGCACCCTCCCCAAAAGACTTGGAAGCCTTGTGGGATACATTGGCGGATTTGATTGTTGCCTGTTTGAAAGGCTAGCTTGAGCAAAGGGGATTGAGTTTTGGCTGTGGCCAGAAGTCTCTGCACTTTCTCCGCTTTAACAATTCGGGATATTCACCGCCAACCCACCAAGCGAGGTTTCCTTATAGAGGTCGTTCATGTCGGCCCCCGTCTGGCGCATGGTTTCGATGCAATTGTCCAGCGGCACAAGGTGGGTGCCATTGCCGCGCATTGAAAGAGAAGCGGCTGAAACGGCCTTGATCGCGCCCAATCCGTTGCGCTCGATGCAAGGCACTTGCACCAAGCCTTTAACCGGATCACAGGTCATGCCCAGATGATGTTCCAACGCGATTTCGGCGGCATTTTCCACCTGCATCGGCGTGCCGCCCAGCACTGCACACAGTCCGGCTGCCGCCATTGCCGAGGCCGAGCCGATTTCAGCCTGACAACCGCATTCCGCACCCGAAATGGAGGCGTTATGTTTGATCAGCCCGCCAATGGCGCTGGCGGTTAACAGGTATTCGGGAATGCGCGAAATCGACGCCCCCGGCACATGATCCAGCCAATAGCGGCCCACCGCTGGCACCACACCCGCTGCACCGTTGGTGGGGGCTGTGACGACTTGACCGCCAGCGGCGTTTTCCTCGTTCACGGCCATGGCGTAGACACACATCCAATCGTTGATGGTGTGGGGCGCGGTCAGGTTTAGGCCGGCTTCGGCCTGTAGGGATTGGTGGATGTCTTGGGCGCGGCGTTTGACATTCAGGCCGCCTGGCAAGATGCCACCGGTTTCAAGGCCACGATCAATACAGGCGTTCATGGCCTCCCAAATTTGCGCAAGCTTGGCGTCAAATTCAGCGGGCCCCATATGGGACAGCTCATTTGTGCGCTTCAATTCGGCGATGGATTTGCCGCTGGCGGCGGCCATATCCAACATCATGTTGGCGGTTTCAAACGGGTAGGGACGCGATGCGTCGCGGGCGTCCAGAACAGGCTCCATCGCTTGTTCAGCTTCGGTTACAACGAACCCGCCGCCGATCGAATAATAGGTTTCCTTTAGCACCACATCGCCCTGCGCATCTGTCGCCATCAAGATCATGCCGTTTGGGTGGCCCGTAAGCTGGGTGTCATAATCAAAGACCATGTCGGTTGCGGGATCGAATTTCAACAAAGGCAGGCCTTCGGGGGTGACGGATTTGCTGGCCTTGATTTGGATCAGCGCCGCTTCAGCGGCTTTGGCGTCATAGGTCTCGGGCAGGAACCCAGCCAGCCCCAGTATGGTGGCGCGATCGGTGGCGTGCCCGACACCGGTAAACGCCAGTGATCCATGCAGGGAGGCCCGCAGACCCGTTGCGTGAAACGGCGAGGCACGCAGCAAGTCCAAAAACCGCCCGGCCGCCACCATCGGCCCCATTGTGTGGGACGAGGACGGCCCGACGCCGACTTTGAACATATCGAACACGCTGAGAAA
>JGI24023J19991_10000837_pt1 | contig 24225 bp, 20 predicted proteins | sample Cruoilmetagenom1_FD_19991 | JGI IMG/M metagenome (IMG submission 19991) | reverse complement strand
AAAAACATCACCTTACTGGCAGAGACCGATACGTCCTACGAGATCCTGGTCCATCTGATGGACTCGTCACGTTCTCTGAAACAAACCCAAGGCCTATCCGTTGTCGATGCTGAATTGTTTCCGAATATTTCCATTGGTGATGCGCCACCACTAAATCCCGCACAACAAAAGGCAGGATGCCCGCAATGAAGATGTCTCGACGCGCAAGACGCATGCAAACTCATCACAAGCGCAAAAAAGGAGCCATCGCCTTCAATATGGTTTCATTGATGGATATTTTCACTATCCTGGTATTCTTCCTTCTTGTCAGTTCATCTGACGTTGAAGAGTTGCAGAATAACAAGAGCATCAGACTCCCCGAGTCAACCGCTGAGAAAAAACCCAAGGAAACCCTGGTGATACTTGTTAATAATGACGACATTGTGATCAAAGGCCGAAAAGTGGCCACTGTCAACGATGTCATTAATACTGACAATACGATCATCCCTTTACTGAAGCAGGAACTTGATTACCAGGCAAGCCGATTCACACCCAGCGAACCGGGAGAAAAATTTGCCGGAGAAGTCACCATCATGGGCGACAGAAAAATCCCCTATCAACTGCTGAAAAAAATCATGGTAACTTGCTCGAAGAGCAATTACACCAAGCTGTCCCTGGCAGTAAACCAGTCAGGATCAGAGAAGAAAGAGTAGAACATGAATATATCCATGGAAAGAGCCATAGAGTTACCCTGGTCTCCCTTTGAGGATGAGAACCAGCGTTTCCGTAAAATACTCATCATTGTATTGGCTGTTGCTCTCATACTTTCTATCGTTATCCCACTATTAACTGTTGAAAAACCAGACCGTAAAAAAGCGGAAGAGGTACCCCCGCGTTTTGCTAAACTGATTCTTGAAAAGAAAACACCACCACCTCCACCACCACCCAAGGTGGAGAAAAAGAAACCCAAGAAGGTGGAAAAGAAAAAAGTAAAACCCAAGAAGGTCGTCAAGAAGAAAGTGGTCAAAGTCGATCCGAACAGGGCGCGAAAGGTCGCTGAGAAATCAGGGATACTGGCTTTCCAGGATGATCTGGCGGATTTGAGAACCAGCGTCTCAGATCAATCCCTGAGTAATCGTAATTTACAAAAGGGTGGCAACGAGGCAAAAACCACCACCCGCTCCATCATCACCAGTAATGCGACCACCGGTAGTGGCGGCATCAACACATCACGTCTCAGTCGTGATACCGGAGGTCGTAGTCTGGCCGGTCGCAGTGTCACCCAGGTAGCCAGCAATCTCAAGGCTAAAAAGACCTCGGTCAAGCGTTCCGGCGGCAGCCGTAAAGCAGCCCGCTCGATAGAAGAGCTGCAACTGGTCTTCGATAAAAACAAGGGCGCGATTTATTCCATCTATAATCGGTCGCTACGAAAAGATCCTACCCTGCAAGGTAAAGTGGTTCTAAAACTGACTATCAATCCATCAGGACGTGTTACGAAATGCTCCGTTGTTTCCAGTGAACTGAATAATCCGCAACTGGAACGCAAACTGGTCGCCCGGGTTAAGCTTTTCCGTTTCGGCGCCCGCAATGTTGATACCATGGTCACCACTTACCCCATCGAGTTCCTACCATCTTAACTGATTATGCCGTCATCGCGCATGCAGCCAGGCCAGCATCGCGGATATGGTACATATCATTGCCAAATTAAATAAAATTTAGCTATAGTCGATATAATCAATGATGAGTCCTTAAAACCATTCAGCTTTACCATGATTTAATATTGGTAATTAAGATGACGCCTTATGATCTCTGCGCCTTTACCTGACAATGAAGATGAAAGACTACGCAGACTTAAGGAGCTGGAAATCCTCGACACATTGGAAGAGCAGGCCTATGATGACCTAACTCACCTGGCTGCACAAATTTGTGACACTCCGATCGCCCTGGTCAGCCTCATCGATCATGACCGCCAATGGTTTAAATCTCACTTTGGTCTTGATGCCCGTGAAACACCACGTGAAGTCGCCTTCTGTGCGCATGCCATACTTGATGATGATGTGTTTGTCGTCGAAGATTCCGACAAGGATGAGCGTTTTCATGATAACCCTCTCGTGACAGAGGCACCCCATGTCAAATTTTATGCCGGCGCTCCTCTCATACTCGACAACAATATACATGTGGGTACACTTTGCGTCATTGACAGTAAAGCGCACAAAATGACAGAAGAGCAAAAATTCTCACTGCAGGCCCTCGCTCGTCAAGTAATCAGTCAGTTAGAACTACGTCTGAAAATAAAGGAAATGACTCAACTGGATGCAGCCAAGGATGAATTCCTCGCCATGGTCAGTCATGAATTACGCACACCGTTAACATCCATTCATGGCTCATTGAGCTTATTGATTAATCAAACAGATCAATTGCCTGCTAGCTCACATCAACTGGCGGATATCGCTTACAGAAATTCCAGCCGTCTTTTAACGATAGTGAATGACATTCTTGATCTAGCCAAACTGGAAGCAGGAAAATTCGATATCCATCCGCGTGTTATCGACCTTGTTTCAGTGGCCGAACAGGCTATTCATCTCAATAAAGACTATTGTGCGAAATGCCATTGTCACATAAAGATTAAAGAAAACACTGACAAGTTACCCGTCTTGATCAATGGCGATGAGCAAAGACTGCTGCAAGTTCTCGGGAACCTAATTTCCAATGCCGCCAAATTTACTACTCAAGGTGACACGATCGAGGTCTCGATCAGCGTAGCAGACAACCAAGCCCATCTAAAAATCACCGATCATGGTGAGGGCCTGACAGAGCAACAACAGAAACAACTATTTGAAAAATTCAAACAAGCCAGTACAAATGGCAATCATAAATTACCCGGAACAGGACTGGGTTTGATGATCAGTAAAAATATTATTGAACTGCATCATGGAGAAATCGGCTGCGAGTCGATCCCTGGTCAGGAAACCAGTTTTTATATTAAACTGCCTATCCATGGATAATGCTATCTATTCAACACCTGACCGAGGCAAAAACTGAGCCATTATGAAAAATACATCCTACTTCTCAATCTTTCGAGGCTCAGCACTCGCATCCAGGCTCAACCGATGGCGGCATCCCTATAGCGGTAAAATAATGGTCACGCTAAATGATCACGAACTGAAAATATACTTTACCCGTCGTGCCGAACGCGCGTTATCACTTCTTCCTCAGGCAATTAACGTAGAATTACAGTTATACTTCTCATGCATGGTGAAAAAAAGAGTCCTGTTTCATCAACAGACTGTTCCCTTCAAAACCGATCCTGTCACGCCTCTACTGAATATAGCATTTCGATCTGTGCAGTCTGATACATGTAGCCCGGAAGAGTTTGCAGCCCATTACCCACAAAAAATGGCCCTGGATAATCCGGCTTTAAGAAAAATGTATCCACGCGAATTATATATCGACTATATTGATAATCATTGGTCCGGAGATTATATAATCTAGCCTGCATACCTCATCAGGAGCGCGAGAGCATGCAGTCGGGCACGAAGACTAGCTTAAGAACTGCAATAAGCCTACTGTAATAACACTGCGACGCTTTAACTGCACATGTTGCTCGCTCGTGCTTTCGGCTTTCCCATTGCCTTTTCCGCCTGCTAAGATTAATAAGTCAGCATAAAAAAAGAGGTCGTATGACCTCTTTTAAGTACTCCTGACCACCATCTAAGTTATCAACTGGTTATGTTATCTGAGGGAATGCTATATAAGGACTCAGTGCCGCCGACGAGTTACCCAAGCCACCAAACAGGGCCCCATACTCACCTTCCCTACCCTGCAATGCCAGGTAATTTAGGACAGCAGTCTCTACCAGTAGATTGACATTATTAGCAGCCGCACTGGAAGAAGTATCCACCGAAGCATCGCTACGGAACCAGCCGATTTGATCACGTAACACAGCAGGACGTGCGCTGGCATTAGGATCAAAGTACAGCATCATCGAGGTAGCCGTAGAGGAATTATCACCAGTCCATACACCTTTACCACGACCATCGGTAGAGTTATCAATCGTACCGTTACTGGCTACCGAGCCATCACTGAATACATACATCATCAAAGGGGTATTATTGGCTGCTGCATACTGCAGGCAGGCACCCATACACCGACCTGCGCGCAGATCCCGAACCTCACCGGTTGACCGATTACCGGTATGGTAATCATAACCACCCATGGCAATAGTCCCTACACCGGCATGACCATCCAGTACCATCTTCATGACAGCGGCTGTCTTACGGAACTCTCTGTCACCATCGAATTCGCCCTGGGTGAAAATACCAGTACCGGCAAAACCAGCGTCTGCCCCATCGACTATACGACCATCTAATGATGGATCGATCTGCACGTTGGCAAATCGGTCAGCAATATCTGCCGCCTTCAGGTATCCACATCGTACCAGGTCCCTGGCGACGTCATCAGCCGTCACCAGTGTATTGACCTGGCCCATCTTTTGGTCACTGATGCGCGCAATGGACTCCATCACGGCAACCACGTCATCTTTTTCACTCAGGACACCGGTCAGATTACCCGTGTCCACCATACCCGTAACATCAGACGCACGGTCTACCTTGGTAGGCCGAATCTGAGNATCAATCATCGTGGCAGGGGCCATAGAATTTCCGCCTGAATCAGAGTTCCTCGATCCTATCAGCGTTACGATGCCACCATTCGCCCCTGCTTTGGCTATACCGTACATGGGATTATGAGGGTTATTACCGGTATCATTATCGGAACGCGCAGGTATCATTGCACCGTTAACCTTGGCCTGGGCTGCTGTATCCGTAAAACTAGCCAGAATACCGCGCAAAAAAGCACTATCAGAGTGGAACTGTAAACCCAGTGTAGAATCGGTATGATCACCGTTACTAGTACCAGTGGCAGAAGCGGCCACCTCTGCCACACCCGGTATCACATCCCCTGGTAAACCCAGCTTACTGTATCCAGCCGTGGTTAATAGGTCAGTCTGCCCGCCCTGGCCACCGACCAAGGCATTGGAACCCGCTATATTGGCACCCCCCGCCAGATCGAAACAAATAACAGGGACTGGGTTTGCACCGGTACCCCCAAGGGTACAATTGTTCGATAAATTACCTGCCAGTGTAGTCAGGTCAGACGAAAGTGCCGCCTGAGCTTCACGTGGGTTAGCAAACAGGCTAAGTACCGACCCACCCAGGGTCATACCCATGCCTGATACCAAACCCTGTCGTAGAAAATCACGACGTGTGACGGGCAATGGATGATCCGGATATAATAAAGGTGCATCCGGATGAAGAGTTTCTTTTCTTTTAGCCATGATTCGATTCCTTACGCTGTTCTCTATTCACCAGATTAACCTACTGTACCAACATTGCCGCGCTACCCAATGTAGACGCACACATTGCCTTCACCATCGACCGTGTCCTTGCAGCATCCTGGACACAGGCTGGAACTCTCGGTGAATTACAGCCATTATATAAACGGTCATAAAGGTTATTCGGATTAGTACCTGCAGGACCTATGAGCTCTGCCTTCACTGAGGCAAGGCCTGGGGCATTGGTCTGGGCCCCACCCGTACCGGGCAAACCAATCATCTTGTTGAATAAAGCATTCACAATCTGATTTTTTTGTGCCGAATCACCCGAACCGAATGCCGCATCGGGAGCCGACGTGAAAGCAAATCCCGCACCGAAGAAGGCATCTCGTTTGGCCGAGTCTTCCACCAGGGCATCACAGTAGGCTATCGAGAGCTGTGCAATACCCATCTGATGTGCAGATAAGAAACCGTCTATGTTCTCTACTGCTGGCAATTGCTGCTGCAAGACAAAGTATTCATCAATCAATCTATTGGGCGCAGTCCCGGTATAGGGGTCTACACCGGTCATATCTTCCATCGCTGCATTGATTTCATCAAAGGTACGTACACCGATATCCGAAGTCGTCGGCTTGGCTGCCAGGCCTTGCTCAGCAGGGTCGACTAATACCCCTGTAGGACTTGGCTCACTATAATCGTGTGTTGATACTGCCAGCAATTGCTCGAATGTCAGGAAGAACTCATCGCCATCAGCCCCTTTCTGACTGGAAACGATAGTACCCAGATCTGAAAGTGGAACCCCAGCCCTGATATCATCCGTAGTCGCTATGGTGACATCCATATTTCGATAGGCTTGTCCAACGGAAACTTCTTTACCGTTGATGCCTATGCGCATGCCTCTGATTCTCACATCGGCTGCCAGCGGGTCACTACTCAGACGAACAAACACCGGCTTGGTAAACAGGTAACTGTAGTTATCATATTCACTGACCTCGAACATGATAAAGTCACTACATTCATTCGCATTCACATTACCAGGACACGTGTGGTCTTTGACGCTAAACAACATCAGGAATTTGGCACCGACACCGACACCGAAATTCTGGGTGATTTGTTCCTGCGTCATAGCGCGATTATGAATAGCGACCAGACGTAACCTACCCGCCCATGATTTACTCCTTCCCTGGTCATTACCCAGTACGAAGGCATAATTACTATCCCAATTGACCAACGTTCCGATCGAACTGGTATCCGTTTCCTTGAGTACACCATTAACGTAGACTTTCTTGCCTTCAACCGGGTCAACAGTCACCACAACGTGTTGCAAGGTAGCCTGCAGTGTCTCATTGTTGGTCGATGTCGCAGGAGTTCCTTCACCTTGCGTGGCACTGCTGCGATTAAGGAAATCATACTCGTAGAGTGATTGTCCCAGGGTGAAGTTTCTATCTGCACCGCCCCCCATATAACTAATGATATGAGAAGGTCCTTCCTGTGTTACGTTGGCAGGAACAACCCAGCCTTCGATAGAGTATTCACCGATATCCTTGATCGAGTTATATAACTTCTTACTCGGGGTTACACCAGCCTGGGCCTTGGCAGTGCCCTTGAATTCGACACCATAACCCCTGACCCAACCGTAGTCGCCGGCAACACCACTGAGTGACAAGTCCATCGCCGGGCTGATACCACTGGTATCATAGGCAATGTTGCCGGTACCACGCTTGAACTCATACAAGGCAATGACATTATTTTCATAACGATCTCCGCCACTGGCAACGATCGCATCGGATAACTTCAAGGCCTTACTAAAGATAAGATCAGAAGCGACTTGAGTCTCAGTCAGGCCTTGAGCAAAGGCGGTGACTGCATCCTGAAGCTCCTGCGCATCACTTTCACAGTTTCCGGGTGTCCAGCAGTTATGCGACTCTTCGCGTAACCTCACCACAATACGTGAGTTGTCTGGATTATCGAGATCGATCTTTTGTGCGCCTTTTAATTCTTCATAGGCCTTGGTAGCATCACTTTCCGCAAAGAAAGGAGCCTGTGGGGTTCTTGACGAGCTGACATGACAACCTGAACAATGCGTGCTCAACAAGCCATGTAAACTTGTGGCTGCTGAAGGCAGCGTAGTGAAATCAGTCACACCATCGGCATCATTGTCTGGATAATTTTTACTCGCACCCGGGTCAACGATATTAGCGGGTGGTGTAAGTTGAATCGTCTTGGTTGAGCCTGAACCCGTACTGCCTACCCAGCTATCTATAAAAGCATTCGTTATATCGGAACAGACACTGCCTTCTGATGGGCCCAACCAGCAGTTATGGTTCCTTACTTTATCAACCAAAAAGGATTGCACGGTCTGCGTACGATCAACAAAAGGAACACTACTTGAACTCAGCAGGCTGACTGGATTATTCACGTCGCTATCGTCCATTATCGCACGGTATGCCAGATTGACATTATCATTGCGCGCAAAGTACGGCGACTGCGGAGTGCCTGATACCGGATCATGACAAGAACCACAACGATTATCGGCCCTGAGATTTTCCCAGAAGCCGGTCTGAAAGTCGCGTATATCCGCAGTTTCAGCCACAGGACCTGTATAGGTGGGTAATGAAGGCGCCTGAGGGTTAACGTTACTCTCGGTACTTGCGCCACCACCACAACCTGTTAGCAATAACGCACCTAGCACACACAGCCCCAACCCCTGTAAGAGTTGATGGGCGCGTAAGCCTTGCGGTTTACTGTACTGATTTCCGGCAGCCGTTTGCATCTTTATCATCCTAATTCTCCACAAACCTGTTGACAGGCTGTTGTGCAATCAAAAAATAATCGCGTTATTCCTTAATGGTTATTAATAAACACTTCCATCCTTACAATAGGAAGCCGTTTCAGCAAATATCTCTTTCATGCTAATGGGACCATTACCTATTGAAGCGACAATCTGGTTAATCCTGGTTCGATCAGCCACGCTATCCATTGGATCCCTGATACAAACCGCCTTGAAAACCTTGCGCACCTGACAGCTGGCAAACGCTTCAGTACTGGCCAGTTCAGCCCCCATGGTTTTGGCTCCCTGTCCACTGGACTGCGCACCATACCAACCAAGCACCTCGTTGGAGCCATTTCTCATATAATTAATCCAGCTATCATCCCGGGTAACATAACCATGTTCAAAATTATTGGCGTTAATAAGATACTTGGGTTGTGCCCTGGTAGTCCCTTTAGAAGGGTCATTGGCATCGACGGGGCGAGATGTAGAATCATAGACCAACTGGCCATTGTCTGGTTGGTCAGTCGGGTAACTCCATTCATAGTAAGCATACGCCTGCGCCAGGGGATCCATGAAAGTATGACAACCAATACAGGAGTTCATATATATGCGGCTGTCACCACCAGGACTGCGCGATACATCCTGACGAATTCTATCTGCTGTCCTGGTAGCGTCCTTAACCAGTTCGAGGTCGCTACATAAATGATTCAGCAGGGTGAAACGAAACATGGCACGATTGGTACCATCGACAAAAAAGGCCCTTGCTGCGGCACGCGTTGTCATCACGCCTGCCGTGGCTGCAGCCGGGATACCGACCTGCGTCGTCCGCGTCAATGCTGTTTTCAGGTCAACACCATTATTTTCTGCCGCTTCATAATGCGCGTTGGAATTGGTTTGATAGCCTGGTGAAACACCACTTGCGGTATAGAGAATATCGTCTGAAAGCACTGTCCTGAAATCCAGGTCATCACGAATCATCCCGATAACAGTGGCTGTGTAATCATTAAGTGGTACGAACACTGACTGCGCTTCGTTAGTCCAGGGAGCTGCAAAGTTTTTTAACGTCACATTATAGAAGGCTGGATTTTCCATCGCCACGTAGGCCGCCTTGACGGCTGGGTCATTACTGGCGGTCAACGCACCTGCAACGGCATCACAGGCACTGGTATCAGTCGTACTAAAGCATGATTCCATTGTATCGAGCATCGCCTCGGTAGGAGGAATGCCTGCCAAACGATCATAGATTCGTTTTGCAGCAACCCTGTCGGCCGGCGTTGCCATGGCAGTCAGTGATGCGCCTGTCATCAACACAACAGTAATAGCTGCCACAATCGTTTTCTGGAAACCCTTGTCTCTAAAATTCGTTTTGTCACTGTTCATTGCAAGTGTCCTTGAGATCCTGAAGTAATACTTATTCGATGGCCCCTATGTCTTTATTTCTAGGTCGGGGATACTTCCCTTTTAATTTTTTATGTTGTTTATTCGTTGTAATTATTGTTAACTTATCTACACATAATTTCTGAGAACTAAACCACATTTCACACAGTGTTTGACGAATCGCAAGTCGTCATTTAACTGGCTATATATAGTATTATCGGTAATAATGCTGAAAAACTTATGATCAAGTTCACAAACCTGATAAATAACGCTGGCTTATTCCCTTATACTATTTAATATTTAAAGGGAGTCAGGGATAGGATGTTATCTTTAAAAAGTAAAAAACAGTGCATGGAAGAAAGCGGGTCGATCTGTTGAATGTAACACACCTGTAACACTCACCCTTTCAGCACATTCATTAACGTCCTTTCCACCCTGAAAAAAACGCATAAGAATTTTTTAAATTCCAGACAACTGGAAACAGATAATCCGGGATGTTAGCCAGTAAGGGGCAATCAATGAGTTCATCAGTTATCAAAGGGAATCTTAATTCTAGCAACTTGCTTAAATTATTCACCTGTATTTCACTCGCCATACTTGTCAGCGCATGCGGTGGCTCAGGGTCTGGAGGAAGTCAATCGCCCGACCCGGTCGTACTGGACCTGCCCATTGCTTACGTTAAACGCCCTGTCCCACTCGACAACAATAACGACCCGGTACAAGCCGATACCACTGAAGTACTGACATTCAATCCGGGCGCTGATTTGTTTATCCGTGATCGCGCCAACTCCTCTGCTCCAGCGCAAAACATAACATTGGTACAAACCGAGGGAATGGGTGACGTTAAAGATGTAGAAGCATCCTATGATGGCACCACCCTGGTGTTCTCCATGCGTGAACCTGAACGCGCTACCGATCTGGTAGAGCCAACCTGGAATATCTGGGTCTATCATATCGAAACAAAAGAACTCAAACGGCTTATTACCGACGACATTATTGCAGAAGAAGGTGATGACATTGCCCCGCATTTTTTAGCTGACGGAAGAATTGTTTTCAGCTCAACCCGGCAAATCGTTAGCAAGGTGGTCCGTACCGATGAAGGTCCGACCAACAACACCAATAAATCGGCCTACACTGCACTTGATGAGAGCAGGAATGAACAGACCGTGGTACTACATACCATCAACGTCAAATGCGCTGGCCCCGGAGCTATATTTGCCGACTGCGGCGTCAATTCCTCTGCCGATATCAGCCAGATAACCTTCAACCAGAGTCATGATATTGATGCCTCGCTATTAAGCTCAGGGCAGGTTGTATTTACCCGCTGGGATCATGCCGGCAATCGTAATGCCATGCATATTTATCGCTCCAACCCGGATGGCACTGAAATGAAACTGGTCTATGGTCGACAAAGCCATGACACCGGCTCCGGTGGGAGTACTATTCAATTCCTGCAACCTCGGGAAATGGCCGATGGGCGCTTACTGTCTATCATCAAGCCCTTTACCGGCACCTTTGGTGGTGGTGATATAGTCGCTATTGATATCAACAACTACACCGACAATACTCGCCCTATCCTGCCTAACCAGCTAACGCCCATTACTGACGGCCAGACATCGTTGATTGAGAACAATGTCTCAACCACCAGTACCCCCTCCCAGGGTGGACGCTACAGCTCGGCGTACCCTTTGTGGGATGGCACCGATCGTATCCTTGTCAGCTGGACACCCTGCCGTCTTCAGGACGTCGATACCGTTGTCGCCTGTACCCCGGCCAGACTCGCCGACCCGACAGTAGTGGAAGCGCAACCGCTCTATGGTCTGTTTATCTTCAATCCCGCCGACAAGACCCAAATACCGGTCTTTCAGCCTGAAGAGGATATTCTTTACACCGACCTGGTTGTTGCCCAGGATAGAACACGCCCGATAGCCATTGAAAATAAAGTACCCGGGGTGCCAGTAGACGCCCCGGCGCTGGATGTTGACCTGGCCAATAGTGATAGCGGCGTCCTGCATATCCGCAGTGTTTATGATATCGATGGTGTCTTCAACGGTCTCGGCATGGATGCCACCAACCTGGCGACCCTGAATACACTGGCCGATACCGACCCCGATAATTACGCCGGCACTTTTGGCCTCAGCAGGGATAACCGTCTGGTCGCCTACCTGGCCGATACTGCCCGCTTTACCTCGGATGTTCGCCCGGCACGCTTTTTACGCATTATCAAATCGGTCGGCATACCCTTTGAATTGAACGGGGTCGAGTTTGATATCGACAATGACGCCTTTGGGGTAAGCGCCCAACAAGGCATGCGCGAAATTATTGGCTATGCACCCATTGAGCCGGATGGTTCGGTCATGGTGGAAGTGCCAGCAAACGTACCTTTAGCCATCAGCGTACTGGATATCAATGGACGTCGCATCAGTCAACGTCATCAATCATGGGTCCAGGTCAAACCCGGAGAAACCGTCACCTGTTCGGGATGCCATAATGCCACCCCGAATACTGTCACTCCTGTCGATGGCATCCATGGTCATGCCACTGAACCTGAAGGAGCCAATTTCGGTGCCCCTCAAAACGGTTATATATTCCCGGGTACCAACACTAATCCGCTGATTGTTGGCGATAGTATCGCTAACCAGAATACCGGCCAGACCATGGCGCAGGCGCGCCTGGGGGATAATTGTAGTAAAACCGACTGTCGCCCCAATTTCGATGTCGTCTTTAATGACATCTGGACCGATGGTAATGAAGCCAGCTTTACCTATGAATTCAGACAACTGCTGGTTGATGAAACAATACCGCTGAGCACCATTTGTTACGACAGCACCAGCTCCCTGAATGAATGGGCGGCCTCATGCCGCAATATCATTAATTATCCTGAAACCATACAACCCGTCTGGGAGGCTGCCCGTTCTGAAGATATCGTCTGTGACCCGACCCTGACCATTAATGACCCAAGGTGTGATCCCTTTATTAATCCACCGACGCCACCGGCCGTACCCTTTGTTTTCCCGTTAACGATTACGGTTGATAGCACCTGTGTATCGTGTCATACCGCTGCCAACAACCGCCTGGATCTGACCAACACCGCCAATGGTAATTTCTTCCTGTCCTATACGGACCTGTTTGACGGCAGGACCGTGCAACAGCAGACCCGCGATGCCACCTGTAACCTGCAGACCACTTCCATACCTGATCCTGCAGATCCTACCGGCATGACCTTCATCACCGTTCCGGATATTCAGCCGTTTACCATTCCGTCACAATTCACGACCAATGGCGCACGACAAAGTGTATTTTTCCAACGTTTTGATGTCGTTATACCGCCTGCTGTTGATATACCGTGTCAGACAGTCAATCACAAGACCATGTTATCCGTGCACGAAAAGAAATTTTTATCCGAATGGCTGGATATCGGCGCTCAGTACTATAATGACCCGACCAATGCCAACGTGCCGGTCAACTAAATAGTGAACAAATGCACTCAAACTACCGGCAAAGCCGGTAGCCACTGGCGCCATTCACATTTATACTGTCCCATACCCGGACAACGACTGGTGTTTATCCTGGCTGAGCATGACTAGAGACAGGCGAGCAAGAATAACTTAAAAGGCATTTACCGGTGAATGATTCGCCGGGTAAAAAAATTATGCGAATTATCATTCTTTGTTTTTTAATATTAAAAACAGTAACAGGTGGGCTTGTCGAAGCAAGGGATACTTTTCTTGAGGTCGTCGTCACCGACCCTTTCATAGAAATGCATACTGGCCCGGCATCGGGTTACCCGGTATTCCATGTGGTTGAGCGCGGTGAAAAAATCACTGTCATTGTGCGCAAGACCGACTGGTTCAAGATACGCACCAGTAAAAACAAGGAAGGCTGGGCGCACAGGAATGAACTCGTGCAAACCTTAACGCTGGATGGCAAGGAAACTGAATTCCGTGATGTTACTTTTGAAGGCTTTAAAAAACGTCGATGGGAAGTAGGTCTGATGACGGGTGATTTTGAAGGTGCGGCCAGTCTGACACTGTTCGGGACCTATTATCTGACACCCACCCTCTCAACCGAACTTTCGGCCACACACGCGATAGGTAATTTTTCCAGCAGCCTCATGGCCAATGTCCGTATAGCAGCTCACCCCTTCCCTGAATGGCGCATTTCACCTTTTATGGCGCTTGGCAGTGGCTACATCCAGACTACGCCGAATGCGACCCTGGTAAGGACAGTCGATCGCGATGACCCCCTCGCACACGTCAGTTTTGGTGCCAATATCTATATTAGCAAACGCTTCATATTCAGAATGGAATACAATAATTACAAAATTTTCACCAGCAGAGACAACAATGAGGAAATAGAAGAATGGAAAGCAGGCTTTTCCGCCTTTTTTTAACAGGCACATACAAGACCTTATTCGGTTTGTTGGTGATCATCTCCTCCAATAGTCAGGCAGCTGAGCCTGCATCTAACCCTTTGGAGAAAAAAACCGAGCAGATTATTCTACCTGAACTGGATCGTCGCGAGATCAAGCAGGCCACAGTCGATGCCGATGACTTCGAGATTGGCGGTTTTGCCGGCGTCCTCAGTATTGAGGACTTTGGTGTGAACGCTGTCTATGGAGCCAGGCTGGCCTATCACGTCACCGAAGATATCTTTGCCGAGATCTCAGCGGGCCAGTCCAAAGCGTCTGAAACCAGTTTTGAGGTACTCAGTGGCGGTCTGCAATTACTAACGGAAGATGAGAGAAAGTTAACATATTATAATATTTCTCTTGGATACAATCTGTTTGCTGGTGAGTCGTTTTTCGGTAAGCGCGCCTTTAATAGCGATTTATACGTGATTGCCGGCATTGGAAATACGAATTTTGCCAATAGTGACCACTTTACCTGGAATGTTGGCGTGGGTTACCGCTTCATACCCAGGGACTGGTTCACAATACACGTCGACGTACGTGACCATATATTCAACTCGGACATCCTGGGTGCCGATAAACAAACACATAACCTGGAACTAACAGCCGGGTTTACTTTCTTTTTCTAGTATGAGGTGTTTATGAACAAGCAATATGCAGTCTGGCTAAAACCCTTCTTATTGATAACGGCGCTGCTGGTATCCAGCGTCAGTCTGGCCTCCGCTATTGGTGGCGCCGCACCCGATTTCACCCTGAAGAGCAAGAGCGGCAAGAATATCAAACTCAGTGAATATCGTGGTGAAGTGGTCATGGTCAATTTCTGGGCCTCCTGGTGTGGTCCTTGCCGCCAGGAAATGCCCGCCCTGGAACAACTCTATAGCAAATACAAAGACCTGGGCTTCGTTATCCTCGGCGTCAATATCGACGAAGACTCCGGCAAAGCCATCGGCATGCTCAATAAGATCCCGGTCTCCTTCCCGATTCTTTTTGATAGCAACAAAAAAATCAGTGACTTATACGATGTGTCTGCGATGCCTACCACCTTCCTGATCGATCGGGATGGCAATTTGCGTCACTTGTATAAGGCTTATAAACCTGGCTATGAATTAAAATATGCCAAAAAGATCAAAGCATTGGTACGGGAATAACATGAAACGACTACCTCTCTATCTGTTCATACTGGCCAGCCTGCTGTTATCGGCTTGCAGTAATATCGAGCCCTGGGTAAAACCCTACGAGCGCGATCGCCTGGCCGACCCGATCATGAGCTTCGGACGTGACCCGGTATCCGCTTCCTATACACACCATGTATTCCAGGCACGCGAAGGAGCCCGTGGAGCAGAAGGAGGCCAGGGTGGCGGTTGCGGTTGTAACTAGAACGATAAAAAGCCTTGCTTGCCTGTCTGGCTTACTGCTGACCACATGGTCTCAGGCAGCCATATTGCCGGAGGATCGGGCTGATTTGCTCTTTCATTCCTATGAAGGTGGTGGCGTAGAGATCACCGGGCCCTCTTTACTCGTACGTAAACAAATTGGCGACAGCTTTTCTGTCTCGGGCAACTATTACATCGACTCGATTACCAGCGCGTCTATCGACGTCATTGCAACGGCCAGTCCCTATACCGAAGAACGCACTGAAAAAAGTGTCAGTCTGGATTACTTGCGCGATAAGGTCACCCTGAGTGCCGCCTATACCGATAGTGGAGAAAACGATTTCCAGGCCAAGTCTCTCCATCTTGGTGTCAGCCAGGAACTGTTCGCTGGCATGACAACCGTCTCACTCGGTTACTCGCGCGGGTGGGATGATGTTGGCATGCTCGGCAGTTCTGAGTTTACCCCGACGGATCGTCATAATTATCGTCTTGGCGTATCTCAGGTCCTGACCAAAGACTTGATAATGGAAATAGGACTGGAAACCATTACCGATGAAGGTGAACTCCTGAATAACCCTTATCGACAGGTTCGCTACCTGACATCNGCAACCACTTTTGACTATCAAAGTGAAGTTTATCCCAATACACGCACCAGTAACGCCGTCGCACTTAGAGCCAANTACTACCTGCCCTACCGTGCCGCTTTGCATGGNGAATACCGCTTTTATACNGACACATGGGGTATAAANGCCAATACCNTNGANCTGGGTTANACNCACCCNNTNAAGGACAAATGGGTTCTGGATTTCAAGNTNAGNGGNTATAANCAGNANGCNGCCGATTTTTATAGTGATCTGTTTCCTTTCATCAGCGCGCAAAATTTCCTCGCCCGCGACAAGGAACTCAGTACCTTTTCATCTCTGACCCTGGGCGCTGGTGTCAGTTATGAATTTGGCAAGGGCGGCTGGGGCTTTATTGACAAGGGCAGCATGAATTTTTCAATCAACCATATCCAGTTTGAATACGATGATTTCCGTAATGTACTTGTTGGTGGCGCACCTGGAACGGAGCCTCTTTACAGCTTTGATGCGGATGTGATCCAGTTCTTTATCTCTCTCTGGTATTAAGCTTTAAAAGAGAGCCACAGGGCTTGTCCTTACTCCAAAAGTAAAACCCGAACCAAAAAAAACCGCGCCATCAAGGCGCGGTTTTTTTTGTCAGCAGAACGATTACTTCAAGCCGCTATAATAAGCTGCGAGGTTGTCGATATCTGCATCACTGAGGCCCTTAGAAGTGGCGTCCATCATCGGGTCCTTACGGCTACCGCTCTTGAATGCCTTCAGTTGCTTGGCGATATAGGCAGCCTTCTGTCCCGCCAGGTTAGGCCATAGAGGATTATTACTAATGCCTGTCGCACCGTGACATCCAGCACAAGTCGCTGCTTTAGCCTTACCAGCTGCTGCGTCGCCACCTGCATGAGCAACACCTGCGGCCATCAACATAGCCACCAAGAGTGCAGATACTTTTTTCATGTCATTCTCCTTAGATATTGAGGAAGTAAAATTGTGATCATTATTGATCCTGTCAAAATTCTATCGCTACTAACCTGAATCGTTGCTGAACGGAACCCGAAAATGACAGCATAAAAATAATGGCTAATAGTCTTGTTTGTTGATTTATAGAGGCATTCTCTCAAAGCATCAGGCCGAAGTAAATTATGAATTCTTTATGGGATGCAAAGTAAAACATATCAAAACAAATAAAAAATATTATATAATATTTTCAATAGCTTAATTATGTTTTGAGTACACTATACTAACATTGTAAAGCCCTACTCTTTTACTCGCCTTTACAAGATCACCTGAAACTCTATAATAAATTAACCGGTATCCACATTCTCTCGGGATGGATCTTATCGAGACGATAAGCCTCCCAATCAATAAATTCCACAAGGATGTTAAACATGATAACAACACTTATCAGGAGCGGCATTATATGGACATTTCTATTGATACACTCATCGAGCAATCAGGCACACCCGTGTCATTGCCAGAGGTATTCAGGAAAATCAACAGACTGACACAAGACCCCAACAGCTCAATGGCTGACATTTCACAAATCACTGAAAAAGACATCGGACTTTCATCGCGCTTACTACAGATCGTCAATAGCCCCTATTTTGGGTTTCCCTCCAGCATCAACAGTATCGCCAGAGCCATTACCATTATCGGCACCCATGACCTGCGCGACCTGCTACTGACCACGACGACCGTTGACCTGCTCGCTAACAAAGAGCACAAACAAACAAACATCAGACAACTGTGGAAACATAGCCTCTATTGTGCAGTGATATCAAAATTACTGGCAGAGTCCCTACAACAGGAACATACCGAGTGCTACTTTGTTTCCGGACTACTACATGATGTTGGCCGGTTTATCCTGTTTCGCGGCATCCCTGAAACAACACATTCTGCGATTAACCATGCATGCGATAACGGACAGGACCTCCTCAACATCGAACGCTCCTTACTCGGATATACACACACTGATATTGGACGACGCATCGCCGAACACTGGAAGTTACCTGAGCGCGTTATCGAAACAATCGCCTACCACCATCAACCTGAACTGGCGCAACACTATCCGTTGGAAACCGCAATTATTCACATCGCAAATCACATTGCCAACAGTTTCGAGAACGAGGATGAATCAGCCGAAAATAATACTTCACGTATCAATCCATACGCATGGAAAACAAGCGGACTCGCCATGGAAAACATTAACGAGGTACTCAACAAGGTGCCTGAACAGTTCAATGAACTGTATGATTTACTCCTGCCAGCAGTACAGGCAGCATAAATATAAGCCGCCGCCAGGTGGTAGCATCACATCACTACCACCTGGCAGGTTTTTAGATCAGTGCATCCCTTACACGATGCAAACGAGATAAGACNTCATCTCCCAACTCTTTCAATTCTTCACGTTCAACCAGCGCCAGGACAGAAGAAGGGTCCATAAAACCTACTGTCACAGTATTGTCTTCATTCTCGCGTACAATGACATTACAGGGTAATAGCAGGCCGATATCAGGCTCGGCATCCATCGCCTTGTTGGCCAGAACCGGATTACAGGCTCCCAAAATTTTATAGGGCCGTTTATCCAGGTCGAGTTTTTTCTTTAACACCGCCTTGACGTCGATTTCAGTCAACACCCCGAAACCTTCTTTCTGCAATTCATCGGTCACTTTATTCACTGCGTCATCAAAATTCTCTTTTACATCTACTGTGAAACCGTACATAGTTTACTCCTAGATTATTCACCACCAATAGTCGATACCGGATTTTAACATTGATCGGGTACCGTATAAATGCTCATGCATCTTATCATAACCAGTCACCAGCAGGCCGGCCATACGCACTTCATCGGGAGATTGCCTGATGACTCAATATTTCCTGGTTATTCCTGAACCATGCGCTGTAAAGCTCTCTCGACCACTGCGATTGTATCCAGAACAGGATATCCTGTATCTGTGCATCCGTAAGCTTACCCTTCCAGGGCGGCATATTACCACCCAGACGTTGTGTGCCATTATCGATAATATCAACCAGCATCTGCATCGAATGATGCCAGGTATGCCCCGTCCCATTCAGGGGAGGGGGCAGGAATTTTCCTTCTGCATCTTTCTTTTGCCAATTCGGCGCCCCTTCTCCATGGCGACCATGACAGGCCGCACAAGTCTGCTGATATAGTTTCAAACCACGAGTGTAACGCACGACATCCGACTTCAATACGGTTTCGACTGTTACAGGATTAATATTCCTTGTTGAATCCTGTGATTCTTCGCTACAAGCCGCCAATACGACTAACAGCAATAAAGAGATCACTTTAATTGACGTGCGCATGGTCATTTTATTTCCTCGATAACGAATGCGTATGATAGCCTGCTGTTACCTATACTCATGGTGAATGATCATAGCAAAAGCAACAACTCAACGGGTTTAACCATGCCCGACTGGCCAACGCCATCGAAGCCAACACAACAGGCAAGCCTGATCGCACGCGGCCCTTGAAGTCAGGAGCACACTTGTCAGCGCATCAGAAAACAGGGCCGGCAAAGTGGACAAGGCGAATAGAACCGTCTGCATAACAAGCTCCGTTTATTTGTTGATAAAACGACTTTTCCACAACATGAACACTGCAGGGATCACCACCAGCGTGAGCAGGGTCGCGCTCACCATGCCACCCACCATGGGTGCCGCGATACGCCGCATCACTTCCGACCCCGTTCCCGTGCCTAACATAATTGGCAACAAGCCGGCGATAATCGCAGCCACGGTCATCATAATGGGGCGCACCCTGAGTAATGCGCCCTCGATTATCGCCTCGCGCAACTCCTGTAAGCTTAGGCTATGTACACGGCCACCTTCACTCTGGTGTTTCCTGAATGCCTGATTGAGATAAACCAGCATCACTACACCGATCTCGACCGCGACACCGGCCAGGGCAATAAAGCCGACGCCAACGGCTACCGACATATTATAATTCAGTAGGTAAAGCAACCAGACACCACCTACCAATGCCATTGGCAAGGTTCCCATAATAATCATGACCTCGGTCAGGTTACGGAAGTTCAGGTACAACAACAGCACGATGATCACCAGTGTAAAGGGCACCACCACGCTCAGGCGCTCCTTGGCACGTACCAGGTACTCATATTGGCCCGACCAGGCGATCGAGTAACCGGCTGGTAATTTCACCTGTTCGGCAACGACTTTTTGTGCTTCGGCTACATAGGACCCCAGGTCTCGACCATCGAGATCGACAAAGGTCCAGCCATTGGGACGGGCGTTCTCGCTCTTGATCATCGCCGGACCCATCTCGACACGGATATCCGACACTTCTCCCAAAGGAATACGTGCGCCCGAGGGTGTGACGATCGGCAGGTTACGTAACTCTTCCAGTGAATCACGGGTTTCTCGCGGATAACGAATGTTGATCGGATAACGTTCCAGCCCTTCAACACTTTGCGCGACATTCATACCGCCCACGGCCGTCCTGACGACATCCTGTACATCGGCAATATTAAGACCGAAACGCGAGGCCGCCACGCGGTCAATATCAATAGTGACATAACGTCCACCGGCCACCCGTTCGGAATAGACCGACAGGGTACCGGGTACTTTGATAACCACCTCTTCCAGGCGTTTACCGATATCCTGGATGACCTTCAGGTCGGGGCCGGCTACCTTGATACCAACCGGTGTTTTAATACCCGTGGCGAGCATGTCGATACGTGTCTTGATCGGCATGACCCAGGCATTGGTCAGTCCCGGAAACTGGATCAACTGATTCAGTTCCGCCTTTATTTTTTTCAGGTCCATGCCTTCACGCCATTCACTTTTTGGCTTGAACAGGATCGTGGTTTCGATCATGGTCAGGGGGGCAGGATCAGTTGCTGTCTCTGCGCGGCCTATTTTACCAAATACCCGCTTCACCTCCGGTATCGTGCGGATCAGCTTGTTGGTCTGCTGCAACAACTCCTGTGCCTTGCCTACCGACACACCAGGGAAGGTCGTCGGCATGTACATCAGGTCGCCTTCATCCAGGTCCGGCATGAATTCAGAACCAATCTGGGTGATCGGCCACAAGCCCACAACCATAGTCAGGAATGAAATAAACAGGACCATTTTCGGCGCCTTTAATATCATGTTGATAAAAGGTCGATACAAGGCCACCAGCACTCGATTAATCGGGTTTTTGTGTTCCGGCACAATATGCCCGCGAATAAAATAACCCATCAATACCGGCACCAGGGTGATCGATAATCCCGCAGAAGCTGCCATGGCGAAGGTCTTGGTAAAGGCCAGCGGTGAGAACAGGCGACCTTCCTGGGCTTCCAATGTAAACACAGGGAGAAAACTCAGGGTGATGATCACTAACGAAAAGAATAGCGGCGGCCCAACTTCCTTGGTTGCTTCACTGATAATGCGCCAGCGATTTTCGTCCGTTAAGGGTTCCTTCTCGATGTGTTTATGTACATTCTCGATCATGACAATCGCGCCATCGACCATGGCGCCAATGGCTATTGCAATACCACCCAGNGACATGATGTTGGCGTTAATACCTTGCGACTGCATGATAATAAAAGCCACCAGGATGCCGACTGGCAGACTGATAATCGCCACCAGTGCCGAACGTAAATGAAACAGGAATACGGCACAGACCAAGGCGACAACAATAAATTCCTCGACCAGTTTGGCGCTCAAGGTGTTGACGGCACGATTGATCAATGCAGAACGGTCATAGGTCTCGATAATTTCAACACCCGCAGGCAGACCTTGTTTGAGTTGCTCTAGTTTTGCTTTCACACCTTTAATTGTCTTGAGGGCATTCTCGGCATAGCGCATGATCACGACAGCACCAACGACCTCTCCTTCACCATCCAGCTCGGCAATACCGCGACGCATCTGCGGGCCCAGGCGAATATCGGCCACATCTTTTAACAGGATGGGCGTCCCCTGTTCGTTCACACCCAGGGGAATACGCTGCAGGTCTTCCACACCATCGATATAGCCGGTAGCACGTACCATGTATTCAGCTTCGGCCATCTCGATAACCGAGCCACCGACTTCCTTATTGGCACGGTTAATCGCCATACGCACCTTTTGCAAAGGAATACCATAGGCACGCAGGCGATCAGGATTCAGGACTACCTGGTATTGCTTGACCATACCCCCGATAGTGGCAACTTCGGATACGCCAGATACGGTCTGCAATTCATATTTCAGGAACCAGTCCTGCAAGCTTCGCAGTTGCGACAAATCATGCTTACCCGTACGGTCAACCAGGGCGTATTCATAGACCCAGCCGACACCCGTGGCGTCTGGACCCAATGCCGGTCGTGCCTCTGGCGGCAGGCGACTGGCCACCTGGCTCAGGTACTCCAGTACGCGTGATCGCGCCCAATAGGGATCAGTTCCATCTTTAAATATGACGTAGACATAGGAGTCATTAAAAAATGAATAGCCACGTACATTGGTCGCCCCTGGCACGGCCAGCATCGCTGTCGTCAAAGGGTAGGTCACCTGATCTTCAACAACACGCGGCGCCTGCCCCGGATAGGTCGTCTTGATAATCACCTGCACATCGGACAAATCAGGAATAGCATCCAGGGGTATATTCCTGACCGAAAAAATACCCCAGCCGATAATGATGACCGTCATCAACAATACCAGGAAACGATTATTGAGCGACCAGTCTATGATTTTTGCAATCATGTTAATCGTCTCCTATTTGATTTTGTTGATGGATGTAATGGTGTAGCCACTGGCGCCCTTTTCCAGTTCAAAGCGTACTTTGTCATCGACTTTGAACGGGGCCAGCGATACACCTTCTTTAACATCAAAAAACATATTCATGGACGGCCAGCCGAGGGCATCGATAGGTTCGTGAGCAATCTTGATTTTACCCTCGCTAGTAGCCAATTCGCTGATACTGCCGCTTCCCTGAATCATCTCCTTTTTCATGTCCATGCTGTTATCAGATGATATAGCAGGTTGTGTCATACGCGTGAGGCTGGCCTTCAGGCTTGCTTCTGAATCGATCAGGAATTGACCCGAAGTGACCACCGTATCGCCTTCGCTCAGACCACTGACCACCTCGACATAATCACCAGACTCGATACCGGCCTTGACGACCCGTGACGAATAGCGTCCCTTACCCTCGGCGATGATCACTCGTTCCTCCCCCCCCTCGCGGATCAATGCCTCACGCGGGATAATAATCAGGTTCTTTTTTGCGCCGCCATAGATAGTCACATTGGCAAACATATTGGGCTTCAGGGCTTCATCGGGGTTATCGAAGCGCAGGCGTACCTTTAACGTACGTGTTTTCGGATTCAGGCTGGGATAAATGTATTCCACCTTGCCCACCCATTCACGACCTGGGAGATAAGACAAACGCACCTCGGCAGACTGGTCTACCCTGACCCAATCCAGTTGACTTTCGAAGACCTCCGCCAGCAGCCAGACACTCGAGAGATCCGCCAGGCTCATGACTTCACGCATAGGCTCAACAAACATGCCTTCCCTGACATTCAAATTGGCGACAATACCACTCTGTTTGGCATAGACAGGGACATACTGGCGTGCACGTTTTGTCTTGTTCAATCGACCTATCTGGCTTTTCGCCACACCCAATGCCTGCAGGCGATCACTGGAGGCGTCGATAAGGATGTTATTTTTGGTGCGCAGTGCCTGCAAATATTCTTCCTGTGCGTTCACCAATTCCGGGGAATACACCTGAAATAGGACCTGGCCTTTTTTTACACGCTCACCTTCTGATTTGACTGCCAACTTTTCTATCCAGCCCTTGGTGCGCAAATGAATATGCGATATCTTGTTTTCGTCGTAATCGACATAACCCACTGTATCAATCCTGCGCCACAAGCGTTTGCGCTCAGCCACTGCCGTACGCACACCCATGTTATTTTCGACAGCAGGTGATATCTTTACAGACACACCATTACCTTCGTCATAGACGGGCACCAGGTCCATTCCCATTGGGGATTTACCCGGGGCGTCACGGCGGTATGCCGGATCCATCGGCGCAACCCAGTAGAGAATTTTTTTCTCTCCACTACTCTCTTGTTGTTCATTGACCTGTTTGGGAACCAGCTGCATTCCGCACAGCGGGCAATTACCTTCCTGGTCACGAATGATCTGAGGGTGCATGGGGCAAACATATTTGGGATCCTGATGTTTCAACCCATGTTCAATAGCCGACTCACTTGGACCAGCAGCGGTTTGCATGGTCTCTGTCATAGTATCTGGCCCACTATCCTCCTGCGAGCAGGCGGACAAGACTGAGACAATACTGATCGTAACGATAACGCGTAAAATTTTCATTGTTGTTCTCCCACGTAATACAACACCCTTGCCTGGGCCTTGACACGATCGACATTGATACGAATGGATTTAAG